>Ga0302270_10000336_pt1 | contig 50339 bp, 25 predicted proteins | sample III_Bog_E2_3_FD_198773 | JGI IMG/M metagenome (GOLD analysis project Ga0302270, IMG submission 198773) | Peat permafrost microbial communities from Stordalen Mire near Abisko, Sweden - III_Bog_E2_3 | ecosystem: Environmental > Terrestrial > Soil > Wetlands > Peat | place: Sweden: Abisko... | reverse complement strand
GTAGAGGAACTTCGGGCCTTGTCGACTGATGCGGACAGATCACGTGTGAATAAAAGCGGACAAGTTGACTTACTACCGACACGGGGCTCCCGCAGCTCCTACGGGCGAGCTTGGCAGGATTATTTCCATCCTGTGACATGCATCTGATACATCGTGACGCTGCCGAGACAGGCGACCTCATTGCGTTACACGGCTTCGAATACACCGCGTTCGCGGTTCTTGCGGACTCCGTTCCAGGGGAACCAGAGGCCGTTCATCGCAATGTAGACGCCGGGAGGCAGTGTCTGCGCGAAGGCCAGGGCGCTGCCCAGATTGAACAACCCATCCGAGCTGCCGAACTTGTAAGGAATCATGGCTCCGGTCAGGACGATGGTCTTTCCGGCGAGCCGTCCCGCCGCGAATTCCTGACCGAGCACGGTGGCGGTATCGCTCATCGTATCGGTGCCGTGGGTGATGACAATGCGGGTCTCCGCCGCGGATTCGCAATGGCCGGCGATGATCCGGCGGTCGTCGCCGGTCATCTCCAGGCTGTCGATCATCATCAAGGTGCGCACGTCCACATCCAGCAGGCAGCGCCCGAGCCGCAGCATCTCGGGCAAGTGCGTATCCTGGAAGAAGAGCTGGCCCGTAAGCTCGTTGTACTCCTTGTCAAAAGTTCCGCCGGTGACAAATAACCGGATGGGCTGGCGCTGTGGCGATCGATTCTGCACGGTTGCAGGATACCGCCCCGGGACCGGACGGCGCGAGTCACACGTTACAATGGCGCGATATGCCGCAGGCTCGAAGCATAGACGAAGTAATCCTGGCGCTCAGCGGGATCCTTCGGGTATGCGGAATTGAAAAGAGCCGGCTCGGTTACTTTCCAGCCTTGTACCGGCGCGTGACGGAGCACGTGAAAGCGGGCATCGGCGCCGGCCGCTTTGAAGACGGGGCCAGGATGGAGCGGCTGGATGTGGCGTTCGCCAATCGCTACCTGGATGCTTGGGACGCGTGGCGCAACCGGCGCACGGTGACCGCCTGCTGGCGCGTGGCGTTTGAGGCGGGCAGCCACTGGCGGCCGGTAATTCTGCAGCATCTCTTAGCGGGCATGAACGCGCACATCAATCTGGACCTCGCCATCGCGGCAGCGGCAACGTGCCCGGGGCCGGAGATCCAGAAGCTGAAGACCGATTTCGACCGGATCAACCAGTTGCTCGCGGAGTTGGTCGATCCAATGGAGCGGGAATTGGCGGACGTCTCACCTTGGATCGGGCTGATAGAGACATTCGGCGGCCACGCCGAAGGCGCGATCGTGAACTTCGACATCCGGGCGGCGCGCGATCTCGCCTGGCAGCGGGCTTTGCGGCTGGCCAACCTCCAGGAGAGTGAGGAGGAAATGGCCTTGGCGCTCACCATCATGGGGATGGACTGGGCGGTTGCGGGTCTGGGAAAGCTGATCCTCCACCCTGGCCCACTGCTGCAAACCGGGCTGCTATTGGTACGCGCCCGGGAAGAGAGCGACGCGGTAAAAGTGATGGTGGCCCTCACGCAGCCGGGCGGCAACGGCTGACTGCGTTCTTCTGAGCCGCTTGTCAGAAGGCCTCGATCCGGCGCGCCTGGCCCAATCATCGCGCCAATCACCTCTGGTGCGGCGGCGCCATTGGTTCCACGCGTTTCAAGAAGTGCGCCTCAGAAATGGCCAGCGGAAGGCGGCCGAATGTATACTGGGCACGCCCGGGAATCGGTAATCGAGCGCCCGGCGGGATGGCGGAGGTATGGCTAAGATGAACGTGACAAGGGCAATCACGCTGCTGGCGGTAGCGTTGATGATCCCTCTAGCCTCTGCCCAGACTCCGGCCGCCGTTGCCGCGGTGTGGGCGGTGAACGACAGCGAGAAGATCGCCCGCGATGATCTCGCCAACCCGAACAAAAGCAGCAATTCCGCCTGGGATGGGAGCCGCATTCACCTGTTCGGCGCGCGCAATGAAGTGCTTGCCTTTCAGGTGATTGTCGAGTCGGGCGCCAGCGGCATCAAGCAGTTGAGTCTCTCGCTGCCTGCTCTCGCCGGCACTTCCGGCCTTTCCTCCATCGCCTACCAAGCGCCGGGCGACGACCCAAGCCAGTATGCCGGGCGGCCCATTGAGCTGTTTTCCGAGAACTACATGGACATCCCCGGGCCGTCGAGCGCTACTTGGATTTATGTTGCGGGCTCGCCCAGCGCGCCGGCCGGCATCGTCGGCTGGAAACCGGTCCAACTGGTTCCCGAGAATGCACGCGCGGGCCGCGGTGGGTTTCCTCTGACCGTCGCGCCGCTCCAGAACCAGGGGTTTTGGATCGAGATTTACACAGGCAAAGATCTGCCGGCGGGAATGTACGAAGGCACGGTCCAGGTCTCGGCCGATGGCGGCGTAATCGGTGTTCCGGTCGAATTGGAGCTGTTCGATTTCACGCTCCCGGATCAGAACAGCATCAACGCGATGTTCTACTACGAAGGCTCCCAGCCTGAGCTATACCAGGGGCTCAACCTCGACGATGCCTACCATCGATTCGCACACCGCAATCGAGTGGAGTTCGTCAATGCCTACGACCAGCCGGCCGCGCTTGCCGCGCAGGGCCGCTTCGACGGCAGCGCCTTCACTGCCGCGACAGGCTACGAAGGGCCCGGCGAGGCAACCGGCAACATCATCCTGCCGGCTACATTTTACGGCCCCGGAACTGCGTTTGACACTCAGGCCAGCGCGTGGAGCACCTCCGACCCGTGGATGACGTTCCTGGCCGGGTTTCTGCCGCAGGCGATAACCTTCGTCTATCTGCCAGACGAGCCGTCGGCCTCTCAGTATCCTTACATCCTCAGCGTCTCGTCGAACATCCGGTCCGACCCGGGTATTGGCAAGAATCTGCCGCTTTTCGTTACCTCGCAGTGGGTCGCGGAACTCGACGGCGCCATCGATATCTGGTGCGCGGCCCCTTCCGAGTACGTGATCGGCACGGCCATCGCGGAGCGCGCCAAGGGTCATCGCTATTGGACTTATAATGGCGGGCGGCCGTTCGCTCCGGCGATCGTCATTGATTCTCCTGCCACCGATCCGCGGGCGATGATCTGGGCTTGCTTCAAGCACGGCATTGAGACGTACTTCTACTGGCACACGGATCAGTGGTTGCACAATTCTCAGAAACCCACAAACCGGCTCCAGAATGTGTGGGGCAACCCGATCACATTCGACACTCGCGGCACTCCGGGGGGAGCGTTCGCCTACGGCGACGGAGTACTGATGTATCCGGGCACCGACGTGCAGTTCCCAGACCAGGACCGTGGCATCGCGGGTCCCGTTTCAACGATCCAACTGGCCAATTTCCGGCGTGGTCTCCAAGACCACTTGTACCTCAGCATGGGGCGGCAACTCGGCCTGGGGGCGTTGGTAGATGAGATGGTCGGAACGCTTGTACCCCGCGTGTTCTCCGATACGAACGCCAGCGCTCCCGTGAGTTTCTCTCAGGCAGGTAACGATTACGAGGGCGCCCGCTACAGGCTCGCGAGCCGGATCGCTGATGTGCTGCGGCGTGGCAATGCCCCGAGAATGCCCCGGCCCCGAAACCCCGTCGCGCCCCGCAGGGGGAGCCCTGGAGAGCCTCAGTTGCCGTAATCCGAACTGACGTTTACCGGCAGAATGCGGCCAATGTCCGGCCCGAAAACGATAGCCCTTTCGAGCCAGTCCAGACGGGACACGCCAGCATGTTTCTACAATAAGAATGTGGGTAGTACCGACCTTCCAGCCGCGGACTCATTCGTCTTCTCGATTGCGGCCTCATTTACGGCCGAGCCACTCCAGGCGTCCTTGCTTTTTTGGGGGCGGCAGTTGCAGACCGCATTCGAGGTGCGGTTCGCGCCGTTCAACCAGTTGATGCAAACGCTGCTGGATTCGGCCAGCGTATTTGCCGGAAACCGGCACGGTGTCAACGTGCTGCTGGTCCGGTTTGAAGATCTCGGCGCATTCTCGCCCGAGGATGCCGAAGCCTTGGCGCAGGCGGTCCGCCAGTCGCCCGGGAATTCGACGGTGCCGCTGCTGGTCGGAGTATGTCCCGACTCGCCCGGAGTTACGTTCGATCAAGCGGCGAAGGAACGCTTTATCACGCAAGTCCGCGAGATCCCGGGCTTGCAGATGATCGACGCAAGCGAGATCCAGCGGCTATACCCCGTACAGCATTGGTACGACGCCTCGGGCGACGAACTCGGTAAGATTCCTTTCACAGAGCTGTATTTCGCGGCGCTCGGAACGGCCATCGTGCGCCACGCGCATGCGCTGCACAACCCGCCCTACAAGGCCGTCGCGGTGGACTGCGACAACACCCTCTGGCTCGGCGTTTGCGGCGAAGATGGCCCGGAAGGCGTAAAGCTCGATGCGTCGCGGCGCGCGCTGCACGAGTTTCTTCTCGTGCAACGCGAGTCGGGCATGCTGCTGTGCCTGAACAGCAAGAACAACGAAGCGGACGTCTGGGAGACCTTCGCGGCGCATCCGGAGTTCCCGCTGCAACCGCGCCACTTTGCGGCCTGGCGGTTGAATTGGGAGTCCAAAGCGGCAAACATAGTCGCACTGGCCGAGGAACTGAATTTCGGCACGGACAGTTTCATCCTGCTCGACGATAACGCGCGGGAGACGGCGGAAGTCGCCGGATCGCTGCCCGACGTGCTGTCGCTGACATTGCCGGAGGAGGCGGGCGCCATCCCTGTCTGGCTCGGCAATCTATGGGCCTTCGACCACCCCGTGGTTACCGACGAGGATCGCCGCCGGAGTTCGTCGTACATACATACACTCGAGTTCGGCCGCAAGTTGCATTCGGCGTCCAACCTGGAGGAGTTCGTCGCCTCTCTGGGACTGCGCGTGGACGTGTCGCCGCTGGTCCCGGAGCGGTTCAGCCGCGCTGCGCAACTCACGCAGCGCACGAATCAGTTCAACTGCACGACCATCCGGCGCGTTGAGGCTGAGTTGCACGCCCTGCTGCTGAGCGGGCGGCATGAGATCTTCACGGCCGAAGTCAGCGACCGCTTTGGCGATTACGGCCTGACCGGTTTGCTTATCGTCGAAAAGCTGGAGGACGAATACCGGGCCGATACATTTCTGCTGAGCTGCCGGGTTCTGGGCCGCGGAGTGGAGCATCGCCTGCTGGCCTTCCTCGGCGAACACGCCGAAGAGAACGGTGTCCATCGCGTCACCGTGCCGTTCACATCCAGCCGGAAGAACCAGCCGGCGCACGATTTTCTGGATTCCATCCCGCAAGACGCGTACACCGTGACACCCACGGGCTGCGACTATACCTATCTGGCCAAGGCCATTCAGGGCCTGCGTTGGAAGCCGGTGCGGAAGAGCGAAATCGGCGAGCCCAAGCCCGCGAAAGCAGAGATCGCGCAGCGCGGATTCGTGGAGTTCGATCGTATCGCGCGCGAGTTGCGATCGCCGGAGGATATCCTCGAAGCGATGCGGCGCGAAGCTCGCGCGGCCTTGCAGACCGTCGCGGGCAACGGCGCTCCGCAATCGGACGTCGAGCGGCGGTTGACGGCGATCTGGGCCGAGATTCTGCAGCGCTCCACGATTTCAGTCCATGACAATTTCTTCGATCTGGGTGGGCACTCGCTGCTGGCCGTGCTGCTGCTCATGCGGGTGAAGGAGGAGTTCGGTGTGCAACTGTCAGTGGACGACGTCTACTCCGGAACGTTGACACTGCGCGAACTCGCACAGACTATCGAAGCGCATCAGATGGGCGACGTCCCACCGGAAGAGTATCAGGCGCTGCTCGCGGAGATCGAAGGTCTCTCGGACGAGGAGGTGCGTGCGCTGCTGGCCGCTGAGGAACAGGACGAGCAGCCGGAGGACGGCCCGCGCCCATGAGGGTTCTCCTCTCGGCAAACGCTTCCTACGACCCTCCTCACGGAGGCTCGACACGCAGCAATCTGTCGTGGCTGCGCCATCTCGCCTCGCAGGGCCACGCGTGCCGCGTGATCGCTCCCACGCCTGCCGGGGATGCCGCCGCTCGCGACCGGGCCGTGGACGGGATCTCCATCCGCAGCGTGCCCCATCTGCAGCGCGAACACGCGCTGGTCGCCCAGGAGATTCGGGCCTTCGCGCCGGATTGGGTGCTCGTTTCAAGCGAGGACGTCGCGCACGTCCTGCTCAGAGAGGCCGCGCACGCGCTGCCCGAAAGGCTCGTTTACCTGGCCCACACGCCTCAGTTTTTCCCCTTCGGCCCGGAAAGCTGGAACCGGGATGAAGCGGCCTCGGCGGCCATCCGGCGCGCCGCGGGCGTAGTCGCCATCAGCCATCACGTGGCCGGCTACATCCTCGAACACCTGGGCCGCGAGGCGACGGTGATCCATCCGCCGATTTATGGCCGTCCGCCATACCGGCAGTTTGGCCGCTTCGGTTCGGGTACGGTACTGATGGTGAATCCGTGCGCGGTCAAGGGAATCTCCATTTTTCTGGCACTCGCCCGGGTCTTCCCGAATGTCGAATTCGCCGCATTGAAGGGCTGGGGGACGACCGCGCAGGATCGCGCGGCGCTCTCCGCGCTGCCGAACATACGCCTGCTCGACACAGTGCCGGACATCGAGGACGTCCTGCGCGAGGCGCGCTGCCTCTTGATGCCGTCCGTATGGTATGAAGGCTTCGGGCTGATCGCCATGGAAGCGATGCTGCGCGGGGTGCCGGTGGTGGCCAGCAACTCGGGCGGACTGGAAGAGGCGAAGCGCGGAACGGGATGCGTCGTGCCCGTGCGTCCCGTTGCGAAATACGAACTGGTCTTCGACGACACGGGCATGCCGCGCGCCATTGTCCCGGAGCAGGATCTGCATCCCTGGGTAGTGGCGCTCGAAACGATGCTCAACGACCAAACGGCATACTGGAACGAAGCGGAGAGGTCGCGCTCTGCAGCCCTGGCCTTCGTCAGCGGACTGGATGCCGCGGATTTTGAGCGCTATCTCGGGCAGCTCCACCCATCGGAGCGTCATGCGAAAGAGCCGGCGCAAGGTTTGGCGCCGGATCTGGCTGCACGGCTGGCGAGGCTCGATCCCCGCTTGCGCGCCAGCTTGCTCGCGCGGATTCGCGCTCAGTCTCAGGCCCAGGGCCGGGCTCTGGGCCATACGAAGGAAGGCCCCGTTTAGTGCGCATTCTGCTGGCCCACAATTCGACCTATTTCCCTTCGACGGGCGGCGGCGACAAGTCGAACCGGCTGCTGATGGAAGGGCTGGCCGCGCGTGGGCACTCGGTCCGCGTCGCCACGCGGGTCGAGAACTTCGGGCCCGAAGGTCACCAGCGATTGATCGAAGAGCTGCGCAAGCGCGGTATCGAGCCCGACACTTCGGACGGCGCGATGGCCCGCTTTGAGTTGCATGGCGTGGACGTGCTCACGCTCTCCTTGAGCCCGCATCTGCGACCCTTTTTCCAGGCCCAGATCGACGAATTCGATCCCGACATCATCGTCACTTCGACCGACGACCCGGGACAACTCCTGTTCGGCCTGGCGGTAAAGGCGCCCCGGGCACGGGTGGTTTACCTCGTTCGGGCGACCATCGCCGTCCCCTTCGGCCCGGATAGTTCGATGGTGAGCGCCACGAAGACGGAAGCGCTCAAACGAGCGGACGGCGTTGTCGGAGTCAGTCACTACGTAGCCAATTATGTCCGCGAGTGGAGCGGACTGGACGCGGTCCATGTCCCGATCTCGCTGCTCGATCCTGGCAGCGAGTTTCCCGAACTCGGGCACTGGGACAACCCTTACGTGTCCATGGTGAACCCATGCGCAGTAAAGGGGATTTCGATTTTCCTTCAGATCGCCGACCTCATGCCTGAGGTCCAGTTCGCCGCGGTGCCCCTCTGGGGTACGCAGGAAGCGGAATTAGACGAGCTTCGGATGCGGCCCAATATCCACTTGATCGGCCCCTATGACAACATGGACGATCTGTTGCTGCAGACCAGCATCATGCTGGTGCCTTCGGTTTGGGCCGAGGCGCGGTCGCGCGTGGTGCTGGAGTCGATGAGCCGCGGGATTCCCGTGCTCGCGAGCGACGTGGGCGGGTTGCACGAGGCCAAGCTCGGAGTCCCTTACCTGGTGCGCGTCAGGCCGATCGTGCGCTACATGCCCTCGCTCGACTCCAACATGGTGCCGATCGCCGATGTGCCGCCGCAGGACGCCGGGCCTTGGGTCGAGATTCTGAACAGCCTGCTGCACAGCCGCGGCCGCTGGGAAGAACTGTCACGCGCCTCGCGCAAGGCCGCGCTGCAATACGCCGAGAACCTGACGGCGGAGCCCTTCGAGAAGTATCTTCTGGATCTCCTCAAGAAGCCCAAGCGCAGCCATACTCCGCAGCCCGTCAAGCCGGCGCTGAGCGACGATAAACGGCGTCTGCTCGCGTTGCGCGTGAAGCGGCGGGCCTCGGGAGCGCGCACGGAATCGAGCAACTGGTTCTCCGGTGTGGAAATGGAAGAGGCGGAGCGGCCGCGCCCGCGGCTGTTCTGCTTCCCTTGGGCCGGCGGCGGTACGCTGGCCTATCGCGCCTGGCGCGAGACGCTGTCGTCTGTCGCACATGTCGTTCCGGTGCGCCTGCCCGGGCGCGAATCGCGCGCCAGCGAGCTGCCGGTAGAACGCATGGAGGCATTGGTCGCCCAGTTGCTTGAGGCGATCCGGCCCTACGTGTCCACGCCCTTTGCCTTCTTCGGTCACAGCATGGGCGCCGGCATCGCGTTCGAACTCACGCGGGCGCTGCGCCGTGCGGGCTTGCCGCTGCCGCGAAGTCTGCACGTCTCGGGAGCGCGCGCCCCCCAGTTCCGTTTGAATTACAAGCCCGGTCTCGAACCGGCCATGCGCGACTTCATTGAGGAATTGCGCCGGTTGGAAGGATTCCCGCCCAGCATTCTCAACAACCCGGAACTCATGAAGCTGGCTCTCCCGGCGCTGCTCAGCGACGCCCGGCTCTACCGGAACTATTCGTACTGCGAGGAAGAGCCGCTCAGCGTGCCGATCTTCGCGTACGGAGGCGACGCCGACCCGAACGTGACGTCGGAGCATCTGGAGGCCTGGCGCGAACAGACCACCTCGACATTCCAGCGGTATGAGTTTCCGGGCGGGCACTTCTATCTGGAGTCGGCGCGTTCGCCGTTGCTGAACGCTCTGCGCGCGGCGCTCACGGCAAGTGCCGAGGCCGCGCCTGAAACGCGAAGGTGATGCGATCTGGCGGTCCGGGCATCGCCCGAAGCGGGCGGCAGGCCGGTCGATTCCTCCAAAAGGCCGCTTCAAACAAGTCGCCGGTTCCGCCCCCACTGGGCCGGCTCGAATCCCAATGCGCCAAGCGATGGGAATTTCGGGATCTTATCCCCGGTCTGACGCGTACACAGATAGTGTGGTGCCGCAAGCAGAAGCGTATCGCCGGAACGCCAGACAAAAGGCAACCCATCTGCATCACAATATGGAGGGGGAGCCCGGCGTCTCCAGGACCGGCGCCGATACGGACCCGGGAGTGCGCCGCGGGTGTCCCGTTGGTTGCGGAGCCGCGGACGCCAACAAAAGGATATGTGCGGGAACCGGAGGCCGGGCCTTTCCGGCGGCTGCCAATACAATTTTAAATGGGTTGGGTCTACATAATTCGATGACAAAACTTCAACTGCCTGCTTCCCTCTTGTGTGCCTCTCTGCTGATCGCCGGCAGCGCCGGTGCGCAGTCGGAAATCAGAATTGAGCCGGCGAAGGGCGGTCTCGGATGGCTGACCCACTCCTACCAGCCGAGATCGGTCGCTCCCATCAATCTGGCGAACAACTCCCGTTTTGGATCTTTGCTTCGCGCCGGGAATATCTATCTTTCCGCGCCGGACGTGGTCGCCCTGGCGATTGAGAACAACATCGACGTGGAAGTTCAGCGCTACGGTCCACTGTTAGCGAGAGAAGTATTGAAGCGCGCGCAATCCGGCGGCGTCTTGCGCAGCGTAGGCGTCGGTGTGGCGCAGGGTCCACAGAGCGTCAGCTTGCAAGGTGTGAGCCTCAACAGCGGCGGCACCGCCGCTGGTTCAGCCGGCGTCAACTCCGGCGGTGGCATCCTCACCCAGTTAGGCCCCGGCATCTCGTCCTTCGATCCGTCGATAGCGGCGTTCGCCAATTTCGCGCACTCCAGCTACCCCCAGAGCAACACGGTCCTGACGGGCATCAACGCCCTGGTCCTGGATACTCAGACCTACCAGGCGCAGTACGCGCAAAACTGGAGCTTCGGCTTGAGCGGGACGTTGAGCTACTACAGCACGCGCACGAAGCTCAACAGTTTGTACAACACGCTGAACCCCTATACGAATGGCGCGCTCGATTTGCAGTTGACGCAAAACCTCCTGCAGGGTTTTGGCTCGGCGGTTAACGGCCGCAACATTCGAGTCCAGAAGAACAACCTGAAAGTAACCGACCTGCAGTTCAAGCAGCAATTGATCACCACCGTCTCAGCGGTTCTGAATTTGTACTGGGACCTGGTCGCGTTCCATCAGGACGTGCAGGCGCGCGAGCGCGCGGTGGAAACGGCGCAGCGTCTGCTCGACGACAACAAGCGGCAGGTGGAGATTGGCACGCTCGCCGAGATCGAGGTTACCCGCGCCCTGTCGCAGCTCTACGCGAGCAAGCAAGACCTGGTCGTCTCCAGGACGAATCTGCTCCAGCAGGAGACAATCCTCAAGAATGCGCTGAGCCGGGCCGGCATCGCGACCTCCGAACTCGCGGACGCACACATCATTCCGCTCGACACCATTGCAGTGCCGGAGAAGGACGAAGTGGGCGGGGTGGATCAAATGGTCACCGAAGCCTTGCAGAAGCGGCCCGAAATCGAACAGAGCAACCTGAACTTGCAGAGCAACCACTTGAACCTGGTCGGCATCAAGAACTCCTTGCGGCCGACGCTGCAGGCGTTCGCGGAGTTGACCAACAATGGATTGACCGGCGATGCCACTGCGGCGGCACTAGCCGCCGGCGGCGCTGGCTCCCTGGTCGGCGGCTACGGCAACCTGCTGGGCCAGATCTTCCGCCGCAACTATCCCAACTATTCCGCCGGTTTCTCTTTGAACATCCCGCTGCGCAACCGGGCCGCCCAGTCGGACTATGCGACCAGCCTGATTGAGATCCGCCAGAACGAACTGACGCTGCAGAAGACCATCAACCAGGTACGCGTCGATGTGCAGAATGCGGTGATCGGCATTCAGCAGGCGCGGGCGCGCCATGAAGCGGCGTTGAAGGCGCGGGTGCTCGCTGAGCAGACCCTGCAGGCAGACCAAAAGAAGTTCGAACTTGGAGCCGCCACGGCATTCCAGGTGGTGCAGGATCAGCGCGATCTGGCGAATGCCCAGAGTTCCGAGGTCCAGGCCATGGCCAACTTCACGCACGCCCGCATCTCACTCGACCAGTCTCTGGGACGCACGCTGGAAGTGAACGGCGTTTCAGTGGAAGAAGCGCTCAGGGGTCACGCGAACATGGCCGGCACTAAAGCGGCGCCGGAGGTGAAACAATGAACAGTCTCTCCTCCGGATGGTCGAATCGCTGGCGGGCTGGAGTAGCCGTCACGCTGTGCGTGATTTTCCCCACAACCCCCTTGCTGGCGCAGGACCCTGGGATAGGACCAGTGAAGCCCGCGGCGTCGATTCTGTTCAGGCCTTACGAAGCCGTCGATGTGCCGGCCGTGCGGCTGGCGGATTCCGACCGGCTGCACACCTTGATCCAAGGCGGCAAGCTCTATCTGACGGCGCAGGACGCCATCGCGCTCGCGCTTGAGAACAATATCGATCTGGAAATTGCACGCTACGCCCCCATTTCGGCGGCATGGCGGGTGACGCGCGCGCAAGCGGGCGGCGCGTTGCCCGGGGTTCCCAGCGCGGCCTCCCAGACGACTTCGGTCGCGAGCGGCCAAGGCGTGCTGGGCAGCCAGGCGGCGGCCGGCGTGCAGGGCGGCGGTAGCGGCAGCGCCACCCGCAGCGCCGGCAACGCATCCATTTCTCAGATCGGCCCCGTCACGCAGAATCTGGATACGACCATCCAGGAGACCACTACTTTCTCGCACCTGTCCACACCGCAGTCCAACAGCGTGCAGAGCCTCACCTCGGAGCTGGTCCAGAATCAACGCACCTACACCGGCTCCGTCCAGCAGGGGCTGCTCAGCGGCGGCAGTCTGGCGATCAGCTATAGCGACCATTACCTCAACGAGAACGCGCCCACCGACGTGCTGAACCCGTCATTGGCGCCGACCCTCGGGTTCACTCTGCAACACAATCTCCTGCAGGGCTTTGGAACCGAGGTGGGCGGGCGCACCATCACTATTTCGAAGATCAATCTGGCAACGTCGGACATCACCTTCCGCAGCCAGGTGATCACCGTGGTCAATGGCGTGCTGAACGCTTACTACGCGCTTGTCGCGGACGGCGAAGACCTGAAAGCGAAGACCAGCGCCTTTGATGTGGCCCAGAGCTTTCTTTCCGATACCTCGAAACAAATCGAGATCGGCTCACTGGCTGAAACCGAGCGAATCAAGGCGGAGTCCCAAGTCGCCACGACACGCCAGGATCTGGTGGTATCCGAGACGACTCTGGCGCAGGACGAAGTCCGCTTGAAGAACCTGATCAGCCGCAAGGGCATCGGCGATCCGCTGCTCGCCGCGGCCCACGTCGTCCCTCTCGATCGTCTCGTGATCCCAGAAAAGGACGACCTCCCGCCCGTGAAGGAACTGGTCGCGAAGGCACTCGCGAACCGCCCGGATCTGGCGGTCGAAAGGGCGAACCTCCAAACTTCGCTGATTTCGGCCAAGGGCACGAGAAACGGGCTGCTGCCTACCCTCGTGGCCTTCGGCGGTGCGAGCGCCGCCGGCCTGGCAGGCACGCCTCGCCCACCCGTCGTTGGCGCCCCGGCCGATCCGTACCTGGTAGGTGGAGTCGGGACGGCTCTCGGCCAGGTCTTCCGCCGGAATTTCCCTTCGCAGAACATCGGCGGGTACTTTCAGACGCCCATCGGCAACGGGCAGGCACAGGCCGACTCCGGCATTGATCAACTCCAACTCCGCCAATCGGAACTGGGCCTCCAAAAGGACCAAAACCAGACTCATGTCGATGTCATGAACGCCATGGTCGCATTGGAACAGGCCCGGGCTCGCTATGACGCCGCTGTCTTGAATCGTGAACTGTCTCAGCAACTCCTCGATTCAGAACGGAAGAAGTTCGCGATCGGCTCGTCCACGCCTTTCAACGTGATCCAGCAGCAGCGGGATCTCGCCACCGCGGTTTCCTCGCAGATTTCCGCGCTGGTCGCCTACAACAACGCCAGGATCGCGCTGGACCAGACGACCGGACAGACCTTGGAGGCGAATCACGTCGTGATCGCCGAGGCGCGGACCGGTAAGGTGGCCCGAGCGGCGGCGGCTCCCGATTCCAGGACGCCGGCGCCATAGGAACCCGCCGATTTGAGAGCGAGAAACGGCACGGAGAGCCAACTCCCCGTGCCGTTTCGTCATTCCTTGACTACGATTCGATTCGCTTCCGCTCGGCGTTCCAGCGGACCCGCCGGCCCGTCCGCAGCGACTCGATCGCCATCCAGCAGACTGTATTCGTCCGCTGTCCCATCTCGATCGTCGCGATGGGCTCGGAGCGGTCGCGCACACTCTTCAGAAAGTTCGCGATGTGCGCGTGGCTGGCTGGCTCAAACGTGCCCGGCTCGCGACGCTGCTGGCTGGTCTTCAATTCCACATCCAGACTCTGCGGATAGAGCGCGTAGGATTCGCGCCCCAGATCGAACCGCGCCTTCGACCCATGGAATTGCTGCATCTGATCGTTGAACATGCGGTAGCGCATGGCCTGGTAGCCGAGCGTGAATACCAGGATGTAGGGCTCGGGGAACTCCACGGTCATGCTGCAGGTCTCCGGAATCTCGGCCCCCGGGATATTCGGCTTGCCGCTGGAGCAGGTCACCGCAATGGGATACGTGGAATTCATCATCCATTGCACGCCGTCCACGATGTGCGCCGCCTGTCCGATGAGGATTCCGCCCGAATACTCGTAATAGTGCAGCCAGTTGAAATAGCGGGAGGCGTCAATCGGCCGTTTGGGCGCGGAACCCAGAAACAGGTCCCAATTCAGCTTGCCTTCGAGCGACGAATTATTGAGCTCGCCCCACGAATTGACCCACCACGCGTTCACCAGCCGGACAGGGCCCGTGGCGCCAGAATCCATGATGCGCTTGGCTTCCTGGTAGAGCGGATAGCTGCGCCGCTGCGTCCCGATCTGCGCGATGCGTTTAGTCGGGCGCAGAGCTTCCAACATGCGGAAACCCTCGTCCACGCTATGCGCCAGGGGCTTTTCCACATACACGTCTTTGCCCGCCTGTACTGCGTCGATGAACATCTGCGCATGCCAATGGTCCGGCGTGGCGATGATGACGGCGTCAATCGAGCGGTCTTCCAGCAAGCGGCGATAGTCTTCGTAGGACTTGGCGCCCGGCGACGCCTCCTTCAATCCTTGCTGGAGATGCGGCTCGTAGACATCGCAGACGGCCGCGACCTCGACGTCCTGGGCGACGAATTGCTTCGTCAGGTAGGTCCCGCGTCCGCCCGTTCCAATCGTCGCGCAGCGAATCCGGTTGTTGGCGCCCGAAATGCGTGCAGCGCTCAGGGCGGTGGCTGTCAAGAACGTCCGCCGGTCGAGTTCCATAGCTGTCCTCCAGGGTTGCGCCCGTGATTCGGGCTCAGCCTGCGTCCAGTCTATGAAGAAAGGCGTTCGAAAGGAATCGACAAATAGAAAGACTTAGCCGGCAACGCCCGCGATTCAGGCGAACGTCCCATCGTAGGAAAAGATGGGAGCGAAGGGGAGCGTGATCGCCCCGATGACGGCCGCTTCGCCGCCCAGCGCGGAAGGCCGCAGCACCAGATTCCGGAAATTCAGGAACAGGGGACCTTCTGGGAATTGATCGCGGATGGCTGCGGAAACGAGGGGCCAGGCCTCAGTCACGGGCCCGTCTATGACCACGGCGTCGGCGTCCAGCGCCCAGACAGCGTTCGCAATTCCGATGCCGAGAAACCGGGCGGTTGCGGTCACCGCCGCGCGAGCATGAGGATCGCCCTCCATGGCGAGCTGGCAGATCTGCCGCATCTGCTGCGTGCAACTGCTGGAGGTGGAGGAGCGGGCCTTGGTGCCGGCCAGATTGTTGTAACGATCGCAGGTGGCCAGATCGGATGCAAGCACCTCCAGGCAGCCCGAGCGGTTGTGCCGTTCCGGTCCGCCCTGGTCCGCTATCACCATCTGTCCAATTTCACCGGCGGCCATGTTCGGCCCATGGTGCACCTTGCCGTCCATCACGATCGCCATGCCGACACCTTCACCGATCAGCACAAAGAGCAGGCAGTGCGCGCCTTGTACGTCGGTATTGCCATTCACGTACTCAGCCACGGCGGCGGCGCGAACGTTATTTTCCACGTAGACCGGCATGTTGGTGCGGCCAGCCAGATAGTCGCTGATTTCGACGTGAACCCAGGTTGGATTGCTCCCGAGTTCGGCCACGCCGTGTCTGCTGTCGACCAACCCGCGCGTGCTGACGCCGATCCCCACCAGCGGCTCATGGAGGCTCCCAATGATGCCTGCGACGCTTACCGCGATCCGGTCCAGGGCTTCCGCGGGGCTTTGCGGCGTCCGGAATCTCTCGCTCCGAATAATCCTGCCGGTGGCCGTCCCCAAGGCGACTTGGGTTTCCCAATTCTGAATGTCGACGCCAATGGCCTGAAACCGCTCCTCGTTCAGTTCCAGCCGGGCGCCAGGGCGACCGCCAGTGCCAGGGCCGTTGCCGAGGTCCACAAGCAGGCCCTGGTCCATGAGTTCCGCGATGATGCGCGAAACCGACGCCTCCGACAGGCTGGTGCGGCGCGCGAGTTCCGCACGGGAGAGCTGGCGGTGCCGCCGCAAGAGCCGGAGAACGGCCGCGCGGTTGGCTGCCCGAACCTGACCGACGCGCAGCACGCGGCGCGAATGAGGGACTCGTTCCATGGTCTGACTTTCTTACAGTTTACAAGAAAGAAACACTAGCTTAGGGCGTTTTCATCGATCCTTCAACTGAAAACGGCTTGACTTCAGACAAAAAAGGCTGAATAATCCAGTGCACGGGGTTATTGCAGTGGACTTGGGGAATGTGTGGTTCGCCGCATTTCCTTTCAGGTTGTTAAGAAGTCCTGCCCGATCTCCCCGATCCGCAGGGTCCGGAGGTTGAACGGTTGAGATGCCCATATTCCAGCCTGCTTTCTCTCAGATAGCCAGAAGGTGCCTGGTTGTCCTGATCGCGGTTGCCGCCGTGTTGCCGCTGGCCGCCCAATCGGGCCTCGGTGTCGTCCACGGCACAGTCACCGATCAGAGCCACGCCATCGTACCAGGCGCAAAGGTCACACTCTTGAACACGGAAACCGGGGTCGCGCAGACCGTGAAGACCACCGAGGTCGGCGCCTATTACTTCGGTTCTGTCCGTCAGGGTCCATATTCGGTCACGGTTGAGCTCGCGAATTTCAAAAAGTGGACCGGCACGCTGGTCCTGGACGTGGGGCAATCCGCCGTGGTCGACGTGGCCATGGAGGTCGGGAGCGTCGCGAATACGGTCGAGGTGACCGGCGCGGCGCCAGTCATCGAGACGGAAAAAGGCTCTGTCAGCGATGTCAAAGATGCGGAGCGCATCCACGACCTTCCACTCAATGGCCGGCAGGTCGCCAACCTGTTCAACCTGACTGCGGGTGTCGAAGGCGGAGGCGCGCCGCACACGAATGGCATGAAGGTGGGCTCCACGGAAATGTCGCTCGACGGCATCTCGATGGTCGACCGCTTTACAGGCGGCGTCGCGCAGGTCCAGCCGGGCCTCGACATCGTTCAGGAATTCCGCTTTGAGACCGCCGGTTCGGATGCGGCGTTCTCGCGGCCCTCGACTGTCTCCCTGGTCGCCAAGAGCGGCTCCAATCAGTTTCATGGCGACGCCTTCGAAACGCTTCGCAATAACTATGGCGGCCTGGTTGCCCGGCAGATCCAGACGTTCACCTCCACCCCGCCGAAGTACATCCGCAACGAATACGGCGGTTTGGTCAGCGGTCCGGTCGTCAAAAACAAGGTCTTCTTCATGTACTCGTACGAGGGCATGAAGCTGCGCCAGACAAGTTTCAAACAGACCGGCATGCCCACCGACGCCATCTGGAACGGCAATTTCGCCGGCGAAACCGACACCGCCGGCAACCAATATACGATTTACGATCCCTTGAGCACCGGCTCCAACGGCACCCGAACCCCGTTCGTGGGCAATCAGCTTCCGGCCGACCGGATCACCCAATTCTCCAAGACCATGCACAGCGTCACTCCGGAGCCGACGAATCCCAACGTCAATCCCTGGGTGACGCCCAATTTCACGGTCTATTATCCGCTCACGCAGGACTATCACACGCAGAGCGCGAAGTTCGATGAGGTCCTCTCCTCAAAGGACAACCTGTCCGTGCGCTGGACGGACTCAAACCAGAACAACGTGACGAGTGGAGGCCGCTTCGGCTATCCTCCGCTGGGCTGCTCCAACTGCGGAGGCACCGGTCTCAGTACCTACGGTTTGACCTCCGGCGTGGTCCGTGAGGTTCACGTCTTCAAGCCCACGCTGTTGAATGAGTTCCAGGTTTCCGTCAACCGCGCCCCGAACCATCAGGGTGAGCTATCCGACAGCACAAACTGGGCGGACAAGCTCGGTTTGCCGAATCCTTTCGGCGCCACCGGATGGCCGACTATCTACACCAGCGACTCTCAGTTCATGTATTACGGCGGCTGGGACGCCGGCAACCCGAAGGATCAGAAGCTGACCCAATACCAGCTCGACGACAACGTCACCTGGATCAAGGGCAAGCACACCATGCAGTTCGGCTTTCGCGGGCGCACGGAACAGAACAACATCCGCGAGATGCAGCAAGCTCAGGGGAGCCACTCCTTCTACAATGACTGGACTGGATTGTACGATCCCGTCGGACAGGCGCAGGTGCCCTACACCGGAGACGGATTTGCTGATCTGGAACTCGGTCTGCCGACCTATCTCAGCGACCAGTACAACCGCGGCTATTTCTACTTCCGCCAGAAGGAGTTCGGGACCTACTTCCAGGACAGTTGGAAGGTCAACCACCGCCTGACCGTCAATCTTGGCCTGCGCTGGGATAAGTGGACTCCCTACACCGAAAAGTACAACCGGCTGCTGAACCTGGATATGAATGCCATCACCGCCTCCAATATGCAGGTGATCACTCCCTACAATGACGCGATTACGTCCATGCCCGGAGTCCCGGCCTCGGTTCTGGCGGCTTGGGCGGCGCGCGGCTTGACCTCGACCACGGCTTCTCAGGCCGGAATCCCGGGCGCGCTCACGCCAGGCATCAACCGCGATCTCGGCCCGCGGCTGGGCGTGGCCTACCGGGTGACCGACCGCTGGGTGGTGCGTGCATCGTACGGCATCTATTACTGGCCGACGCCGCTCTCCCAGATCCTCCAGACCTCGCGCACCAACCCGCCTCTGAACCTGGTGTTTGCGAACAGTGTGTCGAACCAGAATGGAGCGAATTACGTCTACTCCCTGTCCAGTGCTCCGGCGACTACCGATTTCGTCGGGCAAGCCATAGTCTCGGCCACGTCGGTTTCCTCCGCTTCGCAGAAATTCACTCCACTCGACTTCCGCAACTGGAGCGACGACAAGATGCAGCAGTGGACCTTCGTCATCGAGCGGGAACTGGGCAAGGACTCTTCGGTGCGTTTCAGCTACATCGGCAACCACGGCAGCGGCCTGGAGCAGCGCTGGGCCTACAACGATCCCATGTCGATATTCAATTACCGCGCCACCACCGGCCTGCTCGGTCCCACCAACACCGATCTCCTGCGTGCCAACCCCAACTGGAACGGCCAGGCGATCGAGCATAACGGCTATTCCAACACCCAGTCGGTGCAGGTGGAATTCAACCATCACTTCTCTCACGGACTGACCGTCCAGGCGTTTTACACTTATGCCCACGCCATGAGTACGACCGACGCCGGCGGCAACAGTTCCGGTGACGGCAGCATCACCGCCAACGGTTCGGGTTACTCGTTCCTCGTTCCACAGAATGGCGAAATTCTGGGCGATCCGAATCTCACCGCTTCGCAGCGGCTCCGGCTGGGCTACACCAACTCCGGCGATGTTCCGCCCCAGCACGTCCGCTGGAACGGCCTTTATGAGCTGCCATTCGGCAAGGGTAAGAGGTTCGTAAACAGCGCCCTCGGCTGGGTGGACCAGGTCATCGGCGGCTGGTCGCTCTCCTTCATCGGCGACTGGAGCAGCGGCGCGTGGATGGGGGTGAGCCCCAGTCTCTTCCTCTTCGGCAATCCGGCCCTCAGCAAAGACCAGCGCGTCGACACCAACATCTTCGGCGGCAACTACCAGGTCTATTTCAAGGGGTACTTCGATTCGTCCCAGGCCGCGACGAACGCCTCCCAGGTCCAGCAACTCGTTCCGGTCAGTGCGGCCCAACGGGTTCTCACCATGGTCGGCAACAACAATAACCTCATTCCTCAGACTCTGGCCAACGGCACGGTTGTCAACACCAGCGTCACCTCCGGCATGATCAACTGGAATGCGCGCAACTTCTATCAGGGCCCAGGCCAATGGAATCAGGACGCTTCAATTCGCAAGGCGTTCACCCTCAAGGAGCGCTACAAGCTGCTCTTCAGCGGCGATTTCTTCAACGCTTTCAATCATCCGAACAACGTCGCACCAAGCACTACGACAGGGCTCATGAACCTGGGTCTTCAGTCGAATGCCGCGCGGATCATTCAGCTCTCCAGCAAATTCGAGTTCTGACAACCCCCACTTCAGGCGGCCCGGCTTCACGGAGCCGGGCCGTCAGTCTTTGTTATCATCGGTTTCAAAGTGCTCCTGCCCCATCCGCTCAAGTCCTCCCTGGATTCATTCGCTGGTTTGTTAGCTGTCGCGCTGTTGCTAGGCATGGTTGCGTGCCGGTCAAGTGCGCCCCCGGCTGGAAGTTCTACCCAGCAAGCGTCGACGCCATATCGCCTGACCGATCACTTCAGCCTGGCCAACGTAACTACCGCTTCCACGGCGCCATCATCCGTTCTCGCCGCCCAACCAGTAATCTGGCGCTTCACCGAGCAGAAGATCACCTGGCAGCCCTTGCGCGGACGCATGGGCTTCAAGCCACCCGGGCTGCTCGTAGTGAAGGGCGACGGCAACACGCCGGTGATCGCCGCGCCCAACAGTCCGGCAATCGACTGGAGCCTCTACGAGGCTGTGAAGATCCGCATGATCGCCGAGGGCGGCACGGAGATCAAGGTCAAGCTGGGCAGCGAGGAGATGCGGCAGAAGCTCGCGCCACCCATGGAGTGGATGGTTTACCAGTTCGCGATACCCACCGTGCCCTCGGGTTTTATCCGCCCCATGGCAATCATGCCGACCGACGATCTGTTCGCCGCGGTGGCCTTCGACTATATCGAGCTGGTTCCGCGCAGGGAAACGCTGGGAGCGCCCGCCGGATTGACGACCATCGGAAAGCTCGACGAATACCGCAACACCCTGTTCGCTCGCGCTCCCGCCTCCATCGCATACGACATCCCCATACCTGCCGGCGGTCCGGTCCTGCATTTCGGCCTGGGCGTAGCCGGGAAAGCTCCCGTCACATTCCGCGTTCTGGCTGGCCCGGCGAAAACCGAGTTGTTCTCGAGGCAAGTGAGCGACCCGGATCGCTGGGAAGACGCGGAAGCCGATCTATCGGCGTACGCCGGAACCACCGCGCACATTGTGTTGGAGATTGCTTCCAGCGCCCCCGGCGCCGTCGGGTTCTGGGCCAATCCGCTGGTGGCCAGCCGCACGCTTCCGCGCCGGCCCAACGTGCTGCTGTACGTGGTCTGCACGCTGCGCCCCGATCACACCAGCCTCTACGGCTATGCCCGCGAGACGACTCCATATCTGAAACAACTCGGCGCCTCGTCGGTCGTCTTCGATGACGCGGTCGCGCAGGCTTCCTGGACCAAGGCCTCGGTCCCGTCCCTCCTGACTTCGCTGCAAGCCTACACGCACGGCCTGGTCAACGAGTCCGACACGATCCCGCGTGGCGCCGTCACCATGGCCGAACAACTGCGCGCCGCGGGCTACGTCACCGCGAGCATCGTGGCCAATCCCTTCGCCGGCCGTGCCAGCGGTCTCGAGCGGGGGTTCGACTACGTCATGGAATACCCGGTCGTCCAGCGCCAGCGCACCGACGCAGTCGATCGCGGGACCGATTCTGCGGCTATCAATCGCGCCATTCTGCCCTGGCTGGAACGGCATCGCGACGAGCCGCTGTTCCTCTTCGTTCTGTCCACCGATCCGCATGCGCCCTACCGGCCTCCGGCAGAGTTCGAGAAGCAGTTCACCAACCCGGCGGAGACGGATCAGTTCAACCGCGACTATGCGAAGCTCCGCGACATTCGCGCTTACGGCGGCGGCGCCACGGTCAATCGCGCCGAGATTCGTGCCAAGGGCATCGACCCCGACGCGTTTCTGCGGCGCGCCGTGGATCGCTACGACGGCGAGATCGCGCACAACGATCGCAGCATCCAAACGCTCACCGGTAAGTTCAAGGATTTGGGGCTGCTCGACAACACGCTGGTGATTGTCGCCTCCGATCACGGCGAGGAGTTCTGGGAACATGGCCTGGGCGCGCACGGCCATTCGCTCTACAGCGAATTGATCCACGTCGTGCTCATGATGTGGAATCCCAAGCTGATTCCCCACGCCCGGAGCGTACCCGACACGGTTCAATTAATCGATATCCTGCCGACCGTCCTGGACCTGCTGGGTTTGAAACCGGCCGACGGAATCGAAGGGCGGAGCCTTACTCCACTGCTCTCGGGGGCTCATCTCGAAGCGCTACCTGCCATGTCCACCAAACTTGCTCTGCCGGAGGCGAAGCCCGGAGGCGCGGTGCCCGAAAACCTGACCGATACGTTCGCCCGCGTCGAGCATGACTGGAAGCTCATTTATCGTGCGCAGCCCGCGCGCGCCCATCTGAAGCAATTAGAACTCTACGATCGCCGTTCGGATCGCGCGGATCGCAACGACGTCGCCGCCCAGCACACGGACGTGGCGGAGCGCATGAAGGCGGATGTTCTGATGTGGATGGAGCGGGAGAACGTGGTAAAGCTGCGCATCGGGCCTGGCGGAGCGAAGCCGCTCGACCACGCAACTCTCGAGCGCCTGCGCAGCCTTGGCTACCTTGGAGGAAAGCCGGAGAAGGAACACTAACCGGCGCCGCAAATCGTCCGCCGGGCCGGACGAGCACTCAACTTGATGCGTTTACGGCAATGCCGGGCTCGCTGGCGGAAGACCTGCCCGTGCCGTCGAAGAGCCGCGAGATCCGCTCGTAGGCTTGCGTTCGCGCGGCGACCAGAGTTCCCAGCAGGACAGCCTCCCCGCCGATTTTAGAAAACACGACGCGGGTCTCCCAGGGGATCGCATTGGCGATGATCGACTGCAATTCTTCTTCGACGCAGGCCAGTAAACCGCCTTGCAGCACAACCAGCGCCGGGTCGTAGGCGCAGATCATGTTCGCGATCGCGATGCCGAGATGGTTGACCACCCGATCGAACACCTTTCGCGCATCCCCCTGCGCTGTTCTGGCCGACTGCAGGAACTCGATCGCCGACGCCGCATCGCTGCCCAACGCGCGCGCTTCCGCGAGAATGCGGTCGGAGCCAACCACTGACTCGAGGTAGCCGCGGGCGCTCCAGTCCGCACTGGCCTTCGTGAGGTCCAGCACCATGTGAGCGATCTCTCCCGCGGCCCAGTGGCGGCCCGGCAAGAGCTTTCCGCCGCTCACCACGCCGGAGCCGATACCTGTGTCTAGGCGCACCAGAACCACGTCGCTTTCGCCCTTAGCGGCGCCGAATTGGATCTCGCCCAAAGTCGCCATTTTCACGTCGTTGTCGACAAAGACAGGCAACCCGAACTCGGTTTCCATCTGCTCCCGCACCGGCACGTTGCGCCAGTTGAAGACGTTCCCTGCATCGAGCACGACGCCCGCGTGGACATCCACGCGGCCCGGAGCGGCAATGCTGATGACGCGCTGAACGCCAACGGAAGGCTGACCGGCAATCAGCTTTTGGAGCCCTCTGCGCACAATGGCGAGAACACTGGCCGCGCTCCTGTCCGTCCCGATCGGCGTGGTGAGCCGTTCCCGGATGTTGCCTTCGAGATCGGCAACCGCCAGCCGCACCTGCGCCGAGTCGATCTCCGCGGCGAACAGCCGGCCCGCGTCGGCGTTGAAGCGGATCAGCGTCGGCTTCTTCCCGCCCTTCGAGCCGGACTCTCCTTGCCCGAGTTCTACGACCCAGCCCCCGCGCACCAGCGTCTCCACCTGGCTGGAGACCGTCGGCTTGCTGAGGCAGCTCAGCTTGGCCAGACTCGCGCGCGAGACCGGGCCGTGTTCGCGGATCAGGTTCAGCAGTTCAATCCCGTTGATGCTGCGCATCAGCGGCGCCCGCAATCGCTGCGATGTCAGATGCTCGTGCGGCAATCGCATGGGAGTCAAAGCCCTCTTAACGCGGCATCCAAGCGCCGGGCGCGAATGGGCCCCAAGCCTGTCATGCAAAGCTGGCCGTCGAGTGTGGTTGGACTCAGCACAAAGATAAGTGGCTACTCCTTCGGGTGTTCAGCAGATGATCGGACGGCCCGCCATGTCCAGGCAAACAGGTGATGCTTGTGAAGTTGGAAGGCTTGATACAGCGGTTCTTTGCCGTACCGGACGTCCGGCGTAAACGCAAAGCTCCAGGACTCGCAATCGAGGACGAGCGGGATCTCCGCCCCTGCGGGAACATCACGGGAGAGCCTGATGAGACTGGTCCGGTTCTGGGCTCCGGTCCATTCCCGTTGCTTCTCCTCCTGGATATCGGCGACTTCGGTGAGCCAGGGCGAGCCGGCGTAGACCTTCGCCCGGCACCAGTTGTTCTTGTCGAAAGGATCGAGCCCCTGGAGGCGTTTCACCCAGATGGTGGCCTCTTCGCCTGGTTCCAGAATGCCATTGCCGTTACCTTTTCCTTCTGTGACGGTGCGTTCAACGCTCGCGCCGCCACCCTGGTTGCCGGTCTGGCGAAACACCGGGAAGGTCTTCGTACGGCCGTCGAGCACGACCACTTCAGCGGGTTGCGGCAGCGGATCGGGCTGAACGAGGACATCGAAATCACGTTGAGCCTCGCCGCCGTCAAAGCTGAGCTTCAGCGTCAGACCGGTGCGGGTGAAACCGGCGTCGCCGGCCGTGAAGCGCACCTGCAGAACATTCGTAAAATCGGCGACTTCGCTCGGCCCGAGTGTCGCCTGCGCCGCAGTGCCGTGCAGGATCTCCACCGTAGGATAAGCGGAGGAGAGTTCCACGCGCAGATTCGCGAGGGGCGTCGTGCGCGGATTCAAAATGCGAATGGGCAGGTGAATGGGTACCCCCGGCGCTGGTCTGAGGGCATCACTCCGAGCCAATGGGAGAAGGCTCGGTAGCTGCGAACCGGCGCCGGGACCTGTCAGACCAAACTCGTGGTCGCCGCAATCGGTCTGGATGGGAATGCGGCCTTCCGGATCGGCCGTCATGTCGCGCGACGTGGCCGAGTCTCGCGCGAGGCTGTAATCGAGCAGCCGGTAACCCGCTCCCGGCCGGTATACCGGCGCGGTGACAATGTCCAGAGACTTGCAAGCGGCGGGCGGTCCGTCGGGCGCCCAGCGGCGAGTCGTGATGCGGAATCCCGTCTGGGAAACATGCTCCAGCGAAACCAGCGCCGCCTCCGCGAGTTCCGCCTGCACCTGGTAGCCCCAGGCCTCGAATTCGTGCTGCGCACTGGTGTAATTCCACTCGACGGGCGCAACGTCCAGCGCCGGATTCGCGAAAGCGCGCGCGTGAAAATCGAACGTCTCGCCGATGGAGGTCGCCCAGTGCCGGTGATACTCGTCCTGGCGGAATTCGAAATCGACGTTCGGTGCCGCGGCATAGGCGGCTCGCGTCTCCTCGTGATATTGGCTGATGTAGTCTCCACTGGCGCGCACCAGGCGCACCATCGTGTGCTCATGGTTCGGCACGTGGTCCTTTGGCCGCCACAGCGAACGGCGGCCCTTCTCACCGGCAAAAAACTCCGGACCCGGATTGAAAGCCGACGCGCTGCCGATCAGATCCGGATAGCGCGCGCTCAGGTACAGGCTCATGAAGCCGCCCATGCTCAAACCGGCCGTCGCCCGGTAGCGCCGCCCGGCGAGCGTGCGCCAGGTCGAGTCGATGTGCCGGACCAGTTCCAGGAAATACGCCCCGTAGTCGAACTCGCCTCCATCCCGGCGAACATCGTAAGGACTCCCACCGTAGAAACCCGTGTAGTCCTTCGCCACATAGCCGTCGGCCGCGACGACGATGACGTCGTGAGCCGCCACAAACGCGGCGATCTTGGGCACCGTGTCGCGGCCCTCGTCATACTTTTCGAGCGTGTAGCGGTCGCTGTGGCCGTGGAAGTAATAGATCACCGGGTAGCGCTTGCCCGATGTCGCATAGTCCGGGGGCAAAAAGAGCCGGTAGTTGCGGGACTCGCCAAAAACCTTCGAGTCATGACGATGATCGGAATACGGCTCGGCCGCCGTTGCCAGGACGGGGAGCAGGAGGAGAAGAAACACGAGATGCCGCATAGATTTACTTGTCGTCCAGCAAGCCGGCGGAGTTCGCGGCGGCGCTCGAAGCCGCAGTCTTCGATATAACCGCTCCCTCACAGTGGCAGCTCGGACACGGAAGGCCCGCGACCGTGAGAGAGCGGGATGGCCCTGCTGGCCACCGATGGGGATGAAAGCCGGATGACCCGCGCGCAAGCCTGCCCCTGGGAACGCCGATCTCCAGATCGGCTCCTTCCGGCTCACACCTCGACCGTCGGCAACTGCCGGCAGGCTTCCGGGCGTGCGGATGGGCATCGGAGCTGTCGCTCATGCGGACGATCAGAGCCGATCTGGAGATCGGCGTTCCCAGGGGCCGCAACCGTGAAGGAGTCGGGATGACCGTGCGCGCCCCATAGGCTTGTGACTTTCGCGTGAGTCGAGATGGCCCGGCGGGCCACCTATGAGAATGAAAGTCAGGCGACTTTCGAAGGAGCGATTGTATTACCGATCTCTCATCGCAAACTGACTTTCTGCGGTAGCGTGTCGTCATTGCTTTCCTGCATCCATCAGTAGACTTCGACAACCGACTCCTGCTGCTGCCCGCTCAGCACGTCCTTCACCCGCACCGTCCAGCGGCCGGGCGCGTCGCTCACAGCGAAGGGCACGCTATGTTGGCTGGTACCTCCGGACAGCACGACGTTCGCGCAATAGTCGAGCGCGGTCTGCCCCGAGGGATCCAGCACCTCCACATGCACCACAGGCTTCTCCGCGGGCGTGACTCCGTCGAAGGCCAAACTGATATGCGCGGTCTCGCCTCGCGCGACCCGCGTTGGCGCGGAGATACGCAGCCCCGGCAGCGGAGACTGGCTGAGGGCGTAGATGGCGGGCTCGTATGGATCGAGCGTGACGGCCAGCTCGCGTTTCCGTCCCAGCGCCTTGGCGCCGCGCACATCGTAGACGTAATACTCGGCCGGCAGCGCGAGCCGGAAACTGACAGGCTTCTCAAACCGCGCGTTCGACTTGAACTCCGGCGGTCCCAACTCATCCACACGCTGTTGCGGATTGCTCAGCAGTCCCGCGATCGTCACGCCGCCGTTCTGGAAGCGGTGCATCTCGACGCCGACCACGGAATGTCCGTTCGCATCGAGCACCGCGAACGGCGGCTGAATCCCGTTTTCGCGAAGGAGCTTCTCCGCACTCTCATGCAACGCGCCCTCTTTGCTCGCCAGCCGCAACTGGTGATAGCTCAGAGCGTCCATGCGAACCGCCTGTTTCGCGCCGCGCGAAGCATCGAACAGATCGTCGAGCGCGCTCTTCTCGCGACGCCGGCTGTGCTCGTCGAACACGCCCGGCTCGCCGTCGGCGATCACGAGCCCGCCGCGCGTGGCGAACTCGCGGATCTTCGCGACCTCGGCGTCGGAGAGGGAACTGGAGCGCGGCAGGATCAGCACGCGATAGCCGCCGCGCAACAACTCGCCCGCCTCCACCTGCGCGTACGCCACAAACTTGTATTGCAGCCCCAGATCTTCGAGCAGACGGCAGTACGATTCCCGCACGCCGAGGAACTCGCTGTCCATCCGCTCCGAGGAGGAAGTGCGGTCGATCCAGGCGTCGCCCTTCGGCCTCTGCGCCAGCATCCACTCGGTCCGCATGCTCGCTTGCGAGTAATGAATCGCCACCGGATCGGATTGCCGCACGCTGTTGATGAGCAGCGCGCCTATGCCGCTGCGCAACTCCCGGTAGTACGGTTCCACCTCGTGGCCCCGCTCGCCGATACTCCCGTCTTCGGCGACGTGCTCGGGCTTGTCCTCCCAGATGATATTGCCCCGCGCGCCGTGCAGCAGCTCGAACCAGATGCGGTGCTTCTCCCAGGCCCCGCGCGCGAACGCCGTCGTCACGAATGCCATCGAAGGTTTGAACGAACGGATCATCTCGATGTTGCTGCCGATGTCGTAGGGCTCGATCGCGTCCAACACCTGCGTCAAGCGGTAGTAGTCGTACCCGCCCCAACCCGGCATCTGTCCGCCCTCGATCGCGACGTACGCATCCGGGTCCACCGAGTGGATCGCGTCAACGCCCATCTTCAGCGCGCGTGCGTAGGAAACGTCCATCCACTCCTTGTGGTCGGCCCACGACGAGTAGTTGCTGTCCGTGCGCCGCATCGCTTCGCGCGTGGTCTGCGGCGTCACCAGGTCCCACGATGCATAGCTCGTGCTCCACTGCCGGTTCAGCGCGGCCAGCGTTCCATAGCGTTCGCGCAGCCAGACGCGCATCTCGCTCAGCGATTGGTCGGAGAAATCGAAGTCCCAGAATGCGGCCAGGTCGGCGATGCCCGATTCGTCGCCCAGATTGTAAAAGATCGGCCGGTAGGGCGACAGCAGCCGCGTTCTCTCTACCAGGCGGTCGTGAATCGTGGTGAGCCACAGTGGGTCCGACAGGCTGGGATGACGTTTGAAAGCCTCTTTCGAATCGAGGTCTTTCTTGAGCAGCGCTTTCGCCTGGAGCCACGACCATTGCTGAATCCGGTCGGGCCGGAAGCGGTGGTATTCCGAGTAGAAATCCGTCGCCAGATTCTCCGCATACCAACGCACGTTGTTCTTCACCAGGAACTCCGGCAGTGCGGGATTATGACCATTGAATTGCCCGGCGTTGATGCCGAGCTTCTTGAGCGCCGCCGCCTGCGCCGTGGTGTGCGGCTGCCACATCATGATCTCGTAATCGTACCAGCGGCGCGCTGGTGGCTTAGCCACGAAACGAACCGAGGCGTCTTCCTCGCGATGGGCCTTCTCGCCCTTTTGATTGACGCCGTCGAGCGACAGATGCGCGTGCAGTTCGTTCTCCATCGCCACCGCGCGGCGCAGGTCCAACGGGAAGCGGATCTCGGTCTCGTCCGTCATCTCGACGCTCAGCTTGCGGCGCTCCACCACGCGCCCGAGCACGTCGGTCCATTCCACGTCCAGTTCGCCCTTGCCTGTCGCCTGCAATGCGGTCCGGAACACGGCGACGACCGGCCGGTCGCGTTCGAGCGACAGCGAAGGCAGCACCAGTTCGGCGCCGCCGCAATGACCCGCGGCGGTCAGGAATACAACACAGCTTGCCAGTTGCATGATGGGCCTGTCTCCCCTCAGTTGACCTTGTTCGGCGTCAGCGGATCCAGCGCTTCGCCGCGCAGTTCCAGGCGCGCGGGTAGCAGATCGGGCCGCGCATCCAAAGCGCCGCGCATCGACTTCATGGCCTCGTCCGCGTGGCCGTCGTGCTTGTTCACCAGACCCAGCAGATAACGCGCCTCGGCTCTTCGCTCCATCTGCGGGTCATTGGCCTCGCCGCGCGCAAAATCGGCGAAGTGCTTCTGCAGTTGCGTGGCTTCGCCCTTGCGGTCCAGTCGCTCAAGCGACAGGACCATGAAGTAGTTTTCGCTGCTCCAACTATCGCGGTCGCCCGAGAGTTGCGCCACGCCCGTAACCGCTTTCTCGAACGCCTCGCGCGCGTCGGAAGCCTTGCCCAGCGCCTCGTACGTCCGTCCGAGGTAATACTGCTGGCGCGGCGAAGCCTGACCCTGGAAATCGTCGACGCCGAGCGACACCGGCGGCTTTGTGGACGCCTCGAATTGCCGCAGCGCCGTTGCGTAGTCGCCGCGATTGAAGGCCGTCGCGCCTTGTGCATAGCGCAGCATGCGGTATTTGTCGCGCAGTCCGTAGCTGCGGTGGCGCGGGCTGAACGGATGCGTCTGAATCAGGCGCTCAGCCGCGTCGTAGTGACCCATCATCAGGTTCGCCGTCAGCACGCCCTCGGCCAGGTCGTCGTCCTTGGGCGAACGCCCCAGGGCCGCCGTCAGCAGCGCCAGTTGCTCGTCGAAACGGCCGGCGCGCGCATACAGATTGCTCAGGTCGTTCAGCGTGCGGACGTGCGCGGGGTTCAGTTCGACCGCGCGCTTCAACTCCGCCGCCGCCAGATCCACACTCATGTTCTGCTCGGCGTAGGCCAGTCCCAGCGCGCGGTGTGAAGAGAAGTCCGACGGGTTGGCCGCGAGCGCGGCTTTCCAATTTTCGATCGCCTCGGCGGGCCGTCCCAGGAAGTACAGCAGACAGGCCAGCGCGGAATGCGCCACGCTGTCATTGGGATCAAACTGGATGGCTTCCTCGAGCGGCGCTTCGCTCTCCGGCCGGAAGGGGAAGCGGTCGATCTTACCGGCCGACGCGCGCGCCTTGACCAGAGAAGCATCCGCCGCGCCAGCGTCCCCGGCCCGGCGTTGGCAATAGGCCAGCGAGTAGTAAAACTCCGGCGTCGTACCGAACGGGTCGGCGTTGTTGTCTTCCACGAGCTTGAGCAGACGCGCGGCGTCGCCCCAGCGCAGCAGGTCGCGATAAAACAACGACGTCGACAGCACCTCCTGACTTTGCCGTCCCAGCAGGCGCAGCAGTTCCGCCTTCGCCGCGGGATTCGCGTCGATGAAAGTTCGCTCGGCCTGAACCACGCGGCTGTCCGGCTGCACCCGCTCTGCTTCAGCAAGCTCGCGCAGCGCGCGCGCCTTGTCGCCGCGTTCCCGGTAAGCCAGCGCCAGCGTCAGCCGCGCGTTCAGATCGGTCGAATTCGCCGAAAGCGCGCGCTCCAGATGGCTCACCGCGTCGTCGAGATCTTTGCGTAGCAGCGCCAGCCGCCCCAGGTTGTATTCGCGCTCGCCGAAGAAGCCGCTCTCCGGCACGAGGAAATACAGGTTCCTCTCTGCCTTGCCGTCCTCGCCCAGTGCGAGCTGGCTCATCGCCAGGTAGTAGTAGCTCGCGTACGAGTAGGGATCGCGCTCCAGCGATTTTTCAAATCGCGCCACAGCTTTTTCGAAGCGCGCGTTCTTGAAGTCCTGGACGCCGAGCATCAGGTGCGCGCGCGAGTAGCCTGGATCGAGCGTCAGTGCCTTTTCGAGCAGCGCCGTCGCGCCCGCGCCGTCGAGTTCCTTCATGCGGTATTCCGCGGCGATGGCGAGTTCCTCGGCGCTCATCTCGTCGACGCTCTTGCGCGGGCGTTCGAGCGGTTGGGTAAAGGGCGAGTACTCCTTGCGGCCCGGATCAGCATCGGGCCGATGATAGTCGAGCAGCGCTGCGCCGTCGCTGCCCGTCACGCTCACCACCATCCCGGACGAGTTGCCGCGCACGGAGAACGCCGTCTGATACGGCTTGGCCGGATCGAGATCCGCCATCGTGCGCAGCAGCTCGCCCGAGCGCGCCGTCACGCGGATCTCCGCTCCCGTCAGCGGACGCGTGACGGCGAGAGTGAGCTTGCCTTCGCCGCTTTCCGCTTTGGGTACTTCCAGATTGAGCGCGACGTCGCGCGTCAGCGTGGTGAGCCCGCCGGTGCCGGCCACCGGCATCCACCACTCGTCCCATCTCTCGGTCTGATGCGGCGCGACCCACTCATAGTGCCCGTCCCAGACATACCGGCCGCTCTGCAGTTCGACGTACGGACCCGCGTTGTCGGTATATCCGTGCTCGTGCTCTTTGGCGCTTTCGCCATAGCCGAACGTCCACATCTTCATGCCTTGCACCACGCGGCGATCGGCATAGCGGAAGATGCCGTAGTCGCGGTCGAACTGATAGGCGCCCTGAAAGTTGTCGTAGCTGTCGATGCCGAACACTCCCAGCATGTGCGTGTTGTTGCGGTCCCAACTGTAATCGATGCCGTTGTAGAGCGGCCAGTCGGCGATGTCCGCGGTCGTGTGGCCGACCGTGCGCGTCATCGGATAGATGAATCGTGTCTTGGGCGTCGCGTTGATTGCGGTGTTGATCCACAGCATTTGCGGCATCGGCGCCGGACGAGGGTTGTAACACCGCACGCCGATCTGCAACGCCGCCACGCCCGGGTGCAGCGTCGCGATGAGATTCACTTCCATGCCATACACGGGATCGGTTTCGCCGAGCACTAGCGACACGCTGCCATCCGCGTTGCGGACCACGCGATTGGCCCAGAACGGTTCGCCGTTCAGCGTCAGCGTGTGCAGGTCGTGCGGACCGGTGAGCTCCAGTCCCGATTGCGGCCAACTGTTGCGCGGATTGTAAGGCGCCGGCTTGATGACGTCGTTGCGGTAGAACACCTCGCGCTGCCGGAGCTTGTCGTAGAGCGAAAAAATGTGGGCGCCGAATTCGGGGATGTAGGTCAGTTTCAAATATTCGTTCTCAACAAAGATGGCCTTATATGTTTTGGGCTTCGGCCCGTCCGCCTTAAACGGCATCAGGTACGTCGTGAACGGGTACATGCCGGTAACGGTGGAACTCGCAAACAGTGGTGGCTCCAGTTCGCGGCCGGAGTGCTCGTAGGTGGGAACCGTGATCGTCCCCTCGTAGCTCCTGACGGCGCTCTTGCTTGTCTGGCCTGAAGCCAAAGCCGCCGCGGCGAAGACAACCAGCGCCAGGCGACCCGCCCTGGGAGCGCCGATCTCCAGATCGGCACCCATTGCCGCGCAAGCGGCAATTCTTCGGGATGACTTTCGAAGGAGCAGTGACATCAAGCGGATAGATTGTTTAGCGACGAGTGCTACGACTTTGCGTTTCATTTCACGTTCTCCTGAAGATCCCGCTTCTCCTGGCTCACCACTTCCACCACGGCCACGATGTTGTTGAGGCTGTCGTAGACGGGCGCAAGCACCGAGATCATGCCGCGCTTGCCGCGGAACGTCACGCGCTCGCCCGTCGCCAGCACGCGTCTCATCTCCTCCGGCATGGGCTGGTGCAGATCGCCCCACTTCCAGAAGGAACTCATCTCGTAAACGTTGCGGATCAGAATCTGAATGCGCGGTGGATTTCCCTCCACCGGCATCCACAGGTTCGCGTCGCAGGCCTCCGGGCACAAGCGGGCCAGGCGCATCAGAGTCTTCTTGGTTTGAATGAAGGGCGCGTGATCGACGTCGAAGTTGTCGCTTGCGATCCACGGGTCGCGCGGGTCGTTCTTCTGCAGGAACTCACGCGAGCGTTTGGTCTCGATGCGCAGGCAGACGTCGCCGTCCACCATCGCCGTCGCGGCTTTCGCCACGCGCTCCAGCTCCTGCGCGCGAGCTTCGCTCGACACAATCGATTGCCCCATCAGCAGCGGGCTCGCCGCCAGCAGAAACGTGATTGCGGCTTTCATTTGGCATCTCCTGCAGGCTCTTGCCGAGCGAGTTCGAGCACATACGTTCTCACCCTCTGCCAGGCGCCCGCGTCGAGCGCCTCGTGAAACCTCGGGCCTTCCGGAATGCCCTCGTCGGCGTTCGTGCGATCCAATGGATCCTTGTCGGCATACGGCGGTCGCGGACTCCACCAGTCCTTCAGCTCTGTGCCGTTGAACCGCCGCGCCGCCTCGGCGCGCAGTTGCTCGATTGCGCGCGTCTTGCGGAACTCATTCAGCAGCGTAAGATCCTGTACGGCGTTGCGCTGCAACTTCAGGCGCACGGACGGGATCGGAGCGTCGACGCCAAACCGGTCGCCAGAATAGACCAGCGTTTCGCCGCCGCCCTCAAACTGGAACCACGGGTCTGGGCCCGGATCGGTCGCCATCCAGTGGACAAAACCGTCGATGCCCCACATCCACGGCCGCAGCACCTGCAGCGTGATGTGCGAGGAAGGCTCGGTCACCTTCGGCGTCCCGCCGTAGGTCCAGACGGTGTCGCCGCGCTGTTTCAACGTGCTGGCCACCTCCGGCTGGTAGGCCAGTTCGCCCTGCCCGCAGACCCAGAAGTTCACCACTCCCGCCAGCTCCCGCACCTGCCGGTCCAGCGTCCAGCTTGAGTCGGCGCGGAACACGAACTTCACCGGCGAACCCGGCGGCACGGCCAGTTTCAGCAGACGGCTGTACTCCAGCATATAGGCCGTGTCGTTCGGGAAGCGCGCTTCGTCGCCATCCCACGGAAAGGCCTTGTAACGCTTCTTGTGGTTGAAAAACATCTCGAAACGGGTGGTGGTCCAGCCCTTCTCCCGGAAGTGGCGCTCCATCTCCGAAACGACGTTCACAAACTCCCTTTCGTAGCCGGGTTCGCCCCACCACAAGAAAGAAGCTGGCCATTCCGGATTGATAGGAAGGTAAACTAACTTAATCGGCCTAGGACCAAGATGCGTTTTTGCGAAGGCAGATCCGTCGAACAGGGGACCGAAATGGCGGTCGTAAAGGCTCCAGTCTGCGATGTGCTTGTCCTTGCCCGTTCCTTCAAGCCGGGGAGCGAACTCCGGGCCGACCTTGCCGCCGTGACCGTAGCCAAGCTGGTGGAAGACGCCGCGATTCTCGTAGAAAACCCGATGGAATGCCTGGATCAGCTCGAAATACCGGTCGCTCGTGAAGAAGCTATCGCCGGCCCGCTGGCTCAGCGACGGATAGTCCGTGGCGAGCCACGATGTCCCGTAGGTGTTGTGGTCCATCGCCACCGCATCCTCGGCAGGCACCTGAGCGGCCAGCACTTTCACCTCGATCGGCACCGCCGAGAGCTTGCCGCCAGCGTTCAAAACCGCTTTCATTCGATAGCTTCCGGGCGTGGCGTTGGCGGGGATCCAGATATCCAGCCAGAACGCCTGCGCCGTCTGGTTCGCAATGCGATTGTCGGGTTCGGGCAGCTTCGAGCGATACTGCGGAGCGACCGGGACCAGAGCGTCGGGATAGTAGTTTTTCGTCTTGGGCAGATAGTGGAACCACTCGCGATAGAGTTCCACCTGCAGACCGCTTGCACCGGGAAACGCGCCGGCATCCAAGCTATAATCACCCGGTTGAGGCATAATCGCAAGCAGGTGACAGGAAACGAAAGACGCTCGTGCCCCCTCCAGGGTGATGGCCCGCGCCGGCGCCGCGCCGGGCGACCGGTCAGCTTCGACAATGCCGCCAAACGGGTCGGGACGGAAGTGCTCGGGGAGCGTCAGGAGATCGCCAGCGGAGCAACGGAGCGCCCCAATCAGGATAATCGCGAGACGCGAAAGGGAAAAAAATCGAAGCTGACTGCCGCGTGGTTGCATGGAAAGACCAGGATATACAATCTTTCGCAAATCAGCCGCTCAGTAATCCGTTCGGCTAGAGTTTTTGCGGACTTCCCCGACCTGGGAACCCCATGCCGGGCCGCCTGTTTCCACCCAGTTGGCGCGTTTGGTGGGGCGGACCCCCAGGTCCGCGGCCGGCCCCCTGGCCGGCCAGTTTTCAGCAAGATCTCCCCACGCCTCGACGACGCCAGCCTTACGGAGTCTCTCGAATGTCGATGAAATCATTGGCGTTTGCTCTTCTTTTCGGCTTGGGCCTGCAGGCCCAGACGCTCTCGAAACTCGCGGCTTCCGGTTACACCGTCATCCCCGAACCGCAAGACGTGGAACTGCAGCCCGGCCCGGATCTGCGCTTCGGCCCAGAGTGGTCGCTCCAGGCAGGCCCGGGCGTCAATTCCGGCGACATCGCCCTGGAAAGCCTCCGCGACCTGCTGAAGGAACGCTTCGGCTTGAACGCGCCGGCCAACTCCGGTACTCCAGTCCGGCTGGAGATTCAACCCGGCAGCGTGACACCCGGCAAGGCCACAGGCGCCGACAAACGCGCCATTGCGGATCAAGCCTACTGGCTGGAATCGTCTCCAGCGGGCGTTACTATCACCGCCAACGCCTCGGAGGGGCTGTTCTATGGCGTGCAGACGCTGGTGCAGCTTTTGCGGCCCGGCATTTCCCCCAATGGCGCTCTTTCCCTGCCGCTGGGCCGCATCACCGACTGGCCCGACCTGCCGCTGCGGCACATCTACTGGGACGATGCGCATCATCTCGACCGGCTGCCCGAGTTGAAACGCGCCGTGCGGCAGGCGTCGTTTTTCAAGATCAACGGCATCTCGATCAAGCTCGAAGGCCATTTCCAGTTCAAGAGCGCGCCCGCCCTGGTCGAGCCCTACGCCATGACGCCCGCTGAATACCAGGAGCTCACCGATTACGGGCTCCGCTACCATGTTCAGGTGATTCCGTACCTCGACGGTCCAGGCCACATCGCCTTCATCCTGAAGCATCCCGAGTACGCGAAATACCGCTCGTTCCCCGACAGCAATTACGAATTGTGTGCGACCAATCCCGAAGCCGTGAAGCTGCTCTCCGGCATGTTTCAGGACCTGGTGGACGCCAATAAGGGTGGCAAGTTCGTCTACCTTTCCACCGACGAGGCGTATTACATCGGTCTGGCCGACAACGCGCAGTGCCGGGAGAAACCCGCGGCCGAGGCGCTGGGCAGCGTTGGCAAACTGCTGGCCCAGTTCGTCGCAACTGTGGCCAACCCGCTCCACGAGCAGAGGCGCATGGTGATTTTCTGGGGCGAGTACCCGCTGAAGCCCGCCGACATCGAAGCCCTGCCCGTGCATCTGATCAACGGCGAAGTATACGGCCCGGACTTCGACCCGGTTTTCCGCCAGCGCGGCATCCGGCAGATGATCTACACCTCGACGCAGGGCGGGGAGGCGCGCTTTTTCCCCGATTATTTCAGCCTCCCGAACGAGCGCCGCCTGCACCCGGTGCCTTCGCAGATTGACCGCCTCGCGGACGGGTTCCGCGAGATCTCCTTCCAGCCCGCGCGGAGCCAGGCCGACCTGCTGGGCGCGGTGGTCGCCGGATGGGCCGACATGGGGCTGCACACGGAGACGTTCTGGCTCGGCTACGCCACCATCACCGCGGCGGGCTGGCATCCTGGTTCGCCTTCGCTTCCTGAAGTTGCCTCGTCTTTCTACCGCCTGTTCTACGGCGACACTGCCGTGAACATGGACCGCGTCTACCAGCTCATGAGCCAGCAATCGCACTTCTGGCTCGACAGTTGGGAGTGGGGCGCGTCGGCGCGCAAACCGATCTTCGGCTACTCGGCGGGCATCTTCAATCCCAAGCACAGCGTGAAGGACCAGGAGATCGAATTGCCGCCCGCGCCGGGGCCCGATCTGCAGTTTGACGCCTCCTGGACGCGCAAAAACGCGCGAAAACTCGACCTTTCTGCCACTTTTTTGGCCGAAAACGACGAACTTTTGGGCCTCTTGCACGAGAATCTGCGCAGAGTGAGCTTCAACCGCTACAACCTTGAGGTGTATGTTTCCATCGCCCAGCTCTACCGCCAGAATCTGGAAATGCTGCGCGACCTGGGGCGCATCAACTACCTGCTCGACGGCGCGCGGAAAGCCGCTGCTGAGAAAGACGCGAAGCAGGCCGTCGAGTCGCTCGACCGCGCGCTGCAACTCGCAAGGCTGATCCGCCAGCAGCGCAACACGGCGCTGCGCGACGCGACTGCGACCTGGGAGAAGAGCTGGTTCCCACGCGTCTTGAAGGCCAACGGGCGCACGTTCCTCCACGACCTGGACGACGTGAAAGACCACGTGCCCGATCGCACCGCGGATATGAGCTATCTGGTGCAGCGCGAAGTCGCGCTGCCTTTCGGCCAGTGGGTCGAGGCGATCCGCGCGGCGCGCAACCAGTATGCACGGGCGAACGGCATCGCCCTCGACAACCAGGCCTTCGACTGGCTCGACATGGGGGACCACCCCGTGATCGCGGGCATTCCAGGAGAATGACAGCAGCGTGACTGAAACCAAGCCAGCCCTGAAGCGCATTCTGACCCGCCGCGATCTCATCCTTTACGGCCTGGTGCTGCTCGGTCCGACTGCGCCGTATCCGGTCTATGGCATCGTGCAGCAGACCTCGCACGGCCACGCCGCGCTCGCCTACCTGGTGGCGATGGTCGCGATGCTTTTCACCGCCGCCAGCTACGGCAAGATGTCGGGCGCGTTTCCCTCTGCCGGATCGACGTACACTTACGTACAGAACGCGCTGAACCCGCACATCGGTTTCCTCGCGGGCTGGGCGATGATTCTCGATTACTTCCTGATCCCCTTGTTGAGCGTCGTCTACGGAGCGCTGACGGCCAACCGCATCGTTCCGCAGGTGCCGTATGCAGTCTGGGCCGTGCTCTTTACGCTGCTCATCACGCTGATCAACGTGCGCGGCATCCGGGTTACCGCGCAAGCGGGCAACGTGATGATGGCGCTGATGAGCTTCTGCGCCGTCCTGTTCGTCGTGCTCGCCGCGCACTGGGTCGTCGTGCATCACGGCTGGGGCGGCTTGCTTCAGATGCAAGGGTTCTATCGTCCGGGCGAGTTTGGCGTGAAGCCGCTGCTGTTGGGAGCGGCCATCGCGAGCCTTTCCTACATCGGCTTCGACGCCATATCGACGCTCGCCGAAGATACCATCCGGCCCGAACGCGACATCAGCATCGCCACCGTGCTGGTCTGCGTCATCCAGACCGTGCTGTGCGTGGCGACGGTCTACATGGCGGCGCTCGTCTGGCCGGATTTCCGCTCGTACCAGGATCCCGAAACCGTGATTCTCGATATTGGCCGCGTGGCCGGAGGAGCGTGGATGATGGGCTTCATCACGTTCATCCTGCTGGTGGCATGTCTCGGCAGCGCGCTCACCGGACAGGCCGGCGCGTCGCGGCTGTTGTATGGCATGGGGCGCGATGGCGTCATCTCGCGCCGCGTCTTCGCGCACATCGATCCGAAGTACTCGACGCCCGTGCGCGGTATCTACGTGATGGGCGCCGTCTCGCTGGCCGGCTCGCTCCTGTTGCGCTTTCAACTCGTCGTCGAGCTGTTGAACTTCGGAGCCTTCGTCGGCTTCATTCTGGTCAACCTGAGCGTCATCCGCCACTTCTATCTGCGCCAGCACGAACGGCGAGGGTTCGCCTTGGTGACGAGTCTGTTCTTCCCGCTGGCGGGCGCCGGGGTCTGTACGTATATCTGGCTCAACCTGAGTTGGAAGGCTCAGCTTGCCGGCTTCTGCTGGCTCGGTCTGGGCCTTGTGTATCTCGCCATCCTGACGCGCGGATTCCGCGTCGCGCCACAATCCTTAAGCAGCCTTTCTGAAGCGAACTGAAAATGAACTCTGAACTTGAACAACGTCTGATTGACTACGTGGACAGCAACCGCGAGCGCCTGGTCACATTGATCGGCGATCTCGTCCGGCGCCGCTCGGAGAATATGCCGCCGCACGGCGACGAGGCCATCTGTCAAAGCTATGCGGCCGAAGTCCTGCTGGCTGCGGGCTGGCAACCCGAGATTTATGAGCTCGCCGACGTGCCGGGACTCCTCGAACATCTGATGTATGCGCCGGAGGGGCGCGACTACACCGGCCGTCCCAACCTCGGTGCGCGACGCAAGGGCACGGGTGAAGGACGGTCGCTGATTCTCTCCGGCCACGTCGACACGGTGCCGCGCGGCACGCAGCCCTGGACCCGCGACGCGTTTGGCGGCGAGGTGGAGGGCAACCGCCTCTATGGCCGGGGTTCGAACGACATGAAGGCCGGCGTTGCGACGAACCTGTTCATCGCCGAAGCGCTCACCAACCTGGGTATCCATCTGAAGGGCGATCTGACGGTGGAATCCGTAGTGGACGAAGAGTTCGGCGGCGTCAACGGGACCATCGCCGGACGCGTGCGCGGCTATCTGGCGGACGCCGCGGTGATCGGCGAGCCCTCGTCGCTGCGCATCTGCGCCGCGCAGCGCGGCGGGCGCACCGTGGACATCACGTTCCGTTCCGAAGGAGGAGTCCTCGCCAAGGGCAAGTTCCCGGCCGGCGTGATCGACCAGTTGACATACTTCCTGAGTGGAGTGCACGCCTTCGCGGAGCAGCGCCGCCGGACGCCGGCGCACCCGCTCTACGCCGCATGCCCGGACCCGGTTCCCGTTTCGGTCATGAAGGTATTCACCGCTCCCTGGGGCAGCAGCGAACCGATGACGGTGCCCGAGGAATGCAAGGTCGAACTCTTCTGGCAGACGATGCCCGGCGAGAGCCAGGAGGGCATTGAGCGCCAGTTCTTTGCCTGGTTCGACGGTCTGCTCGCCGGCGCGCCGCATCTGTTCGAGCAACCTCCCACCGTGGAGTTCCCCATCCGTTGGCTGCCAGGCTCGGCGATTGAAGTGTCGGAAGCGCTAGTGAAGGAGCTGAGCGCTTGCGCGGCTCAGGTCCTGCCCGCGCCCCCGCCAGTGGTGGGGATCGAAGGGCCATGCGACATGTACGTTTTCCACCAGTTCAAGATTCCGGCGGTGCTGTGGGGCGTGAGCGGCGGCAACACGCACGCCGCCGACGAGTACGTCGATCTCGATTCGGCCGTCGCCGCCGCGAAGGCGCTGTTGCTCTTCGTGTGCCGTTGGTGCGGCGTTCAAGAGTAGCGAAGTGGGGCGGCGCTCCAGCGCTGCGCGGGCTCTCCAGAGCCCGCTCCGGACAAACTTGCGGGGCCTGGAGGCCCCGCAAGCGATGGAGGAACGATGCGTTCTGCAATGCTGTCGCTGGTGCTCGCCACGTGCATGCAGGCGCAGGTCTACTCGCCTCAGGTCTTGCTCAAGGGCCAGCCCGACGCCTCGAATCTGACCCGGCTGACCGCGGGCATCTACGCCCAGGCCGGAGCCCGCACACCGCGCGAGCGCGCCGAAGCCATCTGGCGCTACTTCCTCACCGACGGGCGCTTTGTCGCGCCGGGCTTCTGGTATCACATCGCGGGCTGGGTCTATGAGGAACCGATGGGCGAGGTGCTCGACCCGCTGAAGCTCATGAACAGCTACGGCTTCGGCCTCTGCTACCAGATCGCGCCCGTGCTCGAAGCGGCCTGGAGAGCGGGCGGGTTCGAGGATGCGCGCGCGTGGTTCCTCACCGGCCACACCGTGGCCGAGGTTTACTACGACGGCGCGTATCACCACTACGACTCGGACATGATGGGCTACACGACGACCGGGCATGGAGCGGCCAAGCAGTCGCCGGTCGCCTCCGTCCATCAGCTCGAAAACGACGGCAGCATCATCCTTTCGAAGCTGAAGGGACCGAGAGACGCGGACGCGAAGCAGGTCGACCAGCCCTGGTATCCGGCGGACGTGAACGCCGGCGCGATGGACGGCCTGGCGGAGTTGTTCACGACCAAATCGGATAATCACTTGTTCCCCATGGAGCGCGCGCCGCAGGGACACAACCTGGACTTTGTCCTGCGTCCCGGCGAGCGATTGATCCGCTACTATCACCCGGAGAAGGCTGGCCTGTTCTACCTGCCGTACAAATTCGACGGGAAGGAATGGAAGGAGTTTCCGCAGGAGATCGCCGAATATCAGATCCGCACGCCCGACGGCCCGCGCAGCCAGAAGGACGAGCGAATGTGGGGCACCGGCCGCATCGAATATCATCCGCCCATGACTGGCGCGGCGGAGCAGATCTTTCGCGTGCAAAGCCCGTACGTCATCATCGGGGCCGAGTTTGAAATTGGCGCCACGCTGGCCTCCGAAAGTCAGAGCGTGACGCTGGAAACCTCGACCGACGAGGGGCGCACGTGGGTCGCCGCGGGCGTTGTCAAAGGTCCGCACCGGCAAGTGTGGAAGACCAGCCCCGCTGTGCTGACCCGGTCCGAACACGGTGTCCGCACGGCCGTGAGCGGGCGCTACGGCTATCTGGTGCGGCTCACGAAGAGCCCTGGCGCGGAGGTCGGCACCGTGTTGCTTCGAACGACGTTCCAGCTCAATCCGCGCACGCTGCCCGAACTCAAAGCCGGTCGCAACGAACTGGCGTTTTCGTCGGGCGCGGCGCGGGTGCGCACTCCGCTGGCCGTGCCAGCCGCCGACGCGGGAAAGATCGCTCAACGAGCGACGGGCGCGCGCTACGTCGAGGCAAAAGGGGACAAAGCCGGGCAGGGCTATTGGATCCCCAGCGGCGATCAACCGGCCGGTTTTGTTTTCCGCGTCGCCTCAGTGGACGGCAAGCCGCTCACGGACTTCGACGCCGGCGGGCGTTTTCTCGACTTGAGTCACGGCCTCGCGCCCGACAAGTTCACCGCCGAGGTGCGCCCTGTGCAGCCGCTGGCCTCGGAGCATGCCGCGGCATCCATCGCGTGGGGCCTGTCGCCCGACGGACCGTTCCGGACCATCTGGGAGTACGATCCCAAGCTGGTTTGGAAAGACGGCGTGGTCATCGACCGGACGCTGCTGTGGCCCGAGGTCGACCGGCATGTGGAGACGGGCGGCGCGAAGGAAGTGTACGTGCGATACAGCCTGCGGGGCTTGGCTTTGGACGACTTCCGCATGGCCGTGGAAACGGCGGGCGAGCCGGGTTCCTCGCCGCTCCAGATCACGCATCGATGGAAAGAGAACGGGGTCGCGAAGTCCGCCTCGCAACTCATTCCACCGGGCACGAAACACCTGGACTACGCTATCCTCACAACGCCTGGGGCGAAGATCGTGAACGACGCGCTCGTTTTCGAGTGCAAGTGACTTGACGCGCCCTGCGTGTCCTGGGCGAGGAGCTCCTTCAAGCAAGTACGCATTGTGCGGCCCTTGCGCATCGAGGACTCCCGATTAAGAACTGACTCTCGACTCAGCGGTAATTCAGCCGAAGAACGATGCTTCCAAGCCAGGCGGACGCTCATCCATTCGAGAGGAGGCACGTCGTGGAGCGGCACGAGTACAAAGTCCAGATCGCGTGGAGCGGCAATGACGGCGACGGCACCCGCACCTATGCCGGATACCGGCGCGACCATACCATCAGCACCGCCGGGAAGCCGGTCCTGCCCGGATCGTCCGATCCCGCCTTCCACGGAGATGCCGCGCGCTACAACCCCGAGGAACTGCTGGTCGCCAGCCTCTCCGCGTGTCACATGCTCTGGTACCTGCACCTGTGCGCGGTTGCAGGCGTCGTCGTGACGGATTACCGGGACGACGCCAGCGGGGTGATGGCCGTGAACCTGGATGGCTCCGGCGCTTTCACCGAAGCGACGCTCCGGCCGAAAGTCACCCTCACTGCGGAATCGGATCCTGTTCGAGCCCAGGCGCTGCATCACGAGGCGCACCGCCACTGTTTCATCGCGGCTTCCGTCAACTTCCCGGTTCACGTCGAGCCTGAAATCGGGATCGAAAGTCCTCCCGCTCCCGAGTAGGTCGCGGCTCTGACGGCACGCCCGGCTCAGAAAGTGGTGCGCGACGGGCCGGTTTCCGTCTTCGGCGCGACCCGGCTCTCGCACGGCCGCGAGTGCTCGGTCCAACGTGAGGTCAGACCAAATTCCGTTCGCTGACGATCAAAGGGCGCCAGTCGAATAGGACATAGTCAGCTCAATCAATGGACTCAAACTCCTGCACCTGGTGGATTGGTCGGCTCTGACCCTGGCGCGCATACCGCAGCATGAGGCTTCACTCACCAGCGCGAGCGCGAGAAATGGCGTGCGGTGCTTTGTACGGGCTTGGGCACCCGCCTGCTGATTGGTTCAGGCATCACCGGATGCCTTGGGTGGCCTGCCACGATAACGGTCGGCGAGGAATCTGTCGGGCGCCATCTCCGGGGGCGGGCGCCGGTGACCATTCCGCGGCATGACTTACCAGGAGTCGAGGAGAATTCAGGCGGAGACTTCCAGGTCTTCGGTAGAGACGGGCAACGCATTACCTTCACGAAACTCTGCGTCGCGCCGCACGAGTGCGGGAGGAGGTAGCCCGACAAGGCGTTCGAGAGTTCGAGCTTTCCAGGCATTCTTCGAGGCGCGTCCCACGTTCTTTTGCCTGAGAGATGGTAACGGCTTCAAGTCTGCGTTACAGTAATCCTAATCCGCTCGGATCCGAGGTTTCCGGATCGATGTCCAGAATGGCCACATGTCGAACTGTGGCAGTTTCACAGAATTGCTCCCGCCCTGGTCCGAGCCACAAGCGGGTGCCGGGTCCTGCCCGGCGCTCTCTTCGTTTTCTTTCGGCTCAAGTGGTATTTCGATTTGGACGGAGGAGGAGGCTCACGGCCAACCGGATCAGTCCTGGATTGCTCCGGGTCCGGAGTGAGTCATTTTTCCCTTCGGGAATTGCTTCACACTGTGGGAGGTTAACATGACGACTCGCCAACTCCTGGATCATTTGCTCGTTCTGTCCGTGTTGCTCTGCGGGCAAGCTGCCTTCGGCCAGACGGGCAATCCTGGTGCCAGCGCGGGCTATCGCGCCACTTCTTCAGGCGCCGGTCAACCCACCGCCTGGACCGCTCTCGCGCGTCTGGCCAGGCGCGCTGACGGCAGACAGAATCTCCTCGCCACTCCCCTCCCCGCGTTCACGACCGCTCAACCGGCCGCCTCGGCCTCCAGCCTGTCGCTCGCCGGCTTATTCACCCAAATTGCGTCGGCGGGTGGTTGGGACACCACGCTCACCTTGGTTAACCTTGGCACTTCGCAGGGCGAGGCGCTTCTGAACTTCTATTCGAACGATGGCTCTGCTTCGCCGCTCACGTTCACCTTCCCCCAATTACCCGCCGCAGGATCGTCGCTCGAGTCCACTCTCGACGAGACCCTCGCCCCCAACGCATCGCTCCTCATCGATACCACGGGCCCGCTCGCGCAGGCGAGCATTACCGGCTCGGCGCAGCTGCTTACCGGCGGACTTGTCGATGGCTTTGCGATCTTCAAGTACACACCCACCAACCAGCAGGCTGTCGTCCCGCTGGAGACGCGCAACGCGTCGTCGTATCTGCTTTCGTTCGACGACACCGGTACCGTCGGCACGGGCCTCGCGATCGCGAATCTCGCGACCACCCGCGCCAGCGTCAACGTGGTGGTGCGCGATGACACCGGCGCGAAGATCTCCACGGCAATAGCGTCGATTCCGCTCGACGCAGGCGGCCACAATTCGTTCATGCTGACCGACGCGGCGCAGGGCTTCCCCGAGGTCGCGGGCAAGCGCGGCACCGTGGAGTTTGACGCCCCTGCCGGAGGCCGGATCGGCGTGCTCGGCTTGCGCACTAACTCGGGCGCGCTCACGACTCTCCCTCTGCTCGCGAGCGTTGCGGCGGGGGGCGGCACGTTCGCCCATCTCGCCAGCGGCGGCGGCTGGATGACCACGCTGACTCTAGTCAACGCTGGCACTTCCTCAGCCACAATCAAACTGAATTTCTTCGACGACCAGGGCGCGGCGCTCACACTGCCAGTGGCTTTCCCGCAGACGGGCACGAACTTGACGACAGCTACCGTTGGCTGGACCCTTGCCGCCGGCGCGACAATGACGGTCGTCACCCAGAGCCCGGACTCTGGTCCCGCGCTGACCGGATCAGCGCAACTGGTCACCGCCGGCCTGGTGAGCGGTTTCGCAGTCTTCCGCTACAACCCCTCGGGGCAGGAGGCGGTCGTGCCGCTTGAAACCCGCACCCCGTCAAGTTTCGTCCTCGCGTTCGACAACACCGGAGGCGTGTCCACAGGACTCGCCGTCGCCAACACCACCGCCCAAGCCGCGAGCGTACCCGTCACGGTGCGCGACGATTCTGGCAACGTGCTGACCACCCAGTCCATCAGCCTCCCGGCCATGGGCCACACTTCATTCATGCTCACCGACGCCAATTTGGGCTACCCGCAAACTGCCGGCAAGCGGGGCGTCATTGAATTCGATGTGCCCTCCGCCGGGCAGATCGCCGCGCTGGGAATTCGCGCCCAGGGCCGGGTTATCACCAGCGTCCCGGCGCTCGCCAAGATCTCGACCGACGTCAAGGCAGTGTCGCAACGCGCGCTGGTGCAGACGGGGCTCGCCATCGGCCAGGCGTCCAACGTGCTGCAGAGTCAGGTTGATGTCCTGTTCAACACCGATGGATCGAATTTAAAGTGCCAGCAACTTTCCGGCAGTGGCAGCATGCAGACCGGCACGACCGCGACATACGTCTACCAGGGGCAGTCGATCTACCCGCTCACCATCTATTACGACTCCAACTGCACGCAGCCGTACATAGTTGCCGATGTCACTGGCGGAGGGAACACAACGGGCAACAGCAGCGTACTTACGGAGACCGCCACCTACTTCGGCTCCAATGGAACGAAGATCGGCGCCATGGCACTCAACATGGCTCTGACGATAGGCGATTCGGGCGCACAAGTAAACGGATTGGGTACGTTCACACCGGCGACTGGCTCACAGTTGCCGGTGAACCTGGGGCTGTCCTGCAGCATCAGCTCAGACCCGACCCTGCAATGCGTGGGTGCGATCGAGCAGGATTTCCCCGCGCTCGGAATCGCCATCGGCACCGTGACGCCGCTGACCCTATTCCAGACCGCGGGCGGCGGCATCAACTTCACAGGCACAGGGTCCAGTTTTACCGGGCCGCTCGGATCGCTTACGCTGACTAACCCGACGCCGTCGACGTTTGTCGTTCAGGGCGGCACGGCCTACTCCTCGATCTCGGTCAGCGGCGGCGCCGCCTCGTTCACGCTCTTTCCGCCGACTCCGACCGGTTGGACCCTCACCGATACCGCGCACGACATGAAGTTTCAGGTTTCGGTGATCGACGACCAGAGCCGCACTCTGCGCCTGACCGTTATCCAAGTAAGCACGGGCGAGGCGCTGGCCACCGGCTCTCTCGATCAATCGGGCACGGGAACGATCACCTATTCCGACGGCAGCCGGGCAACGATCGCGAACTGGACGCTGTCGGACTGAGACGCACCGGGTTGAGGCTCTCTGGTTTTCGCGCTGCTCTTTCGCTCGGCAGGTAAAATTGGCGGAGTCCCGCGCGATCTGAGCCGGGATGCTGCCCGGAGGCGCCGCCTCGGTTATCCTCGCCTGCGAACCAGCCATGGAGCGTTTCGAATCCGAAGTGCATTCCGGGGGTACAGCGCGCGACCGGTCTTGCGATCTCCATGCGGCGGTCCTGCGCCTCGGTGAGCCGGATGTCGAAAGACCGCGCTGGCGTAGATCGACCCGCCCCCAGGCGGTACAGAACGCGACACAGCCCGATCCAGGCCCACCACACGCCGACGAATTGCCCAACGATTTAAGCACGCTCTTCAGCGCAGCGTCACGCGCTTGCCCGTGGCCGCCGACTCGCGCGCGGCCGAGAGAATCTCGGTCACGATCAGATTGTTTTCGAGCGACGAAAGCCCGGCGGGCTTCAGTTTCCCGCGCACCACGGCCGCCAGGTACGAGATCGAGTCGCGCTCCATCTCCGGCAGTTCCGGCGGCGTGCGCAACTCTTCCTGCGCCATGCCCGGCAGGCGCACTTTCAGGATTCCGCCACCCACCGCATTCGCGTAGCCCTTCTCAGCGTAGACTTCGAAATCCTTGCGTCCGAACGGCCAGTTCCACGATCCCTGAATGATGCCCTGCGCTTTCGGGTATTCGACGAGGATGGTCGCGTCGTCGTCGACCTTCGGATAGATCTGAGGCTTGATGTGCAGCGTCATAGCCGTCACGGCGATGGGCCTCTGATTGTCCATCAGCCACGTCATCAGGTTTGCGCCGTAGCAGCCGAAGTCGAACAGCGCGCCCGCGCCGTTCTTCGCCGGATCGGTCAGCCAGCCGAGGAACTCGGGGCCAACGCCGATCTCCTTCGGCCCTTCGTGACCGTCCATGGCCACCATCTTGCGGATCTCTCCGGCGGCTGCCTGTTGCTTGAGGAGTTGCCACATCGCGGCGTGGCTGCGGTACCAGGTGGTCTCGTAGTTCACGATCACCTGAATGCCGCCCTGCTTCGCCGCACGCTCGATGGAGCGCGCACCGGCCATGTCCACGGCCAGCGGCTTTTCCATCATCACGTGAACTCCCCGCCGGGAGCACGCTTCGACGACAGCCGGGTGATCGAAGGTGCTGGTAAACGACGCCACGGCCTCGGGCTTCGTCTCTTCGAGCATCGTCCTGAGATTGGGGAAGAAGATGGATTCGGGCAGGCCGAACTTGGCTGCGTACTTGTGGCGCAGCGCGGCGTCGGGGTCGGAGAGGCCGACAATCTGGATATCGGAGCGGCCCTGCGCCGCGCGCAGAAATCCATCCACGTGCCCATGCACCAGACCCGCAACGGCCAGGCGCACCGGCCCCGTCTTCTCTTGAGCATTCACTGGGACGAGCATTGCGAGGGCCAGCAATCCGAGGACAGCATATGTTTTGTTAAAGAGCACAAGAGCATCATATCCGGTCCTCTGGCGTCTCGGCATTTGCGCCCGCCTGCTGGCTCCGGGACTGCCCCGCTCAACTGTAGATTCAGAACAAGACCTTCAGCGAGAGCTGGATCTGGCGCGAATTGCCGGAGGTGCGGCTGATCAGCCCGAAGCCGGGCCCCAGCAGCACGTTGTTCGGCAGGCCGAAATTCACCAGGTTGAAGACGTTGAACACCTCGGCCCGGAACTGCAATACGGCGCGCTCCGGGTTCGACGACGACCCGATCGGCGTGTTCTTGATGAGCGACATGTCGAAGTTGTGGAAGCCGGGACCGCGGAACGTATTGCGTCCGAGCGTCCCGAAACGGCCCTGGTTGGGACCTGTGCCGCCGGCGACGTCGATCGGAATCGAGAAGTACGAGGCGTTGTTCGAGCCCAGCCCGAAGTAATCTTCGCGCACGGTTCGCGACGTGGAAAGCGTGGGCGTGCCGGCCTGATCGGGACGGTCGGCGCCATTCGAGCCCACGCCGGTCTGCTGAATGCCGGACAGGATCGAGAACGGCGAGCCGGTCGACAACGTGCCGACTCCCAGCAGGGACCAGCCGCCGGTGAAGCGCTTGCCCAGAAGGCGCAGCAGCGGCACGCGGCCGACGGCGAGGTCCTGCACGGCGTTGAACGAAAACGAGTGCGTCGCATCGAAGGTCGACGGCCCCTTCTCCGCGCCGATATTGAAGGGATCCTGCGGCGAAGATTGCAGCACCGTGCCCGAAGCGGAGGAGACGAAGCCGCCGAGAACCGCGCTGGTATCGTCAAGCGACTTGGAAAAGGTATAGCTCGCCTGGAACCCCAGTCCGTAACGCAGCGAGGTCTTGGACGCGGAGACCTGCAACGAATGGTAAGTGGAGTGCGAATCGTTGGCCGTGATGTAGATCGGGCCGAAACCGCCGATGACTTTACCCGATGCGTCGAACTGGGTGTACCTGGCAACCGACGGATCGGCTCCGCCATAACCGTTCGGGAAATCGATGCGCGCCAGCTTCACGCCCACCGTCCCGACGTAGGACGCGTTGACCGTCACGTCGCCCATGCTCCGCTCGAAGCCCGCCGTATAGCTGCCGACGTAGCCGTTGACGGTATTCCTGGCCATCCCGTAAGTGCTCACGGCGCGGACCTGCTTGTCGGGGCTGAGCGCCGCCAGGTCGCGGTCGAAGCGATTGATGTCCATCTCGGTATTGGGCGCGACGTCCATCGAATTCCCGCTGGCATAGATGAGCTGACCCGCGGGCGTGTACGCTCCAGGAAGCGCGATGGACTGGGGCGTGGAACTGAACGAAACGGGCGCGCCGCGCGCGGCGGATTCGTAAAGCGACGCCACGAACGGCAGTCCGCCGGTCACCATGTTCTGCTGCCACAGATTGGGCAGCAGGGTCGTAATCGAGCCGCCGGCGCGGAAGATCGTCTTGCTGTCGAGTTTCCAGTCGAACGCCAGGCGCGGTCCCCAGCCGTTCCAATCCATGTTGTAGTGCGGATCCGGATCCACCAGGAAGTGCGCGCCCGACTGGTCGAAGAACGTGCCCGAGGCGAGGTGGTGCGCCTCGTGAATACGGGAATTCACCTCGTAGCGAAGTCCATAGCTCAGGCTGAAGGTCGGCGAGATCTTCCAGGTGTCGCGGAAGTAGACGTTTACCGATTCGCGCCGTACCGCCGCCTCGCCCATCATGTCGCCTTGCGCGAACATGGGCGGCGCCGCCGCTACCGCGTAGGAAAACGGGGTCGCCGTGAGGAAGCCCGTCAGCGAATCCGGGAGAGCGTCGCCCACGTCGATGTTGTGCGCTCCGCTCAGAGAGCGAATCGCGACCGGCGAGTAGGCCGCTCCGCCGCCGAAAGTATAGAGTCCGTTGGGGGAGATGCCGAAGATGGTGGTGTCGAGATTCACGCGCGCTTCGAAACCGGCCTGCCAGGTGTGCTTGCCCCGGATCCACGTGAGGTCCTGCCGGGCCTGGAAGAGATTGCCGAAAGCGCCCATGATTGAGCCGGCCGCCGAGTTGAACGGCTCATATGCGCCGTCGGCGAAAGTCAGTCCCGCCTGGGTCTGGTTATGCGCGGAGAATGCCGGTGTCGAGCGGATATAGCCCAGCGTGGTGACGGCGGTAAACCGCGCCGACGGCGTCCACGTGGCCGAGAATCCGGCGTTCCTCTGACGGTCGGAAAAGGGAATGGAGAACGAGGGATCGATGGCCGTCTGGCTTGGATTCGTGAGCGGGCCATCGACGTTGTTCATATTGAAGCGTCCGAACAGCGCCAGCTTGTCCGAGTACTTGTGATCGAGACGCACGGAGAACTGGTCGGTGTCGGTCCGCACTTTGGACGAAATTGCATAAGTACGCGCGCCGTAAGAGCCCTGCGGATCGTTCGGCAGCGGGTACGCGGCCAGCACGGAGGCGACCTTGGGGCTCACGGGCACGAGCAACGTGTCGCCGGCGAAGGCGGTCGTGTCGATGCCGCGGCGCTCGCCGGCAGTCGGGACGGGCAGCACTTGCGTGGTTCCGAGCACCTGGCGGAAGCCCTGATATTGGGCGAAGTAGAACGTGCGGTTGCGGCCATCATAGCCAGGCAACACGACGGGACCCCCGTTGGCCACGCCGAATTCATTCCGCGCGAAGGGCGGAATGCGGCCCGGCTGAGCGATCGAGCGGCGGTCGAAAAAATTGCGTGCGTCGAAGGCGGCGTTGCGCACGAATTCGAACAGGCTGCCATGCAGGTCGTTTGTTCCAGACTTGGTCGTAATGGCGGTAAAACCGGCGGCGCCGTGGCCGATGTCGGCAGGCATGACGCCGGAGCTGGAGTTCACTTCCT
>Ga0302270_10000326_pt1 | contig 50860 bp, 46 predicted proteins | sample III_Bog_E2_3_FD_198773 | JGI IMG/M metagenome (GOLD analysis project Ga0302270, IMG submission 198773) | Peat permafrost microbial communities from Stordalen Mire near Abisko, Sweden - III_Bog_E2_3 | ecosystem: Environmental > Terrestrial > Soil > Wetlands > Peat | place: Sweden: Abisko... | reverse complement strand
TGGGCAACGCCTGGCTCGGCCGCGGCCTCAGTCGCATCCGCACCGGCGACCTGGCGGGCGGACGCGAAGACCTGCTCATCGCCGCCGCCCTCGAACCGCAGCGCGCGGAGCTGCGCAGCTATCTCGGCAAGGCGTATCTGGCCAGCGGCGACGGCGCGCACGCTGCCAAGGAACTGGCGCTGGCAAAAAAACTGGATCCGAACGACCCGACCGCGTGGCTGTATTCGGCGTTCCAAAACCAGATGGACAACCAGATCAATGACGCCATCCGCGACCTGGAAAAATCCCAGGCGCTGAATGACAACCGCAGCGTGTATCGCTCGCAGTTGCTGCTCGACCAGGACCGGGCCGTGCGCAGCGCGAACCTGGCGAGCGTGTATGCGGACGCGGGCATGACGGATGTAAGCGTGCGGGAGGCCGGGCGGGCCGTGAGCTCCGATTACGCGAATTATTCCGCGCACAATTTTCTGGCGAACAGCTACGAGCAGCTCCGCAGTCCGAGCTGGGATAACCTGCGCTACGACGCGCCGGCGGTCGATGAATTCTGGATCGCCAACCTGCTGGCCCCGACGGGTGCGGGCTGGTTGAACGTGAACCCGCCGGAGCGGCTGCATCAGCAACTATTCGAGCAAAACTGTTTTGGCATCAGCTCCGACACCACGTATTTGAGCCGCGGCGCGTGGTATGAACAGGCGGATCAATTCTACACCTCCGGCGACTTCAGTTACGATTTGGGGACGACTTACCGTTCCGACCTCGGCCAGTATCCCGGCAACAATTATGAATTGCGCGAGGTGGACGTGAGCCTCAAAGGCCAACTGACCGCGCAGGACAGTCTTTTTGGCACCATTCAATTTCTGGATTACACCAGCGGCGACACGGCCCAGTATTACAACCCGCCGACCACGGCTCCGGATTTTAGCTTTCAAAACCAACAAGACCCGAACATCACGCTGGGCTATCACCATGACTGGAGTCCGGGCTCGCACACCTTGTTTTTTGCCACCTATCGCACGGCCAGCGAGCCGGTGACGGCCAACGGCGTGACGCAATGGATCGGAGCTTACTCAACTGAATTTGATGGCATCGTAGCCATGGAGCAGGTTGATGAAAAAGTAACGATTTCGCCGAACCAACATTCCACCGAGTTGCAGCAAATTTTTGAATCGCCTGAACACACCACCATTTTGGGCGCGCGTTATGAATGGGGCACAATCCAGTATCAAAATTATTCGGTAGATAACTACAGTTTTTACGAAATTCTTTTCCCCAATGCCCCAGTGGTGGCCGATCAAAACTTCACCTTGAATAGTTATCAGTTGAGCCTCTACGGCTACCACACCTGGCAGGTGGCCGATTCGCTCGCGGCGACCGCTGGCTTGGATTATGACTGGCTCTATCAGCCGGCGAATCCCTCCACCACGCCATTCACGGATCAGGAAAAAACCACCGTGCTGATTTCACCCAAAGCGGGCATCGTCTGGACGCCCGCCAATAAAACTGTTGTCCGCGCGGCGTTCACCCAAGCGCTGTCCGGTCTGGGCGACAGCTCGAACTACCGGCTGGAGCCGACCGAGGTCGCCGGTTTTAACCAGGCTTTCCGCAGCCTGATTCCGGAATCGGTGATCAGCGACACCAGCGGCTCGAAATTCGATGTCTATGACCTTTCGCTCGAACAAAAATTCGACACGGGAACCTACGCGGCCTTGTCGGGGCAACTGATGTATTCCTCTTTGAACGATGTGCAAGGCAATTTTGTGCATTACAGCCTTTCGCCCGAAACCTTTAACACCTTTCCGGTAGGATTTAATCAGTCGTTGAATTATCGCGAGGAGTCGGTCATGGCCAGCGTGGATCAACTGCTGGGCCGGCAATGGACCGCAGGGGCAAACTACAAGGTGTCGCAGGCCTACCTGAGTATCAATTATCCGGGAACGGGCAGCGCCGTTGGTAACATTGATCCGCCGTTTCAGCCGTATCAAAGTCTCACCAGCACCTTGCAAACGGTGAACCTCCATGCGAACTGGAACAATGCTTCCGGGCTGTTTTCGCTGCTCGAGGGCAACTGGTATCACCAGAGCAACTCCGGCTTCAATCCGGCGGAACCGGGGGACGACTTCTGGCAGTTCAATGCCTACGCCGGCTACCGGATGCTGCAGCGGCGGGTTGAGTTCACCGTCGGCCTGCTGAACATCTTCGAACAAAACTACCAGTTGGAGCCGCTGAATCTTTACAATGACATGGCCCGCAGCCGGACCTTCCTCGCCCGGCTGCGGTTCAGCTTTTAAGTAGGATTATCATTTGATGGCAGCATGCGTTGGAAGCGCGGCGCTGCAGCGCCGCCTTCCCCGCACAGACTCCGATTCACGCCAGCATCGCGGCAGCAACGCCCTACCAACCAGCACTTTTTTTTGAAATTGTTATAATTTTTTAATTTTGCTGGAGCTTTAAGGTGATGGCTTGGCCGTTGGTCGGCGGCGGCGGCACGTTTTTGACAAAAACTGTCAGGTAGTAGGTGTGCGAGCTGATTACTGGAAAGGTGACGGTGTTAGTATATAACAAGCTGTTCGTGGGGTATCTTTTTAAGGTGGAATTATCAATTGCAATGGCCCACGAGTTGTATGGAGCCGGGATGCCGGATACATCTGAGAACGTGAAACTGGTGACTCCGTTTGAAGGTCCGATTGTGTAGAGACCCGCGCCATTCGTATAGCGCTCAATGCCGTAATTGAGTCCGCCATTCTGGTCGGTGTTCGTCACATCTTGAAATGCGAAAGATTCAACGGCTGGAATCATAAACGGTGTCCATGGATATGGTTTCCCCCTAAACAAGTCTGATTCAGGTTTAGGCGTTGTTTCCGCTGAAGGTTGAGTCGGTGACTTCGTGCTGCAACCGCAGATGATGCCGGTCAGCAGAATGGCCGTTGCGCTGATGATTTGAGACGTGTGGTGTTTTGTCATAACTCTCCTTTTGTATGGTTGTTTTTCCCGTTGAGTTTTTCAGCTTCCTTAAGCCAGTCCGTTTCTGCCAAAAAAGCTCCGGCATGTAAACAGAAATTGTAAGGGAAAATAGAAAACGTTGTGCCGCCGGGTGATAATGCATAAGCTGGTGCTGCGTTTGTGTAGGATCCGGTCAGAAATCCGTCTTTCATTCACGCGATCTGTTCAGCGCTGGCGGTGACGCGTGGCCTGGTCTTGTGGCTGACGCCGCCCGGCGATTTCTGGACGAACACCAGCTCCGACTATTTATTCCGCTTTGGTGCCCGAACCCTCACCAATTCCTTCACCCTCGGCGTAATAAACACCGGAGCGTTGATACAATCAGAACTGCTTTTTCATTTGATTCCTTTCTGGTTCTGAAACGTGAACCATTCGGGCATCACCGTGTTAGCGGGTAGCGGGCGGTTGGTGGTGAAGTTCTGTCGAATTGTGGCCGGTGGTCGGGCCAGACGCCGATTTACTGACAGTTTCACTGACACTTTGCGCACTATCTCCGCAATAGGCTGGAAATCTGTCACTTCAAAGTGGAGCCAGCTGTCGGGATTGAACCGACGACCCGCAGTTTACAAAACTGCTGCTCTACCACTGAGCTAAGCTGGCAACATAAACCGGCACGATCCGAGAACATTTTTTGCAGGATTGCGGGGCGAAGGCAATCCCATTCGTCAGGGCTTCAGGCCCGCGGCGTTTATCGGGCCGGACTTATTTCCAGTACTTCCAGTCCACGTCGGGAAACAGATTGTCGCGGGCCTCGATTTCGCGCAGCCATTTCTCGTCCACCTGCGTGAGCGTGAGCTGTTCATGCAGCGCGATGAAGCGGAGCAGGTGATCCTTCACCCGGCGGCGGGCGTAATCGGGGCTCGTCCCGGCGCGGAGGATGAACGGCCAGTCGCTGGCCTGCGCCAGCAGCAGTTCGCGTGCGGCCTGCTGTAATGCCCGCGCTTGCAGGCCGGCGGCATCAGGGAAGCGATTGGCCAAATTCGTCATGCGCTCCTGCGCGATCTGCAGATGCGGATAAATCCATTCGTTCGACTCGTTGAGCCATACGCGCCAATAGCCTTCCTCGCCCCAGCTGGACGCGCCGGGCGTGGCGATCTGGTTGGTCGGATGTAGCCGCAGATATTCACCGGGCGTAATGAAGGTTAGGTCGTTTTGTCCCTGACACAGTTTGCGGGCGAGGAAGTCGAGAAATTCCGGTCCTTCGTACCACCAGTGGCCGAACAATTCCGCGTCATACGGCGCGACGATGATGGGGGGACGATCCAGCAGCGGCGCGATCTGCCGGACTTGGGCGAGGCGTTCGTCGAGGAAATGCTGGGCATGTTCGCTGGCCGCGGCGAGGGCGTGATCGCGTTGATAGACCTTTTTCTCGCCAGCGCCGGTGATGCGGTAATATTTCAGGCCGGTGAACCCGCGGTTCTCCGGCGACGGCAGGTGCGGTCGGACATAATCGAAGTCCAGGTCGAAACCAATGTCGCGGTAGAAATCGCGGTAGCGCGGATCGCCGGGATAGCCTTCATGTTTGCTCCAGACCTGGCGCGAGGAATCGTAGTCGCGTCCGAAGGCGGCGACGCCGTTGGGCGTGAAGATGGGCGCAAAGGTGCCAAACCGCGGCCGCGGTTTGGCGTGCAGGATGCCGTGCGTATCGAGGATGAACCAGCGGATGTTCGCCTCCTGCAAGAATTGTTCGACGCCCTCGGCATAGGCGCATTCCGGCAGCCAGATACCGCGCGGGTCACGACCGAAGCAGCGATGGTAATGGTCGCGCGCGGTTAGAATCTGCCCGCGGATGCTCGGCGGGTGTCCGGACATGAGCGGCAGCAACCCGTGCGTGGCGGCGGTGGTGATGATTTCAAGCAGTTGCTCATCCTGAAACTGGCGGAAGGCGGAAATCAGGTTGCCGTCGTAATGCCGCCAGGTTTCCCGTGCCAGGCAAAATTTATGGTGATACATCCACGCCAGGTCGCGGAAAGCACGGTCCCAGTGGGTGCGGTGGATTTCCTTTTCCGCGAGATCAATCAGGCCATCGAGATGCTTGGCATACCGGCTGCACAGCAACGGGTCGAGCAACATCGAGCAGAGCGTAGGCGAAAGTGAGAGCGTGAACCGGGCCGGCAACTGGTCGCGCCGCCAGCCTTGCAAGATTTGAATCAGCGGCAGGTAAGTCTCGGTGACGGCTTCGAACAGCCAGCTTTCCTCAAGGAATTTTTCATGTTCGGGATGCCGCACAAACGGCAGATGCGCGTGGAGGACGATGGAAAGATAGCCAGGCATACCCTGAATCAGCTATAGGTCGAGTTTGTCTGAGAGCCATTCCGCTAGCGAACGTGATTTGAGGAGCACAGCCACGCCGGCGACGAGCGGCAAGGATTTCACAACGCAGGGCAAGGTTTCCAACGGCTGCTGGTCATGGTTGCGGATGACCCAATACAAAACCAGCTCGCAAACCGCCCAGCCGATGAGGGCGGCGGCGATGAAGCGGACGAGCATCAAGGCTCCGCGTTCGGGCGAGTCCATGGAAAATTAAAGGCTGTCCGGCAAGGGCGGCTTGAGCGCCGGATCCTGCGGCGTCATGCCGACGTCTCCGAGATATTGCGTCTCGCGCACGAATTTCAATTCCGCCGCGCGTCCGTCCGTGCCGTCGGCGGAAACGGCGACGGCGGGCAGGTCATATTTTCCGTCCGGCAGCGCAAAGCGAAAACTGAAGGTGCCGTCGGAACGTAGTTTGATTTCATGGCCGCCGAGCGTGACTTTCGCATCCGGCTCCGTCGCGCCGTAGATGATCAATTCAGCATTGACGTTGAACCAAAAGCCTTTGGACGCTGACAAATTCGGGCCGCCAAACGGGCTGGTCGGGCTCGAGGAAATTCCGGGGCTGGAAATGCCGTACGCTGTCACCGGGGAAGTGGTGTTGCCCTCGTGTGCGAGCCGGCGGCGGATCAGTTCGGTAATCTCCAGCGAACCCATCCAGACGCGGCGGGTCTCGTCAATGCTGATGATTTTGGCCAGCGCCTTTTCCTGCTCCGGCGTCCAGTGCCGCGTCGGGCCGGGCACGGTGATGGGCGAGTGGATGGAGTGGGCGAAGCGCGGCAGGTCAGGATGGCCGGCGCGACGCAGTTCCTCGATCGCCCGGGCGAGCGGAATGTTGTCGCGCACCGCATCCTCAATGATCTGCATCAAACGGGCGAAGGGAAATTCATACGGAATGGTGGCAAATTCGGCCGCGTCTTCCTTGGCGGCGGCGTCCGGCGGCGTCACGGTGCCGCTGGAAACGGCGACGCGCATCCATTTGCCAAGCGCGGAATAGTAGCCGAGTTCGGCGGCGTAGGAATTGCCGGCGCGCTCGACATGCGCGAACCAGTGGCGCGATTCGGGATGGACATGAATTTCATAGGCGGGATGCCCCTCAATTTTGCCGGCGAAAATCCGGAGGATGAGATGGCCGTCGGTGGAGCCGGCGTTGAAGGCATTCTGCTGTTCGCGGGTCAGGTCCCAGTGCGCATAGAGCCAGTGCGGATCGCGCGCGGTGAGAAACAATTTCTTGGTGCCGTAGCTTTCGGGGAGTTCACCACCGGAGAAATTCTGCGTGGGCGGCGTGGCCCCGAGGGAATATTTTTCGCCCGGGCCGCTGGCTGGTGATTCGGTCGGGGCGTCGCCTTCGAGCAGGATCGGCGGCACGTCAAGCGCTTCGTCTTTTTTACGGCGGGTGTAACTGCGGCGAACCGTGGTCGGTGCCTCGACTTCCACTTCTAGTTCGGCGGCGGCGGATTTTTTGGGAGCGGTTCTACCCCTCAGCATTTTTTTTACCGTCTCCACGGCGGCATCCAACAGCGGCTTATGCGGGGCGCGACCAGGTTTATCAGTAGCAGAACTTTTGGTGGGCACGGCGGCTGGCTCAACATCAGTTTTACTGGTACGGCGGCCTTTGGCGGCGCTCGTTTTTTGGGATTCCGGCACGGACGCTGGTTTTTTTTTCATGACAGCAGTTCCTTGTTTGACGGCGAATTCATTGCCGGAAAGAGAGAGTAGGCTGGTCACCCCAGGGAAGCAACGATTTTTTAATTGGGCCGCCGGCTAATCTTGCGCTTGCGGACGCCGCCACTAACGTGTTAAAGTGACGCACTAGGATTGCACTGTTATCATGGCCAATTTCCCCAGCAAAACGGCAACAGCCCCCACGGTCTTTGTGGTGGATGATGAAGTGCTGTTGCTTGAACTGGCCGAGACCATCCTGACTCCGCTCGGCTGCAAAGTATGCACCTTCACCGACCCGGAAGTGGCGTTGCAGGCATTTCCCGCCACTTGGCCGGCGGTCGTGCTGACTGATTACGCCATGGGCCGCATGAGCGGCATGGATTTGATTCGGGAATGCCGCCGTTTAAATCCGCAACAAAAGACCATCCTCATCAGCGGTACGGTGGATGGGGAAGTGTTTGCTGACGCACCGGTTAAGCCGGATCAATTCGTCGCCAAGCCTTATGACGTGAACAAGCTGGCGGAGATCGTCCGCAAAATGATCGAGACCTGAGCCGGCGGAAATTTATTTCCAACGCCCGGCTCCGGTGATATTTTCTCAAGCATGAAGAAGAAAATAATTCTAGGCATCGGCATCGGCCTGATCGTGGTGATTGTGGCCGTGGTTATCATCGTCGGATTTTTTCTGGGCACCGTCGTCAAGGTCGGCATGGAAACAATCGGCCCCAAAGTCACCCAGACGAGCCTGACCGTCAGTTCCGTGCAGGTTGGAATACTCAGCGGTTCCGCCCGCATTAATGATTTGGTGCTGGGCAATCCGGAAGCATACTTGGCCAAGGCCCCTGACGCCATCAGCGTTGGCAAGACGGCCGTCAGCGTCGCGCCATTTTCGGTTTTGTCCGACAAGATCGTCATCAAGTCTGTCGAGGTGATTTCCCCGGAAATCACGTTTGAGGGTAATCCTTTTGGGGCGAACAATCTCAAGGCCATCATGAACAACGTCAACGCCTTCTCCGGCGGCGCCGGGCCGGACACCAACGCGCCTACCCAAACCGGCGCGAACAAACCCGCCAAGAAACTGGAAGTTGATGATTTCCTCATCAGTGGCGCCAAGGTTCATTTCAATGGCGCGACCCTGCCGCTGCCGGATATCCACTTCAGCGACCTGGGCACGGGTCCGGAAGGCATCACCGCCGCCGACCTGACCAAAAAAGTTTTGGGTGAGATCTCGGCGTCCACCATTAAAGAAGTGGCCAGTTCCGTCGGTAATGCCGGCAAAGCCGTAGGTTCTGAAGCTGGCAAGCTGGGCAAGAGCCTTGGCGGACTGTTTGGTAAATAAGCCGCTTGGCGTCATCCGACAAGTTCAAGCTCCTCCAAAAAACTAAAATCGACAGGGAATTGGCCGTTTGCTAGGCTGTCGGGCATGAAAGTTTTGTTTCTCAACGGCCCAAACCTAAATCTGCTCGGCACCCGTGAGCCCGAAGTTTATGGCCGGCTTACTTTGGCTGATATCGAGACTGAAGTGCGCCAGCGGGCGGCCGAATTGAAGGTTGAAATGGAGTTCCGGCAGTCCAATTTGGAAGGCGAATTGGTGGGCTGGATTCAAGCGGCCAAAGGTTTATTTCAGGCGATCGTCATCAATGCTGCCGCTTACACTCACACTAGCGTTGCCTTGCGTGATGCAATTTCGGCCGTGGGCGTGCCAACGATTGAAATTCACCTCTCCAACATCCATGCGCGGGAAGAATTTCGCCATAAGTCACTGATTGCCCAAGTCTGCCGGGGACAAATTTGCGGTTTTGGTTCAAAATCTTACATTTTAGGGCTTGAAGCAGCCGTTTACGTTAACGATTGATATAAAAAGACCGTTATTTTAGAAAAATAGCCGCAATATTGTTCAAATTTTCGCTTGACCTTTGAGGTTTTTAAAAATAAGCTTTAAAACGAATCAAGTTCTGACCATGGCAGAGACTAAAAAAAGCCTCTGCTTTTTTAGCAAATAGCCGGGATTGTTACATTTTTAAAAACTCTTTAACGAAAACGCATCGTGGAACTAAAAGATATCAAAGCCATCATTGATTTGATGAAGAAAAACTCCATCACGGAGTTTGAACTGGAAGAGAAAGATTCAAAACTGCGCTTGAAGCGCGGCCCCAACGGAGGATCGACATTGTCTCAAGCCGAGGACACGGTTCAAATGATACCCATGCCGGTCGCCGCACCGCTGCTGTCGCCTGCCACGATGACGGCTCCCGCCGCAACCGTGCCGGCAAATTCCGGTGAAATCGACATCAAATCCCCGATGATTGGAACTTTTTATCGTTCCCCATCGCCGGAATCAGCCTCTTATGTCGAAGTCGGCATCGAAGTCAATCCCGACACCGTGGTATGCATCATTGAAGCGATGAAGGTCATGAATGAGATCAAATCGGAGTTAAAGGGCGTCATTACCCAGATTTTGGTCGAAAATGGGAAACCCGTCGAATTTGGGCAGCCGCTGTTCAAGATCCAGCCGGCTTAAACGGTCTTTCAACCGCATCCATCATGTTCGAAAAAGTATTGGTCGCCAACCGCGGGGAAATTGCCGTCCGCATCATCCGCGCCTGCAAGGAAATGAACATCCGCACGGTTGCGGTCTATTCCGAGGTGGATGCCAATTCGATGCACGTCCAGATGGCGGACGAGGCCATCTGCATCGGCAAGGCGGCTTCCTCGGAAAGCTACCTCCGGATCGATCGAATCATCAGTGCGGCGGAAATCGCCGACGTGGACGCCATTCATCCCGGCTACGGTTTTTTATCCGAGAACGCGCACTTTGCAGAAGTCTGCGAGAGTTGCAACATCCGGTTCATCGGCCCCAGCCCACGGGCGATGAGCGCGCTGGAGGACAAGGCGGTCAGCCGAGCCCTCGCCAAGAAGGCCGGTGTGGAAACCCCGCCGGGCTCCGAAGGCACCGTGGAAAACGAGAAGGACGCCCTGACCATCGCCAAAAAAATCGGCTATCCGGTGATGATCAAGGCCGTGGCCGGCGGTGGCGGACGCGGCATGCGCATCGCCCACAATGACATTTCGCTGGTCAAGGGCTATCACACCGCGCGTTCCGAGGCGGAAAAATGTTTCGGCAACTCCGGCGTTTACATCGAGAAGTTCATCGAAAACCCCCACCACATCGAGATCCAAATCCTCGGCGACAACAAGGGCAAAATCATTCATCTCGGTGAGCGCGACTGCTCGGTGCAGCGCCGCAACCAGAAATTGATCGAGGAATCGCCGTCGCCGCTGCTCGAGCAGAAATTCCGCAAGCTGCGCGACAAAATCGGCAAGGCGGCCATCCGCATTGCCGAGGCTGCGCGCTATACCAACGCCGGCACGGTGGAGTTCATCGTGGATGACCATGGGAACTTTTATTTCCTCGAAGTCAACAAGCGCATCCAGGTGGAACACCCGGTCACCGAGGAAGTCACGGGCATTGATTTGGTACGCGCCCAGATCGAAATCGCCATGGGCGAGCCGTTGAAGTATTCCCAGAGTGATATCGTGATGAAGGGCCACGCCATCGAGTGCCGCATCAACGCCGAGGATCCCTTCGGTGATTTCCGTCCCAGCCCCGGCCGCATCGAGATGTATTATCAGCCGGGCGGACGCGAAGTGCGCGTGGACACCCACGCCTATGCCGGCTACACGATTCCGCCGACCTACGATTCGATGATCGGCAAGCTTATCGTCCGCGGCAAGGATCGGCGCGAGGCGATCGACCGCATGAACCGCGCGTTGAATGAGTTCATGATCACCGGCGTCAAGACCACCATTTCCTTCCAGCAGGCCATCATGCAGGATCCGAATTTCCGCCGGGGGGTTTATTCCACGAGTTTTGTTGAGCAGCTCCTCGGGGGTGCCCGCCGCGAATTGATTGAGGAAAAAACCTGAGCCGGCCGGTTCGCGGCAGCTGGCTCCGGCCGATTTTGGTTGGGAAATAAATTTGACAGCCTTCCCGGTCGGTTTATCTTGCACAGCAAACATTATGGCCGATATTCCTCCGTTCAATCCCGCCTCCTCGCCGGTGCCGACCGGTGCCGTGCCACCGAAAAAAGAGACCGGCAAGGTGCAGCCCAAGAAGGAAACCGTCCGGATCAATTTGCCGCCCAAGCCCACCGCCGCCCCGACCATCAAGCTGCCGACATTGCCGCCCGGCGGTCCGACCGGTGCTCCCATTCCGATAACCGGCAGCCCAGCGTTTGCCAACCGGCCTGCCGCCGCGCCCGCTGCCGCACCCAAGGCCGCCGCGCCCAAAGCCGGGGCTGCGCCCGCCGCCCCGGCCGCCCAGCGCTCGGCACCGGCGCAGCGCTCGGCCGTTCCCGCCGCCGTGCCGGCCCTCAAGACGCTCGACAAAGCGCTGATTTTTTCCGCCGCCGTCGCCAGCCTCCTCGCCGTGGGCGGGGTGGTCTGGGTTTTCATCACCCTTAAAAGCACCGTCGAAAATTTTAACAGCTAATCAATATGGCCTCCCCGCTAATCGTCAACCTCACCGAGGAAAATTTTGAAACCGAAGCCCTTAAAGCCGGCACGCCCGTGCTCGTGGATTTTTGGGCCGAATGGTGCGGACCCTGCAAGATGATTGCGCCCGTGCTCGACGAACTCGCCACCGAGTTTCAGGGCAAGGTTAAGATCGGCAAGGTCAATATTGATGAGCAACAGGGGCTCGCTGCGAAGTTTGGCGTCCGCGCCATCCCGACGCTTCTCGTCATCAAGCACGGCCAGGTCGCCGAGCAGATGGTCGGCGCCAAGAGCAAGCGCGATTTAAAGGCCAGCCTCGACAAAGCCATCGCCTGATTTTTTTGCTCCGACCGGCAAGGTGAAATGGTTTTCCTCTTGCCGGTTTTTTGTTTCCGCATCCATCAGCCAGAAAAGTTGGCGCACAGTGACGCGAGCGGGCTAATGTTTCTTTTCACCACCCGCCGGTTCGCCTAACTTCCACGGATGACATTGTCTGAAATCCTGTCGAACGAGGAACTCCGCCAGCACGAGTTTCCCGTGGCGAAAAATAAAATCTTCCTCGCCCATGCCGGCGTTTGTGCGCTGCCGCGCCGCGTCGCGCAGGCGATGGCCGATTGCGCCCACGGCGGCACGCTCGGCGACCAGGAAACCTTCGTCATGCACCGGATCGCCGACGCCCGCGCCGCCGGCGCGCGCCTGCTCCACTGCGAACCGGACGAGGTTTCCCTCGTCGGCCCGACCTCCCTTGCGTTGAGCCTCGTCGCTGCCGGCCTGAGTTTCCGCAAGGGCGACAACGTCCTGATTTATCATGACGATTATCCGTCCAACGTCTATCCTTGGATGGCGCTCGCCCGGCAGGGCGTGAAGGTCCGCCTGCTCAACACCCGCGGCCTCGGCGTCATCCGCCTGGTGGATGTCATGGGGCAGGTGGATGAGGACACCAAGCTTGTCGCCCTCGCGTCGAACCATTTTATTAGCGGCCACCGGCTGGAGCACGACGCCGTCGGCCGTTTTCTGCGCGAACGGAACATTCTGTTCTGCCTCGACGCCATCCAGACGCTCGGCGCGTTTCCCACGCCGGTGACGAACGTGGATTTTCTCGCCGCAGATTCGCACAAATGGCTGCTCGGCCCATGCGGCGCGGGATTGCTCTACGTCAAAAAGGATTTGCAGGCGAAGTTGAATCCGCCCCTCTACGGCTGGCATAACGTGCGCAACCCCAATTTTGTTGCGCAGGAAACCATCGAGTTCCGCGCCGGCGCGGCGAAGTTCGAGGCCGGCACGCACAATCTCGTCGGCCTCGTCGGCCTGCTCGCCGCCCTGGAACTCGCGCTGGAGATCGGCGTGGATAACATTGCCGCCGAACTGCTCCGCAAGCGCGCCTGGCTGGTGCCGGCGTTGCAGGCCCGAGGCTATACCGTCCTAAACGCCGGGGCCAAACCGGAGAACACCAGCGGCATCACGACCTTTTTTGCGCCGGATAAAAACCTAATGGAACTAAACCTGAAGCTGACGGCGGCTGGCATCATCGCCTCATTGCGCACCGACCGGTCGGGGCGAAACTATCTGCGCCTCGCCCCGCACTTTTACACCACCGACGCCGAACTGCAGCGCGTAGTCGAGCTGCTTTAATTTTCCAAGCCTCCGAAAAATTTAAAAGGTACGCTCCTCGTTGCGTATTAAAGTGCAGCGTGTATTGATGCGAGTGGAATAGCCTGGAAACGCACAAGTATTTTGACCCAATTTTTCAACTGGAAAGTCCGGGTGGACGGCACCAAGACACCTTTAAATCCTAATTCGTCCGGTTACATGGCGACTGGGAGCCTGAAAATTAAGAAAAGCCGATAACCAGTCTCCTTTCTTTTTTACCCACCGGCAATGCTGCCGGTGGGTTGAAAATCCATTTTTATCGTTTTTTAAGATTTATCGGCCGTCCGACGCAGTTCCCGCTCGGTCCGACGGCATTCCCGCTAAGTCCGGCGCTGTTCCCAATGACTCTGTGGACATCCCGCCGGGGCGGACATGGCTCCCGAATCGGTCGTCAGGCTTCGCGATGGCTGAATTCGCGGATCATGGCTTTCCACCATGGGGCTAGCTTTTCCTCCGGGCGCAACCAGGCCTGCTGGTGCAACCACACCATCAGCCGCTGGTCGGCCATCACGCTCATGCGCTCGGACGGATTTAGTTTATCCGGGCCCCCCGCCAGCAATTTTTCCCCCAGATCGCGCACGGCGTCCGTGCCGACCCCCATCCGGACAAAATGCTCGGCATAGACGGGGTTCAACTGCTTCTCGCGCAGGAGCGTCACGTGGATGGCGTTCACATAAGGGTCCAGCACGGCGGCGGCGAGCCCGGCGTGGACGCGGCAACGGGGTGAGTTGTCCTCCGTCAGCTCGTGGATTTTCATGCGCGACCGGAGCGATACGAGTTCCAGCGGCGGCCGGGTTTCCTCGGGCGTCAGGAAGAGTCCGGCGCTGCGGGCCCACGTGCCGAGGCTGCGGCGGCTGGTCAGGACGCTGAGCGGCACAGAAAAAACCATGCCGGCGAGGACCGGCGTGAACCACCAGAAGAGGCCGTGGTCCAGATTCCAGGTAAACCAGCCCCACAGGCCGCCGATGAGGGTGTGGCCCCAGTGCCGTTGCAGGGCGTACAGCCAGTCGGTGCCGTCGGCGGTGCGCCGTTGCGTGGTCCAGCCGACGCTGATGCCGGCGAGATTGGTGATGACGAAGCGGGTGTGCCAGAGCATGAGCAGCGGCGCATGCAGGGTGGAGAAGAGGGTTTCAAAGACGACACCGCCGATGGCGTTGAGCAGGCCGCCGAACTGGCGCCGGCGCGGCCAGTCGTTGGCCAGGTCGAGCAGCGAGAGGAATTTCGGGAGCATGATGACGGTCATGCAGACGAGAAAGACCAGGAACGCCTCAGCCGTGCCGCTCCAGTGGCCCAACAGGGAGGGCAGGGTGATGGTGGAGAGGCCGGTGTATTTCTGGTACCAGAAAATCCAGTTGAACCCGAGCAGGAACGCCAGCCAGAGCGGGCCGGAGAGGTAGCCGAAGATGCCGAGGATGAGGTGCATCCGGCTCACGCCGCGCAGGCCCTTGGCGAAGAGTACGAGGCCGTGCTGGAGATTGCCCTGGCACCAGCGGCGTTCGCGCTGGGCGTTCTCGATGAGCGCCTGCGGGGCTTCTTCATAGCTGCCCTCGAGGTCGTAGGCGAGCCAAACCTCCCAGTTTTCGCGCAGCATCAGCGCAGCCTCGACGAAGTCGTGGCTGAGAATCTGGCCACCGAAGGGCTTGCGGCCGGGGAGTTGCGGCAAGTCGCAGCACTGCATGAACGGCTCGGTACGGATGATGGCGTTGTGGCCCCAGTAATTCCCGAAGTCGAGCGCCCAGTAATTCAGGCCGGTGATGAAGACCGGGGCATACAGGCGGTTGGCGAACTGCTGGATGCGTCCGAACAGCGACTCGGCATTGACGAGCGCGGGCACGGTCTGAATCAGCCCGACGGTCGGATACGTCTCCATCAGCTTCACCAGGTCCACGAGCGTCTCGCCGCGCATCACGCTGTCGGCGTCGCAACAGACGAAATAACGGTAGCGCTTGCCCCACGTGTTAAGGAAATCGCGGACGTTGCCGCTCTTGCGCGCCTCGTTGAAGAGGCGGCGGCGGTAATAGATCCGGCCGAGCGCGTCGAGGTCGCGCACGAGCTCAGACCAACGGGCCTCCTCCTCAACCCAGCGGTCAGGGTTGGTCGAGTCGCTGAGGATAAAGAAGTCAAAGCGTTCCAGCTGGCCGGTGCGGGCGAGCGATTCGTAGGTCGCGCGCAAGCCTTCGAGCACCCGGACGGAATCCTCGTTGTAAATCGGGAAGATGATGGCCGTGCTGACGCCGTCGATCGGCTGGTTCCGGTAGGGCCGCAGCCCGGTGATCCGGCGGCGCGTGCCGAAACTGCGCAGAAAAAATCCATACACGCCGTGCATGCACCCGACGGCGGTGAGCAGAAACAGGATGATGAACAAGCCCAGGACGATAGTGCGCGACGCGGACCAGCCGGTGCGCCAGAGCAGGTCGGCAAAGAGCATCGATACGGCGCCGGTGAGCAACACTGCCGAGGAATAAAAGAGGAACAGCCGCCAGCCGCGCCGGAGACGCGGGACGGAGGCGACGGAAATATCTGGGTCGTCCGCCATCTTATTGGAACCAGCCGATCACATCGAGCAGCCGGGTTTTGACTTGATTAAGGCCGCCATGGGTAAGCCAGAAGATTGCGACGAGCAGCAGCGCATAGCCGAGCCACACCAGCGCGATGCGGACGTAAGGGATTTTGCCAAGATTGGTCAGCGTGGTGATCGGTCCGAGATCGAGCGGGCGCGGGGTCATCTTGGACAACTGAAAATCCGGCCCGGCGCGGAAGAAGCTTTCGCGCATGGCCTCGACGAATTCCTGCGGCCACGGGCCGGGATGGAGAAACTGGTCCTGCCATTTGCCCGGCATGTCGGCGAGCAGCAGCGCGAGCCGGCCGCGTGTGGAGAGCATCTGGTCAGTGCCGGTGGGCGAGGTTTGCAGCACCTCTGCGAACCAGGTGGTGACGAGTTGATCCATCTCGGCGGCGGCGAGTTCGGTGGCGCTGCGTAGCGGCTCGGCAGGCGCGCGGCGCTGGGCGCGTTCGAGCACGCGCAGGACAAGCTGGCCGAGCAGCGGCTTGTTGCGGATGCGGAGCGCGTGGAAGTAGTTTTCCACCTTCACATACGCCGCGTTCCATTCCTCGAGCGAACGCCCGGCGATTTCGCCGGAGACGTCCGGCAATATATTCAGGGCGGGCTCCATTGATAAACCCACGTTTCACCAACGACATTGGTGCCCTGCTGCAAGGAGCAGCGCAAATCCACCGCCTCGTGGCTGCCCGGAACCGGCACCATTTTCAGGATGACGCGCCAGGTGCCGAGAAACGGGTTGCGGGTGACAAAGCTGTCCACGATGCGCGCACCGCTGCTGCAGTTGGCGACGACCGACGGCGGCTGGCTTTCGGGAATGGCGTCCAGCTTAGGCCCGTCAAAATCAATCACGAACTGCCGTCCGCCAAATTGCGCGTCCGGCCCGATGCGGGTGGCCAACACACGGTTCTCGGAACGCTTGAAGTCCGCGTCGCCACCTTCCCAGTGCAGCGTGTAGCCGAAACGGAACGGCTGCAGCGGTGCCGGTTTTTGCTTCGGATCCCAGAACACGACGATGTTGTCGAGGCCTTCGTAGCCGGTGCTCAACTCCACAAGATGCAGGTCGCCGTCGCCCCAGTTGCCATCCGGCTCCACCCAGACGCTGGGCACCTGATGGTAAAGGTTGAACATGTCCTGATACGCGGCGAAGTTCCGTTCGCGCTGGAGCAGGCCGAAGCCACGAATGTTTGGCGCATGAAAAACCTGGTGGCGCGTGGCCGGCGGATTATCGAGCGGCCGCCAGAACACTTCGCCGTTGCCCATGCGGACGAGCAACCCGTCGCTGTCGTGAACTTCTGTCCGGTAATCATCGAATTTCCGCTCCGTGTCCTTGCCGAACCAGAACATGCTCGTCAGCGGGGCGAGGCCGATGGTCTTGGACGGCCGGCGATGCTTGTCAACCGCGATGACGTTGTTCGTTTCGCGGAAAAACAAGACGGCCCGGATGCTGGCCATGGTCGTTTCACCCGGCCGGATGAAAAATTCATATGCGCCCACGCAGCTGACGCTATCGAGAATCGCGTACAACCGCAGCTCGGTGTCTTCCTTCTGCGGTTTGCCCAGCCACCAGTCGGTGAAGATGGGAAATTCCTCGTCCCGATCGCCTTCGCCGGAATCAAGCGCCAGGCCGCGGGCGGACTGGCCGTAGCAGAGGTTTTTGCCGAGCAGCCGGAAATAGCTCGCCCCGAGAAAGGCGCCGAGTTCGTCCAGCTGGTTCGTCTGGTTCAGCGGATACAGCACCCGGAAGCCGGCGTAGCCGGTTTTAGACGGGATTTGATTTGCGATGTCGAGGTTGCCGTAGTCAAAAAAGTCCTGCACGAAGCGGATCGGCTGTGTGTGCGTCAGCGTGAATTCGTTCACATGGACCGGCTCCTGGTAAAGGTAGCCAGGATGAAAAAATTCCACACGGAAAGGCAGGTCGTCCGCCGCCCACAACGCGTGGTCGCGGCGGAAACGGATTTCACGGTATTTATCGTAGTCAAGATTGTCCTGGCGCAAAACTTTAGGCAGGTCGGCGCGCGGGGAGTGGAAAGGTGACTTGGCGCGTTCGAGGGCGCGCTGCGCAACGTAATCGAGGTTCACCTCGGCGGACTCCGCGCCGAACCCGGCCTCTGCGGTCAGCAAATTTACAAAGATTATCAGCAGGCATTGAAGTCGCCACATCTACGTCATGAAAACCGAAATTACCGCAATTTGCAAGTTCAGGGGAACAATTGTGATTCAAGGCTGACAGATTCTAGTTGCCAGACGAATGATTTTAATCTTCAAAAACCCCACCAATGTCCTGTTATTGGATTTACATGTCTTATATTAGGACAGATTGGGCGAATTTGATTTCTGCAATTTTGCCATGCAAAAAAAAGCCCCTGCCAGCGCAGGGGCCTTTTCGTGAACCGGTTAAGGCAGTCGATGCGGCGGGGTAGCCGTGCTGAGCGAGCAAATCGGATTCGAGCCAACGGTGGTTAGGGTATATGTGCCTTGCGCCGGACAAGGCGGCAGGCTGCCGGCCGAGTTCAGCTTGATGTAGGGGGTCAGGTCGGTGGTCAGCGTGATAGCCGCACCGGTGGACTTGTGCTGTTCCAGCGCGAACTGGTTGGCCGCCGCGTCAATCTGGCGGAGGTTGTTGATGCAGGCATTAGCTTGCGAGGTGGCACGGGCCTTCACGAAGTTAGGAATCGCAATCGCCGCCAAGAGGCCGATAATGGCCACGACGATCATGATTTCTACTAGAGTGAAACCCGCCTGGTGGATGCTTTTGGACTGTTTCATTTTGTTTGCTTTTCGTTCACGCGGCGGAACCGAAGCACCCGGCGGGTTATGATAATAATATGTGCAGTTCCGTTATTGCCGAGCGCAACCGCGTGTCAATCATTGTAGCAACCGCACAACCAAACCGAAGCGGATGACCGTATGAATCGGCCTAATTGTTTTGTAGGAAACCGCCCTACAAGCCGTGGGCGGGAAAAGCGGTTCAACGCGGCTGCTGGCTTTCGTGCCAGCGGACGGCATGAAAGATTAATTCGTTGATGTTGGCGAGGTTGAGCTTTTCCTTGATGCGGGCGCAATACGCCTGGATGGTTTTGAAGCTGACGCTCATCTGCTCAGAAATCTGGCGCGTATTCAAACCGCGCCCGAGCAGTTGAAACACCTCCAGTTCTCGGTCGCTCAAAGCCTCGACCGCAGTCGGTTTGTTCGCCGAGCCTTGCACCAGTTTTTGCGCCAGCATGGCGTTGACGGTGTGGCTGAAAAAAAGTCCTCCTGCCCGCACCGTACGAAGGGCGTCCAGCACCTTGCTCGTGGCCTCGCGTTTCATGATGTAGCCGGCGGCGCCGGCGCGCATCGCCCGTTCGGCGTAAAGCGCTTCGTCATGCATGGACAGTACCAGCGCGTGGACTTTTGGATCCTGCGTCTTGAAGTCCTTAATCAATTCCAAGCCGGAGCCGCTGTCGAGTGAAATGTCCACCACCACGATTTGGGGCGTCAAGGTTCCGATCAAGCCCAGTGCCTCGCGGGCATTGCCGGCCTGGCCGCAGACTTCGAAGTCCGGTTCCTCGTTGATCAGGTTGGTGAGCCACTCGCGCACCAGCGGATGGTCGTCTACCAGCAGAATTTTAGTTTTCATCGGCATCATTTCCGGTGGTCGGCTGGCCGGGGTTCAAAACGCACACAGCGCGCGCCCCGCCGGCCGGCAAATTTTGGAGGTCAAAGGTTGCGCCGACCATCCCGGCGCGGTAATCCATGATCCGCAAACCCATGCCTTTTTTGGTGCGGGCGTCCGCCGTCAGGCCGGTCCCATCGTCAGTGATGGTGAGCAAAACTTTATCGCCCACGGCGTCCACCGAGATGACCACGTTCTTGGCTTGGCCGTGCCGGATGGCGTTGCTCACGGCTTCTTGGGCGATACGATAAAGGTGGATACCCGCGTCCGTGTCGGCCAGAACCACCGTCCCGGAGGCTTGAAAACGACACGAGACGTGGAAGGCCTTGGAAATGTTCGCGGCCAGGTTCTGCAACGCGTCCGCCAGCCCATTCGCCTGCAATTCGATCGGGTGCAGGCTGCGGGCGAGTTTGCGGGTGAGTTCGATGGATTCCTCCACCAAATTCACCAAGTGATCAGCGGCGGCGGACTCGCAAAGGGATTTGTCCGCCAGCTTTTTCGCCAGGACTTTGCCGGCCAGCGCCGTCGCCGTCAGATGCTGGCCCAGACTATCATGTAAATCGTGTCCGATCCTTCTTTGCTCGCGTTCGCCGGCTTCCAACAATTCCTTTTCCAAGCGGATACGTTCCTGGATTTCGTGCCGCAATTTTTCCGTCCGCTGCTGAACCAGAATCTGCAATTCATTCCGGGCCGAAGCCAGAATGACCACCAGCAGGAAAATGGATAGACGAATGCCCAGGTTCCAGGCCGGAGTCAGAAAATCCGGATACCGATCCCCCGCTGCAATGTCGGCCACCAGCCAAACGACTGCCGCCAACCCCGCCATGGCGAACGCAAACCCGGCGCCGGCGTTGCGCAGGACATACAGGATGGGCAGCAGATAGAAAACCAGCACCGTTACCCGGTAGCCGGTAACGTAGTCGATGAAACCCACCAGCAGCAGCAGGCATAGGCCGCCCAGCATGCCGGCGGTTTTCGAGGGTGTCTTGGTGGCTAAACCCATGCGTGAAAATGTGACGGGTTTGACGGCACGGGACAAGCGAAAGAAAAACAAACCTTAATCCAGCGTCTGCCGGTAGCGTTTGATACCGATGAACAGCATGACCACCACGAATAGTGCAATTGGCCACAGATCCGGCGCACATTCGACCAGGCCGTTGCCCTTGAGTAATATTCCCCGCACCACGCGCAGAAAGTGCGTGAGCGGCAGGCATTCGCCGATGGCCTGCGCCCAGCCCGGCATCCCGCGAAACGGAAACATGTAGCCGGAGAGCAGCAGCGACGGCAGGAAAAAGAAAAACGCCATCTGCACCGCCTGCAACTGGTTCTTGGCGATGGTCGAAAAAGTGATGCCCACCGCGAGGTTCGCCACAATGAACAGCAGCACGAGCAGGAACAATAGCGGAACGCTGCCTAACATCGGCACGTTGAAAAGAAATTTCGCCGCCAGCAAAACCAGGATCACTTGCACATAGCCGACCATGATGTAGGGAATGATTTTGCCCACGATGACTTCGCCCGGATGCACGGGCGTGGAGAGCAGATTTTCCATCGTCCCGCGCTCGCGTTCGCGCGTGATGGCAAGGCCGGTGATCATGATCATGGTCATCGTCAGCATCACGCCCATGAGGCCGGGGACGATGTTATATTGGCTGATGCTTTCAGGGTTGTAATGTTGATGAGAGACAATGTTGAACGGCGGCGCGGAAGATTGCAGTTTCGCCAGCGGCCCGGTGAGGTCGCGGTTAATGACGGTGGTGGCGAGCTGGCTGACGGCCGCCTGCGCAAAGCCGACCGCAGAGGGGTCGGTGGCGTCGGCTTCCAGGAGCAAATCCGGTTTTTCGCCGCGCACCAGTTTGCGCGAGAAGTCCACGGGAATGGTCACGGCGAACTGCACTTTATTCTCGGCGAGCAGATTATTTATTTCCGCGGGGCTGTGCGCCTCCTGCTTGAGGTCGAAATAGCTGCTGTTGCGCAGGCCCCAGATGATGGTGCGCGAAAACACGCTGTTGTCTGCCGCATAGACCGCCGTGGGCAGGTGTTTGGGATTTGAGTTGATGGCATAACCGAAGAGAATGAGCTGGATCATCGGCACCCCAATCATCATGCCGAACGTCAGCCGGTCGCGCCGCATCTGGATGAACTCCTTCAGCACGATGGCGAACAAACGGTGGAAGTTGAATGCGTGCCGATTCACGTGAAGTTATCCTTGGCGGTTTCCATCAGGCTGATGAAAACATCTTCCAGGCCGGATTCAATTTTCGTCCAGCGCTGCGTCCCCGTCATAAACGGCGCGACGGACGCGTGCAATTTTTCCGCATCGCGCCCGCTGACATGCAGCGTGGTTCCAAACGCGACGACCTGCTCGATGCCGGGCAGCCTACGAATTTTGTCCGCGAGCGACGTCAGGTTTTCACCGGAAATTTCCCACGTCGTCAGCCCGCCCGCTTTGATGACCTCGTCCACCGTGCCATGGGCGAGCAGGTTGCCGTAGGCGATGTAGGCGAGCCGGTTGCAGCGCGACGCCTCATCCATGTAATGCGTGGTGATCAGAAAGGTCAGCCCGTCTGCCGCTAGCTTGTGGATTTCTTCCCAGAAATCGCGCCGCGCCTTCGGATCCACGCCCGCCGTCGGCTCGTCGAGCAGCAGCAGGCGCGGGTCGTGAATCAGGCAGGCGGCGAGCGCTAGCCGCTGTTTCCAGCCGCCGGAAAGCGTGCCAGCCAGCTGCCGGCGGCGCTCGACCATGCCGAGCCGCTCCAGGCTTTTTTGTACAGCGGCCTTGCGCTGCGGCATCAGGTAAAGGCGCGCGATGAAATCCAGGTTCTCCTCGATGCTCAAATCCTCGTAAAAAGAAAATTTCTGCGTCATGTAGCCGACGCGTTTTTTGATCTCGGCGGATTCGCGGCGGAAATCAAGGCCGAGACAACTGCCGGTGCCGGCGTCCGGCTTCAGCAGGCCGCAGAGCATCCGCAGGAATGTCGTCTTGCCGCTGCCGTTCGGACCGAGGAAGCCGTAGATCTCGCCGGGCCGCACCTGCAGGGCGATGTTGTTGACGACCGTGCGGGCGCCGAATTTTTTCGTGACGCCGCGGACGTCAATGGCGGAGGCGGAAGCTTCCATGCTCAGACGCCGCGTTGCTCCGGCGGCCAGATGATCTTGTGCTGCTGGATCTGGAACCGCACCGGCAGCGCGTCGGCAATGATTTTTTCCGCCAGCTCTTTCCGTGAAATCGGCGTGAGGCCGGAGGGGACTTTTTTCAGCACTTGGACCTGCTGCGCCGGGGCCAGCGGATGTACCCAGGAAAAGAGCAGCGGGCAAAGGGAATCCAGCGCGTGCGCGGCAATCTTTTTTTTTGCCCATTCGTAGTCTTCCCACGTGCCAATGACAAACTTGATTTCATCGGTGACTTTCAGATGCGCAAGGTTGGCAAAAAGGTTCCGAGCCGATTCGCCGCTGGACGGACATTTCAGATCCATGATGCGCCGGACGCGCGGGTCAATTTTGGAGATGTCATGTGCGCCGCTGGTTTCGATCAAAACAGTGAAACCGTCGTCGCAGAGCGCCTGCATCAGCGGCAGGGAATTTTTCTGGAGCAGCGGCTCGCCGCCCGTCAATTCAACCAAAGGCAATCGATGATCACGGGTTGCGGATTGCGGATTTGAAAACGGTTTCGCGAGGCGTTTCACTTCCGTTAGAATTTCCGCGAGTTCTTTCTTTTTGCCTTCGGTGAAAGCGTAGGCGGTGTCGCAGTAGGAGCAGCGCAGGTCGCAGGCGGTGAGCCGAATGAAAACACAAGGCAGACCGGCGAAGGTGCTTTCGCCTTGCAGGCTCAAATAGATTTCGTTGACGACGAGGGTGCCGGTCACGGTTAAAGTCTAGCCGGCCAGCTGGAAAAATGAAATGCCATTGCGCGAATTGAATTGGATATTCCCGTCGGCTGGATTAGTTTTCGCTGCCTCAGCCAATAGTTTATATGGACCGATTGATTTATCATGCGGCGGCGCTCGCCATTTTCCTGACGGGTAGTTTGGTTCCGAATATCCGCGCGCAATACCTGGATCTTATTGGCGTAAGCCAATTGCAGGCGCTGACCACCAATCTCAACGGCACGGGTGTTAAGGTGGCCCAGCCCGAAGGGGGATATGGAGCGGCAGCCAATTGGCAGGTCAATCCGGCCTTCACTGGTCAGCCAACCAACCTGTTCACTTGGATAGCGGAAACCACTCCGCCGTATCCGGCCACCATTCCGGGCTATATTCCCACGCCGCTGACGGCTAGCGCGTTTACCAATTCGCTGGGCTTGGAATCCATTCATGCCGATGGAGTGGGAATGTTTTTGTACGGCAATCCCGGCGGCGTGGCGACGAACGTGGCGCATGTGAATAATTATGAGGCGAACGCGTTTTTTTATCATTACGTCTATTACAACAATACAATTACGGACCGCATCGTAAGCCAGAGTTTTTCATTCGGTTCACAAAGTGTTGTCAACCAGCAGCAGAATGACTCGCTATATGACAATGCCTCCGTGCATAACAAAACCCTGTTTGTTTCCGCCGTCAATAATTACGGCACCAACAACGGTTACGCCACGAATGTCTGTGCGCCGGGCACCGGCTATAATTGCATCGGTGTCGGGGCCTATAAAAATGGATCCACCTACAACAGTCTGGGCCCCACGCCGGACAACGGGCGCTGCAAGCCGGACATATCCGCCATTTCTGATGTGACCAGCGATTCCACACCGCAAGTCGCGGGCGCGGCGGCCGTGCTGATGCAAGCCGGGTACCGGGGCGACGGCGGGAGCGACACCAATTCCGCCGTCGATATGCGCACAATCAAGGCGCTGTTGCTCAATGGTGCAGTCAAACCGGCAGACTGGACGAACAACGCGCCTGCGCCGTTGGATTATCGCTATGGTGCGGGCGTATTGAATGTTTTCAACTCCTACGAGCAGCTTGCTGGGGGTAAAAATGGCTATAACGATTCCACCAGCGTGGCCACCAACGGCCTGCATCCGCCAACGGGCGCGGTCGGAACCATCGGCGTTTTGAGCGGCTGGGACTTCAATACGAACACCAGCAGTGCCAGCGGTGATGTCGTGAAACATTATTATTTCAACGCGACGAACAGTCCGGGCGGCGTCACGCTCACCGCAACCCTGGTGTGGAATCGGCAGCTAAACCAGTCGGCGATCAATAACCTCGAACTGTTTCTCTACGATGGCGCCAGCAGCAACCTGGTTGCGTCCAGCACCAGCCTCATGGACAACGTGCAACACCTGTTCGTTCCCATGCTTGCGCCCGGACGGTATGATTTACAGGTCTGGAAGGCGGGCGGGGTACCCGGGGCTGGCATCGTCAGCCTGGCGGAACCCTACGCGCTGGCGTTTGCGTTCACGGCGACGGCCTTAACCATCGGCTTTGACGGGACGAATGCGGTGCTGTCTTGGCCAGTCTATCCGGCCGGCTTTTGCGTGGAGGCGACGGCGAATCTCGCCGCACCCGCCTGGAGCACCAACAATCTGTCCGCTACCACGCTCACCGGCAGCACGAACAGCGTACCGCTGCCGGCGACAAACGCGTTACAGTTTTTCCGGCTGCGCCAGCCGAATTTCTGAGCGGATTAAGCGCGAAGTGATCGCCGACGCGGTAGCCGTTGGCAATTGCCGCGGTGATAAAATCTTTTCCCAACTGCACCGCCCGCGGTAATTCGTGGCCGAGCGCGAGCCCGGCGCAAATAGCGGCGGAATAGGTGCAGCCCGTGCCGTGGGTGGAAACACCTTTCACAAACCGTGCGGACAGCAGTAGCTCGGTTTGGCCATCGAAATAAATATCCATCGCCGCCCGGGTATTTTTCAAGTGGCCGCCTTTGACCAGCACCGCGCAGCCAAAACGGGCATGAATTTTCCGCGCCGCGGAACGCAAATCTTCCGGTGAAGAAATCCGCTGTTCCGCCAGGATTTCCGCCTCGTCCAAGTTCGGCGTGACCAGCGCGGCGAGCGGCAGCAGTTTTTCGACCAGGGTTTTTTCCGCCGCCGGTGGCAGCAGTCGTGAGCCGCTGGTGGAAACCATCACCGGATCAACCACCAATTGGGGAATGCGGAATGCGGAGTGCGGAGTGGAGAAAAAAGCGGCAACGATGCGGATGTTTTCCGGCGAAAACAACATGCCGGTTTTAACCCCCGCCGGCGGCAGCTCCTCAAAAACCGCTTCGATTTGCCGGCGAAGCATTCGCGGCGAACAGGGTTCGACGGCCAGCAGGTGCCGGGGATTTTGCGCGGTGAGACAGGCGATGGCGCTCGTGCCGTGGACACCGAGCGCGGCAAAGGTTTTCAAATCCGCCTGTACGCCCGCGCCGCCGCCGCTGTCGGAGCCGGCGATGGTGAGCGCGACGGGCAATGTTTTTCTCTTGATCATAATGCCGATTTCAACCGTAACCCCGGAGTCAAAGACCGGGCCATTTATAGACTGGGATTAAGATTAGGATTAAGCACGGGAAGAAACAAATTTGAACTTTCCGAATTGCGCTTCATATTTGGCGGATGGACAAAGAAAAAATCGCCGAAATCCTGGTGGAGATCGGCACGCTTTTGGAATTGAAGGGTGAAAACCCGTTCAAGACGCGGGCTTACGCCAACGCCGCGCGGACGCTGGAAGGCTTGAACGAACCGCTGACCACGCTGGTGGCCGAGCAGCGGCTCGGGGAAATCAAGGGCATCGGCGAGGCGCTGGAGCAAAAAATCACGGAACTCGTCGAGACGGGAAAATCAAAGTATTACGAAGAGCTGAAGGCTTCCATCGCGCCCGGCTTGATTGAGATGCTGGAGATTTCCGGTCTGGGCCCGAAGAAAATTCAGGCGCTGAACAAACAGCTTGGCGTTGATTCGATTGAAAAACTGGCGGCGGCGTGCCGCGCCGGCAAAGTGGCGGAACTCGACGGCTTTGGGGAGAAGACGCAGGCGAACCTGCTGGAGGGCATTGCCCGCCGGAGCGCTTACGCCAGCAAACATCTGTTGAGCGACGCGTGGCTGGCGGCGGAGCCGTTGCTGGAAAATTTGCGGTCTCATCCGGATGTGATCCGTTGTGGCACAGCCGGCAGCCTGCGCCGCTTCAAGGAGGTGATCGGTGACATTGACCTGCTGGCGTCGGCCAAAAAAGCGGCGGCGGTGATTGAATTCTTTGTGGCACAGCCGGGCGTGATTAAGGTGCTCGCGCAAGGCGAAACCAAAGCGAGCGTAATTTTGGAAGGCGGAATCCAATGCGACCTGCGCGTGGTCAGCGATGCGGAGTTTCCGTTCGCGCTGGCGTATTTCACCGGCAGCAAGGAGCACAACATCGTTATGCGGCAGCGGGCGATCCAGCGCGGACTGCGGCTGAATGAATATGGGTTGTACAAATCGAAGGAGGAAACGCGAGACCCGAAGCGGCTAGTGCCGTGTAAAACCGAAGAAGATATTTTCACCAAGTTGGAATTGGCGTTTGTGCCGCCGGAGTTGCGCGAGGATCACGGTGAATTTACGGCGGCGGAGAGAAATGAACTGCCAAAATTGGTTGACTGGTCGGATTTGAAGGGCGCGCTGCACAACCACTCGAACTGGAGCGACGGCCACAATACGCTGGAAGAAATTGCGGACTTCATGGAAGGCCTGGGTCTGGAATATTGGGCCATTACGGATCATTCAAAGGCGTCGTATCAGGCGAACGGGCTGGATGCGATACGGCTGCGGGAGCAAATCAAAGCGATCGCCACACTGAATCAACAATTTGCCGAGGCTGGGCGGGATTTTCGGCTGCTGACGGGGACAGAAGTGGACATTCTAAAAGACCGGCTGGATTTCGACGATGATCTATTGGCGGAACTGGACGTGATTGTTGCCAGCCTGCATGTTCCGTCAAGCGGCGAGGCGGAGAACACGAAACGGCTCATTCGCACGGCCGAGAACCCGTTCGTCCACATCCTCGGTCATCTCACCGGGCGGCTATTACTGGAGCGCGAACCATATCCGGTAAACGTGCCGGCGGTGATTGATGCGTGCGCGGCGACGGGTACCTGGATCGAGCTGAATTGCAATCCGCACCGGCTGGATTTGGACTGGCGGCACTGGCCTTACGCGAAAGACAGGGGCGTAAAATGTGTTATCAATCCAGATGCGCATCGGAACAGTCACGCGGGTTTTTTGCGGCTCGGCGCGGGGGTGGCGCGCAAAGGTTGGTTGACCCGGGAGGACGTGGTGAATACGCTGTCCAGATCAAAGCTGCTGGGGAAATTGCGGGAAAAACGCGTCAAATGCCTGGGCTGACGATGGTCAAACCCAGGCCTGCAGAGATTTCAGGAATAGTTTGGCGGCGAATAATTACCCAAAAAATGTTTTGACGCGTGTCTTGCCGGACTGATAAATTTTAAGAGTAATCGGCCGCTGATATTTTTCTTTAACAACTAGAGATGTGTCAGCGGGGGAAAAACACGCCAAGCATATGAAAAAAATCTTTGTCTCAGTTGGGTTGGCAGCCGTCGGCGCTGCCGCGTTACCACATTCCGCCTTTGCGCAAGCCTTGGAGGCTACGGCGACGCCCAAGTTGTGGAATGTCTCGGCGGACTTGCGTGGCTTCTACGATGACAACTATGCGGTCGCTCATAACAAGACCGGCAGTTTTGGTTTTGAAGTGTCGCCCTCCGTTTCAGCCAACGTGGCGCTCCAGCAGACCGACATCGGCGTGCGCTACACTTTTGGGATGTATTATTATTTTCAACGGGCCGATAATGGCATTGATCCGTTGGACTACACGCATCAAGCAGACATCTGGCTGGATCACTCCTTCAATGAACGCTTCAAGCTGAATATTAGTGATTCGCTGGCCATCGCCCAGGATCCCCAGTTGCTTCAAGGCGGTACCCCGGTTCGAGTAAACGGTAACAACGTCGCCAATCGCGCCGTGGTCACGCTAGATTCAGAGTGGACACGCGAGTTCAGCACGTCCACGCATTACGGCAACAATCTTTACATCTACAACAACGATACAACAAATTCGGTATCCGGCGCGGATCCCAGTTATGCCGCGCTGCTGAATCGGATGGAACAGAATGTGGGTAACGATTTTCAATGGACTTTTTCGCCGGAAACGATGGCATTTGTCGGCTATACCTTCAGCTGGGTGCGCTACAATGAAAACGAACTTATTTCTCCCACGGTCGGTCCGATAAAATATTACAGCAAATCCCGCGACTACAACTCGCATTACATTTACGTGGGCGTATCGGAAGAATTCAGCCCGAATTTGAGCGGTTCCGCACGGGTTGGTGCAGTTGAAACGGACAACTATAATGACCCGGTTTCCGCCTATACCTCGCTCGCCCCGTATGCGGACATCAACATCACTTACACCTATATTCCAGGCAGTTATGTTCAGGCGGGTTTCACCCAGGATCAAAACGCCACGGATGTTGTCGCGCCAAACCCCAACAACGGGCATTTGACCCAATACCAGAAGTCTTCGGTTTTCTACTCCACCATCAATCACCAGATCACCCCCAACCTCACGGGCTCGTTGATTGGTCAATATCAATATTCGGTCTATCAGGACGGTGCCTACAGCGGAACCGGCGACAGCGACTTGAGCGCGGGCATCAATTTCAACTACCTGATCAACCGCCACTTTTCGGCGAACACGGGCTATAATTTTGACGAATTATTTTCCAACCTCCCTGGTCGCGCCAATAATCGCAACCGGGTTTATATCGGACTATCGGCCAATTATTGAGCGATGGTTGAAATCATAGTCTGAACTTCAAATAGGGAGCCGAGTCCGAGACAGGCTCCCATTCTTTTTTATATGGACCCATTAAAAGCCCCCGCGCCGCCCGAGGCGAAGCTACACTTTCTGGACTACTGGCGGGTGATTCGCATTCGCAAAGCCATCATCATCACGGTATTTCTCATTACCGCCATCATCGCCACCGCCGTCACCTTCATCCTGCCGGAATCCTACTCCAGCACCTGCCGCATCAAGGTGGAAAACGACTTCAACGATATCTCCAGTGGTAACACCATTGCGGCTTCGATGGCACCTTATGATCCGTATTTTATCCAGACCACCTTTGAGATCATGCAGTCGCAGCTGGTGTTGAGCAATGTCATCAGCAAACTGAACTTGAACGTCGAGTGGGGGCAGAAATACTTTAACGGCGAAACGCTCAAGTCCACGGAGACCATGGAAATCCTCAAGGGGCGAATGAGCCTCGCCCCGGTCCGCAATACCAAGTTGATTTCCATCACCGTTTATAGTGACGATGCCAAGGAAGCCGCCCAATTGGCGAACGCCATTGCCGAAGCTTACCAAACTTACCGGCTGGACTCGCGCCAAATTAATACCACCCGGGGCTTGAAAGTGTTGACCGATCAGTATTTGGACGAGTCAAATCAAATCCAATCCGCCCAGCAGCAAATTGAGAAACTGCGGAGTGATCTCGGTATCTCAATTGATCAAGCCGGCGCGCCGGGCTACACTTCCTCGCTCACTACCGAGCAATTGCAAGCGCTGAACAATCAGATGATCGAAGGACAACGTGCCTACAAGGAGTTGGCCGTTCAGCTGGAGCAGCTTCAATCGCTCGACAAGACCCGGCTTCGGGATGTGCTGCCGGATATTTCCAATGACAGCGAACTAAACACATTGCTTGGCAAACTGCATGAAGCCCAGCAGCAGATTGCCCGGCTCAAAATTGATTACGGAGCAGACAACCTTAATGTGACGCGCGTTCAGACGCTGATAGACACGTTGAATCAGCAAATTGACGCCCGGGTTTCTGGCATTCTTTCTGGAATGCAAAGCCAGGTCAGTTCCAAGAAAGCCGCCCTTGATGCAATCACCCAGTCCGTCGAGGATGCCAAGGCACAAGACATGGCCGAATCGGCGAAGTTTCAGCCATATTACGACGCCAAGCGCAATCTGGAGCAATTGCGGGATCTCCATAAACTACTTTATTCAAAGATTGAGGCAGAAAAACTGGACGCGGAAATCCCGAAATTTTCCATGGTGCAGGTGACTGACCAGGCCGAACCCGGCAAAGCGCCCGTCAAGCCAAACAAGACGGTCAACATCGTTCTCGGCCTCGTTTTTGGTCTGATCATGGGCATTGGCTTGGCCTTCTTTATTGAGTATCTGGACACCAGCGTCAAGACGATTGATGATGTCGAACGAACCTTCCAAGCACCCGTTCTCGGCGTCATTCCCCAGGACGTTGGATATCTGGTGGACGAAGGTTCGGAAAGCAAACACGCCGAAGCTTATCGCGTATTGCGCACCAACCTGCTATTCACCCGCAAGGAAGAGACGCTTAATACCATTGTCATCGTCAGCGCCGGTGCCGGCGAAGGCAAGTCCACCACGGCCATCAATTTGGCCACGGTTTTTGCCCAGGCCGCCAACCGCGTCTTGATTGTGGACTCCGACTTGCGCCGTCCGACGCTGCATAAGCTATTCAAGGTCGCCAACAACCTCGGCCTGACAAATTATCTGCTCAAGCAGAACACCTTGGCGGAAATCATCCAGACGTCCGCCGTTCCCAATCTCGATTTCATGGCCAGCGGAAAACTGCCCAACAGTTCGATGGGCATTCTGGGTTCCACGCAGATGAAGCAGATGATTGCTGAACTAAAACAGCGTTATGATTTCATTTTCTTTGATTCGCCGCCCATTCTTGGCGTCAGCGATGCTTCAATTCTTGCCAGTGAAGTGGATCTAGTGATGCAGGTTATTCAATACCGCCGTTACCCGCAGCCCATGACCATCCGCGCCAAGCAGATGATCGAGAAGGTTGGCGGCAACTTTGTTGGCATCGTGCTTAACAACATCAACATGTCACAGGACGAAGGCTATTATTACTATAGCGGCTACTACCACGACTACTATTACAGCCGCAATCCCGACGAGCAGGCCGCTGGGGTTAAGCCTACGTCAGCCGCCGCGGGTGATAATGTGAACCCGACGGGAGATACCGAGATCAAACAGAAGTATTGATCAAAACTACGTCTTGCACTGAAAATTTTGCCGATGAAACTCAAATCATTCTACCTTCCCCGCTGGAGTCTGCTTTTGCTGCCAGCATTGTTGACCCTGCTGGCGGCGGGTTGTGCGAACTTTTCTGATTCCGTGGAGACCCCCAATCCGATGGCACAACCAACACCGGATTCAACTTCTAAACCGGGTCATATAGCTCGCCTGATTATTGGTGACTCCATAGAAATCACTTTTAGCGGCTTGCCGGATCCTTTGGAATCACAAAATCCAACCATCAAGGAAGACGGTACCATCATTCTTCCCGATATTGGACGAGTCGTAGCAGTCGGTAAAACGACCGGTGAGCTGGAGGATGCCATTCACGATCTTTACGTTCCAAAAATCTACACGCATTTGACGGTCACGGTGAAAACCAGCAATGATCGTGTCTATTTCGTAAAAGGCGAAGTAAAACAACCCGGGCGCTTGATTTATACCGGCGATATTTCGGTTAGCAAAGCTATCACCTCCGCCGGTGATTTCACTGATTTTGCCAGCCGCAGCGATGTCATGCTGATTCGTGCCGACGGGAAACGCTACAAACTCAATATCAACCGCATTATCGATGGCGAAGATCAGGATCCGCCGGTTTATCCTGGTGACCAAATTGTGGTCGGCCGCCGGATATTCTGATGATCCAGATAAAAATTCTGTCGGGCGAAACGGCGGGCGACATCCAAGTCGTCCGCCGTTTTCCTTTCCGCATCGGTCGTGCCCCGGATAACGACTTGCGACTCGACGCCGCCGGGGTTTGGGACCGTCATCTCACACTGGAATTTGAGAAAGCTCAGGGCTTCACATTGCACACGGCCGCGGAAGCGTTTGCCGCCGTTAATGAGCAACCGCTCACTTCCACGCGTCTGCGGAACGGCGACATCATCTCCTTCGGCTCCGCCAAAATCCAGTTCTGGCTGGCTCCGCCGCCGCTGCGTGCATTGCGTCACCGTGAAGCGTTGGTTTGGGCGCTGCTGTCCGCCGTGACGGCATTTCAGTTTGTTTTGATCTACCGCCTGCTGAGTTAATCCCTTGAATTCGAGGAAATGGGTGATGCGGGAACCGGATCAGTGTCTAAAATGCCGCGCGCCGGTGAACGCCATCGCCATACCGCGTGCATCCGCCGCCGCGATGACTTCCGCGTCTTTCACCGAGCCGCCCGGCTGAATCGCGGCAGTCGCACCGGCCTCCGCCGCCGCGATCAAACCGTCGGCGAACGGAAAAAACGCGTCGCTGCAAACCACGCTGCCAGCCAGCGGCAGTTTTGCCTCGCCCGCTTTCCACACCGCGATGCGGCTGGAGTCCACCCGGCTCATTTGGCCTGCGCCAGTGCCGAGCGTGCGACCTTCGCCGACGTAAAGAATTGCGTTTGATTTCAAGTGCTTCACCACGCGCCAGCCGAAGAGCATACCCTTCAATTCCGCTTCCGTCGGTTGCCGCTTCGTGACAATTTTCAAATCGGCGACGGCGGTAATTTTCAAATCGCGCTGCTGCAGCAGAAATGAATCCGCGCCCACGCTGCGCACATCCCAAGGCTGTGAAGTCGTTGGGCATTTTTCGATTTGCAGCAGCCGCAGATTTTTTTTCTTCTGCAAAATCTCCAGCGCTTCCGCCGAGAATTCCGGCGCGACAATAACCTCGCTGAAAATTTCCGCTATCGCCGCCGCGCAGGCGCCGTCGAGCGGTTGGTTCACTGCGATGATGCCGCCGAACGGCGCCTGTTTATCCGTGGCGAACGCCTTGTCCCACGCTTCGTGCAAAGAAGCGCCTTGGCCGACGCCGCACGGATTCGTGTGTTTCAGAATCGCCAGCGTTGGTGCGTCCTCGCGAAATTCCGCGATCAGCGCCGCCGCCGCCGTAAGGTCCAAAATGTTGTTATAGGAAAGTTCCTTGCCGTGGAGCTGCTTGTAAAAATCGTGGAATTTACCGTAGAGCGCCGCCGTCTGGTGCGGGTTTTCGCCGTACCGCAACGGCTGGGCCAGTGGCGCGGAGATCGTCAGCACCAGCGGCAGCGAATTTTTGTCGGCGGCAAATTCTTTTTGGAGGTGCGCGGCGATCGCGGCATCGTAAGCTGCCGTGCGGGCAAAAACCTTTGCGCACAGCTTGCGGCGGAGTTCCAGTGTCGTGTTGCCATTCTCGGTAATCTGTTTTGCCACTTCCGCGTAGTCAAACGGGTCCACCACCACCGTCACGCTGTCGTGGTTTTTGGCCGCGCTGCGGAGCATCGAAGGACCGCCGATGTCAATGTTTTCAATGGCATCATGCAGCTTCACGTCCGGCTTGGCGACGGTCGCCTCGAACGGATAAAGATTTACCACCACCAAATCAATCGGCGTGATCGCGTGTTCTTTCACCGCCGCCTCGTGCGCGGCGTTGCCGCGGAGGTAGAGCAGGCCGCCGTGGACTTTGGGGTGCAGCGTCTTCACGCGGCCGTCGAGCATTTCGGGAAAGCCGGTGTGGTCGCTGATGTCCTTCACGGCGAGGCCGGCCTCGCGCAAAGTTTTGGCGGTGCCGCCGGTGGAAATGAGTTCCACGCCATGGCGGGCAAGAATCTGGGCGAAGGGAACGAGTCCGGTTTTGTCGGAGACGGAGAGCAGGGCGCGATGGATTTTCACGCGCGACAAAATCTATTGCGCCGCGTCAGTCGTCAATCGGCAAATTCGCTCCGGGCAACATATTTTCGGGGCCATGGCGGCTTGACTAGCCTGCCGATAAAAATTATGCTTTGCAAACCGGTCGGTGGTCATAGCTCAATGGTAGAGTCCCAGATTGTGATTCTGGCTGTTGCGGGTTCGAGTCCCGTTGGCCACCCCATTTTCGTAAAAAAATCTGCCGTCAGGAGTTGGTTTTGACCCTGTTTCGAAACGGTTTGCGGGCTATGGCACAGACAAATGGGCAGACTTGGGACTCGTCAACGCAAGCTTTCTGAAAATCAGATAGAATAATCGTCGGAGAAAACTTTCAGGTTCTTCAACTCGACAAACACCGACTCACCGGCCTTGGGCTGCAACTGCTGGAATTCCTCCTTGCTCATCTGGGCGGCAAAAGGACCACCGCCGTCGAGCCGCTCCAATTCCAGATTGGCCACCGGTCCGGCAGCGTTGCAGCGGAGGATCCGCGCGGGGAAGGTCTTGGGATCACCGGTCGCGCGCGAAATGCGGACATCATGCGGCCGCACAAACGCGACGGTATTCGTCTCCCCCGCGCCGGCGTTTCCCGGGATGGAGAATTCGGTTTCCCCAATGGTCACGGTGCCTTCGCGCACGCGGCCGCTGAAGAGGTTGACGTTGCCGAGAAAATCATAAACGAAGGCCGAGGCGGGATGATCGTAAATCTCCTCGGGCGTGCCGATCTGCTCAATCCGGCCGTCGCGCAGAATCGCGACGCGGTCGGCCACCTCCAGCGCCTCCTCCTGGTCATGCGTCACGAACAGCGTGGTCATGTGGATCTCGTCATGCAACTGGCGGAGCCAGCGGCGCAATTCCTTCCGCACCTTCGCGTCCAGCGCACCGAATGGTTCGTCGAGCAGCAGCACCTTGGGCTCGACCGCCAGCGCCCGGGCCAGCGCCACCCGCTGCCGCTGGCCACCGGAAAGCTGGGACGGAAACCGTTTGGCGAGCGGTTCGAGCTGGATGAGCCGGAGCAATTTTTCCACGCGGGCGCGGATTTCGGTTTCCGGTGGGCGCGTGGCTTTGGGTCGTACGCGCAGGCCGAAGGCGATGTTTTCAAACACGCTCAGGTGCCGGAACAACGCGTAATGCTGGAAGGCAAAACCGGCCTTGCGTTCACTGGCGGGAATGGCGGTCACATCTTCGCCGTGAAATAACACCTGCGCCTCGCCGGGGTTATCGGGAAATTCCAGGCCGGCGATGGTGCGGAGCAACGTCGTCTTGCCGGAACCGGACGGGCCCAGCAGCGCGACCAGTTCGCCGGATTCGACCTTGAGGCTGACTTGGTCTAGCGCGGTGAAACTGCCAAACCTTTTCTTAACATTTTTGACTTCGACACTCATGGGATGATGGCTCGTTCGTGCTGAACGGCATTTTTATGTTCCACCCAGGTTTTCAGTCCCAGGGTGACGAGGGCGAGCAACGCCAGCAGCGACGCCACGGCGAAGGCCCCGGTGAAATTGTAGTCGTCGTAGAGCGCCTCGATATGCAACGGCATCGTGTTCGTCTGACCGCGGATCCGGCCGCTGACGACGGCGACGGCGCCGAACTCGCCCATGGCACGGGCGTTGCACAGGATGACGCCGTAGAGCAGGCCCCATTTGATGTTTGGCAGCGTCACGCGCCAGAAGGTCTGCCAACCGCTGGCACCCAGCACGCGCGCGGCCTCTTCCTCGCTACGGCCCTGCGCCTGCATGAGCGGAATCAGCTCGCGCGCCACAAACGGGAAGGTCACAAAAATTGTCGCCAGCACGATGCCTGGCACGGCGAAGATGATTTTGAAATCGTGTTCGTTCAACCAGTTTGCCAGCCCGGGCAGGGCGGGGTGGTCGGCATTCAACCAAAGTCCCATCCATCCTTGCGCGCCAAAGACGAGCACATAGATAAGGCCGGCAACCACGGGCGAAACGGAGAACGGCAGGTCGATCAGCGTCAGCAATACATTCTTTCCGTAAAAATCAAACTTGGCGATTGCCCATGCCGCGCATACGCCAAAGACGCAATTCAATGGAACGGAAATCGCCGCCGCCAGCAAGGTCAGCCAGATGGAGCTCCGCGCATAAGGGTCATTGATGGTATGCAAGTAAAAGCCGATGCCCTTAGCGAACGCCTGCGTAAAGACAAAGACCAGCGGAATAATAAGAAACACGCTGATGAAGGCTAGCGCCACGCCGATGAGCAGGCGGCGAACCCACGGCGGTTCGCTTATGGTGCGGCGCTGAACGCCGGCCGGCGGCACGTGAAAGGTGGTGGCGACGGGCGTCATGCGAGATTGTTGGTGTTATAGCGATTGGTCCACCATTGCAGCACATTAATGCCCAGCAGCATCACAAAGGAGACCACGAGCATCACGACGGCGATGGCGGTGGCCTTTCCGTATTCAAACATGTCCAGTTCCTGCATGATGAGGACAGGGGTGATCTGGGTCTTCATGGGGATGCCGCCGGCGATGAAGATGACGGAACCGTATTCGCCCAGGGCGCGCGCAAAGGATAGGGCCAAGCCGGTGAGCAACGCCGGCATGAGCATGGGCAGGATCACCCGGTAAAAGACTTGCCAACGGTTGGCGCCGAGGCTGGCGGCGGCCTCTTCCAGCTCCGCGTCTAGATCTTCGAGGATCGGCTGGACGGTTCGCACAATGAACGGCAGACCGATAAAAACCAGGGCGATGAATATGCCCAGGCGCGAGGAGGAAAAGATGGACTGTACCTGGCCGAATTCATCCGTGTGTGTGAAATAACGTCCGATCCAGCCGTTCTTGGAATACAAGGAGGCCAGCGTGATGCCCGCCACGGCGGTGGGCAGGGCGAAGGGCAGATCCACCAGCGCATCCACGATTTTTTTGCCAAAGAATTTATAGCGCACCAGCACCCACGCGACGATCAACCCGAAAAACATGTTCAAAAGCGCGGCGCAAAACGAGAGGCCGAAGGTCAGGCGATAGGACGCCATGGCCTGCGGCATGGTGATAGTGGACCAGAACTCCGGCCAGGTCAGGCAACTGGTTTTCCAAAAAACGGCGCCGAGCGGAATCAGGACGATCAAGCTGAGATAAAAAAGCGTGAAGCCGAGCGTCAGTTTGAAGCCCGGCAACACGCGGATTTTTCTGGCCTTAATACGGTCGTTCGCCACGGTTTAGAGGTTCGGAGCGTAGGCGATGAACTTGTTGTATTCGAGCAAAATTGTCTGGAGCGCCGACACCAGGGCAAGTTCCTTCAAATACTCCGGCGGGGTCGCCGGCGTCTCCAGGATGATCTCGAACGGGCGCGGGCGAACCTTGGGCGGGGCACTCAGGATGCCGGCATAGGCGTCACGAATGATGCCGTTGCGGGCATTGAAGCCGTCAATCACGGGCCGCCCGTCGCGGGGTAGGATGTTTTCCGCCGCCGCCAGCGCGGGTTCGATGAGGTTTTTCGTCAAGGTCGCACCGTGGGCGAAGCCGTAGAAGCCGGCGCTGGTGTCGTCGGTGTGCAGCGAAATGATGCCCTGAAATGAACGCGAAACCAGTTCAGCCTGCAGCAGGCGGACTTCGGGCTCGGCGGAGTTGCGCCAGAATTCGCGGTTCAAATCTTTCCCGCCACGTGAATGGCGGGTTTTATCTTCAAAACCCGTGGGATTGCAGACGGGGTAAAACGACAGGTAATAGCCGGTGGCCAGTTCCGGCTTGGTTTCCAGCAGTTTGATGAACTGGATGAGCGCGTGGACGCCCTCGGGTTCATCGCCGTGAATGCCGGCAAAAATGCCGATGCGGATCGGTGTGTCGCCACCGCGCGGCCCGACGAACAGGTAGCGTGGCAGCACGTAAACTTCACCTTCCACTTCAAAGCGCGCATCGTGGTTGGCGACGAGATTAGGCGAAGCCGCCGCGATTTTCTCCAACGGAGCGAGCAGGTCGGCAAGGTCGCGACGTGTCCGTTGCGCCGGCGCGCTGCCAATTTTGGCTTGGGTGGAAAGGGTCATAAACGTTTTGGTTCAGTTTCGTCCTGTTTATTGTGGCTGGAAAATTTGGTCGAATACTCCGCCGTCGGCAAAGTGCGTCTGCTGCGCCTTCGTCCAGCCGCCGAATTCCTGGTCAATCGTGACCAGCTTGACCTGGCTGAAATTGGCGGCGTATTTCTCGGCGATCGTCGCGTTGCGAGGTCGGTAAAAATTCTTCGCCGCGATTTCCTGGCCCACGTCGGAATAAAGGTATTCCAAATACGCCTTGGCCACTGCGGTCGTATGGTGGCGTTTGGCGTTTTTGTCCACGACGGACACCGGTGGCTCGGCGAGGATGCTCAGCGACGGCGTGACGATTTCAAACTTGTCTGCGCCGAATTCTTGAAGGGCGAGGTGCGCCTCGTTTTCCCACGCCAGCAGCACGTCGCCGATGCCGCGCTGCGCGAACGTCACGGTGGAACCGCGCGCGCCGGAATCGAGCACGGGAACATTTTTGTACAGCTTGGTGATGAAATTGCGTGCGGCGGCGTCATCATGCTGGTTTTTCTCCAGCGCGTAGGCATAGGCGGCGAGATACGCCCAGCGCGCGCCGCCGGAGGTTTTGGGATTGGCAACCACGACGCTCACGCCTTTCTTGACCACGTCGTCCCAATCCTTAATGCCCTTGGGATTGCCCTTGCGGACGAGAAAAACAATCGTCGAGGTGTAGGGTGTGCTGTCATTCGGCAGGCGCTTTTGCCAGTCGGCGGGCAGGAGCCGCGCCTGTGTGGAAATGGCATCAATGTCATAGGCCAATGCCAGCGTCACGACGTCGGCTTCCAAACCGTTGATGACCGATTGTGCCTGTTTGCCGGAGCCGCCGTGCGATTGGGAAACGTTCACATCATCGCCGGTTTTGGCTTTCCAATATTTCGCAAAGGCAGCGTTGTAGTCCACATACAGTTCCCGGGTCGGATCGTAGGAGACATTGAGCAGTTTGACTTCCGCCGCATTTGCTGCGGCTGCCAGAAGCGTCAGAATAAGTATTAGATATTTTTTCATACGTTTTATTTTGGGTGGTTCTGATATTAAAATGCGAGTTGGATTCTTGTGAACAAGACATTTTCCGGTTGGGCCGTCGCTGCCGTCGGCGTGGCCGTGCCACCACGATTAAAGGTTGTGCGCGAGTAACTCGTGTTCAATCGAACATCACGGTTCAAATACCAATTAAGTCCGATCGACCAGGCCTGAGCCGCAGAGGCTGAACCGGCAGCGGCAAATGTCGTTGGGCCTTTGAAGGCCGCATTGTCCAAGTCCAGATTCGCGTAACGGGCGACAATCTGCCATGCGCCCCACTGACCTAAAGTTGGGTTAAATGAGTGCTGCGGCGTAAGGCCATTGTAAGAGGCGCTTTCCCCGGTCAAGACCCAGCCGGCGGAAATTTCCCAGGCGGTGTTTTGAAGATCGGCGGAAGCCGGCGTTCCCGATGAACGGCTGACTTGTTGGTCGGAAATGGTGTATTCACCGAGGAGACTCAACGGCCCGTAATAGTAATATCCCTGCGGTGAAATTCGCCAATGCTTTCCATTGGCCACCACATTGCCAGCGTAGCTAAAGAGCGTTTGCTGGCCGTCCGTCTTGTAACCTGGCGTCAGGTTGGCCGCCGAACTCTGATCGTCTTCATAGCTGCCCGCCACGCCAAAACCCAGTCCTTGCAGGAAATTCACATCGGAGATTTTCCAAGGCTGAAAGAATACCCGGCCGGCGAAGGCTTTGCTATTGTCCACATCCTGGGTGGTCGTCGTGCCGTTGTAATCCGACGCCCCATTAAATACTCCGGCCGCATAACTGGCAATGCCGCCAAACAAATCACCGTGCAATTCGAGGCCGATATCGCGGTTCGGAACGAGATCTGAGGCAATGGATCGTTCGTTGAAGGAAGTCCAGGTATCAGCCTGCAGCGCCTCCAAACCGACGGGCGATTTGAATTTTCCGGCCTCCAGCTGCCATTCCGGACTGAAGCGGTAATTCAGATAGGCGTCAAAGATTTGAACCGCAGAACCGCCGAAATCAGGCGTGAAGTTGAAATCGAAATCGTGGAATACCGTGCCGGTGAAAATGGGCCGTGCGCGGCGGAGCAGAAATGTATTTTTGCCGAGGGTTCCCCCGTCGGCATGAAAGAATGTACGGCTGTCCGTCTGGATGAGACCGTGAAGGCTGAAGACAAAATTGGTATCCGCCGAACTCGCGCTGAAACCATTGGCGCCCAGCGTTATTTTCGGCGTAGTCGCCGCTTTGGCCACCGCCGCATCCCGGTCAATTTCGCGCTGGCGTTCCAAAATGCGCACCTGCTGATCCAGATTTTGCAGATTCACGGTCGGTTCATCGGGCGCGGGCTGTGCAGGTTGTTGCTCGAGGGCGTTGACCTTTTGAACCAGTGCATCGACTTGTTCCTTCAGAGTTTTAATTTCAGCCGATTCTGATGAATTCCCGCCATCGGTGGAAGCGGCAGATGATTCGACGACCGCAGTTCCGTTGGTGCCGGTGGCTGCACCGTCCGCCGCAAAGGCAGGGAGCGCGACTTGCGCGCCGGTAACGGTGGCGATCAACAGTTGTTTAAGTTTCGTTGTTTTCATTTTCTACTTACGGTTTTCCGTTTGGTTTATGATTTTTTGTTAATGGCGACTTTAGTGATCGTTATTACAGTCAAATAAAAAATCAACTCTGATGCAGTCCGTTATAAACTGCCACCAACAATTAAATTTTTAGTCAATCAAAGAATAACGACTAACAATGTCGTTAATATGTGATGGACGGGGTAAATTGTCAACCGTCAAATTAAACTATTTTCAAATCCCCTCGCCGCCAATGAATCCGGTGGATGCTTCTTGAATTGAAAGCGGAAGTCTTTTGGCTACTTCGGCCAAGGTTGTGCGGTCCATCAAGCTGGCGACATAATTTCTGGCATCATAGAAAACCCGACGAAACCGGCAGACGGATTCCTGCGAGCAACGTTGATAACCGGTGACCGAGACGCAATCAATTGGTGCTAATATGCCATCAAAATGCCGTACCACCTCACCCATGGTGATTTTGGCGGGATTTCTGGCGAGAAAATAGCCGCCGCGAATGCCTGCCGAACTGTCCACCCAGCCTTGGGCTTTGAGCGCGAGCATGATTTGCTCCAGAAATCGTTTTGGCGCGTCATTGCGCCGGGCGAGTTCACGGATGGGGATCGGTTGTCCGCCGTAATGATCCACCAAGGTGAACAAGGCGCGTAACGCGTAATCGGTTTTTCGGGAAACTCGCATTCAAAAACGATAATCCCGGTGGATGATTAGTCAACTGAGTAATTTTTTGGCCAGGTTTAATTAGCCGACAATGCGACCGCCTTCGTTGAGGAAAATCCCTTTGAAATTCATCTCCAAAGCCGCCGGGTTGCTGGCCTTCGCCAAAGCTTCCTTTTCGGTGATACGCTTGGCTTTGGCGAGATTAAACAGACACTGGTTGAAGGTGAGCATACCGTCGTCGGAGCCGGTTTCGATGGCGGCGGTCAGTTTGTCCAACCGGTTTTCTTCCAGCATCTTTTTAATGAGGGGAGAATTGATCATGATTTCCAATGCCGGCGTCATCTTGCCGTCGATCGTCGGCACCATGCGCTGGCAAACGACCCCGCGCAACGTGCCCGACAGCTGGCGACGGACTTGTTCCCGCTCGTCGGCTTTGAAGAAATCCAGAATGCGCGTGATCGACTGCGCCGCCGTGGTGGTGTGCAGTGTTGATAACACCAGATGCCCCGTGTCCGCCGCGCTCATCGCCGCGCCGAAGCTGGTGGCGTCACGCATTTCGCCCAGCATAATGATGTCCGGATCCTGTCGGAGAACGTGCTTCAACGCGTGGTGGAAGGAAACGGTGTCCAGGCCGACTTCGCGCTGTTCAATGACGGACTGGTTGTCTTCAAAAACAAATTCAATTGGATCTTCGAGGGTGATGATGTGCTTTTTGAAATTGCTATTGATGTGCTCGATCATCGCTGCGAGCGTGGTGGATTTGCCGGAGCCGGTCGAACCCGCCACCAGCACAATGCCGCGCGGCGATTCCGCGATGGACTTGATTTGTTCCAGCAGCCCGAGCTGTTCGAAGCTCGGCACGACCGACTTCACGTGGCGCATGGCCAACGCCCACTGGCCGCGTTGTTGGAACAGATTCGTGCGGAACCGTCCGACTTCCGGGACGAAATAGGAAAAATCCACCTCGCGGTCGTCCTCGAGTTTTTTCTTCAGATGCACGGGCGTGATGCCTTCCACCACCCGATTCATCCAGTCCGTCGTCGGCAGGGGGCAATCCACCGCCACCAGCTCGCGGTTGATACGGAAAATCACCGGCGTCCCGATTTTGATGTGGATGTCCGACGCTCCGCCGTCCACGGCAATCTTGAGAATTTTATTGAAGAGTTCCATGGGCGCAGAATAATCCATCTCCGGCCAAACGCCAGCCGAGAAAAGAACCGGCATACTCCGGCGGCCCGCGAATGACAACGCCGATTTTTTCGTGTCTTTCCAGCGGCTGGTAGTTAAAAATTCCCCATGTCAAAGTACAAGATCGGCATCGTCGGCGGCACGGGCCTTTACCACATTGAAGGGTTCACGCGCCAGAAGTGGGTCAAAGTCAAAACCCCATTCGGCCCGCCCTCGGATGATTTTTTAACCGGCCGGCTCGCCGGCCGCGAGGTCGTTTTCCTCCCGCGCCACGGCCGCGGCCACCGGATTCTGCCGAGCGAACTGAACCACCGCGCCAACATCTGGGCCCTGAAAAAACTTGGCGTCCAGTGGCTCATCAGCGTCAGCGCCGTCGGTTCGTTGCAGGAAAAATACCAGCCGTGCGACATCGTTGTCATCGACCAGTTCCTCGACCGTACCAAGCAATCGCTCAATCACACTTTTTTCGGGCGGGGCATCGTTGCGCACATCGCCTTTGCCACGCCCATCAGCGAGGAACTCCGGCAGATTCTGGTGCGCACCGCCCGTGCCGCTCGCGCCCGCGTCCACGACGGCGGCACCTACGTTTGCATGGAAGGCCCGGCGTTCAGCACCCGGGCCGAATCCCTGGCCAACCACGCCGCCAGCCACGACGTCATTGGCATGACGAATCTGGGCGAGGCCAAATGCGCCCGCGAAGCCGAGATCGCCTACGCCACGCTCGCCATGGCCACCGACTACGACTGCTGGAAGGAGGACGAGCACGTCACGCTCGACCTGATCCTCGCCAACCTTCAGCGCAACGCCGACACGGCCAGGAAAATCGTTGTGCAGGCCATCGCGCAGATTCCGGCGGAACCGAATTGGAAAGCCCATTCCGCGCTCAAGAACGCCTTTCTCACGGACAAAAAATTCTGGCCGAAGAAAACTGTCGCCGACTTGAAGCCGATCATTGGAAAATATTTGTGAACAAACGCGCCATCATCCAGAAGATCACCGCCAAGCTCGTCAGCGAGCTGGAAATTTATTTCCGGGCCGCGCAGTTCTCCCGCGCCGAAGCCACGCACGAATCCAACAAGGCCGAGAACAAATACGATACCCGCGGCCTCGAGGCCTCCTACCTTGCGCGCGGCCAGTCCAAGCAGGCGGCGGAGCTCGAAGCCGCCATCGCCGAGTTTGAGCAGCTCGGCGCGCGCAAGTTCGCGGTCGGTGACGCCATCGCCGTGGGTGCGCTGGTGGAACTGGAGCACGGTGGGGAAAGCTCGTTTTATTTCCTCGGCCCCCGCGCCGGCGGCACCGAAGTGCTGCACGACCGCAAGGAGATCCTCGTCATCACCCCGCAGTCACCGCTTGGCGAACAGCTGGTCGGTAAAAAATCCGGCGACCAGCCCCAGTTAAACTTCAGCGGGACGAAGCAGTCAGCGAAGATTTTGAGCGTAGAGTGAGCCGTGGCCCGTGCCGCCACTCAAACGAACTCGAACCCCTGCTGCCGCAGCCGTTGCAGTTTGTAGAGTAGCGCGCGGCGGCTGATGCCCAGCGCCTTCGCCGTTTCCGTGCGGTTGGACTGGTGTTGCTTGAGCGCGGTAAGGATCGCATGGCGCTCAATCTCATCCATCGTCTGCGTGTCCACCGGCGGCAATGGCGCGGCCGATTTCGCCGCCTCGCGCAGCTTGGCCGGCAGATGTTCGGGCAAAATTAATTCGCTCTGCGAGAGCAGCGCGGCGCGCTCGATGGCGTTGCGCAACTCGCGCACATTGCCGGGCCAAGGATAATTCTGCAGGCAGTTCACCGTCGCCTCCGCCAGCCGCGCTCGTTGGCGGGCAAATTCGGCGGTGAAGCAGTTCGCCAGCGGCAAAATGTCCTCGCGCCGTTCGCGCAAAGGCGGCAGGTTCAGTTCCACGACGTTCAGCCGGTAAAACAAATCCTCGCGGAACCGCCCAACTTTCACCTCGGCTTCGAGGTCGCGGTTGCTCGCAGCGAGGATGCGCACGTTGGTGCGGATTTCGCGGTTTGAGCCGATACGCTGGAATTTCCCGTCCTGCGTCACGCGCAGCAGCTTCGCCTGCAACGCTGGCGTCATCTCGGATATTTCGTCGAGAAAGATCGTACCGCCGTCCGCCTCCTCGAAGCGGCCGAGGCGCATCGCGTTCGCGCCGGTGAACGCGCCTTTTTCATGGCCGAACAATTCGCTTTCCAGCAACGTCTCGGGAATCGCGGCGCAGTTGATCTTGATGAGCGGGCCGTTCTTGCGGGCGCTCCAGGCATGGATCAGGTCGGCGACGACCTCCTTGCCGGTGCCGCTTTCACCGGTGATGAGTACACGCGTCTCCGACGGCGCGATGAGCGCAATTTGCTGGAACAACGCCACCATCAGCGGACTGTGCGCGACGATGTTTGGCGGCAGTGGCTGCTCGGTGCCGAGGTTCAGCGGCGTGGCCGTCGCCAGGCCGGTCGCTTGGCGGACGGTGGCGAGCAACTCATCGAGGTCGATGGGTTTGGCGAGGTAATTCAGCGCGCCGTCGCGCATGGCCCCGACGGCCTCCCGGATGTCGGCGTAGGCGGTGACGAGCAGAACGGGCAGGGCGGGGAAAGTTTTTCGCGCGCGCTGCAAGGTTTCCAAACCGGTCAGCCCCGGCATCCGCACGTCGGAGATCAGCATCGCAAATTTTCCGGCGGGGAGCAGTTCCAGCGCGCGTTCGCCGGATTCGGCGAGGACGGTGGCAAAGCCCTGGCCGCGCAGAAACGAATCCAGCAGACTGCGCTGACCGGGATCGTCGTCCACGATGAGGATGCGCGGCGTTTCGTTTGGCACAGGCAGAAGCTAATTCAAAGCGCCGCGGGCAAAAAGAAATTTCGCGGCCCGCGGAGGACACTCGCCTGCAAAAAAACGGCGCGTGTGGCCACGCGCCGTTGAAATAAAGGGACTTGGGTTTACGCGGCCGCCGCTGCCGCTTGGGCCGCCGCCCGACTGTCCTTGCGGTCTTTCAGGCCCTTGAAGAACTCGAAGCCTTCGCGCAGACGGCGGACCATCACGTCCTTGTCTTCCAGCATGGTCTTGACGATGCGCAGGATCGGTTTCGGGCGGAAATAGTAGGTGCGGTAGAAGCGCTCGACCTCTTCGAAGATCTGCTCTTTGCTGAGGCCGGGATATTCGATGGTGCTGCTCTGGTAGCCTTCCTCACCAAGGAGGTCGGTTTTTTGCTTCTTGGCGAACCAGCCATTGAGCTTGGCCTGCTCGTACAGTTCCGTGCCGGGATACGGCGCGGCGAGGCTGACCTGGATGCTGAAGACGTCGAGTTCTTTCGCGAAGTCGATGGTCTGCTGGATGGTCTGCTTGGTCTCAACGGGCAGGCCGAGGATGAAGGTGCCGTGGATGATGACGCCGGCCTGGTGGCAGTCCTTGGTGAACCGGCGCATTTCCGCCGTGGTCACGCCCTTCTTGATGCGGGTGAGGGTATCGTCATTGCCGCTCTCGTAGCCGACGAGGAAGAGGCGGAGGCCATTGTCCTTGAGCAGCTTGATGTTGTCGTAATCGATGTTGGCGCGGCTGTTGCAAGACCAGGTGAGGCCGAGGGGTGAAATCTTTTTGGCAATCTCGCGGGCGCGCGGCAGGTTGGCGGTGAAAGTGTCGTCGTCGAAAAAGTATTCCTTCACCTCGGGGAAGAGGTTTTTCAAGTGGGCCATTTCGCCGGCGACATTGTCGGCGGAGCGGACGCGGTACTTGTGGCCGCCGATGGTCTGCGGCCAGAGGCAGAACGTGCATTGCGCCGGACAGCCACGGCCGGTGTACATGCTCATGTACGGATGCTGGAGGTAGCCGTTGAAATATTTCTGGATGTCCAGATCGCGGCGGTAGATGTCCGCCACCCACGGCAGGGTGTCGAGGTTCTGGATCAACTCGCGCTCGGGGTTGTGTTTGATCTTCCCGTCCTTGTCCTTGTAGGACAGGCCGACGACGCTGGACAACTCCCGGCCTTCGGCGACTTCCTTACAAGTGTAATCAAATTCCTTGCGTCCGACCCAGTCGATGGCCGGCGACGCCTTAAGTGTCTCAGTCGGCAAAACGGCGGCGTGCGCGCCAACGAAACCGATCTTGGTGTCCGGCTTTTGTTGCTTGATGGCTTCGGCCACCTTGCAGTCGTTTTTCAACGACGGCGTGCTGGTGTGGATAATGACGTGGTCGAAGTCCTTGGTGGTGCGGAGACATTCCTCCTTGCCGATATTGTGCGGCGGACAGTCGAGGAGCTTCGCACCCGGCGTTAGCGCGGCGGGGATCGCCAGCCAAGTCGGATACCAATAGCTGGTGACTTCACGGACGGTCTGGTAGCGCGCGCCGGCGCCGCCGTCGAAGCCGTCGAAACTCGGGGGTGAAAGATACAGGGTCTTGCTCATGGGTATGCTATTTGAATACTGCCTCGGAAAGGTTATTCCGCTTTTTTAACGTCTTTGATTTTGGCCAGCAGTTGATCCCGCTCGGCGGTGTCAGCCGTGCCGCAATGGCTGCCGACGTGCGCCTCGTGGTCGTGGTGCACCTCGTTGGCGAAGGCACCGCGCGCCCCGGCGGCGGGAGAATTGATGATGGCTTTGGCCTCGGCGAGATGGCCTTTGCCGATGGTCGCGCCGTTGAAGGCGCGCCGGGCCAGTTCCGGCGAGGCCGGATACGGCTTCGGTTTCGCGCCGAAATTGTATTTGAAATTCTTCCAGTTGTCGCCGGACTGATAATTGGTGCCGAGCGCGCCGCTGGGGTCATAGCCGCAATGCACCATGCAATGTTCACAGCGCGGGTCGCGGGCGACGCCGTTGACGACGCCGTATTTTTCCCACTGCACTTTCGTGAGCATTTCCTGGTAGCCGGCGTAATGGCCGTCGGTCATCAGGTAGCACGGCGCCTTCCAGCCCTTAACGTTGTAGGTGGGGATCGCCCACGCGGTGCAGGTCAGCTCGCGTTTGCCGGCGAGAAATTCCTGATAAACCGGCGTGCCGAAAATGGTGAACGCCTTGCCCCATTCCTGAATCTTGGCGAACTTCTGCCGCGTCATGTCGCGGGTGAGGAAAAATTGCTTGGGATCCTTGCCGAGGCGCGAAACCATGTCCTTCTTCGCGGCATCGTAATCGTAGCCGGGCGAAATTGTATGGCCGTCCACTTCCAGCGAGCTCAAATACTTGAACATGTCCTCGATCTCGGCCACGTCAGTTTCGCGATAGACCGTGGTGTTCGTCGCGACCTGATAGCCGATGATCTTGGCCATCTTAATGGCCTCAACACATTCCTTGAACACGCCTTCGCGCTCGACGATGAGGTCGTGCGTGAACTCCAGACCGTCCACGTGAACGTTCCAATACATCCATTGCGTCGGCCGGATGACGACTTTCTGCTTCGCTGCGTCGTCGGATTTGCGAATGACTTCGGCTTCCTTTTCGGTGATCAGCTTGCCGTCCAGCAGCTTTTTCAGCTTCGGCTCCAGCGCCGGGGAATAAACCGCCGCCAGATAATCGCGCATTTTTTTGCGCATGAACATGCCGTTCGTGCAGATATAGAGCACGCGGCCCTGTTCGAGCAGACCGGCAATGAGTTCCTCGATCTTCGGATAAATCAGCGGTTCGCCGCCGCAGATGGAAACCATCGGAGCGTCGCACTCGACGGCGGCCTGCAGGCATTGCTCCAGCGGCACCATGTCTTTGAGCGACGTGGAGTATTCGCGGATGCGCCCGCAGCCGGTGCAGGTCAGGTTGCAGGTGTGCAACGGTTCGAGCTGCAAGACCATGGCGAACTTGGGCGTCTTGCGGACTTTATGTTTGATGATGTGGCTGGCGATTTTCTTCGTCAGCGCGAATGGGAAACGCATAGTTTATTTAACGGAAGCGATTTCGCTGGAAATCACCGGGGTCAACCCCGGGGTTTTGGCCGGTGCGTCATTTTTCAGGAGTCCCGGCAGGAAAAAACTGGCCGGGGAGACGCTCTGGCTGGCATTGATGCCGCTGCAACCGGCACCGGCCAGCGGCAGCGCCGCAAGCAGGGTCAAACGCAGAAAATTCCAGCTTAATCTCACTTGCTGAGTATAAAATACTCCGCCACGATAGCAACCTCTAATTGAGTCCATCATGCCACCGAATCTAACCAGGCTCTTGATTCTGACCGTCGCCCTTTGCCTGGCGGCGGTGGCAGGCGTCGCGGGGCCGCCGGCGACCCACCCGATTTTTGCAGAACGCGCTAAGGATCAATTTCTTAAGGCACAGATGCAGTTCCAGTCCGACCCGCATAATCCGACGAATGCCTGGTGGTTTGCCCGCGCAACCTTTGACTATTGTGAGTTTGCCACGAACGAAACCCAGCACGCCGACTTGGCGCGGCTGGGCATCGCCGCCTGCCGGGAGTTTATCACGCGCGAACCCCAGTCGGCCCCGGCCCATTATTATCTGGCCATGAATCTTGGCGAACTCGCCCAGGCCGAGGCTCCGTCCCTCGCGGCCTATCGGCTGGTTCACGAGGTGGAACATGAATTCAAGACAGCGGCGGAATTGGACGTGCATTTTGATCATGCCGGACCCGCCCGCACGCTGGGCGAACTTTATTTCCAGGCGCCCGGCTGGCCGTTAAGCGTCGGCAGCAAGCACAAGGCGCATGAATGGCTCGAACGCGCCGCCGCCCTGGCTCCGGACTATCCCGAAAACCTGCTCAATCTGGCCGAGGCACAGCTGAAATGGCGGCAGCTGGAAGCGTGCGAAACCACGCTCAAAAATCTGGAAGCCCGCTGGCCCGCCGCCCGGACCAATTACGCCGGCGTGACTTGGGAGGCGGACTGGCAGGATTGGAACGCCCGCCGCGCCGCGCTCCAAGCGGAGTTTCAAAAAGTTCACCGGCACGCCCCCGGATTGTAACAATTTTGGTTGGTGCAAAACGGAACGGTTGAATTACACTGGCGTCAAAGTCAGCAGAAGCATGGCCAAAAAAATCATTGCCGCCTTGGCGGATTCGACGCTGTTTCTTCGCGAATGGTTCGCGAATCCGCAGCGCACGGGCTCGGTGGCACCCAGCTCGCCGCAGCTCGGCGCCGCGATGGCGCGCTGGCTCCCGCGCAATCCGGACAGTTTTGTCCTCGAACTCGGCCCCGGCACCGGCGCCGTCACCGATGCCCTGCTCAAATACGGCCTGCGCGAGGACCGGCTGATTGCCATCGAACACAATCCCACGCTCGCCAAGTTGCTGCGCAAGCGTTTTCCGCTCGCGCGCATCATCACCGGCGACGCGTGGGCGATGGACACGCTGCTGGCCGAACTGCCTGATCCGGTCACTTCCGTCGGCGCGGTCATCTCCAGCCTGCCGCTGTTGAATTTTCCCAAGGCGCAGGCCGATGCGCTGTCGCATAAAATCCGCGCCGTCCTCGAACCCCGCGGCCGGCTGGTTCAATACAGTTACCATCTGATCAAGAACCGCAGCCGCGGTTCGGATGACTTCCGGCTCGTCGCGTCCAAGATCGTCTGGTGGAACCTCCCGCCGGCGCGCGTCCACGTCTTTCAGAAGTGACGGGATTTTGCCCGCCGGCTAGGGTTTAATTTAGAATTGTTCTAAATCTTGACTTGTGGTTGGCCTGCGCTAAATTTCCGCGCAATGAAGGCGCGCAGCCATCCGCATGACGAACAGCACCTGACCGAACAGTTGGGCGCGACCGGCCTGCGTCTCACGCCGCAGCGCCAGCAGGTCTATGACGTGCTCCGGCACAAGCGCGATCACCCGACCGCCGAGGAGGTTTTCATCCGCGCTAAAAAAACGATGCCGGAGATCTCCCATGCCACGGTTTACAACTGCCTGGATGCGCTGGTAAAATCCGGGCTCGCGCGACAGGTGACGGTGGATCGCGGCGCGACCCGCTTCTGCCCGAACATGCACGAGCACGGCCATTTTCATTGCGACGCCTGCGGCACGGTTTTTGACGTGGATTTGCCGGCGCAGACCATGCCGTTGCCAAAAGGTTTTGAGGCCGAACATTTTGATATCGCCTTTCATGGCAAATGCCCGGATTGCGCAAAACGGAAATAATTTTAAGAACGATGAGCACCGCGACCGACACCATTGAGAGCCTGGTCAAACAGGAATACAAATACGGCTTCGTCACCGACGTCGAATCCGAATCTACGCCGCCCGGTTTGAGCGAGGAAACCATCCGCCACATCTCGGCCAAGAAGAACGAACCGACTTGGCTGACGGACTGGCGCATCAAGGCGTTTCGTTACTGGCAGACGATGCCCGAGCCGACGTGGCAATTCGTCAAGTATCCGAAAATTGATTTTCAGGCCATCAGCTATTTCTCGCAGCCCAAGCCGAAAGGCGACGCGCCCAAGAGCTTGGACGAAGTGGATCCGAAATTATTGGAGATGTACGAGAAGCTCGGCATCCCGTTGCGCGA
>Ga0302270_10000310_pt1 | contig 52774 bp, 44 predicted proteins | sample III_Bog_E2_3_FD_198773 | JGI IMG/M metagenome (GOLD analysis project Ga0302270, IMG submission 198773) | Peat permafrost microbial communities from Stordalen Mire near Abisko, Sweden - III_Bog_E2_3 | ecosystem: Environmental > Terrestrial > Soil > Wetlands > Peat | place: Sweden: Abisko... | reverse complement strand
TGCGTCCGGAAGTGATGTCGAACGCCCGTTCCGCCGCTTCGGGCGTGGGGAAGACGAAGGTAGAAGTGCGGAACACGGCCGGCCGCGCCGACCAGACCGAAAGGCGGGGGTCAAAGCCCCGCGTCAGTACCGCGGTAGACGGATGATCGCCATGCGTGTGTTTCGAGTCAGCCATACATGAGCCTCTTCCTGGAGACCGGCAATGCCATCCATGAGCGTACACCCACGACTAAGTGGTGTCATTGGTGCATCCATGAACGTGGCCGCAGTTCTGATGCGATCATGGGCCGGATCGAAGCGACTGTCAATCCGTGAGGCGGCTCTCCAGGCCCCGCAGGCTTCTCCCGGAGCGGGCTCTGGAGAGCCCGCTCCAGCTCTGAATAAGGGCATGGAGGACCGCCCCACCACGCGGCCGTCACTTAGCGGTGGCCGGCATGGGTCTGAGGATTGAAGCCACCTTAGGCGCCAGTTCGTCGTAGGACATCCTGCCCGGATTGTAGAGGCGGACGATGCCGAGACGGTCGATCAAGGCCAGGGTGGGCGTGGTGCTCGCGCCCCAGGCTTTGAAGTTCTCTTCACTCACGGGCACCGTCATGCGCGGGATGCCCGCGTAGTACTTGGCGCGCACAGTCTCGATGTAGCGCAACTCAGCGTCGCGGGGCGCTTCCTCGCCGCCCTCGACGTACCCGTAACGCTGCGTCGGGCCCACGATCACCAGTGCCGGGTTCTCCCGCGCCAGCCGTTCCACAACGGCCGCCTCGGCCTTGCAGTCGCCGCACCAGTGCGCCCAGAAGAACAGCAGCACCGGCTTGCCGCGCAAGGCCAGGAGCGACGGCGGCGCCGCGCCCAGGTACTCCTTCGTATCGAGGCGCGGCGCGGGCCGGCCCCGCAGAGTAATGAGGTTCAAGTTCTTCTGGATGCGAGCGCGGATGCCGGTGCCGTACCAGGTCTTCACTTCTCCCCGCAGAAAAGCGACGGCTTCCGTCTTGCGTCCGGTCGCGTTCAGCACTTGCGATTGCACTTCGATCGATGCGCCCAACGCGAGCGGAAGCGAGGAGTCGTCTTCCAACTTGTGTGTCTTCAGTTGGGCGAGGACGCCGGCGCGAGTGAGCTGAGCGTACTTCTCCGCAGCCGCGTAGTCCTTGGCTGCGAACCTGCCGCGCGCTACCCAACTGAGTCCCTCGAGGTAAGCGCCATCGGCTCCAATCGCGGCTTTGTGAGCGGCGAGCAGGCGGTCGCAGTCCGGGAAGCGGCCCGCTTCGAGGGCCGAGCGAACCTGCCGGACGATCTCCGGCCGCTGGGCGCTTGCGGACTGCGGGGCGAAGTGCAGAACGAGCATAAATCCAAGGAGTGAAAAGAAAAATCGCATGGGTTCAGATCCAGCTTTCAGGTATAAACCGGCCGAGGCCGGTGTGGGGCGGATCCCCAGGTCCGCGCGGGTCCCCCTGGACCCGCATCGGGGCGGCGTGTGGGTGGGAAGGCCGAAGAATGCCCACCCTGAAGCCGACGTGGGCGTCGGCTGCGGACCCGGAGGACCGCCCCACCCCGGTCTCACACTTTGAGGAACTCGCGCGTCCAGCGCATGGACGCTTCGAAGTCTTCCCGTTCCACCTGAGCGGCCTGCTCCTTCGGGATGTCAGGCAGCGGCGGCTGCGGCTTGCCCTTGGCGGCGATGTCCAGATAGCGCGAGAACTCCCACGCCTTCACGGTCCGGTAGCCTTCCCAGAACTCGGGCTTCCGCCAGGGGTACATGCGAGCGCCGGTCACGATCACTTCCAGCGACATCGCCTTGCCTGGGCACAACTCGAGAAAGCGCTTGAGCAAGCTGCCAATATCCACGTTGCCCTCGCCCATGCGCACCCAACGCACCGCAGTCCCCTCATCCGTATTCCACAGATAGCTGTCCCGGATGTGCGACGTCAGAACGTAGGGCGCCAGCGTTTCGAGCGTGAGGTGCGGATCCTCCAGGACCCAGCACGGGTTGCCCGAATCGAAGCAGGCTCCGACGAACTCCTTGCCCGCCCCTTCGATCAGCATCTTCAACTCGCGCGCCTGCATGTCGCCGGCGTGGTTCTCGATGGCGACCTTCAGGCCTGCGTCCATCACCTGTGAACGGACGTTGCGCAGTGTCTTGATGGCATTGTCGATGTGCGACTCGATCGGTTCTTTCGAGCTACCCGGCGCGGCTTTCAAGCGATCGTTGAAAGTGCCGAGGAAAGCCCGCACGATCTTCGACTTGGCGATGTTCGCGGCCCGGACGACTCTGAGCAATTGCTCCTCCGCCGTGCCTGCCTTAGCGTCAAAGGCCGAAGAGGATGGACAGATCGAGCGCATGCCGATCTCGATTTCGATGCCGAGCCGGGCGGCGTGCTCGCTTACCTTTTGGACGTGCTCGTCTTCCAGGCTCCCGAGGAATCGAATCTCTGAAAAGTGGATTGTCTTGGCCCCGAACTTCGAGCAGTAGTCGAGGAACTGGAACGCATCCCAGCCCTGCGACCGCAGGCTGAATAAGTCCACTCCGAGCTTTGGCTGCGGGTCGGCGATCGCTGCCGGAGCGGCGGCAGTGGCGATCATTCCGGCCAAGAACTCCCGTCGGTACATGCACCGTATTATCTCTTAACTCGGCGCTCACAGATTTCGTTTTTATTTCGCTATCGTTTAGGGTATCCTGCCTTGGTCCGGAATTAAGGAGGCAAAGCCGTGACCCCAGAAGCCATCTCAATCTCTGTTGAAACCAACCGGGACTACTTCAACCGCTCTACCCGTTCGCTCCAGGAGGAGCATTCGACGTTCGCACCCGCGCCCGGGACGTTCACCGCGGCTGCGATGGTTGCGCACGCCGCGCAGACCATCGACTGGTTCTTCGCGGGCGCGTTTGCCGAAACCGGCTTCGACCTGGATTTCGAACGAATGGATAAGGAAGTGCGCGCGAGCACTTCCCTCGCCGCGGCTCGAGCATGGTTCAACGAAGCCACCGACCGCGCGAAGGCGGCAGCCGCCGCCCACTCGGCCGATGAATGGGCAGCGCCGCTCCCTCCAGGCCCGATCATGGGTGGCATCCCGCGCTTCGCGATCGCGAGCGCCCTCACGGATCATACGGCGCACCATCGGGGCGCGCTCAGCGTTTACGCCCGGTTGCTCGGCCTGGTGCCGCCGATGCCCTATATGGAGACGTAAGTAATGGCGATCGCGAAATCGATTCTCTCCGTCCTCGGCAGCTACGTGCTGAGCGTGGTTCTCGTGATGGCGACCGACCCGCTGCTGCACGCGCTGTTTCCGAATGACTACAGGCAGGGGGTGACGATCCCGGACGGGCTGCTCTGGCTGAGCACGGCCCTGTTCACAGTGATCTCGATTCTCTGCGCCTGGGTCTGCGCGAAGCTCGCGCCGTCCAGGGTCCGCTTGCACGTCATCGCGTTTTTCGCCCTGGGCGAGATCATGGGCCTGGCTTTCACGGTCCCCAACTGGGGCAAAGTGCCCCACTGGTACTCGATCGCCTGGCTGATCGTGTGGATCCCCGCTGTCTGGATCGGCTGGAAACTGGCGGGACGATCGATAACTGAACAGTGACCGGAGCGCACCCTGGAAGCGCCGATCTCCAGATCGGCTCCATCCAACGCACGCCCGCAGCGTAGCTGCGCCGGGTTGCCGCTCACGCTGCAATCGGAGCCGATCTGGAGATCGGCGATCCCAGGAGGCGGGCTTTACGCCGAGAGCCCGCGCAGGGTCTGCCAGAACTCGGGGAACGAGACCGACGCCGCTTCGGCATTCTGGATCGTGCATGGCCCGTTCGCCCGCAATGCCGCCACGGCAAAGGCCATGGCGATGCGATGGTCACCGTAAGAGTCCACTTCGGCCGCGTGGAACTGTTGTTTGCCGGGCAGTTGGAAGCCGTCCGCCGTCGTCTCGATCTCGATGCCCATGCGCCGCAGATTCGATGCCATCGTCTCGATTCGGTCAGTCTCTTTCACACGCAACTCAGCCGCATCGCGCACCGTCAGGCCTTCTTCGCTCAACGCCCCCAGAATGGCAAGCACAGGAATCTCGTCGATGAGCGCGGCCGCCCATTGCTTCTCGATGACACCGCTCTTCAGAGTGGTGCCGCGGACGAGCAGGTCGCCGACCGGCTCGCCGTTGTTCATGCCCATGTCGAGGATCTTGATCTGGACGCCAGCCGAAACAAGAAAATCGATCAATGTTGCGCGCGTTGGGTTGAGCCCGACGCTTTGCAGGATCACGTTGGAGCCGGGCACGATGGCTGCCGCGACCAGAAAGAATGCGGCGGAAGAAAGGTCGCCGGGCACGCTCAAGTTCCGCGCTTCCAGCTTTGCCGGGCCATTCACTCTGGCCCAACCGCGCCCCGTTTCCACGTCGACGCCGAACTCGCGCAGGGCCACTTCGGTGTGGTCCCGGGTCTTGGCAGGCTCGTGCACTGTGGTTGCGCCATCCGCATAGAGACCGGCAAGCAGCACGCAGCTCTTCACTTGAGCGCTCGCCACTGGCATGTCGTAGTCGAAGGGGCGCAATGCGCCGCCGTGGATCTCGATGGGCGGGAACTTCCCGTCGCGCGCCGAGATCGTCGCGCCCATCTGCGCGAGCGGTCCCATGATGCGCTGCATCGGGCGTTTGGAGAGCGAGTCGTCGCCGCCGATGCGGGTGGTGAACGGTTGGCCGGCGAGGATGCCCGACAACATGCGAATCGTGGAGCCGGAGTTGCCCGCGTCGAGCTGGCTGGAGTACTCGCTCAAGCCATACAGGCCGTGGCCGTGCACGGTGACGTCGCGGCCCTCTTCGCTGATCTCGATGCCCAGCGAACGCAAGCAGCCGAGCGTGGAGTGACAGTCGGCGCCGGAGGAGTAGTTGTGGATTACGCTCGTGCCCTCGGCGATGGCCGCCAGCATTCCATAGCGGTGCGAAATGGATTTGTCACCAGGCAACCGCACGCTGCCCTCAAGCGGTCGTTGTGCGGGGTGGATAGTTTCGGCGCTCATTCTGTTGTTGTCCCTGTGTCCGCGGAGAATCTCAACTCTAAGTGGGGCGGACCCCCAGGTCCGCGGCCGACCCCCAGGTCGGCCTGTGTTAGTGGGAGTGGCGCCGCGCCGGACACACCAGGGTTGTTCGGGTGGATTGGTCCCGGTGGCCGACCTGGGGGTCCGCCCCACCACGGCGCTAACTTGTGTTTCGCCTGACCTGCGCACAAGAATAGTTGTTCAAGCGTCAGGCACAGGATCAGTTTCACCCGCATCAGTTCTTCCAGTCTACCGGACGCCGTATAGGAGGCTTTTCATGCTGAGACGCGACATGCTTCTCGCCGCTGCGGCGCTGCCGGCCACGGCGGCATCCCTGGGCCAGGGCAACTCCGCGGGGCCGGTGAAGAACATCGTTATATCCAGCGCCAACGGCCTGGCGGCCTGCAAGCGGGCGCACGAGATCCTGGAGGCTGGCGGTGACACGCTGGAGGCCGTCGTCTCGGGCGTCACGATTGTCGAGGACGACCCCGAAGATTCAAGCGTCGGTTATGGTGGTCTCCCCAATGAAGAGGGCGTCGTAGAACTCGATGCCAGCGTGATGCACGGGCCATCGCGCCGTTGCGGCGCTGTCGGCGCGGTCCACAACATCAAGAACGTCGCGCGTCTGGCCAAGCTCGTGATGGAGCAGACTGGCCACGTGCTGCTGGTAGGCGACGGCGCGACGCGTTTTGCGCGCACCTGGGGCATCCCCGAGATCAACCTGCTCACCGAGAAGGCCCGGCTCGCCTGGGTAGCCTGGAAGCAGTCGCAGCGCGACTCCTCCGGCCACACCAATTGGACCAACTGGCTGGACATGCCGGACGAAGCGCCTCGCAAGCAGGCTCACGACTCACTGCGCCAGCAATTCCCCGAAGCGAGCGACGAGCTGCTTGCTTGGGCGCTGAATGTCGCGAAGTATCCGCCCACGGGAACGATCAACTGCCTCGCATTGAACGAAAAGGGCGAGATGTCCGGCACGACGACCACTTCCGGCCTCGCCTGGAAAATTCCCGGGCGGGTCGGCGATTCGCCCATCATCGGCGCCGGACTGTTCGTCGACCAGGAAGTCGGCGCTGCCGGTTCCACCGGCCTCGGCGAAGAGAACATCCGCATCTCCGGAGGCCATACCGTCGTCGAAAACATGCGCCATGGCATGAGCCCCAAGGATGCCTGCCTGGATGCCATGAAGCGCATTGTTCGCAACTACAACGGCGACCTGAAGAAGCTCGCGCGCTTCGACATCAATTTCTACGCACTGCGCAAAGATGGCGTCTACGCGGGTGCTTCTTTGTGGAGCGAGCGCCAGAGTCGCGGCTACATGGTTGCTCCCAAGTTTGCCGTCAACCAAGGCGGCGAGAGCCGGCTGGAAGAGTGCGCGTATCTGCTGGAAAGAAAGAGTTAAGGCCGCTCGTCCCGGTACGGACGGGAGCCGGGCCTGGCCGTCCTGCAACGGTTGAGCCGCCGCCGGCGTCTATTTAAGCGTCCAGACATAAGGGAGAATTCTGCGCGCGAGAAGCCACACGGCCGCCGTGCGACAGTTAAGCTATGCTCGCTACGGCGGTTTTGATGGTGATGGCGGCCCAGACGCCGATTGTCGGGGATATCGAAATTTACGGCACGCGTAAGATTTCGAATGAGAAGATCCTGCATGCCCTCGGTGTGCAGCCTGGCCAGCCTCTGCCCCCCTCGAAGTCCAAGTTGGAGGAGGCCCTGGTGGACCTGGACGGCGTGGCGCGCGCGTCTGTCGAGGCGGTCTGCTGTGACGCCGGCAAGGCGATCCTTTACGTCGGGATCGAGGAACGCGGCGCGGCGGCATTCCCGTTGCGGGACCAGCCGCAAGGTGACCTCCAGTTGCCGGAGGAAGTTGTTCAGGCCTACCGTGACTTCACGATTGCGCTCGCCACGGCCGCCCGTGACGGCGACACGCACGAAGACATCAAGCAAGGCCACTCGCTGATGGATAACATTGCCTGCAACGTCCTCCAGCGCCGATTCATGGGATTTGCCGAGATCCATATGGAAGCGCTGAAGGCCGTTTTGCGCGAGTCCGAGGATGAGGAGCAGCGCGCTGTCGCCGCCTACGTGTTGGGCTACGCACCCAGGAAGGCCGACGTGGTCAACGATCTCCAACTCGCGCTCCGCGATCCGGATCCTGACGTTCGCGCCAATGCCCTTCGTGCCCTGAAACCGATCGCTCTGCTTGCGCAGAAAGACCCCGATCTCGGGATTCGCGTCGAAACCACATGGTTCGTTGAGATGCTGAACTCGACGGCGCTGAAGGATCGCCTCGAAGGCGTTCGGACCCTTCTGACACTCACGGAATCAGGTATCCCTGAGCCGACCTACAAGCACCTGTGGGAGCGCGGCCGCCGGCCGCTGGAAGAAATGGCCCACTGGCGCAACTTGGAATACGTCTTGCCAGCCTACCTGCTGCTAGGCCGGATGGCCGGAGTCGGCGACCCGGAGCTCGAACAAGCCTGGGCCGGCGGGGATCGCGAGAAGGAACTTCAGCAAATCGAAGAGAAGCTTAAAGCCAAGAAATAGAACTACTTAGTGTAGTTTCGATCCTCTCGGGCTCCTCAAATCAAACACCCTGTCATTGATAGGGATTGTTATATTTGAGTACACTGCGACTATCATCATGTCGCAACCAGCCCTGCCCCACCTGCGATACCTGGAGGCGGAGGCCATCCACATCCTGCGCGAGACCGCCGCCCAGTTTCGCAGGCCCGTGCTGCTGTACTCCATCGGCAAGGATAGTAGCGTCCTGGTGCATCTCGCCCGCAAGGCCTTCTTCCCGGGCAAGATCCCGTTCCCGCTGCTCCACATCGACACGACCTACGAGTACCCGGAGATGATCGAATTCCGGGACCGGTTCACCAAGGAGATCGGCGCGGAGCTGCGCGTCTACACGAATCGCGCCGCCGTGGAAGCGGGCGCCAATCCTTACGACCTGGGTACGGCCAAGTGCTGCCACTTATTGCGAACGCGCGCGCTGGTGGAAGGGCTCAAAGAAGGCGGGTACGACGCTGCCATCGGCGGCGGCCGGCGCGACGAAGAGCGCTCGCGGGCCAAGGAGCGGGTATTCAGTTTTCGTGACCGCGAGGGTCAATGGGACCCTCGCAACCAGCGTCCGGAGCTGTGGAATCTCTACAACGGACGGGTGGATGCGGGCGAGAGCATCCGCGTCTTTCCCATCTCGAACTGGACCGAGTCAGACGTCTGGCGCTACATCGAAGTGGAAGAGATACCCCTGGTCCCGCTCTACTTTGCTGAGCCGCGACAGGTGGTAGTGCGCGGCGACACGCTGATTCCGCTGGAAGCAAACGTGAAGCTTCTGCCGGGCGAGACGCCGGTCACCGAGACGTGCCGCATGCGCTCGCTGGGTTGCACCCCCTGCAGCGGAGCGATCCGCTCCGACGCGCGGAATGCCGGCGAGATCCTCGATGAACTGGCGGTCTTCCGCCGCTCTGAACGGGAAAACCGGGTGATCGATCACGACCAGGAAGGCTCGATGGAGCTGAAGAAGCGCGAGGGCTACTTTTGATGCACGCAATCGTGGAAAAGCCACTCCTGCGCATTTCAACGGCGGGCAGCGTGGACGACGGCAAGTCGACGCTGATCGGCCGACTGCTCTACGACAGCAAGTCGATCTGGGAGGATCATCTCGAAGAGGTGAATCGCAGCCGGGTGAACCGCGCCGCGCACGGTCCGGATCTCTCGCTGCTCACCGATGGCCTCCGAGCGGAGCGCGAGCAGGGCATCACCATCGACGTCGCTTACCGTTACTTCGGAACGCCGCGCCGCAAGTTCATCGTGGCCGACACGCCCGGTCATGAACAGTACACGCGCAACATGGCCACGGGGGCTTCAACCGCCGACGTCGCCATTCTCCTGGTGGACGCGCGCAAGGGCATCCTGCCGCAGACGGTGCGGCACGCCACCATCGCCTGGCTGCTCGGCGTTCGCAAGCTCGCTTTCGCCGTGAACAAGATGGACCTCGAAGGCTTTCGACACGAGGTCTTCCTGAGGATTCAGAAGCAGTCGGAGCAACTGCTCGCCACACTGAGCGGAGCAACGGCTAGCTACTTCCCGATCAGCGCGCTCGACGGCGACAACGTAGTGGAAGCGTCGAAGCGCACGCCCTGGTACAAAGGGCCGAGCCTGCTGGAGTGGCTCGAAAACGTCGACGCCGAGCCGGCCTCCGAGGCGCCTTTCCGCATGGCCGTCCAACTCGTCATCCGTCCGCACCTCGACTTTCGCGGGCTTGCCGGACAGATCGCGAGCGGAACGATTCGTCCCGGCGATGCGGTCCGCATACAACCGGCCGGGACGCCAGCCCGTGTGAAACGCATCGTCACCTTTGACGGCGACCTTGAAAAAGCGTGGGCTCCGATGTCGGTCACGCTGGAACTCGATCGCGAAGTCGACGCCTCGCGCGGGGATTGGATCGCCGCCGCGAGCAGTGTGCCGCAGCGGGCTCGACGCCTCAAGACGACGCTCGTGTGGATGAACGAGGAGCCGGCCCGCGAGGGCGCGGCGTATCTTCTACAGCACGGCACGCGAATCACGCCCGTGCGCCTGGCGCGTATCTCCGAACGTTTAGATCCCGCCACGCAGGCGCAGGTGCCAGCCACCGAGTTGCGCTTGAACGATATCGGCCTCGCCGAGTTGGAGACCGCCGACCCGGTGCCGTTCGACCTGTATCGCGAGAATCGCGCGACGGGCGGCTTCATCCTCATCGATCGCATCAGCAATCTGACCATGGGCGCCGGGCTGATCGAATCCAGCCTGGACGACAGCCACGAAGCCGGCTCACTGGGCACCGCCGAGCGCTCAGCGCTGTTTGGGCACCGGCCCTGTCTGATCGACCTCTCGGAGCGGCCGGAACTCGCGGCGGCTCTCGAACGGCAACTGTTGCTCCGCCACTCGCATGCTCTCGTGCTGGAAGATGCCGCTATCTCAACGGACTTCCTGCTTTCCGCGGGGCTGTTGGTGATCTCAACCACGGCCAGACCAGAAGCCTCGGTTCAGGCTTCCAGACTCGACAGCGATCCCGCGCGGGCCATCTCCGAACTGGTCGAAGCGCTGCGGCGGGCCGGCGTTTTCGGCATCGAGGGCGACTACGTTCAAGGCGAAGGAATCTGATCCCATGCGTGACTCACTCACCAGCGCCTACGACATCATCGAGCGTGCACTGCGCAGCGCCGAGCGGCCCTGCATCACTTGCAGCTTCCAGTCCGAGGACGTCGCGCTCGTTGACCTGGTGCGACGCTTTGTCCCGTCGATCCCCGTGCTGTTCCTCGATACGGGCTATCACTTCGCCGAGGTCTACGAGTACCGCGATCTGCTCGCCCGGCAGTGGGACTTGAACCTCGTCAATCTGCTGCCTCAGCAGAGTGTCGAGGCGCAGGAATCGCAGTTCGGGATCCTGTATCAATCGCGCCCGAGCGAATGCTGCCAGAAGCGCAAAGTCGAGCCCCTTATGGCGGGACTGGCGCCTTACGACGCGTGGTTCACGGGATTGCGCCGGGAACAATCGCCGACGCGCGCAAACCTGCAGCCGGAGGAGATTCACTCGTTTCCCAATGGCCTCAAGCTGCGCAAGCTGAGCCCGCTCTTCGACTGGAACTGGGTGGAAGTGCAGAGCTACCTGGTGGCCAACGACATCCCGGAACTGCCCCTTTACGCACAGGGCTATTTGAGTATCGGCTGCCAGCCGTGCACTGCCAAACCAATGGAAGGCGCGCACGCCCGGAGCGGCCGCTGGGGTGGTCAGAAGCTCGAATGCGGACTGCACACCGTCAGCCAGAAAGAGGCTTGAATTGGAACCACTCCTCGGCTTCGCTATCGCATTTATCGTGGGCATTGCGGGCATGGGCGGAGGGCCGCTCGCCGCGCCTCTGCTAATGCTTGCGTTGGGAGTCCCGCCGGTCACCGCGGTCGGCACCTCGCTGCTCTTCGTCGCCGTGACGAAGCTGGCGGCGACCTCCATCTACTGGCGCCGTGGACAGATCGAAGGCAAAGCGCTCCGGCAATTGCTCATCGGCGGGATTCCGGGCGTACTCATCGGGACCTACGCCATCCAGCACGCTTCGACCGACCCGCGGCTGCAGCCCATCGTTCTGACACTGATCGGTTCTGTGGTTGCGGCCATGGCTCTGTTTACCCTCTGGCGCGTCGTCCGCCCATCCCTGGTGCAACGGCAGGAACGTCGCGGCTGGCTGAAGTGGATTGCGATTCCGATCGGCTTGGAGGTCGGCTTCTCCTCGGCCGGCGCCGGTGCGCTGACTGGCTTGACCCTGCTCCATTGCACGAGCATTGAGCCCGCCACCGTTGTTGGCACGGATCTCGTCTTCGGTCTGTCGATTGCCTTGGTGGGTGGCGGGATGCACATCGCCGGCGGGACGGTTGACACGGCTCTGCTGCTGAAGCTCTGTGTGGGCGGCGTTCCAGGAGCATTGATGGGCGCCTGGGTCGCCGGGCGTATTCCTGCTCGTGCGGTCAAGGCGACTCTCGCCGGAGTGATGGTTTTCCTCGGACAGCAGCTTCTCTGGAAAGGCATCAACGCGTTCGCCCGTTAAGGCGTTCAACACGTTCCAGTGGTGTGCTCCGGCCTTTTCTCAGACGTCTGGTCCCATTCCGTTCGTACAATGGGAGCGCATGTCTCTCGCCGATGCGCGTCTGGTCATCATCGGGTTGTTGCTCCCGTTTTGCGCAATGGCACAAGAGCCCGCGGTGGAACATCGCATCGAGAAAATCGCCGGCGGCTTCCATTACATCGGCGGCATGGTCTGGTCCCGCGAAGGGCACCTCTTCTTCAGCGACACTCCACGCGGCCGCATTCACCAATGGACTCCCGGTCAGGAGGCCGGGTTCCTACCCGTTGAGCTGAACAGTCCGGCCGGACTGGCTGTCGACGAGCATGGCCGGCTGCTCGTCTGCGAATCGGGCGCCCGCCGCGTTGTGCGGATCAAGGCAGGCAACGCGCTCGATCCCGTCGTCACTGCCTTCGAGGGCCGCCAACTGAACTCGCCGCGAGATCTGGTCGTCCGCAAGGATGGGACGGTTTTCTTCATCGATCCGGCTTTCGGCTCGGCCCGTGACACGATGGCGTTGGCCTTCCACGGGGTGTATCGCCTCGGCACAAAGGGCGAGGCCGTGGCGCTTGCGCGTTGGGACGGGCGACCGGGCGGCATCGCCCTCTCGCCCGACTCGAAGACGCTCTACGTCGCGAACAGCGACGCCCGCACGATCCATGCCTTCGATCTCGACCGGCAGGGTAACGCGTCCGGCGAGCGGATTCTGATCAGCGGCATCGAGGGCGTGCCGATCGCGCTCTGCACCGACGACAAGGGCCGGCTGTATGTCGCCGCGCACCGGGTGTTCGTGTACTCACCCGAGGGTCGGCGGCTCAGTCAGATGGAAACCTCTGAACGGCCGACAAGCCTGGCGTTCGGCGAAGCCGGAGGGCGGACTCTGTTCATTGCCACGCGTACTTCCATTTACCGCGTCGAATTCGGAGAGTCGCGCTAGGACTCGAACGGCTGCCGGTCTTTCCTACAATAGGATCATCCGGGCGTTCACACGAGCGCCGCGAACGCTGGCGCGCGGAGGGGGGTCTTTGTGGGTGCTCAGTACGGAGGCAGCCGCCGCTATCCGGATCGTCCTTTGCTGGGTGTAGGCGCGGTTGTATTCCACGGCGGCAAGATTCTGCTCATTGAGCGCGGCAAGGAACCCTTGAAGGGATGGTGGACCGTGCCCGGTGGTCTGGTCGAGACCGGCGAGCGGTTGGAGGCCGCCGTTCGGCGCGAGACACTGGAGGAAACGGGCCTGGTCGTGAAGCCCGTCGCCGTCGCCGCCCTGTTTCAGCGCATCATGCCGGACGCGGAGGGGCGCACCGAATTCCACTACGTCATCGTGGACTATCTGTGCGAACTCGAAGCGGGGACCGTGCAGGCGGCCAGCGACGTGGCAAAGGCCGGTTGGTTCACGCTCGACGAGTCGAAACGGTTGAAGATGGCGCCCGGAACCGTCGGCGTCCTCGACAGCGCGCTGGCTCTCATGGCACAGCGGGCGCTGGCACAAAGGAAACGCGATTGAACGCTGAGAGTCTCGAACTACTGGAATACAGCCGCCTGCTCGCTCTCGTCGGCCGCTACGTGAGCAGCGACGCGGGCAAACGCCTGCTTGCCGCCGCGGAGCCGCTGCAGGACCGACTCGCGCTGGACGCGCTGCTGGCGGAAACGTCGGAGGCCATGTCGTATATCGCAGAGGCTGCCCGTCCCACGACGCGTGGCGGCGATGCGCCGGTGCGCCTGCGCTTCACCGATCTGCCCGACTGCGACGCGGCGGCGGCGAAACTGCGCATTGAGGGCGCCGTCCTCGAAGGCACGGAGATTGCCGCTCTGGCCGCCGTTCTGGAGCGCGCCACGCAAGTGAAGAATACGCTCTCTGCCTTTGGCGCCACTTATCCCCGGCTCGGGGCCCGTGCCGCTTCCCTGGGCGACTTCCGGCCGGCTCTGCGAGAGATCTCCGGCAAGATCCTGCCCGACGGAAGCGTTGCCGACGACGCCAGCGTGGCCCTAGCCCGTCTCCGGCGCGAGAAGGAGCGCCAGCGGCACAACATTACCGATTCCCTGGAGCGCTTCCTCAAACAGCATCGCGACGAAGGATTGCTGCAGGAAGAGTTCGTTACCATCCGCAACGACCGGTTCGTCGTGCCCGTTATCCCAAGTGCCCGCAAACGCGTGCCAGGCGTCGTCCACGGCTCCAGCGGGAGCGGCCAGACGTTGTTTCTCGAGCCTCTGGAAACCATCGAGCTGAACAACGACCTTGTCCGTCTCACCGAAGAAGAGCTGCGCGAGGTGTACCGCATTTTGCGCGAGCTGACCAACCGGCTGCGGCAGCACTCCACGGAAATCCGCGCCGCCGTGCGTGCGCTGGGTGAGTTCGACTTCACCTTCGCCAAGGCGCGTTTTGCCGAGGACTTCGCGTGCGTCATTCCGAAGTTCGCTCCGGAAGACAATCCGCGCCTGGTCCTGAAGGAAGCCCGCCACCCGCTTCTGGAGGATGTGCTCAGAAGACAGCACAAACGGGTAGTGCCCGTGTCGCTGGAACTGGACGGAGTGAAGCGCACGCTGCTCATCAGCGGGCCCAATACGGGCGGCAAGACGGTGACGATGAAAACCGTCGGCCTGCTCGCACTGATGGCGCAGTCGGGCTTCCCGGTGCCGGCCGCTGAGGCGGAACTGCCCATGTTCCCCGACGTATTGGCCGACATTGGCGACAACCAGTCGATCGAACAGAGCCTTTCGACATTCGGAGCCCACATCGCCCGGATACGAGAGATGGTCGAAAACGCCACGCATGGCGCGCTGGTGCTGCTCGATGAACTCGGCCGCGCTACCGACCCCGAAGAGGGCGGCGCGCTGGGTGTCGCGATTCTCGAAGAGTTCCGCCACTACGGGGCGTTCACGCTCTCGTCCACCCACCTGCTCGCCATCAAGGTCTACGGCTCGAACACGGAGGGTGTGCTCAACGCCTCCATGGGCTTCAACGAAGAGACGCTCGAGCCCACGTATCTTCTGCGCACCGGCTCGCCCGGCAAGTCAGCCGGACTGGACATCGCCTCGCGCCTGGGTCTGCCGCGCCACTTGATCGAACGAGCCCGATCCGCCATGTCGACGACAGAGCGCGACATCGCCCTGTTCCTCAATCGTCTGGAGGAGAAGGTCCACGAGGCGACGGCCGAGACGGATCGGCTACGACAAATGGAGTTGGACCTCAAGGAGCGAGAACAGAAACTGCTCCGGGACATGGAGAAGCAGGCCGCCAAGCGCATGCGCGAGATCGAAAGCCGCTCGACGGAGGCGCAGAAACGCTTTGAAGAAGAGGCAACCCGCGTTATCGACCAGGTGCTTTCGACACCGGAGCAGCGCAAGGCGGCAGAACGCTCCCTGCGCCAGGTGGCCCGGACGCGCCGCGAGTTTCAAGAATCCGTCGAAGCGATCAAGGACAATCGCAAACCGGCTCCCGCAGTCGCCAAGGATGAGATCCGCGAGGGCTGCCGGGTGCGCCTGAGAGATGTCAGCGATCCGGCTAAAGTATTGAGGATCATGCAGAACGGAAATGTGGAGGTCGCCGTTGGGTTCCTGAAGATGCAAATTCCTCCAAGTGAGGTAATTGAGATCCTGCCCGACGCTCCTGCCGGCACCAACACGCTGACTCGGGAGATCAATCTCATCGGAAAAACTTCCGAGATAGCGGCAGAAGAGGTAGAACGCTATCTCGACTCCGCATTTCTCGCGGGCGTCGCTCGCGTTCGCATCGTACATGGCCACGGGATGGGCGTGTTGCGCCGCACGGTCCACGAGATTCTGAAGAAACACCCTAACGTGAATAAGTTCTACTTCGCTGAGCCTTCTGATGGCGGCAATGGCGCTACAGTTGTAGAACTGTTGATTGATTGAGGGGACCTGTCGCCCCATCGCTAGCGTCATGCGTCGGCGATTTTGCAAACAACCATCACTGCCCGCGGACCCAGTATGTCCCGACATGCACCGAGGCGGTCACTTCGACGCACTCTGGCAGCCCGCTAATACGTGTCTCCAGCTTCCCGGCATCCACATGCCAGGCGCTGGGCCCCATGCCCACCAACGCGGCCACGTCTTTATGCGACAAATGTAGGGAAACCTCGTGGCGTTCGTGGCCGACCCGTTGGAACCGGTCGTCAAGGCTTGCCGCAACCGCCTCCTCTTTGTTTGGATCGACGGAAAGCAACTCCAGGGGACCGACGAGTTCCGCCAAATGTGAGGCAGTCGGCGTAACGACGATCAGCACGCCGTCCGCGGCGAGAACCCGCCGGAATTCGACTCCGTTCCTGGGGGCGAACACACTGAATACTACCCGTGCAGCGCCGTCCATGATTGGCAATTCGCGCCAGACATCGCACAGGGCGGCCGCGCAGCGCGAGTGAGCCCTGGAGGCCCGGCGCAGCGCAGCTTTGGAGACATCCAGAGCCAACCCGAAGCAGCCGGGCAAGGTATTGAGAGCCGCCGCGAGGTAATAGCCGGTCCCGGCGCCGGCTTCAACGATCAGTTCATCTGCATTCTGACCGAGCGCAGAAAGCGACGTCCGGGTAATAGCTTGCGCGATAAAAGCATAATGCCCGGCGCCAAGGAACTGCACCCGAGCCTCCACCATCTGCGCCGAGTCGCCCGGGTAGGCGGGCGCCGGGCATGCGAGATTTACATAGCCTTGCCTGGCGAGATCGAAGCTATGTCCGTTTGCGCAGCGCAGCGCAAACCCCGCCCCTGCAATGGCATCCACCAAGCCGCCGTGGCAAAGCGGGCAACGCAGGCAGGGTATGACTCGCGAGTACATGCTTGGGTTCGTCCCAGCTCATGCTCGCACAACCGGGCCAGGGCCCAAACTCACAAGCGCGAAAAACTCAGCCCTTGATTTCCGCCAACGCCGCCAGTACGGCCTCGCTGTGGCCGTCCACTTTCACCTTCGGGAACAATTTGGTGATCTTGCCATCCGTGCCGATGACAAATGTCGTTCTTTCGATACCCATGTACTCCTTGCCGTAGTTCTTCTTCAGCGTCCAGACGCCGTATTGTTCAGCCACGGCGTGCTCTACGTCGGAGAGCAGAGTGAACGGCAGGGAGTACTTGGCTTTGAACTTAGCGAGTGCCTCCGGCTTGTCGGGTGAAACCCCGAGCACAACCGTGTTTGCCGCTTCAATACGCGGGAAATCGTCCCGGAAGCTACAGGCTTCGCGCGTGCAGCCCGGCGTGTCCGCCTTCGGGTAGAAGTAAAGAACCACCTTCTTACCGTGCAAAGCGGAGAGCGTGAGCTTCTCCCCGGCATCCGTGAGGAGGGTGAAATCGGGTGCCTGTGAACCAATTTGGAGTGCCATACGTATGCCTAGATGCATGGCCCGATCTGCAGGATTGGCCAATCGTTCACTGCCTCCGAACCCAGGCGCCTGTTTGACGGCGGGTTCCGCGCCCCGCTATATTGGAATTTGTCCCACCTGGGGCTGTACTCGCATTGCGCCCGGACTCTGTCCTGAAGGGCGTTCTGGCAATCCAAAGGACACTCGATGCCGAAGAGAACATTTCAGCCGAATAATCGTCACCGCGCCAAGACCCACGGGTTTCGCGTGCGGATGAAGACCAAGAATGGCCGTGCCGTGTTGGCGCGCCGCCGCGCCAGAGGCCGTCACAAGTTAACTGTCAGCGATGAGCGGCCCCTCCGTTACGCCACTCACTAATTGCACCCCGAATTTCCTCCGCGGGCTCAGTGCTTTCCCAAAGCGCGGCGTTTGCTCCGGCCCGCGGAATTCCGCAAGGTTTATGACCTCGGTTTCAAGGTGATCTGCCGGACGTGCGTAGCCTTTTGCTGGAAGGTGCCCGATGCGCCACAGTCGGAGGAAGGGGCCAAGGTGGGTTTCACCGCGCCTAAGACTCTCGGCAAGGCTGTCAAGCGAAACCGCATGCGGCGCCGGCTGAGAGAAACGGTTCGCCGCCGACTCGCCAGGCTCGGTCCAGGCTGGCGGATTGTGTGGAACGTTCGTCGCCCGGCTTACGACGTTCCTCAAGAGGTTCTGGACAGTGAAGTGGAACGGGTACTGGATCGATGCAACAGATGATCCTGGCAGCTTTGGCCGCCTATAAGCGCTGGATTTCGCCGCTGCTCCCGCCTGCCTGCCGTTACTATCCCACTTGTTCCGAATATATGGCCGAGGCCGTGCGCAAACACGGACCGCTGCCCGGCGTCTGGATGGGACTGAAGCGTCTTGCACGCTGCCACCCCTTCCACGCAGGCGGTTTCGATCCCGTCCGATAGGATTCAACTATTCCCATGCCCGATCCGAATCAGAGCTCCGAGAAAAAGTCCATCTTCGGCCTGGATCTGAAGAAGGAACTGTCGATGGAGATGCGTCTCCTGCTGGCGTTCGGCCTGATGGGACTAGTGCTGCTGACAACGCAGTACTTCATGCCCGCGACGAAGCCGCCTCTGCCCAGGAAAGCGCCTGTGCAAGAGCAGGTGCAGACGCCCCCGCCTCAACCTTCCCAGCCGGTTCCCGCGCAGAGCGCATCCCAGGCGGCGAAACCCGCCCGCGCGCCCGAAGCCGTCATGGCGCAGCAGCGCGAGACGAAGATCGTGGAGACAGACGTCTATCGCGTCGAACTCTCCAACGAAGGCGCCACCGTGCGCAGCTGGAAACTCAAGAAGTACAAGGACAGCGACGGCAAGCCGGTGGAGTTGACCAGCGCCGCAGGCAACGCGAAGGCGGGTTGGCCCTTCAGCTACATTTTCCCGGGCGCCCGGCCTTCCATAGACCTCGACAAGTCGCTTTTCTCCGTGAATCAGCCGGACCCCTTGACGGTCGAGTTCGAATTCAGCGACGGCTCGGTTCTCGCACGCAAGAGCTACCACTTCGATCAGAAGAAGTACGACGTGACCATCAGCTCCAATGTCGCTCAAGGCAGCCAGGGCATCTCCCACTTGCTCTCCTGGCGGGGCGGATTCGGCGACCGGACGACGCACAATGAAGCGGGTCAGCAGCACGCGGTCTTTTTCGACGGGGCGAACAACAAGCTGAACACGGCAGATTCCAAGACAGCCAAGAACGGGCCGGTCATGCATTCGGGCAGTTTTCTGTTTGCGGGCCTGGAAGACAATTACTTTGCGGCTGTAGTGCTCCCCGAACCGGGCGCAAATTTCGATTTCCAGGTCTGGCAGGACTCCTTCAAGGCCAAGCCCGACGCGACCGAGGAGACCGCTCACGTCGGCACTGCCGTGGGCGGCCAGCCATCCCTGAAGATTAAGCTGTTCATCGGTCCTAAGAATCTCGACATTCTGCGCGCGACCGATCAGAAGTTGGACCAGATCATCGACTGGGGGTGGTTCTGGTTCATCGCCAAGCCGCTCTTCCTCGGACTGCATTGGGTGAACGACAACCTCACCAATAGCTCAAAGGACTCCTGGGGCTGGGCGATCATCGTCGTCACCATCATGATCAACTTCATCATGCTGCCGCTACGCTATACCAGCATGCGGTCGATGAACAAGATGTCGGCCATCAAGCCGCAAATCGACGCCCTGAACGCCAGGTACAAGGACGTTCCGATGCGCGATCCGCGCAAGCAGAAACAGAACGAAGAGTTGATGGCGCTGTACTCGAAACACGGTATCAACCCCATGGGCGGCTGCATCCCGATCATGCTGCAGATGCCATTTTTCATCGCCTTCTATAAGGTGCTTTCCACGGCAATCGAGCTTCGCGGCGCCAGTTGGCTCTGGGTCGGCGACCTCTCCCAGCCGGAAGCGGCGTTCATCCGCGTTCTGCCGATCGGCATGCTGGTGACGCAGGTGATCATGCAGAAGATGACGCCCACGCCCGGCCAGGACCCCTCGCAGAAGACAATGATGATGCTGATGCCTATCGTGCTCAGCGTGATGTTCTACAGTGCGTCGAGCGGGCTGGTGTTATACTGGCTCACTGGCAACGTGGTCGGCATCTTCCAGCAGTATTTCTTTAACAAGGCCGCTGTCTCGCCGGTTCCCGCCGCCCCGCCCGCCAGGAAAAAGAAATAGCCGGGCGTCGCAGAATTCATGAGCAGACGAGAATACAACATTGCCACCGTTGGGGACCAGATTGAGGATTTCCTCGACCGCGTCCTCGACACCGCCGATCTCGACATCGACTTCGACCTTTACGACGGCGAGGAGATCGAGGCGTATTTCGAAGGACCGACCCTGGTCGTCAAGTTCGAGGGTCCTGACGTCTCTTACCTGATGGCCAACAAAGGTGAGGCACTGCTTGCGTTAGAGCAGTTGACGCAGGAGGTGCTGCGGATGAACTCCGACGAGCACGCTCTCTTGTGCTTTGACGCCAATGACTTCCGGTTGCTCCGCCAGGAAGAGTTGCGGCTCAGTGCGCTGACCGTCGCCGGGCACGTCCGAGAGAGCAACACCCCGTACCGCTTCAATCCCATGAACAGCCGTGAACGGCGAGTGGTCCACCTCGCGCTGCGGGGCGAGACCGACTTGCGCACGGAAAGCGCCGGCGTCGGCCCAGGCAGGCACGTGGTGGTTTACCCCGCGGGAATGCCTTCGCTCCCCGATCTTCCCCCTCAGCCGCCACAGTTTCGCGGACCTGGCGGAGGCCATCGGCCGCCCTTCGGCCGCGGGCCGGGCGGTCCGCCTCCCAGACGTGGCCGCCGCTAATCTTTTACAGCTGTCGTGAATCTGCGGGACACGATCGTCGCCATCTCCACGCCCCTGGGTGCGGGCGGTTTGGGGATTGTGCGCTTGTCGGGGCCGCAGTCCCGTTCTATCGCGGCGAATATGCTGCGTCACGCCAATGACCTCGCCTGGCACCCTTGGACCGCCTTTCTGGCGGATCTCATTGATGATCAACAACAAACCGTCGATCAGGTAATCGTCACATGGTTCGCCGCGCCGCGCTCCTATACTGCAGAAGACGTCGTGGAAATCTCCTGTCATGGTTCTCCCCTGGTATTGCGACTCTGCGTGGAGCAGGCTTTGGCTACCGGCGCTCGACTCGCAGATCCAGGTGAGTTCACCTTCCGCGCCTATGTGAATGGACGGATCGACCTGCCCCAGGCGGAGGCCGTTAACGACCTGATCCAAGCCACCACTCTGCACCAGGCGAAAGTTGCCGCGCGCCAACTGGAGGGAGGCGTCTCGCGGCTGATCCAGCCCGCTAAGGCGCAACTGCTTGAGCTGATCGCGCTGCTTGAGGCTGGTGTTGACTTCGCCGAAGACGACGTGTCCGTAGCTCCTGCCGATGAGGTGCAGAGGCGCATTACGCCAATTGTAAATACTCTGTCCCGCCTGATCGAGAGCTTTCGCTACGGCAAGCTTGTGCACGACGGTTTGTCGCTCGCCATCGTGGGTCGCCCAAATGTTGGCAAGAGCTCTCTTTTCAATGCATTACTGGAGAGCGACCGCGCCATTGTGACCGACGTTCCAGGCACCACGCGCGACACCGTATCTGAGGTCGCGGCGATCGATGGCGTCCCCGTCCGCCTGGTCGATACGGCAGGCATTCGCGTGGGGCGCGACGCCGTCGAACGGTTGGGGATTGAGCGCAGCTTCCAGGCCATGGCCGATGCAGATATTACTCTTGTCGTTGTAGACCTCTCCGCACTTCTTTCCAGCGAGGACGAAGGGCTTCTTGCCCGAGCGAAGAGCGGCGGCCGCCACTTGATCGCCGGCAACAAATGCGACCTGCCACGACAAATGGTGGAAATTGATGGCGTTATTGAAGTGTCCGCGCGCGAGCGACTCGGAATTGACCTGCTTCGCCGTCGCATCCTCGCGGCGGTCGCGCCCGAGGGGCAACTAGATCTGCAGGCCGGGTTCATCACCAGTCTGCGCCACGAGCGGCTCCTGCGCGAGTCGCGCAACTGCCTGCTTCTGGCCGAAGAAGGTTTGCATCTCGGGCATCCCCACGATCTGCTTCTGGTCCTCTTTTACAATGCGCTTGCACCCCTGGACGCGCTCACCGGCGCGACCACGGCCGACGACATCCTGAACCGGATCTTCTCGACCTTCTGCATCGGGAAGTGAGTGCTCGCAAAATGCGGCAGCAGCTTCTGCCCCCCACGAAGTTGCATGAGTAAACTCGCCGCGGCCGGTCGATTCTCCAACCTTTAGGCCCGCTTCTCCGTCAGAAGTGCAGAAAAGAAAAGACGAGAGAGCGCAAAATTATAGGCGTTCCGGAGCTGGTGCTGCCGCATGCACCGGCCCTGACACCACAAGACGAAAAGAGGGACCCCTCGGGAGTGCAGCCCGAAGCCGGGATGGCTGCCAGTCGCGCGACTCAGCCGGCCACAGACGCCGCCATGGCCGAATTGTGTCTCCAGGGGGACCAGCTGGGCTTTGAGCGGTTGTACCGGACGCATGGCGCCCGGATGAAGTCGATCGCATGGAATATGCTGCGAAACCACCAGGACGCCGAGGACGCTGTGCAGGACACCTTCCTGAAGGTTCAGCGCAGCATACACACCTATAACGGACGGTCGTCGTTTTCGACGTGGGTCTACCGGATTCTGGTGAATACCTGTACCGACACGCAGCGCAACCGTCAACGCCAGACCGAAGAGCTGCCGGAGAATCTCAGCGCTCGGGAATCGAACGTGCCACTGCGCATTGCCCTCGAGCGTGCGCTCGGCCGGCTGAGCGAAAAGCACCGTGCGGTCTTCCTGCTTGCCGAGGTGGAAGGCTTCACCCATTCGGAAATCGCGTCGATCCTGGACATCCCACTCGGGACTTCCAAGGGCTGGCTATTCGAGGCCCGGCGAGAACTGCAAAGGCTTCTCTCCGCAGGCGGCGACTCAGCGTTGAGGAGAATCAGATGAAATTCGATTGCAGCCATCTAGACGACGCGCTGCGCGAAGACGACGCCGAGTTGATGGCCGCCGCGCGCGAGCATGCCGCGGCGTGCGAGGCCTGCCGGTTGCAGTTGCAGTCGTGGGACGACCTCTCGGCGGCTGCGCGCGAGTTGCACCACGAATGGGAGAGCCCCGGTCTTTGGGATCGCATTGACGTGTCCCTGCCGGCGCGGCCTTCACGCTTTCGGCTGAGCTATCCGGGCTGGCGGTTCTTTGCGTCGGCCGCCGCGGTCCTGTTACTGACGGTTTCAAGCGCCTGGCTGCTGCTTCGGCCCGCCGCTCCTCGCCCCGCGGCCATAGCCAGCCGCCAATTCCTGACCGAGCAGGCGCTCCAGGATGTTCAGGTGTCCGAAGCCGCCTACGTACGTTCCATCGACCGCCTTGCCAGGATCGCAAGGCCGGTTCTCGACCAGTCGCCTTCTCCGCTGGTTGCGAACTATAGAGAAAAGCTCACTGTGCTGGATGCCGCGATCGCGGATCTCAAGGACAACCTGGAGCGCAACCGCTTGAACGCGCGCCTCAGCTTGGAGCTCGTTTCTCTCTACCAGGAGAAGCAGAAGACATTACAGGAGGTTTTGCAGAATGCAACGCCAGCGAACTAGACTCTCCATCACCGCAGTTTCCTTACTCACCTGCGTTCTTCCGGCTGTTGCACGCTATCAGCAGGAAGTCACTCGCAACTTTGATCGGACCGTGGCTCTCCCGGCAGGCCACCAGCTCCAGATCGAGTCGAAGTTCGGCGAAGTGAAAGTGCGGGGCACGAGCCAGCGCGATGTGGTGATCCATGCCGTGATTCGAACCGCCGCCGGCAGTCCCGCCGAGTCGCAAGAACTGGCGAACAAGGTGAGAATCGAGGTGGACCAGACGGCCTCCGGCGTTTCCATCCGTACGGTTTACCCGGAGCGCAGTAATGGCTGGTTCGGCTTCAAGAACAGCTCCTACTCGGTCAATTTCGACATCACCTATCCGGAATCCGCACCCTTGGAAATCCGCAACGAATTCGGCGAGGTCCGCGTGTCGGAATGCAAAGGCGGATCGCGCATCGTGAACGGGCATGGCGCTCTCATTGTTCACAACGGGAGAGGAAACCAGAATCTGGAAAACTCCTTCGGCGCCGTGGAGGTCGCAGGCAACGAAGGCGACGTCACCGTCAGTAACGGCAACGGAGCCATTACCGTCTCGGACGTCACGGGCCGGGTCAATTTGAAGAACCGGTTTGGACGCGTCAGCGTGACGAAAGCCGGCCAGGGTGCGACCATCGTCAATAACAACGGGGCAATCACGCTCACCGATTCCGGCGGGGTGTCGAACGTGACCAACAGCTTCGGAGCGGTGACCGCGACCAGTGTACGCGGGGATCTGACAGTGAAGAACTCCAACGGCGCCGTGGACGCGCATAATGTGACTGGCTCCGCGTGGTTGACCAATAGCTTCGGCGCCATCACAGCCTCGGAGATTGGCAAGTCGCTGGACGCCGCGGGCAGCAATGGCGCTGTCACCGCCCATCGCGTGGGCGGTATGGCCACGGTGCGGACTTCGTTCGGGGCTACGGAGATCGAGGACGCGGGCGGCGTCGATGTCACCAGCGGCAATGGTGCGGTGAAAGCGCTGGGCGTGCGGGGAGCGGCGAAAGTCCACACGAGTTTCGGCGGCATCACGATTGAGAACGTGTCCGGTCCGGTGGATGCCAGCAACTCGAACGGTTCCATTACGGTCACTGCGAGCGCCGCGAGTGGGTGCCAGCCCATCACGCTCAAGACGACCTTCGGCCCCATCAAGCTGGCGCTGCCGGGCAACGCAAACTACAATGTCTCGGCTTCGACCAGCTTCGGAGGAATCAACACTGAGTTCCCGGTGACGATTTCCGGCCAGACGAACTCTGAGTCCATCCAGGGCAAGATTGGCAACGGCGGTTGTGAGCTGAAGATTGTCGATTCGAATGGCCGGATCGAGATTGTGAAGCGCTGACCCTTACTCGATTCCGGATCAGCACACGTCCGCTGCATGGAAAACGTGCTCGAAAAGCCGCGTCACCTGCACCGGAGCGCCGGATTCCGGATGCAGGACCAATGGTAATGGCGTCTCCAGCCGATAGTGGATATCCGAGCCCTCGCGTCTCCACTCGACATGGATCACGCCACTTTCGCCCGGCACCGGCAGCCGCCCTTTCACCGCCGCCAGAGAGCCAGGTCGAAGCAGCAGCGAGTAGTGCAACCTGCCTCGATGGAAGGTCGGATGGAGGCCGAGCAGGTAGCGCGACATCTGCCATGTGGGACAGCCAGACCATTGGTGGCAATGGCTCCAGCGCGTGTCGAAGACCTCAAGCCATGTCGTTCGGCCGTCGCCCAGCGCCCAGCCCCACGCTTTGCGGTAAACGTCGAGTACAAAGTCCATTTCGCCGCGCCGAATCAACTCCGGTAGCGCATAGTGCGCGAAGTACGGTGTGAAAAGCCGCGGCGTCGCCGCCGCCGGATCGCTCAGTCGCGGACCCGCCGGATCGAGCGGAAAGCAACTGAGGATGTGACGCTTGATGGAGGCGACCGCCTGATCTTCCCGTCTGCTACTGAACAATCCCAGCCTCAGAGCGAGCACTGCGCGGTGCAGGCCGATGGTCTGCCATGGATCGGGCGAGATCAGCACCTGCTCAAACCATTTGGAGAGCAAAGTCTGCTGACAGACTGCGAGTCCGGAGTAGTACGCGCGCCGGTCCGGCCGCGCGAGTGCGCCACACCACCGCTCCATGTCGCGCAGCGCGGCAAGGAAGTGAAGGTTGACGCCGATGTCGCTGGGGCTGGCGTTGCGCACGTAACCCCAATCGACAAAGCCCCAGCCGATCGCGTCGGCAACGCCGTCGGGCGTAAGCCGGCGGACGAACGCAGCCATGTTGCGCTCCGCCGCCGGCAGCAGTTGTTCGAGCAGGCTGATGTCGCCCGTCATCTCCCAATAGCGCAGGCAGGCGGAGACCCATTGCGCGGCGTAAGTGGACAGGTAGGCACGCCCGCCTGGACACAACCCCGCCACCATGCCATCGTCGCGGGCGCAGCGTGCGCACTGGATCAGCCCGCGCTCGAACAGCCGCAGGTCGCTGTAGCCGCAGGAAGCGATCTCGATGCCTACCGAGGCGACGTCGCCCGCCCACTGCCCGCGCTCGCGAGTCGGATTGTCGATCACGGCGTCCTCGGAGCAGGCGCGATAAGTCTCGATGCCCGTCATCCAGATCCTGTCAAGGAGTGCGTCGCCGGTCTCGAGCGATCCCTCGGGCGTACCGTGGTAAGTACGTTCCACATACTCCTCGCGGTTGAACCGAACCGCGGCCGGCGGCGCGATCACATGGACCTCGAGAAATCGACCGCCTTTCGGGGCAAGCGGAAAGAACTCCTGCTCGCCGCCGCGCGCGATGAAGTGATCCAGGTTGCAGGATGAACCGGCCGAGAGATTGATCCATGGGTTGACGCGGCCGTTCTCCAGCGCCTCGCTATAGGCGATCTCAACGACTGCCCCCTCAGGCAGATCGAGGAGCAACCGCGGCCTTCCCAACCGCACGCGGCCGAGATCGTAACGCCGCCATACGCCCTGCGCCGGCAGGTCGCCCGGCTCGAGATGGCGGAGGAAGAGCCGCGCCGGTGGATCGTCGAGTTCGTAGCCGAAATACTCAACTAACTCGCCCGCGGCCGTGGCTTGCAGCGGGTGAACAATGGCCTGCACCTCACCGATCCGCAGTGGCTCCAGCGTTCCTAAACCGGGATGGGCAGCGGTGGGCGTCGCCCACCCTTTATCGTCGAAGTCGGGCTGCCGCCAAAGTGGGGGCGCCTTGCGCGTGTCGGACCACTCAATCCAGCCCAGTTGCGCGTTGACCCGCCGAACGCGGGCACGATAACCGCCCAGACTCCGCGCCCGCCACTGGACCGGCACTGAACCGGCCGGGCTCGAAATGGCGCACATCCAGAAGGGCGGGATATCCTCCAGCATTCGCGTGGCGAGGCCCTCGTAGTGGACCTGCGCGGCGATCACGTGCCGGCCGGCTTCCAAGCGCAGGCGGAGGGTTTGGAATTCGGGGTATTCGCGTACAAACCGCGCTGGCCCTTCGCTGCGATACTCGCCGTCCACCCAGACGACGAACCAGGTTGCGCCGAGAAAGCGCAGCTCCACATCCTCAGCCGATGCGATGGAAAAGCCGCCGCGAAACGCCACGTGGCTGTCGGCATCCTTGGGACCAGTGAGCCACAGACAATCCGCTGTGGGCGCGGCGAGGAGCATCCGCGTCGCGACAAGGCTCCCGGGGAGCTGGAGGAATGCGCGGCGCGAGCACTCCGCGGAAGATGGCTTCATCTCAGGGTTGGTCCGACGTTCATTCGAACATTTGGTGCGCCACTCCGTCAAGACGAGCATGGCCTCAGCGGCACACGAATCGCGCCCCACCATCCCACTGGTCAGAGGACGATCGCGCACGGCTTCTCAAGTTGTTCGAACAGGCCAGGAAGACGGGCGCGCCGCGCGCCGGCGCAAAACGTTGGCATCACATTGTCGAAGAAGTGAGTGCCCGGGCCCGGAAGCTTCTACTCCGTGCTGTAGTTGATCTCGATGGTTCTGACTGCGCGGGAGGCGGCCCAGAGCACCAGAGCTGTCACCGCGACCAGGCCCACGATCGCGAGGCTCTTTGACGCGGGCGCGGCCGGTGCGAGAAGCAAGCGCAGCATGGGCGAGTTTTCGTCCATTGGCGCGGCCTCCGGGCAGAGCGATTGCAAATAGTAAAGCACGCTTAGCTTTTGCAGCACCGCGGGCAGGAATCCGTTGATGCTCTCCCAAAGGAGAATCACTGCCGCTGGGATGATCGGGTTGCGGAGCAACAGGCCGGCCGCGAGGAACACGCTGCCGTAGCCGAGGCAGCCCAGAACCGCCGCTGCCGCATACCAGAAGGCATGCGACCATCCCACGGCCGCCATAAACGCCTGCCCTTCGACACCGTTGTGCGGCCAGAGCACGGCTGCGTAACCTAGCAGCGCGCCGCCTCCGAAGATCACCGACGCCGCCGTGAGCCCCGCAATGTACTTGCCAGCCAGCAGCACCTCCCGCCGGACCGGCATGAGGAACCAGAAGTGCAGCGTCTTGTCCAGCATCTCGCCGCGAAACAGGTTCATGAAGATGCCCAGGCACCCAAAGAAGATGGCGAGCCGCAAATAGAAGAACTGGAAAATGACCGCGAAGATCCTGCGGTCCTGCTCGAAGTCCCTGGAGCGGCGCACGTGCTTTTCCTGGAGCACGCCGTTGGTGAAGTCCAAATCGGCCTTGCGCTGGCCGTCAAAATAACTGATGACGCGCCTGCGCTCGGGTTCCTCCCGCCGCGCTGGCGCTTGCTTGCCTTCGCGGCGTTCGTGCCGATCGCGATCTTCATCTTCGTCGCGCCGGTCCGTCCACTCGTGATCGGACGAGGGATTCGGCGCGCGCTTCAACACAGCGTCTACGTTCTCGCCCTTAGTGAAGCTGTCGACAATCTGTGCCGAAGTCAGCCCGTTGCGGGACCAGCGCTCCTCCATCAGTTTCAGCTGCAGACCCTGCAGCAAAAACGCGGCGCACGGAAAGAGTGCCAGCAGATAGACCCACAATCCGCGCTTGGATAGGAACGCCCGCCTCATCTCACTTCGCGCGATGGTCCACGCCTGTTGCACTTCGACTTTGCTGATAGCCGCCATCATGACCGTCCGCCTCCAATGAGGTATTCATAGAGCGCATCCACGCTTTCGTCTGACGGGATCACGCTATCGATGGTGTGACCCGCAAGGGCAATGCGCGTCAAGGCACGGGAGAACTCCTCCCGATTGCGTGTCAGCACCAGCAGGCCCAACCGGTCGTCGTTCATTTTGATTTCAGTCACGTGGTCTTCGCAGAACAGCAGTGAAGCGATACGCGAGGCGTCGCGGCAGCGGATGATGAACTGGCTCGGGTGCTCGGAGATCTCGTCCCGAACTCCACGGATTTCGCCCTCGGCCACGATCATTCCATTCGAGATCAGGATGACCTGATCGCTGATGAGGTCCACTTCCTGCAACACGTGGCTGGAGAGGATGACGTGCCGCCCTTCGGCGGCGTAGCGGCGGAACAGGCTGATCGTGTCGGCCCGCACCAGAGGATCGAGGCCATTGAGCGGCTCGTCGAGAACCAGCACCTTCGGATCGTGCGCAATGGCCTGCGCCAGGCGCACGCGCTGCCGCATGCCCTTCGAGTAACCGGCCACCTTGCGTTCTGCGGCTTCGGTAAGTCCAACCTGGTCGAGCGCTTGCCAGGCCCGGTCACGCGCGTCGCTCTGCGAGTAGCCGTAGAGCGTCAGCCCAGTGGTGACGAACTCCATACCTGTAGCCCAACGGGGAGACGAATCGAACTGCGTCGCGTAGCCGGTGACGCGCATCAGCTTCTCGGGCTCGCTGGGCGAGATCCCCAGCACCGAGATCGAGCCACGGCCAGGGCGAATCAAGCCGGTCATCAGATTCATCAGCGTCGTCTTGCCGCTGCCGTTGGGGCCCACCAGACTCGTGATGCCCGACGGGATGTGCAGTGTGACTTTGTTGACGCCGAGAACCTCGCCATAGAACTTCGAAACGTCGGTGAAGATGACCTCGGAACTTGTCATGAGATCACCTCAACTGCGCGCAGTTTGCGTTCAAGAATCATCCCGAGCAACACAATCAGCACAGCCAGCACCGACACACATTCCCACACGCCTGGTCCGGGAGGAAGTTCTTGCCCCAACATGGCGGACCAGATGATATACATTGACCTGGTTGGATTCAGCAGTGAGCCCCAGTTCACGCGCAGTATCGCGTTCAGCATCTCGGCAACGCCAGTCAGGATAAAGAAGAAGCCCAGGACGAGACCGCCAGCCACAATCCGCCACTTCACGTAAGCCGAGCTCGCGAGAGCTACCAGGCTGACGACCAGGATCCACGCCGCAAACCCGAAGAAGACGCCGGTACCCAGGTACCAGTTGTGGGTCAACCAGCCCCAACCGGCCATCCCTGACTGCATCCAGAACAGCAGAACGCCGGGGAGCCAGGTGACCAGCGACAGCAGCCCGACCAGGGCTGCCATTCGCGCGGCTACGTAATCAACACGCGTCAGCGGGCGGCTGAAATAGAGCGGAAGCGCGTTGTTCGCGAGGTCCGGCGCAATCAATCCCGGCCCCGCCAGCGCCGCCAGCAGGACGGAGAAGACCGACTGAACATTCATAAAGATCAGGAAGAACTTGCCGTTGATGGCGAGCATGTTCTTGATGTCGCCCGGCAGGCTCTGCAGCAGATCGAGGCGGTTGGAAAGGTAGATGAACAAGCCGCATAACAGCGGCCAGATCAGGGATGCGATCATTAGAATCAAAACCAGCCGCTGCTGGAACAACCGCCGCCAGGCAAAGCGGGGCAGCACAAGCACGCGTGTCCAATGACTCGTAAGCGGTCCCTGATATCGCTCATACCCGCGCTTATAGATGGCCATGGGGGCTTACCTCTTCCGCCGCAACCGCGTCCGCATGCGGCACGTCATGTAGCCGGTCGTGCGGCGTCGCCTGCAGGTGGCCGACCGCCTTCAGGAAGATCTCTTCGAGAGAATCCCGCCGGTGCGTGAGCTTGCGGACACCGAGGTTGAGTTGCGCGGTGACCTGCCACAGGCGCGCTATTTCGAATTCCAAAGGCAGCACGATTCTCCAGCGGCCTCCGCCCTCGCTTACCATTTCGGCGCCCAGCGCACTGAGATGAGCCGCAAGCGCAGAGTCGTCGCCGGAGACCTCCAATTCCACGAAGCGCCGGTTCGATCGCCGCTCCTCTTCGAGGTTCGACTGGTGGACGATGAGGCCGTCTTTCATGATGACCACTTCGTCGCAAACCTCTTCCACGTCGCGGAGCAGGTGCGAGCAGAGCACCACGCTCATCCCGTGCTCGTCTTTCATCTCCTTCACGAGTTTCAACATGCGGAGCCGCGCGGAGGGATCAAGGCCGTTGGTCGGCTCGTCGAGGATCACGAGATCCGGTCCGTGTACTATCGCCTGGGCCAGCTTGGCCATCTGCTTCATGCCCAGCGAGTAGGTGCCGAGCGTGCGGTATCTCGCTTCGCCGAGTCCGACATGAAACAGGACTTCGTGGGCCTTTTCGAGCGCCGTTTCGGCGGGGAGTCCTGAGAGTTCGCCCATCAAGCACAAGAACGATACGGCCGTCAGGTTCGCGATGAAGGAGTCGCTCTCGGGCATGTAGCCGACGTGCGAGCGGACTTCCCGCGCCTGACGATGGCAATCGAAACCAAAGATACGGGCGCTGCCGGCGTGGGGCCGATGGAATCCGAGCAGGGTTTGTATCAGCGTGGACTTGCCCGCTCCGTTCGGTCCGAGCAGGCCGATGGCCTTGCCCGAGCCGGAGACGCCGAGGCGGCAGGAGATCCCCTTCAGGATCTCCCGCCGTCCCAGCTTCAGTCGCAGATTGTCGATCTCAATCGCTGCAGTCATGTTTTCCGCTTCAGTTCTGCACTTGTTTGACGTTGGCGGCGGCCGAGCCGGTCATCAGGACGTCGAGCACAAGGCTCGTAATTCGAGTACGGCTGGCGAGCTGCAATTGTTCCGTATCCGCGTTCAAAACTACCAGCACCGGGTCGCGGTCGGCGGCCAGTTGCTGAAGCGCCGGGTTCGGAATCTTCGCGAGCAGCGAAGTGAGTGCGCCCTTCGTGTTGAGCCAGGCGAATCCCGCGGGACTCACGCTCATCCCGGACGGCATCTGAGCGGTGAACGCCGCGGAATGCACCAGCGGGAAGCCGCTGGCTCTCGTCTGGATCGCCTTGGCGCCAAGGCCGATGTCGTTGCTTACAACCAGGTAGCCCTGATCGTAAGTCCAGGCGACCTGCTGACTCGTCGCGCCCGATTTCAGCGTATGCCAGAGCTGTCCATTCGTCGTCTCCTGGCCCACCGTGATGCTCTTCGACTGATTAGCGGCGCCCAGTTGCGCGTTGAAAGCGGCGGCCAGCTTGGCTATGGATGCGTCCAAGGAGGCGGGTTTGTAAACCTCCGCGGTCATTACCCATCCGGGAATGGGCAGGGTCGGAGTTTCAATTCCGAAGGCGAAGTCCGTCCCCAGCGCGGAGGCGATATCGTCCGAGATGTTGACGCCGAGCAGGGCCTGAATTGCCTGCAGCTTCGCGGGGAAATCCGGGTTGAGCTGAGAGATCCTGGCCACAAGCTCCTGATACATCTGCAGCGAGGTCAAGGTGGAGGCGGAGAATGCAAGCACCGCATCCGACGTGATGTACTCCGCCGCGCCGCCGGCGCCTTTGGAGGCAATCCAGGAGGCGAATCCGGTTCTCGCGCCGTTGAACGCGAGCGTTGCGCGATTCTCCTCGACGCCTTGCGCCGTCCGTTGCTCGAAGAACAGGTACTGCATGGCCTGCGCCTCCAGAACCTTAGGCGCAGACTGGCCAGCAGGCTTCATCAGCGGCATATCCGCGAGATCAACAGCGATCAGCCAGCCAACGCCCTGTTGATAGCGTTGCGCGATCGCCGCCGCGAAGGCGCTGGTTGCGCCCTGGCCCAGATTGGCTTCCAGCCACTGCAAGTCTGCCGCGGAGTCGGAAACGAGCAAGAGTTCACTCGTCACTTTAAACTGCACGCCGGTCAATCCCGCCAGAGCCGTGGTCAGCGCCGCCTGTTGGCCAGGCAGCACCTGAGCGATGACCGCTGGAATCTTCGGCGTGCTGCCGCCCGCGCTGTTCGCCGAGAGAACAAAGACGATCTCGTCGCCCACCATCGGGAACACCGACTGCATGCGGTTTAACGTGTCCTGCAGCCTGGCGCCCGAGCCCGAAGTCCACCACTGCTGGAAGACCGTGCTGTCGCCAGCCTGCTGGCCGGCCAGCGCCAGCGCCTGTTGCAGGGTTCCATTCAGGTTCGGGATGGCTCCGTAGACCAGGGAATTTGGCGGCAGATATTGGAGCAGCTTCGGCTGCGTGCGGAGCGCTGGGGCCGGGAGCGCCGCGATCTGCTTTTCGAGTGTTGCGAAATCGCCCAGCAGCGCCAGATATGTTTCGGAATTGAAGCTCCAAGCGATGGCGGCGCCTGCCGAAGTTGCCGCCAGCCCGGGGTTGGAAGCGGCTTGCTGGCCTCGGGTCAGCATCCTTTCAGTGCCGGGTTGAGTCACTTGGACCGTGCCTTCGACAACGGTCACCAGAGAGCCCGACATCCCGGTGGAGACCGCGAAAATGGTCCCCTTCACCGCGGCGATGGAATCCCGCGTCTGGACGCGAAGCCTGCCATGGCGCTGCTTGGCGGCCTGCACGATGACGTCGCCGCGCTGCAGGTGGATGGTCTGTCCGCTCCAGGCTGCGTTGACGAACAGCTCGGAACGTTCGTTGACTTCCACGGCCGACCCGTCTGCCAGCCGGAGCACGGCCCGCGCGCCGGGTCCGGTGCGCACCACCTCGCCATCGCCGATCGCCGCGCCCTGCCGCAGTGTGCCTTCCGGCAGCCTGTACAGTTCTCCGGAGGCCACTTCCACCACCGCTCTCGGGCCCGACGGAGCCAGTAGCGTGTCGACCCGGTCGCGTCCGAGATACAACGCTGCCGCCGCGACACCCGCCGCGATGGCCCAACGCTGCCAGCGGTGCAGGATCGGACGCCTTGCCGCAGGCATCACCAGGACCGTCCGCTCGCCCTTCATCTCGGCGAACGCCTTGCGGCAATCGGCGCAGCGCCCGAGATGGTCCTCCATCAGCAGTCGCCGCGCTTCGACCAGCTTGCCGTCCAGGTAGTCGCGCAACGCCGGGCGAAACTCCATGCACGCCCTAGCGGGAGTGCCGGCAAGCTGGCGCCAGACGCGCTCTTTCGCAGCCGCCAGATCCGAGGCCGCGGCCTCTTCGTTCCGCATCGCTTCCAGAGCCTTGTCCAACCGTTCCTCAGACATCGCATGACTCCTTTACTACCGACTCAATTCCTGCTGCAACTGCTGCCGGATCCGATAGATCCGCATGGCTATCTGGGCCTTTTCGACCCCTAAAAGCTGCGCCAGCTCCCCGTTGCTCATGCCCTCCACGAACCGCAAGACGAACAATTCGGCGTCCTTGGGGTCGAGTTGCCCGATGGCCCGCCGGAGTTGCTCCTTCAGGACGCCCGAGCTCTCCGGCGATGCCCGCCCTAACCCGTCGTCCAGCGGCGCTTCGTTGCGGGACGTCCTGCGGCGGAGGATGTCCAGGGAAGCGTTCGTCGCCGCTCTCCGGAAATAGCTTGAGGGGGTTGCCTCCGGGTCGAGCGGGATCTCCTGATGCAACACGCGCATGAAGACCGTTTGCATCACGTCCTCGGCATCGGCAGGGTTGCCGGTCACGCGCAGCGCGCTGCGGTAGACCGTCTCAGAGTGCCGCTCGTACAGCGTTCGTACTCCATCCAGTGGGGTCATGAATGTCTGCTCCGCGCGCGCCGCCAGGCTGAGTGTTCCCATTTCCGGTGCCTCAACCACTTATACGCACGCATCTGCCGACTATTTCACACCGGCCGCGAAGCGGGGCATAGGGTTGTAACAAAATGTCTTGCCGGCCGCCTTCAGGAAAGTGACTCTGTCCGCGAGCATTGTATCTTCAGTACAGTTTCAGTAGAATCAACCCTTAAAGTCCGTTAGGAGTTCTCCATGGCCCAGTCCCGCCGCTCGTTCCTTCAGGTGGCATCCGCTTTGCCCGCCGGCATTGCCGCGGCCGCTGCAGTTTCTTCCGCCGCCCAGCCTAAATCCGAGCCACAGCCGCTTCTGCCGACTGTGCCGTTCGGCAAGCACAAAGTCACGCGCATGCTGATCGGGGCAAATCCCCTCTACGGGTACTCGCATTTCAATTCCGCGCTGGACAATTGCATGCGCGAATACTTCACGCCGGAACAGAAGGTCCGCCTGCTGCTGCACGCCGAGGAGATGGGCATCAACACGTGGCAGATGCACTACAACGACCAGCCGGCCGGCAACTGCCCCGTGGACGATTTCAAGCGCTATCGCGCGGCCGGCGGGAAGATGCAGCTCGTGCTGCTGGCAGACTTCGCGCTGATGAAGGATTGGAGCCTGATAACCAAGGTGGTGAAAGAGTTGCAGCCGATGTGCATCGGCCATCACGGCAATCGGACTGACGAGAAGTTCCGCTCAGGGAAGAAACAAGAGGTCCGGGACTTTGTGAAGGCGGTTCACGATGCAGGCGTCATGGCTGGAATCTCAACCCACAATCCCGGCGTGGTGGACGTTGTCGAGAGTGAGGGCTGGGAGAACGACTACTTCATGACGTGCCTGTACCGCGTCTCCCGCACACCGGAGGAGACCCGGGCCGAGTTTGGTGAGTCGCCGCTTGGCGAGACGTTCATGGAGCGCGATCCGGAGCGGATGTTCAAGATGATCCGCCAGACGAAGAAGTTCTGCTTCGCCTTCAAGGTGTTTGGCGCCGGGCGCAACATCAATTCTCCGGAACGCATCGAGGAAGTGCTGCGGACCGCGTACTCGAACATCAAGCCGACGGATGCCATCATTGTTGGCATGTTCGGCAAGTTCAAGGACGAAGCGGCGCAAAACACGGCGCTGGCGCGCAAGATCCTGGCTTAGGCGCTGGGCGGCGAAGCGCCTTATCGACATCTCTGGCGGCGTGTGAGCCGGCAAGTGCAGGGCGGCGTGCACTCGAGCGCGCGCCCTGATAGGATGCTGCGTATGTTATGGAAAGCAGTTGGGATGGCACTTCTGGCAGCGATGGCTCACGCTCAGCAGTACGACCTGCTCATCAAGGGCGGACACGTCATCGATCCAAAGAACAAGGTTGACGCGATTGCCGACGTCGCAATCGCGGGTGGAAAGATCGCGCTCGTCGCGCCCTCCATTCCTGCCGGGCGGGCGAAGCGCATAGTCAACGCTTCGGGGCTGCTCGTGACGCCGGGACTGATAGACATTCATGCGCATCTTTACGCGGGAACCGGCTTAAAAGGGGTCCTCACCGGCGATGCCAGCGTCTATCCGGATACTTTTTCGTTCCGGACTGGGCTGACGACGATGGTGGACGCGGGCACATCGGGTTGGCGCAACTTCCCGGACTTCCGGCAGCGCGTGATCGATCGCGCCCAGACTCGGGTGCTGGCCTTCATCAACATTGTCGGTGGCGGAATGGGTACGTCGCCAGAGAGCGATCCGGCCGATATGATGCCAGAGCCGGCAGCCGAGGTCGCCCGAAAGAACGCCGATGTGGTGGTTGGATTCAAGACGGCGCATTACACCGGCAAGGGCTGGCCGGCGGTTGACGGCGCGGTGAAAGCAGGCGAACTCACGCATCTGCCCGTGATGGTGGACTTCGGCTTTGTCAACGAAGAGCGCAACATTTCCAGACTGTTCCTTGAAAAGCTGCGCCCCGGCGACATTTACACGCACTGCTACTCCGGCAATCGCGATGAGGTCCTGGACAATGGCACGCTGAATCCAGCGATGGAAGCCGGGCGCAAGCGCGGCATCATCTTCGACGTCGGCCACGGTGGCGGCAGTTTCTACTGGAATATCGCCGAGCCCGCCACGCGCGCAGGATTCTGGCCCGACTCGATCTCCACCGACCTGCACACGGGGAGCATGAATGGCGGCATGAAGGACTTCCCCGATACAATGTCGAAGATCCTGGTCCTCGGCGCTCCGCTGCAGAAGGTGATCGAGATGTCCACGTGGAACCCCGCGAAAGAGATTCATCACGAGGAACTGGGCCATCTGTCGCCCGGGGCCATCGCCGACGTGACTGTGCTGAAGCTGGAGGAAGGACACTTCGGATTCCTCGACTGCGCGGGAGCCCGGTTCGACGGGACGAAGCGATTCGTCGCCGAGGTGACCATCAAGGGCGGCGAGGTGATGTGGGACAAGAACGGCCGCGCTGCCGTGGATTGGAAGAGCTTCCACTATACCAAGCGCGAAGCGCCGCCCAAGTAGGCCTGAGGGCGAGCGACGCTTGGGGGGCAATGCCTAGAGCCATTGTCGTCGGCTGCTCGTTTGCTGGCAGCAGCCGACATCGGGCAAGCACGCGATACCGTGTTGAGCGTGCGCGAGCGCTTGAGTTGTTTCTGGACGAAGGTCGCAGGCCGCCACGGATGAATCAACAGGCGGGCTGGACCGACCCGACCCGATGCGTCGCCAGCACAGGGTCTCGCACAGGAATATCCAACGCTTCCTCACGGTCGCGGCTCCGTTCCGAGGTCCCGGGTCTGGCACGGAACTCCAACATGACGCAAGGCCAGCCGGCAGCTCTGCGGGTTTCTTTTGGACTTCGTGACAAAGATTTGGTATTCTGACGCCCAATTGGCTCGCAGCGCGAAGGGGCTTCGGCTGCGGTGTGTGCGCGGTGTTGTGCTTCTGAGCTGGTGATTCTCCAAACATTCGAACGGCCTTCGCCGCGACTCAGCAACGAAATCAGACGGTTCCACGGGTTCTTATGAAACAGACACTTGTTGTCGCTCTCGCGCTGCTGCTCAGTGCATGCTCTACGGCCAATCAGACGAAGACGGGCGCCCAGACAGGGGCCGTGCGCCGTCCAGCGCATGAGGTCCGCAGCGTCCTGAAAGCGTTGAACAAGGCTCTGGAGGAGTCCGAGGGGGAGCGTCCGCCTGGTTTTCCGGATCTCAAGCATGTGGAGGTGGAACTCCAGGCGAAGACCGAAGTGGATGCAGGCGGGCAGGTGAAGTTCGTGCTTGTAACCGGCGGCGTGGATACGTCCACGGCGCACTCAACATCGCTGACGCTGGAGCTCGAGGCGCCCAAAGCAATGGAAGCGCCGCAGGAGGATCTCTCGCGCCACAAGGTCAAATCCCCGATCGCACGAGCTATCCACGCGGCCAAGCGTGCCTACATGGGAGAAGACGTCAGCGGCGAGGGACCTTTGGCCAGCTTTGAACGCGGGGACATCACGATCGAGATCGGGTTTGAGATCTCCGACAAAGCAAGCGCCAGCATCGACACGGGCGATCTACTGCCGGTCGGTCTCAGCGCCTCGGCAGGTGTCAGCGCTGGCAAGGCGCACAACATCAAACTGGTCTACGGGAACCGCTAACTATGCTGAAACTGACTCGCCGCGATCTGCTCGGTAGTTCTCTCCTTACGGGCGCAGCCGCCTGTTCCGCGGGCTCACCCAAAACACTTGGCATTCCAGGCCCATTTCCTGGGCGGGTGGTTGAGATTGTTCACCCGGGCAGCATAGTGGCCGGCCAGTACAACCGCGAAGCGGTCCGCGCCATGATGCGCAAGGGCATAGTTGAGTTGACCGGCGCGCCGTCCTGGCAGGAAGCATGGGGGGTGTTCTTTCAACCCGGGGACGTCGTGGGAGTGAAGTTAAATCCAGTGGGGCGGCCGGCTGTGATGTCCGCGCCCGAAGTCTTCCTTGAAATCGTCGAGGGGCTCAAGGCGGCGGGTGTCAAGACGCAAGATATTGTGGCTTACGACCGGTACAAAGCGGAGTTTCTGGAGGCGGGTTTCGACAAGTGGCTGCCCGAGGGCGTCCGCTGGACTTTCGGCACCGATCGGACGGACCGCTTCCAGCTCGATATGGCGGGCTACGATGAGAACCAGTATGTGGAGCTGCCGCTGCTGTTGCCCAAAGCCGATTTGAACGACCGCCACTACCGCAGGTCATACCTGTCGAAGTTCATAGCACGCGACGTCAACAAGATGGTGAACCTGTGCGTGCTGAAACACCACCAGTCGGCGGGCATCACGCTGGCGCTCAAGAACATGTCGCACGGCCTGGTGAACAACGTTTCGCGCAGCCACAGCGACCCGTCGAACAACTCATGCGGCGCCTTCATCCCGGCGATCGTCGATCACGCGATCATCCGCCAGAAGGTAGTCCTGAACATCACGGACGCGATCAAGGCAGCCTACCACGGCGGCCCGCTGCCGACCTGCGCGAAGTACGCGTGGGAGCACAAGACGATGTACTTCTCAACGGATCCAGTGGCCATGGATCGCATCGGCTTGCAGGTGCTGGACGCGCAGCGTGTGAAGATGGGCAGGCAACCGATCGCGCTCGCGACGATGGACGAGGACAGCCACTTCATTCGCATGCAGCCTGAACATATCGACATCGCCGGGACGCTCGGGTTGGGCCAGAGCGATCTGAAGAAGATCGAATTGAAGCAATTCAAACTGGCGTAGGCAGGAACGGCAACACCTGCCGATCTGGAGATCGGCGATCCCGGGCAATCCACGAGCCGATCTGGAGATCGGCGGTCCCAGGGGGATCAGTCCAGTGTCCAGTGGCTCTCGCGAACAATCGTCTGGATGGGGCCATCGGCGACGATGCGGCCATGATCGAAAAACACGGCGCGACGGGTCAGGCGCGCGGCGAATGCAACGTCGTGAGTGACCAGGAGAAGCGTCTGTGGGAGGCTGTCGAGCAGCGCGAGCAGCGATCGCCGGGAAGGCGGATCGAGGTGCGTGGTGGGCTCGTCGAGGACGAGGATCTCGGGTTCCGCGGCGAGCACCCCAGCCAGGGCGGCCCTCTGCCGTTGTCCGGCGCTCAACCGATGAGGAGCGCGGTGCGCGTCGGAGGCCAGCCCGACCCACTCTAGCGCCGCCATGGCCCGCCGCTTTGCCTCTTCCACGGTGCGGCCCTGTTCCAGGGGCGCAAATGCCACGTCTTCGAGTACGGTCGGCAGGAACAACTGGTCTTCGGGATCCTGAAACAGGAATCCGATCTTGCGCCGGATCTGCTTCAAGTTCGCCTTGCTGAGTTCCGTGCCCGCCACTTCGATGTAGCCTTCGCCGCGCAGGATGCCATTCAGATGGAGGAGGAACGTGGTCTTGCCCGAGCCGTTTGCGCCCAGCAGAGAGACGCGCTCACCGCGGTGCACCATGAAGTCAACGCCGCAGAGAGCCTCCGTGCCATCCTCATAGCGATAACATAAGCCGCGCACCTCAATGATGGGCTGATGGTGGCTCAACGCAGGCCTCCGGAGACAACCAGAAGCGCGGCGGAGAGCAATGCGGCGGCGAGAAACGCGTAGTCAACCCAACGCATGGTGAGGGGGTAGAGGAGAGGGAAATGGGACTCTCCTCCCCGGGAGAGAAGCGCCCAGTGCACCCGCTCCGCGCGGGCAGCGCTGGAAGCGAAGAGAACGGCGACCGTAGACGTGGCAAAGACAAAGCGGTGTTCACCGCCCCGGGCGGCGCGAGCAATCCGCATGCGGTCGAGTTGCGCGAATGCCACGTGCAGATAGCGCCAGACGAACTGCACGACTGAGACGAGCAAGAGTGGCAGGCCCATTTTTTCGAGGCCCGCGAAGAGGCGTTCCAAGGGCGTGGATGCCATCAGCAGGACCACGGCGACGGCCGACAACCACGACTTGGACAGTAGCGAGAGGGCACGGTGCGGATCGCCCTCAATCCAGGCAAGCAGCGCGAACAGTCCGGTGAAAGGCAGCACGACCCAACCCCGCGCGAGGATGGACAGGACGGGCAGACGGGCGCTGATGGCCGCGGCCGCAAGAATTGCGAAGGCAGCGGCGACGCCCAGGCATAGGCTGACGGTATCGCGGGCCGGCATCACGGCCAAAGCCACAAGTACAAAGAGGGCGGAAAGCAGCTTTGCGCGCGGGTCTCGCCGGTGCAGCCAGGAGTCTGACCGGCTCCAGTCCTCCAGCGTGCGGATACTCGAAAGGGGGCCTCGATTCACGGCGGTGCACTCAAACGCTGCGCCAGCGGGAGAACCAGCGGGCGAGGCCAACGCAAGCGGCGGCGGCCAGGACCAATCCGGTGAGCCCGGCTGCAGCTTTGCCGATCCAGGCCGCGCCAGGCAGAGCAATCCGGTAGTCGGCCAGCGGCGCCGCGAAGAAGGCCTTCTGTTTCGCCGCCAGACCCGTGATCTGGGCGAGCCTTTCGAGGCCATCGGGGCGTGTCGAAGCCAGCAGCAACCCGGCGGAAGCCAGAACGGCGGCGAATGCCAGGAGGAGCACAAGGACCGGCCTGCCCTCGGAGGCAGGGGCCTTCAGCCAACCCGGACGCATAGCTTCGAGAGAACCCGCCACCGTCGCGGTGATTGCTCCTTCCAGGACGGCATTCACCAGAAAAACGACGAGCGCCAAACCTAGCGCGGTAGGGCCGAAACGGACTCCCGAGACCGATAACTCGGCCAGAGCCAGGCAGGCGCAGACGAGCACGGAGCAGAACCCGCCGGCGAACAACCCGTATTTGCGAAAGCGCGTTGCCGCAAGGGCACGCCACGGCCAGTAACCCGCCAGAGTTCCGGCCACAGCCATGTTGAAGACGTTAGCTCCGAGGGCAAGCAATCCGCCGTCCTGAAACACCAGCGCCTGGAGAGAAAGGATGGCCGTCATGACGATGATGGCAGGAGCGGGGCCGAGCGTTGCGGCCAACAGCGCGCCTCCCAACAGATGCCCGCTGGTGCCGGCGCCCAGAGGAAAATTCACCATCTGGGCCGCGAAGACGAACGCCCCGAGCACGCCCATCATCGGGACCTGCGATTCGTCGAGGGACTTCCGGGACGCACGCGCGGCGAGCACGACGGCCGGCGCCGCAACCACACACAGGCCACCCCACACGGGAGCCGCCAGGAATCCGTCGGGAATATGCATCTCGCGATTCCCATACTATCGCGTCGCGGCCCGGTAGCAAACTCCTTCCGCTCGTGATACGGCGAGCGGCCGGCCGCGTCGTTGAGCAGAAAGCCGGCCTCCATGCGGCGGGCCGGCTGGTTTTTGAGCAGTGCGGCGCGGCAATTGAAGCGCGTCCCGATGCGGTTGAAAAGGAGTCACCCGGGCTGAAAACGAGAGCGCGCCAAGCCGCACGCTGCGATTTCAGCCCGATAAAGCGAACAACATTCCAGCGCTACAACGCCCGGCGTTTTGCATCGGCCGCCAGGGGAGGATGGCATACGTGTCAAGGGCGGTGACAAAAATTTTCTGCTGATAACAAAGGCCTTAGCGGGAATAGCAAATTGCGCGTTGGCCCTGCGTGCTAGGGTCTTGCAGAACGGCGCGGGACACGCCTGCCGTTTAAAACCCCTGGAGGATCCAAGACTGTGACACGTTTACCCTGGAGGGCCATTGTGTGCGCCTGCTGGGCCAGCCAGCTCATGCTGCCCGCCCAGACGGCACTTGACCTGCGAACGCAGACAAAGAACGTCGATTTCACACAAGCGGTAACTACAAAACCGAATAAGAGTGGCGCGGCACTACCGGCCACTTGCGGCGTCGGCGAAACGTTTTTCCTGACAGGTGCGCCAGCGGGCCAAAACTTATACGGTTGCACCAGTGCCAATGCGTGGAGTCCGCTCGGCGCGAACGTGCTGCCAATGAACAGTCAGCCGGGGCAGGTGCTGGCGTGGAACGGCAGCTCCTGGCAACCGCAGTCGGGGTTAGGTGCGAATATAGCGCTGACCTTCGCATCAATTGCCGACGGTACCTGCGCCGAGCAGTCCGCAGCTTTGGCATTCCCATGGCCGACGGGAAGTCCCGTGACACTCGCGATGCCGGCACAGTACTGCGACGTCACCAGTGGAACCTGCTACGCGCCGGTCGGGTTGGCGCCGTCGGTGCGAATCACTGCCCCCGGCGTTGCGACGTTACGGATGTGCAACTTCAGCGGGGCGGCGCAGTCACCACCAACGGCCAATTACACCGTTGTCCAATATGGGAGCAACACGACGACGGCAACGCTCACCTTTCCCCAAATCGTGGATGGCGCGTGCGCGACCTTGAATGTCGCAGTACCAGGAGCGACCGCAGCTTCGGCGATCGCAGTGGGGCTGCCGTCCGCTTTGGAACAAGGGTTGATAGTCGCAGGAGCTCCGTCGGGGCCAGGAGTCATTGCTGTCAGCGCCTGCAACTGGAGCGGCGCAACGCTGACCCCCGCGCCCGCAAGTTACCAATTCAGCGTCATCTAGGAGGTAAGGAATGAAAAGGATTGGGATTGTCACATTTATGGCACTGCAATTGACGGCGCAGAATCCTGTCTTGCGCCAAGGCTCCTCGCCTTCGGGTGATGTCGACTTCAGCGGCGCAAACACCACTAAACCAGTGCGCACCGGGGCAACGCTCCCAGGGTCGTGCACCGCCAGCGAGCTATTCTTCCTGACGAACGTGGGTCTGCACCAATGCGTGAAGGGGAAGTTTGCACCCCTGGGAAATGGTGGGACGTGGGGTACCGTGGGCGGAGCCATCGCAGCGCAAACGGACTTATGGAACGCGCTCCAAAATAAGCAACCTGTACTCAACGGGACTCAGTCCCAATACGTTCGAGGCGACGGAAGCCTGGGCGCGCTTGCGCCTTCGGCCACGATAGACACGACGAACGCTTCGAATATCACCCAAGGCACACTCCCGCCGGCGGTTTTACCCAATCCGACAACGTCGACGGCCGGCGGCCTGTACGCCGCGCAGGCGACGGCGCACCAATGGTTGAGCTATGTTGACGCGAGCGGCCAGCAGCATTTCTCGCAACCTGACGCCGGCGACATCACGACAACTTCACCCGGCGGTGTCCAGCGGACGCAGTCCGACAAGAACGCTGAGACTGTCAGCATCAAGGATTTTGGCGGGATATGCGACGGCAACGGTAATTCTGGTGCCGGCACCGACAATGCCGCGGCAGTACTTGCCGCGATTGCGGCAGTTCCAGCCGGAGGGACCGTGCTGTTTCCGTCTTTCGGGTGCGGCACATATGGATACACCGTGGGGCCGCTAGGGGTGATCGTCAAACCAGTCACCCTGGATTTCGGCGGTTCCTCGATCTACGTTAAGGCCAACGCAGCCCCCTGGATGACGGTTGGGTATCCTGGCCCAAACGGGCACCTGCAACTGAAGAACGGAGTCCTGTCCCCGTTTACCGGGTATGTTCCGACTGACGTGCTGGTCATAGACGGAGCCTCAAATTCCGAGTACGAGCACGTGACCTTCGGCTACTTGAAAGCCACCCATGCCATCGTGTGGCATAAGGCCGCCTACGGAGTCGTTTTTCACAATTGCCAGTTCAATTCCAACGACGCACCGAGCACTGTCTATTACAGCTACAGGCTCTCGGATAGCGGGAACTACTACACGCTCAACGCAACCATTGACAGGAGCGATTTCAGCGGTATCGCCACTGGCCGTTGCATTGGCATCGAAGGCGGATCGCTCAGTGTCGTCCACTCGGTTGTTGAGTCCTGCGCCGGAGGCGGTATCGAGCACATCGAAGATTATGCTCCCTGGGGCATGACGATGAATCTGACCAACCTTAACATCGAGGGGGACCATTTTGAGCACAACGAGTTGTTCAACCTCAAGTTTCCTCACGCTGTCGCTCCAAACTATTTCCAAAGCAACGTCAAAGTGGACAGCAGCGTATTCATGGCTACTGGCGGTGCAGCCATGATGAATCTTGGGGGAATCACAAATGCCCACTTGTCTGGGAACTGGAGTGACAGCGGTTGTATCACCGGTGATCCTACCCGTGTGCAAGGTACGTTAATTGCTCATAACAACGAGGTCCAGAGCATAAGTGGTACTTGCGACGCCAACACCAAGGGCTTGATTGATACCAGCATCTCCTCCCTACTCGCCAGGCAGGGCAGTTTTCACAGCCAATTGTGGAGTGATTATATGGGATTCTCGGTTCTTAACCCCTACGTGATGCAGCAACTCTCGTCGACGGCGGGCTCCAAGATCGTTTCCTTCGTGGACAACACCAATACCGAGAAGGCGTATGTCACCCGAGAGGGTAACGTCTTCGGGAATTTCTTCGGAAGTATCAATGGGGCGGCTATCCCTTTGTCACAGCCCAGTGTGGGGACAAACGCTAGCGGACAGTTTGTCGCTGGTGCCGGTCAGATCCTTGGGGCATACTGCGGTGGCACAATTACATCGAACGCTACCGTCAACCTCTTCGGGGATGTCGGCCATCCGGCCAGTGGATCCGCGGCATGCACAAACGTCACCGCGGGTGCTGCAGGAGTTCCGTTACGTGCAGGAACCATCAAGAACTTACGCGTGCGCGACCTCATCGTGAGTGGCACTGCCAGCAGCGGAGTCGTGACGGTCTGGAAGAACAATATCCAACAGACGATGACCTGCACATTAGGAACCAGTACGGCCTGCAGCGATCTGACTCATTCCTTCACGATCGCCGACGGGGATTTCGTCGGCATCCGGGTCCAGTCCACGGCGGCATCCGGGGACACATTAGGGAACATTTTTGCATCGGTGCAGTTGTTCTAGGAATGCGCAGGCAAACTTTATTGGTTGTAGCTAGACCAGAATGCCTGCGCAATGCTCTGAACGATGAACCCGTCTCGATATAGTGTCGGAGCGCTGAACTATTCACTGGACGAGATTCCACCGTGGCATCCATCGGATGATGCAACGCGGGGCATTTGAGCTGTGGGCCACAGCCAACCATACGCGGGGAGACGAACCTGCACGTTCTAGTCAGCACGGTGACACATTCATGGGCCGACCGGGCGAAAAAGTCCGCCGCCGTATCGTTGCGGCTGGGCGGAGGGGCGGCCTGTGTTCGCGGTTCCCGCCGCATCAGGACAGGTTGCGCAGCCGCCTGCGAATGGGATTGATCCGCTAAACCCGGACCGGCCGGGTCAGAGGGTGGCGTTCGCTTGACTGATGCGTCTGCCTCCAATTCTCAGCGATGGAAATGAAGGAACTGGGGTATTTCGGGGGGCCGGGCTCTCTCGCGGCCATGACTTTTCCGCAGTTTCATGAAGCCCAGGACGCCGTCTCCCGGACGACCGGCGCATTTCGGCAGCAGCCCCAGAAATCAGCGGAGATTCAGGCCGGAGAGCGCATCGAGCAGAGAGCCCGGCGATGAGGACTCCGGCCAAGTCGAGTTTCTAGCAACAGGATGGCAGGCGTAACTGCGCTATTCCAAATCAGCCGGTATGGAGAGTTTTGCGGCGGGCGTCTGGCGCCCCCACTCAGGAGATTCAAATGAGATATTTGTTGAGCATTTTGATTTTGGCACTGCCCCTGGCGGCGCAGAAACCCGTGATCCGGCAGGACGTCTCCCCGCTGGGCACGATTGATTTCAGCGGCGCGGCGAAAACGACGCCGGTTCGCATTGGGACTACGCTTCCGTCGAGTTGCGCGGCGGGCGAACTCTTCTTTCTGACAGACACGGGCGTCTTCCAATGCATCAACGGGGTGTTTGCCCCGACGGGCAATGGAGGAACGTGGGGCAGTATCTCCGGCAACCTATCGGCGCAAACAGATCTGGCGACTGCCCTGAGTGGTCTGCAACCACTGGTGGCCATCGGGACACCGGCGCAGTACATACGAGGCGATGGGAGCCTGGCGACGTTTCCAACGTCATACCCTGTATTGCCACATGCGGCGACACACGGGAAACTCGGTTCTGATCCGGTTGCGATCGATTGGACACAAATCGCCAATGCGCCGCCGGTGCCCAGTACACCCGCTGCGCTGGGAGCGCTGGCGGATCCGGGCGCGAGCGGATTGTTGAAGCGGACAACCGCATATGCCACAGCAATCGCCTCGGCCGGGACGGACTATGTGATCCCTTCAGGCACCGCAGCAAACTTCAGCGGTGCATTGGCGGGCGACATAACCGGGACGCAGAATGCAACCGTTGTGAAGAAGATCAATGGGGCAGCAATTGCGGCGTCGGCGACGACGGATACAACCAACGCGTCGAACATCAGCAGCGGAACGCTTGCAGCCGCGCGGTTACCCACCACGACAGCACAGACGAACCAGAGCAACGTGTACACGGGCGGCACGCAGAACTTCAGCGGGGCGGCGGCCACATTCCCAGTGCAGACGGGAACTCTAGCCAACCGGCCGGCCTCATGCGTGCAGGGGCAGCACTATTTCGCGACCGACACGACCGTTGCGGATGGTTCCCGCCTGTCTGGCTGCTCCTCGACAAACGTGTGGATCAGCGTCGGCTTTGGCCGCGGCACCACAACGAACCGTCCCACCGTGTGCGGCCCGGGCGACATTTACTTTGGCACAGATGCCGCGGCCGGACAGAATCTCTTCTTCTGCACTGCCACGAACAGTTGGACTCAAATGGCAGCGGGCGGCGGCGGCGGCAACTCCAACCCGATGACAACTCTCGGCGACACGATCTACGGAAGCGCGGGAGGTACGGCCACGCGTCTCAGCGGCAATACGACCACCACAAAGCAGTTCCTGACACAGACCGGTACAGGTAGCGTGAGCGCTGCGCCGGCCTGGATCGGAATGGCCTCGGCAGACGTAACGGCAGCCCTCGGCTACACGCCGGAGAACCGGTCGAGCAAGGGGATTGCAAACGGTTACGCGCCACTTGACAGCACGGGGAAAGTTCCGGCTACGAATCTGCCTTCTTCGACTGGAACGGGCACGGTGACCAACAGCACGGGTGCCCTGACCAGTGGTGCGATTGTTGTGGGCAACGGAGCTAACGATGCAAAGGCGTCCACGGTGACAATTGATACCAATAGCACCGTGAACGCCTCCGGAGGGTTCAATTCGCTGGGCACGGCCAACGGGACAGTCGCGTTGAGCGGCGCTACGTCGGGTACCGTAACGCAGACCGTTCAGGCGGCGGCCGGCACTTGGGCGTTCGCGTGGCCCAGCGCGGCGGCAGGATTACACCAATGGCTGACTACCGACACCAGCGGCAACGGCTCTTTCACCCAGCCCGCATTCACCGATATTGCCGGCTCGGTCACGGCGGCCCAATTGCCCAATCCCGGGGCCTCCAGCCTGGGCGGTGTGATGTCTGCCGACTGCACTGGAACGGGGCACATTCTTAAGATCAGCACGTCTGGCGTCCCGGTGTGCTCGGCCGACAGTGGTGGATTATTCACGGCCCTCAGCGGCGACGCTACCAGCACGGCGACGGGCGGGGCTACCACAGTGAAAGGCATCAACAACACGCTGCTCTCAGGGCTCGCAACCGGCATCCTCAAGAACACGGCAGGCACGGGCGTGCCGTCGATAGCGATAGCGGGGACCGACTATCAGGCGCCGATCGCATCCTATGTTTCCTCGCTCAATTCGCAGACGGGCGCGATCTCGCTGGGGATCGGCACGTCTGGCGCGTCGCCGGGCTGGAGCACCTCGACGCTCAATATCCCGCTCGCTTCGGTGGCGAGCGTCACGGCCGGCCTGCTGTCCAACAGCGATTACGCGACGTTCTCCGCGAAGCAGCCCGCGCTCACGGCATACCCCACCATCAGCGCGCTTTCTGGCTATCCTTCGACCTGGACGCCATCCGCACACGCGTCGAGCCACCGGTATGGCGGAGCTGATCTTGTCGGAACGGCCACGCCCGCAGCCAATGCAATACCGATGGCTGGATCGGGAGGCACACTGGCGGCCGGCTGGATCCCGACGCTCAACCAGAACACGACCGGCACGGCGGCGGGACTCTCCACTACGCTCGCGGTGGCCTCGGGCGGCACTGGGACAGCCTCCACGCTCACCGGCCTGGTGCGCGGCGGCTCTTCCATGACAGCGGCGGAACTCAGCGGAGATGTGACAACCAGCGGTTCAAATGCCGCCACGGTCGTCAAGGTCAACGGGGCGGCTGTCCCCACATCGGCGAATTCGCTCGCCTCGAATGGCAGCGGCCAGATTGTCGCCGGGACCTCGCACAGCATGAGCGTTCCCGCCAATTGCTCGGCGGCGTCAGCATCCGGCACGGCGTATGCGTGTTCAACGACCCCGACGTTCACGCCAGCGGCCGGAGATCACATCCAGTTCAAGGCCGACGTGGCAAACACGGGAACGGCTACGCTCTCCGTGAACGGCGCAACGGCGGCCACGATCAAGAAGTGGGGCGGCAGCGGGAACCTCATCGCCAACGACATCCTCGCAAGTCATTGGATTTCGGCGACGTTCGATGGCGCCTATTGGCAGCTTGAGGGACAGCTTGGGAATGCGAACGCCACGCAGGTCAACGGCGTAGCCCTGTCCGGACTAGCCACCGGCATCCTCAAGAACAGCACATCGACGGGTATCCCCAGCATCGCCATTGCCAGCGACTTCCCTACGCTGAATCAGAGCACAACCGGCAATGCCGCGACGGCTACGGAGCTTGCGACGACGCCAACCCTCTGCACGACCGGCAACGCTCCGACCGGGGTGGACCAATACGGTAACGCAATCGGCTGCGCGTCCATCTCGGGCAGCGGTATGACGAACCCCATGACGACGCTTGGCGACATCATCTACGAGAATTCGACCCCAGCGCCGGCGAGGTTGGCTGGCAACACGACCAGCACGATGTATTTGCTCTCGCAGACCGGCACCGGTACCGTAAGCGCGGTCCCGGCCTGGAAGGCGACGACGGGCACCGGAGCTTATATCCCAACGGTGAGCTCAACTTCGACGTTCAGCACCACGGCATCGGCGACTTACACATTCCCCGCGGCCACCGGAACGCTTCCGGCGATTGGCTCCACCCAGACCTGGTCGGCGCTGCAGACGTTCTCAAGCGGCGATCTAGCCGTGACATCCGGGGCGTCGGATGCTTTCAGGATAATCGCCGGGGCAGCCTATAGCGGGAGCAATGATGGGGCGTTCAACCGCACCAACGTTCCAGCTCATGGCTTCGGTACATCTGGTACTCCCGCTGTCGAGGAGGTATACGACCCCAACGGAGGCACTGGCACGGGCGGCAAGCTCGGCGTGTTGCCCGAGTATTTCTCGACGGGCGGCTCACTCGCCAACACGGCAGTTTCGAGCTTCAACCTCGCGGCTGCTCCTAGCTCGACGGTCGGGCAGATGTGGGAGGTCTCGGGAACGATCGTGTTCACTGGGACGATCGCATGCACGGCGGGCACGTTCGCGGCTACCGTAACCTGGACGGACGGCCGCGGCGCCAACTCCTACAGCCCGGTGAATGTGGCCTATGGAAGTCTTTCCTCGGCCGCTGCCAGCGGAACGAGCATCGGCAGCCAGTACAACTTTAGCTTCCAGTTCATTCAGCGGTCGAGCGCCGCGCCAACCTTCTCGACTACCCTTCCGACCTGTACCACCCTCCCCTATGACTGGTTCGTTTCCGCTCGGAGAATTGGATAAACATGAGACACATTGTGACTGCTTTGTTGTTGACGCGCGCTTTCGCGGCCGGCGCAATCTGCAAGGATGCGACCGTGATCGTGCTGACGCCGGAGGGAGCGCAGAGCGCGAAGGTCGCGTACAGCGAACTCGCGGCCGTGCAGCAGGAGTTCGACGTACTCAAGGATATTCTGGTACATAAGGATAGAGCAAAGGACGAGCATTTCGCGTATGGCGAGTTCTGGCGCTTCAGTACCGACTACATGGCGATGGTCCCGTGCTGGACTGCTAGCGAAGCCAAGGCACCGTGTATGGGGTGGCCCCAACCACGGCTGGGAACAGCGACTCCAGCAATCCAGAACGGTACGAGTCCGAGGGCGGTATTCCCCGAGGTTCTTCAGAATCATGCGAAGTGACATCATGCGACATGTTTCAATCCCCGCATTCTGGGCGCTGGCTGTCCTGATTCTCCCAGCCTGCATTTCGGTGTCGGCACAGACTCCCGCGCAGATCAACGCGTTGGATAACTCTACGACAATCTGGAGCCCGTATGCTGCCGACACACCCAGTGTGAACCCCGGGGCGGTAGGCCCGCTCGATTGGGGCGCGACCTACACCGACACGCTGCACACTAGCAGCGGCAATCCGTTGAGTATCTTTCGGCTTCCGTCAATCAACACCAATTGCTCGTCCGGCGCCTATTCCGGGGGTGCGCAAAGGCCGAACGTGAGTGTCACGTACCTCGGCAGCTACTGGTACGTTCCGTACTCTGCAGGTGTTGAGTCGCAGGCCAATTTCACACTCACTACGAATGGCGCAACATCCGCCGGCAATGTCGTGCTTAACTTCGCCAGCACGTCCACACTGGATGCCCTGGTTGGCTACGTGGTCACCGGGACGAACATTCCAACGAATACGACCGTTGCGTCCTTCACCGGGACCACGGTGACGCTGTCGGCCAATGTGACGGGATCTGGAGTTGCCTCCGGGGCTTCGATCACGTTTGCTAACCCGCCGAGCGCCGATGGCGGTGTGACGGCGCTGGCGCCTTGGCACAAAGCAGCCAATCAGGCAGAGACCTGTACTGTGCGAAGTCTTGTTCCCTCGTATTCATCCAGGCAAGCATGGAACGCGGATCAGACGGAACTCTACACGATCGGGATCGGCTCGTCGAGTGGAACGGTATATTTCTACTCGCAGAACAACGCCACCAACCCTCCCACCATCGCCTTTGATTTTGAGCTGCTGAACTCTCCGATAGCCGGAAACAACGAGTCCGAGACCTGGAGCCACAGCAATCCGAACGTCATGTACTACAACAATGCGGCGGTCTCAGGTCCTCCAGCGTTCAATCACATCGACATCACATCCTGTCGGGGAGGAGCCTCGCCGTGCGCTCAGACGGGCGTTGTGGATCATGTATTTACACAGGTGGACCTAACGTCGGATTGTCCCGCTGGAACATCCTACGTGGATACGGCTGGATCCGGCAATCCATCAACCGATGACCGATATTGGGCATTCGCTTGCGCTCCATCGTCTGGCAGGAGTAACCCGACCCGCTTTATCGTCTTTGACCGACAGGCCAATGCGGTAATAGCTAAACGCGATGTTCATGAGATAGGGGACGGGGACGCAATTTGCCCCGCTGCCGCATCGACTGACTGGATCGGGATGTCCCCCAGCGGTAATTATGTGATCGTCAACTGGATTCCTCAACTCAAAGAGGACACATGGACGACGTGCAGCGGCGTCGAACTGTTTGACAGGCAAACATTGACATCCCAGGGAATGGTCTTTTCGCTGGATGCCGCGCATGGCGAGCCGGGATATGACGTGAACGGTTACGAGGTCATGGTGGCTCCGCAGTCGTCACACCTGACTGGTGAAAACAACGACGAGAGCTGGGCTATCAACGTCACAAAACTATCAGATGTCCACGCTCCGCCGTATGGGTCCACGACCACGACGAGCTATGTTCGCAGATACTACATGCCATGCACTTATTACTCTTCATTGACTGGAACGGACCCGTACAAGGGCTGTAGCGGAAGTGGAGCAAATGGGTCGGTGATCTCACATCTCAGCGGCAGAGCAGCCGAATACCCAACGAATTATGGGCAGTTCCTATTGAGCACGCTAGCTTACAATCAATACCCGGCAGCGGAGGAATTTGGATGGGGGCGCAGCGAGAATCTTGCTTTGACTATCGACACCAACAGCCCATCGCAGCTCTATTTGACGACCAATGCATCGACCACGTCGGGAAACGTCTTGCATTTCGCGTCCACGGTCCCTCCGGGTGGAATTTACACACTCCTCTCCGGAAACAAGATGTATGTCGCGGGCAGTCACATAGCGGACAACACAACGATTACCAGCTTCGATGGGACTTCAGTCACACTTTCAAATAATGTTACTGCGACAGTCAACTCCGGGTCTTCCATCACGTTTTATATGAGGCTGCCATTCCACCGGGTCAGCCGGACGGCGGCTTCGAGGTACGGCAGCAATGGTAAGCCGCAATGTTCGTCTGGAGATGATTACTGGCAGGAGCCTCACGCAACCGTCAATCGAACATTCACCCAACTCTTATTTGCGACATCCTGGATCACGGAGTGCGGGCAGGTGGGGGCCATGGTGGTGAATCTTCCAGGAGCAAGCAGCCCCGTTCTGACCGTTACTCCGGCCAACCAGACGGTTATGGTGGGAGCAATCTCCTGGACGGCTCACAACCCCGCATCCGGATACTCGTGGTCCATCAGCCCGGCTGATTGCGTCACGAACTCTGGTTCCGGCTCCGGCGATGGGTCCACGATCAGCGCGACGTGTAACACGGCGGGACCGCATGCATTGACAGTAAGTGACGGCACGACCACGGTTTATCCGACGTTTACGATTACTGCGTATGCGCCGCTCACCATCACACCCGGCTCCGTGAGCCTCAATCGCTACGCACCACAGACGTTTACCGCATCGGGTGGTCTGGCCCCGTACACTTGGAGCGCGCCGGGGGCGAGTACGACAACGGGGACCGGGACGACATTCACCACGTCGTGGGCCACCGCTAGAAGCTATTCCTTGACGGTCACGGACGCTGCCTCAAACATGACTGTGGCGACGGTGAACGTTTTCAGCCCGACTGACGCGATCAGCGGGAACACGCGGATCCGCGGGCGCACACAGATTCAGTAGAGGTTCGCGCAGACCTGTCTAGACCAGCTTCACATCTTCTGTAGTCCGGTGCTCCTGAGCCCGGAGCACCGCCCTCCAGCACAGAACCGCGAATGAAAAGAGCGGTCCTTGGCGCAAGA
>Ga0302270_10000298_pt1 | contig 53546 bp, 50 predicted proteins | sample III_Bog_E2_3_FD_198773 | JGI IMG/M metagenome (GOLD analysis project Ga0302270, IMG submission 198773) | Peat permafrost microbial communities from Stordalen Mire near Abisko, Sweden - III_Bog_E2_3 | ecosystem: Environmental > Terrestrial > Soil > Wetlands > Peat | place: Sweden: Abisko... | reverse complement strand
GGCCGCGACGGCGGCCCCGCGTCCTCGTGGACGCGAAGCCAAGGGCGCGGATGCGCCCGCCCGGCGTCTGAGGGCAGCCTTGATGAGTCACCATCAAGGCCCGATGGTATTACTTCGCCATCAGCTCTGCCAATGGCACCAACGGACGGGCGCCGACGTGGCTGATGATTTCGGCGGCGGCGACGGCTCCCAGATGGGCGCAGTCCGGCAGCGCGCGGCCTTGGGTGTAACCATACAAGAAGCCCGCCGCGAACAGATCGCCGGCCCCGGTGGTATCAACGACGGTGGCGACAGGAACCGCCGGAACGGCATGAACGCCCCCGGCACTCACCACCAAGGCGCCTTCGGCGCCTCGGGTCAACACGGCCAACGTGTTACCGTTGCGCAATTGGGAGACGGCCTCATCAAAATGAGCCGTCCCACACAGCGCCAAGATTTCCTGTTCGTTCGCGAACAGAATATCGACCGGCCCCGCCACCAGCTCCAAAAATTCGTCCCGATGTCGATGAACACAAAAGGCATCGGACAGGCTCAAGGCAACCTTGCGGCCAGCCTGAACGGCGATGCTGGCGGCCTTGCGGAAAGCATTCTTGGCCTGGAGGGGATCCCACAGGTACCCTTCCAGATACGTGACCTGAGCCCCGGCAATATCGGCCTCGACAATATCCTCCGGGCCAAGTTCAACACAGGCTCCAAGATAGGTGTTCATGCTGCGTTGGGCGTCCGGCGTGACCAGAATCAGACAGCGGGCTGTGGGCGCACCTGTGCTGGTCGGTTGAGTGGGGAAACGAACCCCTGCGGCCCGGATATCGCGCGCAAAGGCCTCTCCGAGCGGATCGGCCCGAACCTTGCCGATATAAGCGGCCCGCCCTCCGAAAGAGGCAATCCCCACCATACTGTTGGCAACCGAGCCGCCAGAAATTTCTAATCCCGCTTCCATCCGAGCATACAGCTCCTCGGCGCGCGCAGCATCAATCAGGGTCATGGCGCCCTTCTCGATTCCGTTGGCCGTCAGGAAAGCGTCGTCGGTATGGCTCAACACGTCGACAATCGCGTTACCGATGCCGATGACATCATAATCCGCCCGCGTCATTCTTTACCGTATCCTTGCTGTTCAGGGAGTGTGCCTTATAGGTCCACCAGTGGTATTCCGGGCGCAGTATAGCTAGAAACCAGCACCGCGCCATGGTCACGGGTCCGTCATGCTCACCGGGACACAAGGGCTACGTCACCAATGGCATCGCGGGTCAGTAGCCCCCTTCTCCGAGAGTTCCTCATGATCGCCGCTCTTCTCCGCGCCATTCTGCAACTCACCGATCCGCCGATCCGGCGGGTGATTTGGATCAGTATTGCCGCCACTCTCGGCGCCTTCGTGGCCTTGGCCATGGCGGTCTCGGCTGTGCTGGCCATCCTGCATGTAACCGGCATTGCCTGGCTAGACCCCTTGGTCGACCTGCTTGGCGGCGTCGCCGTGCTCTGGCTTGCGGCGGTGCTGTTTCCCGCCGTGGTTCCTGGCCTGTCCAGCCTGTTCCTTGACGACGTGGCATCGGCGGTCGAACGCCGGCATTATCCTCACCTCCCCCCACCGCATCCTCAATCCTTTGCCGAACAGATGCGAGCAGCTTTGGGCTTTCTGATCGTCAGCCTGGGGCTTAACCTCTTGATGCTCCCGCTTTATCTGATCCCTGGTATCAATTTCATCGTTTTTTTGGCTCTCAACGGCTATCTTTTGGGGCGCATGTATTTCGAACAGGTTGCCGCCCGGCGCCTTGACCTGCTAAATATGGCCGCCCTCAGACGGCGCTATAAGCTTCACCTCTCCATTGCCGGTGTGGTCATTTCTGGGTTGGTGGCGGTCCCGGTGCTTAACCTCCTGGCTCCAATCATCGCGACCGCTTTTATGGTCCACATCTTTCATCGACTGCCGGTCGGTGAAACCCCCTCGATTCCGACTCGGCGCTTGCCGTAATACGTCGAGCCGTGTTACCGGCACGGCGAATCAGAGTCGGTCCATCAGCGACGCCCACGCCGCCGATGCCGGATCCGGACGAGGAAAACCATGTCCACCACTACCGCTAAACCACCAACCCCACCCACCGCCAGTTTCCCCTTGAGCGGAAGCAGCAAGACCGACCTTCATCGCCGGAGTCTGGACGGCCAGAACGCGCAACCGCGTCGATCCGGTGGCGGCGAAGCCTGGGCAACCAGCGAGGCCAGAAAACTGATCGTCGGTCGAGAGATTTCGGTTTCGGGCGAAATCAGTTGTTGTGACGTTCTCATGATTGAGGGAACCGTCGAGGCCCGGCTTCGGGAGGGCCGTTATATGGAGGTTGCCGAAACCGGAACCTTCAAAGGATCGGTCGAGATTGCCGAAGCCGAAATCGCCGGACACTTCGAGGGCGAATTGACCGTCCATGGCCGCCTACGGGTTCGGGCCAGCGGGCGCGTCCAAGGGGTTATCCGGTATGCCGAATTGGAAGTTGATGTCGGCGGCCAAGTGTTAGGGGACGTCCAACTGGTGCCTGCCACCGCCTCACCGATGCCCCGTCCAGTGCCCGTCGAATCCTCTCGACTGGCAGGCTTTCCCGCTGTTCCGCCTGCCAGTGCTGCCGACCGGGAAGCGGTCGCCAATACAGCCACGGGGACCAGGATGGGATGACTTATACCGGCGAGCCCTGATACTGACGCATCGCCGGTCCTCGGGCCGCGACGGCGGCCCCGCGTCCTCGTGGACGCGAAGCCCTAGTGTGTGGACTCTCGGGGGCGCGGATGCGCCCGCCCGGCGTCTGAGGGCAACCCGGTATCGGGCCGCGACGGCGGCCCCGCGTCCTCGTGGACGCGAAGCCCCAGTGTGTGGACTCTCGGGGGCGCGGATGCGCCCGCCCGGCGTCTGAGGGCAGCCTTGATGAGTCACCATCAAGGCCCGATGGTATGAACCGATTACGCCGCCCCCAGAAATTCAAATCCCGCCGCCTCAACCGCCTGCCGAATGACGTCGGCGGTCGCCGAACCCTCCACCGCGATGGTCTTGGCTGCCAAGTCAACCGTCACACCAACGCCCGGCACCGCTCGTTGAACGGCATGAACAACCGAACGGGCGCATCCTTGGCAGGTCATGCCGTGAACCCGGTACAGATCAGCCATAGCCCCCTCCTGTTGAATGGTCGTAGAGGCCAACGGAAAGCCCCTGACCTGTGTTGGTGCGTCTTATCCTTTCGACGCTCCCGTATGAAGTCCGGTAAGCCCGGTGGTGCCGCGCGCCCGAACCACCGCACTGATCGGAGCCAAAACCAACCCCTTGGCCGCCAAGGTCGGCAGCCAAGCCGCAACAGCGTCCAGAGTCACATCGTGGGGGTGACCAATGGCAACTGCGGCTCCGGTCTGCCGGGCCAATTGTTCCAGCCGCATGAGGCCGGCATGAACGGCGGCAGCCGTCACCTCATTATCGAGAAAAACATTGCGCTGGGTATGAGGGAGATTGATCGACGCGGCCAGCTCTGAGCCAACCGTGCTTGGGATCGTCACCGAATCCAGGAATAAGAGGCCCCGACGATGCAGTTCGGCCAGGATCGGTGCCATCGCTGCGCGATCCATGGTGAAGCGGCTCCCCATGTGATTATTCAAGCCGACATACCCGTCAAACGCCGCCAACCCGTGGTCCAGCCGATGCAGATTCTCATCCGCCGAAAGCCCCGTCAACAGCACGCCCGGACCAGGATCCAACCCCGACGCCAACGGCTCCATGGGCATGTGAACCATCAATTCATGGCCGGCGGCATGGGCGGCTCGAGTCTGGCGTGGAAGATCTCCGGCATAGGGCAGGAACGACAGCGTCAGCGGCCCCGGAAAACCAATCACCCGCTCGGTTCGGCGACGATCCATCCCCAGATCGTCGAAGACCAGAGCCACCATCGGCAACGCCGCCGGCAAAGCAAAAGGCACCGCGTTGCGCAGCCAGGGCGGCTTTTCACCGGCCGCTTCGACGGAAGGCTTGGCTGGCGGAGACAAACCCAACGCGGTTAATTCCACGGCGCCATCAAGGGGAAGCGTGGCCGTGGTGCCGGGCGCCACCGCCAGGGCCGGCGGCAACGCTGCGATATCCAAAGATGGCACTTCGGCAGCAGTGAGAGTCCCATCCGGGGCCGGGCCAGGTTCCTCACCGCCAAGAGCGCCAACCAAAGAGGGTGGAGCGGGAGCGGGAGCGGGAGCGGGAGCGGGAGCGGGAACCGGAGCGGGAGCGGGAGTAACCGTATTTGATTGTGACAGATCCGGGGACGGCGGCGCATCCAGTTGAGACGGCGCGTTCAGGTCCGAATCCTGCGGGTCCGGAACGGTGGGCGTCGGAACCGATACCGAAGACGTCTGGGAAGAGGGCGTCGGCGCAAAGGGCAGCTTGATCAGGGGGGCTGGCGGAACGGGCGCTGGGCTTTTGCTTTTTTCCGGCGGAACCGATTCAACGGATGGCCCCGTGGCCACGGGCTGATAGCCGAAAACCACGCCCAACCCAATCCCCGCGCCGACCATCAAAAGACCGCCGAAAATCTGCCCCCAGGATAAACCAGCCTGGGATGGACGGGATTTCTTGGGAACTTGGCCGATCATGACAACGCCACACCATCGGGCTGTTGAGCCGAGGTCACTGCCGACCCTCGCGCAGGCCGCCATCTTTGAAGAGAAAGGGCGTTGCCCACCACAATCAAGCTACTCGAAGCCATCGCCACCGCCGCCATCACCGGACCAAAGACCCCCAACGCCGCCAACGGCAACGCCACCAGATTAAAACCAAAAGCCCAAACCATGTTCTGAATCATTTTGCGCCGAACCGCCCACGCCAGATCGATCAGAACCGGCACCAGCAGCGGATCCCCCCGCATCAGCGTTACGCCCGCCGCGTGAACCGCAACATCGGTCCCGCCTGCCATGGCAATCCCCAAATCAGCTCGAGCCAAAGCCGGAGCATCATTGATGCCATCCCCGACCATGGCCACCCGATGCCCTGCGGCCTGACGGCGCTCGACCTCCGCAATTTTGCCTTCCGGCCGAACCCCCGCACGAATCTGAGAAGGAGCCAACCCAAGCCGGGTTCCGGTGGCCATGGCCGCCGCCAGACCATCGCCGGTCAGCATCACGACGTCAATCCCGGCTTCTACCAGCGCCGCCAGGGCCGCTCCCGCCCCGGATCGCAAACGGTCAGTCACCGCGATGACCCCCAAAAGCCGGGGCGGATGCTGTGGCCCGGTCTCGCCGACCCACACCACAGTCCGCCCGGCCTGCTCCCAGGCCAAGGCTGTCCTGGTCAGCGGTGCCGGATTTATGCCGATCTCGGTGATCAGGGCCAAACTCCCCACCACGACATCCCGCCCGGCCACGGTGGCGGCAACGCCCCGTCCCGGCAGGGCCCGAAATCCGACGGGTTCAGGCACGTCCAGGGCCCGAACACGGGCGGCCTCGGTCATGGCACGAGCCAAAGGATGATCATTGCCCCGTTGAACCCCAGCCGCCAAAGCCAACACGCCGTCAGAATCACCTTCCACCACTTCAATATCGGCCCATTCGGGACGGCCTTCGGTCAATGTTCCGGTCTTATCGAACAGCACCGTCGTCACCCGACAGGCGGTTTCCAGAGCCTCGGCATCCCGGATCAAAAGGCCATGACGTGCGGCAACACCAAAGGCCACAGCCATGACCGCAGGGGTCGCCAAACCCAAGGCGCAAGGACAGGCCACCACCAGCACCGTCACAGCCGGCAAAATCGCGGCTAAAGGCTCGCCGGTGGCCAGCCACCACCCCACCGCCGTCACCACCGCGATGCCAACCACCAAAAACGCGAACCAGCCACTGACTTGATCGGCTAAACGCTGAATGCGAGGCTTAGTGGCCTGGGCATGGCCGACCAAGGCGATCATCTGTCCCAAAATCGCATCGTCTCCCACGGCCCTAACCCGCAGCGTAAGACAACCATCGAGATTGTGAGTCCCGCCGATCACAAAGGCTCCGGGGCCGCGTTCCATGGGCATGGGCTCGCCGCTGACCATGGCCTCGTTGACCGAGGCCCGGCCTTCCACCACCACCCCATCCACAGGAATCCGCTCACCAGCCCGGACCACCGCCAAATCGCCGGGCATAATCAGGCCGACCGGGATTGTCTCCTCGCGCCCATCCCGCCCCCGGCGGCGCGCCGTTTCAGGGCGCGAGGCCAACAACAACTCAACGGCCCGATTGGTCGCCCGTCTGGCTCGCGCCTCCAGTCCCTTCCCAACAATCACCAGGAGGATGACCAAGGCCGCGGCTTCGAATTGCGGGGGGGCTCCGTCCAGCACTCGCCAAACCCCAAGGCCATAAGCGGCACTGGTGCCCACCGCCACCAGAACATCCATATTTGCGCCGCCGGTTCGGAGCGCGAACCAAGCCCCCCGGTAAAAGCGAGCACCAGCCCAAAACTGAATCGGAGTGGCCAACCCCCATTGCAGCCAACCGGGCAGACCCACCGGCACCCCAGCCAGCATGCCGATCATCTCCGCCAGAAGCGGCAGACACAGCAGTCCCGAAATCACCAGCACCGGCCTCACGGGCCCATCCTCTGCGGTTCTGCTCTCCTCATGGGAGGTTTGAACCTCGGACGTTTGGGTCTTGGCAACCGGACGCGCTCCGAAACCGGCAGCCTCCACAGCCGTAATCAAATCAGGGACGCCGATCCGTTCAGAGTCAAAAACCAACTCGGCCCGTTCGGCGGTCAGGCTAATCGAGGCCGACAGCACGCCGGGTTGCCGCATCAACAGCCGCTCCAGGCGGGATACGCAAGCGGCACAGGTCATGCCGGTTATAACAAACCGAGCAATCGTCGACGTGGTCTCCGTGGGCGCCACTTGATCCATTGCCGTTCCTCTAGCCTAAAAGGTCTTCAGGACTCATTTCTATAGTCTATATGATCTTGATTATGACTTTGATAAGGCTCTAAATTTGGGTCCACATAGACTGAAAAATCTGTTATTTTGATATTTTCTTTATGAAGAAGAGCATTGTGGATTTTTTTCTGGGCGATTTGCCTTCCCATGAAATCACCCATTGCTTCGGTTCCATGCTCAAAGCGATAGAGCATGGTGCGGATCGCTTCGGGGCTGTTGTCAACACCGATCCAAGTCCGACCCAACATATTGGCAGCCACCAGTGTTGTGCCCGATCCCGCAAAACAATCGAGAATGATATCTCCAGGATGACTGGAGGCTTCGATGATCCGAGAGAGCAAATTTATATTTTTCTCAGTCGGATAACCGCTGATAGGAATCATTTGATTATGAGCATCCCGATAATCTAACCAGATATCTTGGACGGAGACCCCGATGCTTTCATCGAGCCAAACCTTACGGCGAGGGTTTCCAGTCTTTGACCAAGAGATCTCTCCTCGTTTATCCATATCCTCCAGTGTCGATGGCGGATATTGCCAATGCTTCCCCATGGGAGGCCGTACACCACGCCATGGCTGGCCGGTCTCCCCCTCCCTGATTCCCGGAGCATGCACCGGCACTTTCATGAATCTCCGACCCGTGATGGGGTCTACATACTGATATTCCTTGGCTCTGGCTTCAGTCCAGGGCTCAACGGGTTTATTCCAGACATAGCGATCCGATTTTGTATAAAATAATATATAGTCAGAAATATTCCCGTATTGATTGCGGGTGTAATTCTTAGGATTTGACTTTTTTCTAGTGATGCAATTTCGAAAATTTTTGGAGCCGAAGATCTCATCCATAATAATTTTAGCGTGAAAAATCATCTTAGCATCAAGATGAAGGTAAATTGAGCCATCCTGTGCCAATAGCTCATGAATCTGCACCAATCGTTCGCGGATAAATTCGAGATATCTGTAGCATTCAAAAACATCTTCGTAAGCATAAGACAGTTTACGAGAATGAAAAATGGATTGAGTGGTAAAGGGTGGATCGATATAGACCAGCCTAACCTTGCCTTTCATGCGATCATCGCGAGCCAAGTGAGCCAACACAGAGCCGTTCTCGGCGAAGTATAATCTGTTATCAACGTCTCCCGTTCCCCGCCGAATCATCTCAAAGACGCCGGGTGGCCTCTCAAGGATTTCAGCAACCTCCTTTTTGCCCGGATAGGTCAGTGCGATGGGATGGGATTCCTCCGTACTGCGGATGGGAGACCGTGGAACACCGGTTGCCATTTCAAAAATCCTCGACCTTCCCTAGCCCGGATGAATCGACGATCCGGGCCAGGAATAAAGGCCGATCAGGAAAGAGTAGCGATCTGGGCAGGATCGCGGCGGAACGGGTGACCAGGATAAACCCCAAGCAGCTTAACCATAACATCCTGTTTTGGATTCAGGCGGGCATCGCTGCCAGCGAAAAAAGCCTCATCCTCGGGAGTTTCGCACCGTTGCACGAAAAAGCGCAGCTCCTCCAGCGCGTGCTGCATCGCCTGATCCGCCGGATGGCCTTCGACATCGGCGTAAAACTGGGCGGCGGCAAAACGCCCAGCAACCATGTAGCTTTCAAGCTTAGTGATATTGATGCCATTGGTGGCAAAACCACCCAGCGCCTTAAAAAGAGCTGCCGGCACACTTCGGACTCGAAAGACCAAGGAGGTGATGACCAAACGATCCCGATCATAGCCGGCAATGACCGGCTGACGGGCCAAAATCAGGAACCGAGTGGTGTTGTGTCGATGGTCTTCAACCCCCTCTATCAGAGTTTCCAGATGGTGAATGTTGCCAGCCAACCCCGAGGCAATCGCGGCGATGCTGGAATCACCGAGCCGAGCCACTTCAGCCGCAGCGGCGGCGGTGTCGGCATGAGTTACCGGCCTCAGTCCCAAACGACGCAGGGTCTCCCGGCACTGGGACAAGGCGTGGATGTGGCTGCGAACCGTGCGCACGTCTTCCAGGCGGGTTCCGGGCAGCACCAGCAAATGGTGATGAATCGGTTGGAAATGCTCACCGACAATCCCCAGGCCGCCATCAGGCAACAGATGGTGAATATCCGCCACTCGCCCTGCCACCGAATTTTCCACGGGAATCATGGCATAGTCAGCCGCGCCCCCGTGAACCGCAGCAAAAGCATCCTCGAACGCCGGACAGGGGAGAGTCCGGGGCGTCGGACACACGCTATGACACGCCAGATCGGAATAAGCACCCGGCAAGCCTTGGAAGGCAAAGGTGGTGCCAGCAGGAAAGGCAAGAGACATGGAGCAAAATCCAAACAACGACCGGGAATGATTGGGCTGCCAGTATCGGCGTCCTCCCCCGGAACCGTCAATGGCCCCGGAACCATCAATAACCATCAATAACTTGGCCCCGAACCGCCCACACGGACGCGAGGGCGCTCGCCCGGCGTCTGGGCAGACTGAGTCTGCCACATCGTGCCCAATGGCATCACATGATTGATGGCATGACATGATTTTTAGAAAAAATTTCGACATGCCTAAAACCACACACTGAATATGGATAATCCTCCCCCTACAATTGATTTTTAGTTCCTTTGTTACGTAATCAGCGATCAGGTCGTCATTAAGAGCGATCCGCATTCAATCTGACACAGCCTAAAGCGGTTAATGGAAAATCTATATAAATTATATGCGATCCTAAAAATCGCCTTTTCTTCCCAAGGAAGGAGTCCTATGTTCATACCACCGATCGTCTAGCCTAAGAGCCGGGGCTGCGGTGCTTTGCCAGAGAAGGAAGGCCACTTGATGTTCAGCTTCTTCAAATCACAAAGGGCTCTGACCCGTGTCGATCATGCGGGTCAGGTGGCGGCCATCGGTCGTTCTCAAGCCGTGATTGAGTTCGCGCTTGATGGGACCATTATAACAGCGAATGAAATTTTCTTAAATGCACTGGGTTACACTCTTGATGAAATTAAGGGAAAGCATCACAACATTTTTGTTGAACCTGCATTCAGAAGCAGCCCCGAATATCAGCAATTTTGGGAAAATCTCAGACGCGGGCAGTTTCAGCGGGCTGAGTACAAGCGGATCGGCAAAGGTGGCAAAGAGGTTTGGATCCAGGCCACTTACACCCCAATCATGGATACTAAAGGGAAGCCGTTTAAAGTGGTTAAATATGCCACCGATATTACTGAACAAAAGGTAGTTAATGCTGATTATGCCGCTCAGATTGACGCCATCGGTAAATCCCAAGCCGTAATTGCGTTTGGTATGGATGGCACAATCATCACCGCCAATCATAATTTCCTTAAGGCATTAGGCTACACCCTTGAAGAAGTTAAGGGAAAGCACCACAGCCTCTTTGTTGAGGCCAGTTATCGCAACAGCCCCGAGTATCGCGAGTTTTGGGCAGCCCTGAATCGCGGCGAGTATCAAGCGGCAGAGTTCAAGCGGATCGGTAAAGGCGGCAAAGAGGTTTGGATTCAAGCGTCTTACAATCCGATCCTGGACCTGAACGGCAAGCCCTGCAAAGTGGTTAAATACGCGACAGACGTTACTGAAATGGTGACAACTCGCATGGAAGCCGAGCAGGGCGCGGCTGAATGTATCGAGGTTCTCAACGGACTGGCTGATGGCGATCTAACCAAAAAGATGGTCCAAAGCTACTCTGGAACTTTTGCCCAGATACAGGTCGCGCTTAACGGAACCGTCGATAAATTGTCGGAACTGGTCAACACGATCTCTGGCGCTGCCAACGCCATTAACACCGCCGCCGGGGAAGTCTCCTCGGGCAGCGGCGACCTGTCCGAGCGGACTGAACAACAGGCCTCCAGCCTGGAGGAAACGGCGGCTTCGATGGAGGAGCTGGGCGCAACAGTGCGGACCAGTGCCGAGAATGCCCAACGTGCCAATAAAATGGCTGGTGACGCCCGTGGCGCCGCCGAACAGGGCGGTGTGGTTGCCGGTTCGGCGATCGATGCCATGAAGAGCATCGCCGAAGCTTCCAAGAAAATTACCGAAATCATCGGCGTCATTGACGAAATCGCGTTCCAGACCAATCTGCTGGCCCTGAACGCCGCCGTGGAAGCCGCCCGCGCAGGGGATGCCGGCAAGGGCTTCGCCGTGGTGGCGCAGGAGGTCCGGGTTCTGGCCCAGCGTTCCGCCCAAGCGTCGAAAGAGATCAAAACGCTGATCACCAACAGCGATAATCAGGTCCAGAACGGGGTTGAACTGGTTAAAAAAGCTGGCGACTCTTTAAGCGGGATCGCCAAAGGCATTCAGGATGTTGCGGCTTTGATCAGTGAGATTGCCGCTGCCAGTAAGGAACAAACCACCGCGTTGGACGAGATCAACTCGGCGGTTGCCTCCATGGATGAGATGACACAGAAAAATGCGGCCCTGGTGGAAGAAACCACGGCAGCCGCCCAGTCCATGGCCAGCCAGGCCTCTGATCTGGAGCGACAGATGGCCTTCTTCACGCTTGCCGCCGAAACCAATCGCCCCGTGGCCGTGCGGGCTCAATCGACGAACCATCGAGCGCCTCCCGCGCCACTCACTCATCGGGCACCGATTCACAAACCTACGGCCAAACCAACGTCAGTGACCCGTAAATCGTTGGCAGCCTCCAAACCTGCTGGTTCCAGAGCCCTGCGCCGCGCCGAGGATTCCCACAACGATAGCGAGTGGTCGGAATTCTAATCCCATAGCCGCCCTCGGTTTTGACGGTTGAAACGGGGGCGGTTGTTTTCTGTGCGATCGTCAGGCTCCGATGGAATAGACTGCGGAGCGGCGGACGCGCCACCTTCCTTGCGTTTTTTCGGGGATTCGGTGATAGGGTGGCGCTGCCCGCAAGCCCCCTGCCCTTTGCGAATGCCTGGACCATGGCCTCTGATCTTGAACCGCAACGTCCGGTCTTGACGTTCTCGCGCAAAATACAGCTCATCAATTGGGGGCTGGTTCTTTTGATTTGCGCGATCACCGGCGTTGGTATTGGCCTGCTCTATTCTGCCGCTGGGGGCAAGTGGGAGCCCTGGGCCATGCGACAGTTGGTTCGTTTTTTTCCAGCTTTCCTTATTATGTTGATTTTTGCTCTTATCGATATTCGTATTTGGCTACGTTTTGCCTATATTATTTATGGTGTTATGCTGTGCCTGCTGGTCGCAGTGGAAATCCGGGGCCAGGTTGGCATGGGGGCCCAACGCTGGATTGATCTGGGCTTCTTTGTCCTTCAACCTTCAGAACTAATGAAATTGGCCCTGGTCCTAGCTCTGGCCCGCTATTTCCATGGCCTGACCTTAGATCAGATTGGTCGCCCCTTGGTTCTGATTCCTCCTCTGGCCCTGGTCTTCCTCCCGGTCAGTCTGGTCTTGCTGCAACCCAATCTCGGAACGGCGCTGCTTCTCATGTTCACGGCCGCCGCAATCTTTTTTGCAGCCGGCGTTAGATTGTGGAAATTTGCCTTGGCCATTGGCAGTGGACTGAGCGCTATCCCCATTGGTTGGGAGTTTTTACATGATTACCAGAAACAACGGGTCTTCAATTTTCTGAATCCCGAGCGGGATCCTCTTCGAACCGGCTATAACATCATACAATCAAAAATTGCGCTGGGCTCTGGTGGATTATTCGGCAAGGGCTTTATGCTCGGCTCTCAAAGTCAATTACAATTTCTTCCCGAAAAACACACTGATTTTATTTTTGTAGTCTTGGCTGAAGAATTTGGAATGGTCGGAGCTTTATTCATACTATTCTTATATGTTTTAGTTTTTATTTATGGAATTGTCATAACACTGAGCTGCCGTAATCAATTTGGGCGGTTGATTGGTGTCGGTTTGACCATGACATTCTTCCTTTATGTCTGTGTTAACGTCTCGATGGTAACTGGGTTGATTCCAGTGGTTGGTATCCCGCTTCCTCTGGTTTCCTACGGTGGCACAGCGATGCTAACGCTGCTGTTGGGCTGCGGGCTTCTTTTAAGCGTCTCCGTTCATCGGGACATCCGCATTCCGCGAAGCGGTCTGGCCGAACTTTAGCCTAATAAAGTTTCTGCCTTTCGAACTGGACTCGACGATCATGGCGCTATTCCATTAGGGTGTGTGCCTGCGATATCCGACCGGCGCAGAGATTTCACTCCCGGACGAGCCTTCTAAGGATCCAAAAGACATGACCAGCGTCGCAGATCTAAAGACCCGTCTGGCCTTCGTCGGACTCGATCAAGTACCACCGCAGTTGTTCCGTGATGCTTGGGCATTGATCGATGGTTCTCTGGCGTCGATTCTTGATGAATTCTATGCTGCCCTTCCTAAAGTGGCAGCTTTGCGGCCTTTATTACATGGACAAGATATTTCCCGCTTAAAGACAGCACAAAGAACCCATTGGCAGGCGTTATTCTCGGGACGGTTCGACGCCGATTATTTAGAACGGGCGGCGCGAATCGGTCATGTTCACCATCGGATCGGCCTGCCGCCTCATTGGTACTTTGCGGCTTATAGCTTTTTTTTACGACGCCTCTCCACGATCATTGCGGAAAAAGAGCGCCGGAATGCCGCGCGAGCCGGGCAACTTTATGCTTTGATTTCCAGTGCGGTCTTTGTGGACTTGGATATCTCTTTCGAAGCCTACTCCAAGGCCCTCATTGATCGGGCCAATGGCATGATCTGCGAGTTGGCCGATAACTTCGAGGAGACGGTGTTAGGAGCAATCGGCACCGTCACCGATGTTTCAGGCCGGGTCAATCATGCCACCGATGGCATCAACACCACCATCGAACGCAACGATGCCAAGGCCAGCATTGCCGCCCAAGCCGCAACCGGCACCAGCCGCACGGTGGAGGCCGTAGCGGTTGCCACCGAGGAATTGACGTCCTCCATCGCCGGAGTGATCGGCCAAGTCAACGAATCGTCGCAGATCGTGGCCCATGCCCGCGACGCTGCTGAAAAGTCCCGAGTCACCATCGCCAATTTGGCAGAATCGACCCAGAAGATCGGCGCCGTCCTACGCATGATCGAGGCCATCGCCCGTCAAACTAACCTGTTGGCACTCAATGCCACGATCGAGGCAGCACGGGCCGGTGAAGCAGGCCGAGGCTTTGCCATCGTTGCCCACGAGGTGAAAAATCTGGCCCGTCAAACCGCCGATGCCACCGAAGAAATTTCGAAACAAATCGGCCAAGTCCAAAAAGATACCCGAGACGCGGTGGCGGAAATTGGCCAAGTGGGCGACGTGATTTCGCGTCTTGACGGTATTTCCGGACATATCGCCGAATCGATGACTCAGCAGGGCCGAGCAACGGCAGACATTGCCCGCAACATCAGCCACGCCTCGAATGCCAGCACCGATATTACCCGTCAGCTCGGGGATTTGGCAGAGGGCAGCGCCGAAGCGAAAAAAGCTGTCACGGCCATTTCAGAGGTCACGATTGAGCTGCGCGACGCCTCTCACGACCTGCAACAGGCTCTGGATCGCTTTATCAAGCATGTGCAAACCCTCAAGCAGGCTGGCTAAGAGAAAAGGTGCATCATCAAGGCATGAACGCTGACTCATCCGACTTGACGGTACGATTCCCTTATTTCCGCCGCTGCCGCCCGCGCCCGCCCGGCCTGGCCATCGCGGACGCCGCCGCCTGTGGCGCCATGCCGGGGCGATCCAACCCCAAATCCATGGCTTCAAGGCGCCGAAGCTCGTCACGCAGCCGGGCAGCCTCCTCAAACTCTAAATCTGCCGCCGCCGCCCGCATACGCTTCTCTAAATCAGCCATCACCGTCTTCAGATGGCTGCCACTGAGATGAAGCGCATCGACAACGCCCGTACCGACGGTGACACGGTCACCCCGTTCATAGACGCTGGACATGACATCGGAAATCGACTTACGCACGCTTTCTGGAGTGATGCCATGGGCAGCATTGTAAATTTGTTGTTTTTCCCGCCGCCGATTGGTTTCGGAAATGGCATAGCGCATGCTTTCTGTAATCTTATCGCCATAGAGAATCGCCCGGCCCTCCAAATTGCGAGCGGCGCGACCGATGGTTTGGATCAAAGAGGTCTTAGAGCGTAAATAGCCTTCTTTATCCGCATCAAGAATGGCTACCAGAGCGCACTCCGGGATATCCAACCCTTCCCGCAACAGATTGATCCCAATTAATACATCAAAGGCCCCTAACCGAAGATCACGAATAATTTCGATCCGCTCCAGGGTTTCGACATCTGAATGAATATAGCGAACCCGAATGCCATTTTCGTGCAAATACTCGGTCAGAGCCTCGGCCATCTTCTTAGTGAGTGTGGTCACCAGAACCCGCAAGCCACGTGCCGCCAAGTCCCGGCATTCGCCAAGCAAATCATCCACTTGATGTTCAGTCGGTCGGACGATGACCAACGGATCAATCAGCCCAGTTGGCCGCACCACCTGCTCGACAAAAACACCGGCAGTTTGCCCCAACTCCCATGGCCCCGGCGTCGCCGAGACAAAAACCGTTTGCGGACGCATGGATTCCCACTCTTCAAACTTGAGCGGGCGGTTATCCATGCAGGAGGGCAATCGGAAGCCATGCTCGGCTAGCGTCGATTTTCGCACAAAGTCGCCGCGATACATGCCGCCCAATTGCGGCACCATGACATGGCTTTCATCCACAAATAACAGCGCGTCTTTCGGCAAATACTCGAATAACGTTGGCGGCGGTTCGCCTGGAGCCCGCCCAGTGAGAAAACGGGAATAATTTTCGATACCAGCACAGATTCCGGTGGTCGCCAGCATCTCAAGGTCAAAGCGCGTGCGTTGGTCAAGGCGTTGGGCTTCCAGCAAACGACCTTGGGCCTCCAGCTCGGCCAACCGCCCCTCAAGCTCGCGTTTAATATGTCCGATTGCTTGGTGCAATGTTGGTTTAGGGGTGACGTAATGGCTGTTCGGGTAAACCCGGACATGGGTCAGCGCCACCAGCTTTTCGCCGGTCAGAGGGTCGATCTCGTGGATAGCCTCCAATTCGTCGCCAAATAATGAAAGTCTCCAGGCCCGATCTTCCATATGAGCCGGGAATAGTTCAATCGTATCTCCCCGAACCCGGAAGGTTCCCCGTCCAAATGCCAGATCATTTCGTTTATACTGAAGATCACTTAAACGCCTCAAGAACCCATTACGTTCAATGGATTGCCCAATCTCTAGTGTTAGCGTCATCTCTCCATACATTTCCGGTGAACCAATGCCGTAGATGCAGGAAACCGACGCAACAATAATCACGTCATCGCATTCTAACAAAGATCGAGTTGCAGCATGACGCATACGGTCGATCTGTTCGTTAATCTCGGCTTCTTTTTCAATATAGGTATCAGTACGCGGTACGTATGCTTCAGGCTGATAATAATCATAGTAAGAGACAAAATACTCAACGGCATTATCTGGGAAAAATGATTTCATCTCACCGTAAAGCTGGGCCGCTAATGTCTTGTTCGGAGCCAAAATCACGCTAGGCCGCTGCAATGCCTGGATAATATGAGCCACTGTAAATGTTTTACCGGAGCCGGTGACCCCCAACAAAACCTGATTGCGCTCTTGACGAGCGATTCCGTCGCACAGTGCCGCAATCGCCTGGGGCTGGTCGCCTGCTGGTTGGAAGTCAGAAACCAGACGAAAACGCCGCCCTCCTTCGGGGCGCATGCGAGGCGTGACGGAGGGAGTCAAAAGCGGTGCGATCATGCCCACACCATAGCGCGGCATCACCCCAGAAACCAGCGCGCCCACAGCCCGCCATAATTGTTGGCGAGTGTTCCATTCGAAGGCGCGAACGGCTCCTCCCCCTTGAATGGAGTTTCATCCGTCCCCTTTTGATGAGACATAATGCGCGGGCACTGTTGCGAACATCCCCCGCCCCCAACCACTTGATGAGGCATCCGTATGTTCTCCTTCGTGAAGTCCTTCGTCGGCGTGAAAGGCCAGCAGCTCGGTCAGGATATCGTCAAGGCGATCGTCGAAATCGATCCCGAATCGGCGACTCAAGCCCAATTGGACCAAATGGAGAAGGATCTCGACAAGGCTGGCGAGGTCATCCAGAAGTTGCGGGCCGACTATGATCGTGAAATCCGGGAAGCCGAGGCCGCTCGGAAACGCTACGACCAATTGCTGGCAGCGGCGGAAGTGCTTCAAGCCAAGCTCGCGGATCCGACCGCTTCTGACCACGCTAGCGTTGAGGCCAGCCTGAATCGGTTGGTCGGCCAGTTGGAACAGCTACAGCCCGAAGTCGAGAGCGAGCAAAAAGACGTGGATGAGGTCAAGGCGCTACTTGATCAGGCCAATGCGGCCTATCAGGAAAAAGCGGCGGCCCTGACCACCGCCCGCCAAACCCTGGAACGGGCCAAGCGCGACATGCAGCGGGCCATTCAAGAGCAGGAACGGGCTGACGAAAAAGCCAAACGGGCCGCCGAGGTGGCTGGCTTGCGTCAGAATTCAACCTCGAGTCTGACCATCGCCACCGACGCCATGCAGCGCCGTTCTGACGAGGCCCGAGCCAAGACCGAAGCGGCTAAACTCAAGGCCGAAACCCTGACCACCCTGACCCGGCCCACCACCGACGATCCCAATATCGCCGCCGCTTTGAAAGCGGTCCAGGGCGGCGCCTCCAGTGGAAATATTGCCGATCGTTTGGCTCGGTTGAAGAAGTAACAATAAACACCATCAGGCCTTGATGTTGGCGCATCTGCGCCCACCTAGCGTCACGACGGCAGCTTCGCGCGCACGGGCGCGCGAAGCTGCCGTCGCAGCCCACGGGGACCGGCGCCATCCCAGCGCCATGCCCGTGCCCTTTCCCCCAAAAACCCCCGCGACACCCTGGCCAAGGGCTGGTTATGATCAGACCGCCTTATAACCATGCTGTCGAGTCGTTATGAAAACGCTTTTGTTCCTGGCCGTCGCGGTCGTCGCTCAAGCCGCCGGCAATATCTGTCTCAGTCTGGGGATGCGACACCTAGCCGCCGCATTTAGCGCCGACTCGGAACACTGGGGCGCCCTGGCCCTCCTAGCCTTAACCAGCCCTTGGCTGTGGGCCGGAGCCGCCTTGCTGGCAACCTTTACCCTTCTTTTTACATTGGTCCTCTCTTGGACTGACCTAAGTCTTGCTCTACCTGTTATTTCAGTCGAAATTGTTGTTAATGTTGCCCTTGCTGGATGGCTTCTAGGAGAATCAATCTCGCCTTTACATTGGCTTGGTACAATTTTAGTTGCGGCTGGGGTTGCTCTGGTGGTTGGAACCGCTCAAGACAAAACAAGCCTAGACCAAGGGCAACCCGCATGATTGGCTTAACCATTGGCCTGATTGCCTTAATGGTCATTGCCGATGCCGCCAGCGATGTCCTGGTTGCGCGCGCCATGAAACAAATCGGTGAAGTCACCAATTTTCGACCACGCGCCTTGCTCAAGACTTTGGGCCGGATGTTCCGCACACCAAGCTTCGGGGCTGGAATTAGCGCTGCCGCCATCCATTTCTTCACATTCCTAACACTCTTAAGCTTTGTTGGCTTAAGCTATGTTTTTCCCGCTACTGCACTGGTCTATGTTCTCGCTACGGCTGGAGCCCAAGTGATTCTCAAAGAGCATGTCTCACTTCGGCGTTGGGCTGGGGTCTGCTTGGTCTGCGCCGGAATGCTACTGGTTTCGGTGAGCTGATGACCCATCGAGCCTTGATGTGGACTTATCAAGGCTGCCCTCAGGCGCCAAGCCGCAGCAACCCGAAGACCGGATCAGAAAAAACCCGGCCAATACCGTTGGCCGGGTTCTTCCTTACTGACTCTGACGAACTCACAGGTCCGAAGGCGACCTTATTCCTTCGGGGCCGGCGAGAACGGGATTGGCGGAACCGGGTTGATGTACACGATGATGTGATCAGTCCGGTTGCGGATCTCGTTCACATTGTCCCGAGTCGGCTTCGGCAGACGGGTTTCGCCGCGCGCTTCAACACTCAGGTCGTTCGGGTTGACACCAGCGGCAATCAGCGCCTGCTTCACCGATTCAGCCCGACGCTCGGAGAGCTTCAGATTGTAATCCATCGAAGCGCGGGTATCGGCCCAACCGATGATGTGGGCCAGCTTTACCTGCTGGTCGGCATCCGGGGCATAACGGACGACGTTGGCATTCGACTTCTTGATCAGACGGGCGATCTCTTCGACGATCGGCAGGTCAGACTTGCGAATGTTTGACTTATTCGTGTCGAAGAAGATCACGAAGCTGTCCGGGTATTCGGCGGGCGGGCAGGATTGTTCGACCTGAGCAACTGCGGTCTGGAAATCGGCCTTCAGCGCCTCGATCTCGGTCTTCTCCCAGCCTTCCTCCAACTCCTCGATCAAGGCGTCAAAGGTGCTCTGGGCCTTCGCCGCCGCTTCCGGTGCCCGATTGCGGGTGCACTTAAAGAGGGCGTTGGTCAGCCGGGTCCGCCATGCGTAGGCTTCGGCATAAGAGACCGTCACAGCGCGAGGCGCCCAATTGACCTTATCCAGATCCCAACGATCGGGCAGTTCCGGATCAATGACCACGCCCTGGGCCGACAACAGGGCCTTACGCGCGAACACTTCGTAATTCCGGAGGTCGCCCTCTTCCTTCTGGTTCACCGCCAACTCGGTGTAATTCTTGGCCAGTGCCTGGGTAAAGGGCGAGCCAACCGGAGTTTGGTTCTTAAGCGCCTCGAACACGCTCGGGTCACCATACTCACGCGCGCTCATGGTATGGCCCACCAATTCCATGTGGCCGCAACCCGAGAGCGCCAGACCCAGCGCGCCCATGGTAAACAACTTAACTTTCATCTTCGTACTCCCCGTTTCGACCGAGTTCATTAGATCGCAGTAGCGACCCTGCTTTAGAGATTTCATCAACCCCGCGATCAGCGATCCGCAGAACCCTTGGGTAAAGCTTGTAGCCGATCGTTACTCGAAGTCGATCGCCCGATCAAACCCTCACTATCGAGGTCTTAAACGACTGTGTTGTTCTGGTCACAAATAGTTCGGCAGGTACTACGCGAGACACAGCAAAACTCGACTTGAACCATGACTCGGCCCAGGCCCGCCCAAGATACGTTGCTTCAACTATAACCCTAGAGCATCGCTGGCTCAGTTTCAATCGCCTAAATTTACGCCCCACTTCGAAGAACCGCCGATAAGTGACAAAATCACCTGATCGCTGCGATGGATGTCGATGAATTAACACGCCTCCGTTGCTCACTTGCCACACTCATCATGCTTCAACAAGCGACCTGCCCCCTTTTCGCTCATCGTGCCGATTTTTCGGCCTTACCCACATCTCCGCCCGTCATGACACGCGAAAGGTTCGGTGATCATAAATATAGGATTGACGCCTGTGATTGGGAACCCATCGACAAGCTGTCGATACTTTTGCACCTATTTTTTGGGAAGGAGAGGCCTTGATGTTGCTCCATCGAGGCTATAGACGCCATGCGGGTATATTCACGACTTCTTTATCTTCGCGCACGAACGCGAAAGAGTATTACCCTATAGGCGCTAAGAGAGTGCTGCTTTTTTCGTTTTTGCAAGGTTCCACCCTGCGCCCACAAGGAGGCACAGCCTCCTTGTGTCTGGATACCGGCGAGCCTGACATATCGCCGGCCCTCGGGCCGCGACGGCGGCCCCGCGTCCTCGTGGACGCGAAGCCAAGGGCGCGGATGCGCCCGCCCGGCGTTTGAGGGCAGCCTCCTTGTGTCTGGGTACCGGCGAGCCCTGACACTGACACATCGCCGGTCCTCGGGCCGCGACGGCGGCCCCGCGTCCTCGTGGACGCGAAGCCAAGGGCGCGGATGCGCCCGCCCGGCGTTTGAGGGCAGCCTTGATGAGTCACCATCAAGGCCCGTTGGTATGACACTTGATATAATGTCTGTGCCGCGAGGACCGGGTCTTTTGCCCCCAAAAGCGTCAAGCGTCAGCCGACGATTTCGAGCCCGCTGAAGAAGAACGCGATCTCGACGGCAGCATTCTCGGCGCTGTCCGAACCATGGGCCGAATTGGCCTCGATGGATTCGGCAAAATCCTTACGGATGGTGCCGGCAGCGGCATTGGCCGGATTGGTCGCCCCCATGACGTCACGGTTGCGGGTCACGGCATCTTCGCCTTCCAAAACCTGAGCCACAACCGGACCCGAGGTCATGAAGGTGCAGAGGTCGTTGTAGAAAGGCCGTTGAGCGTGAACGGCATAGAACGCTTCGGCCTGGGCCCGAGTAAGCCACAGGCGCTTTTGCGCGACGATACGCAGGCCAGCGGCTTCGAGCCGGGCATTGATCTGACCCGTCAGATTGCGGCGGGTGGCATCGGGTTTCAGAATGGATAAAGTCCGTTCGACGGCCATAGTGTCAGCACTCCTGTTGATATCGGCGAAGTCGCGGGGTTATATCGCCGGAGACCCGCGCGGGCAACCGCCCGCTATCGCCCGCCCTTCGAGTCGAACCGTTCAATCGACGACCGGCCCGTGCTATCACTCGTGGACCATGCTTCATATTAACGAATTGACCTTTCGGTTCGGTGGCCGGGTTTTGTTCGAAAACGCCTCCACAGTGGTGCCTAAAGGGCACAAGGTGGCGCTGATTGGGCGTAACGGCACTGGCAAGACCACGCTCTTACGCTTGTTGGGTGGCGAGTTGGCCCCTGACGCGGGCTCGGTAGCGATCACCCCCGGCTGCCGGATCGGTCGGCTGTCCCAAGACGCCCCCGACGGGCCGGCAAGCCTGCTGGAAACCGTACTGAGTTACGACCAGGAACGGGCGCGGCTGCTGGCTGAATCGGAAACTGCGGCAGACCCGAACCGAATCGCTGAAATCCATACCCGTCTGGCGGATATCGGTGCCCACACAGCCCCGGCTCGAGCCGCCGAAATTCTCTCGGGCCTTGGCTTTGACGCCGAAGCCCAAGCCCGTCCCGTCGGAACCTTCTCCGGCGGATGGCGCATGCGGGTCGCCTTGGCCGGCATCCTGTTTGCGGCACCTGACCTGCTACTGCTCGACGAGCCAACCAACCATCTGGACCTCGAAGCGACACTCTGGCTGGAAAGCTATCTGAAAACCTACCCCCACACGGTGTTACTGATCAGCCACGACCGGACATTACTGAACAGCGTCCCAACCCGGATGATCCACATCGATCAACGGAAATTGGTTGCCTACGCTGGCGGTTATGACCAGTTCGAACGGACCCGTCGGGCCAATCTTGAACGCCTGTCGGCGCTTCAATCCCGGCAGATCGCCCAGCGCAAACATTTGCAATCCTTTATCGACCGTTTTCGAGCCAAAGCCACCAAAGCCCGCCAAGCCCAAAGCCGGATCAAGGCGCTGGAACGGATGGAGCCGATCATCGGCATTGTCGAGGAAAGCACGCCCGAGTTCGAATTCCCCAGCCCTGAGCCCCTCCCCCCTCCCCTGATCACCCTGGAAAATGTCACAGTGGGCTACGAGGGACGGCCCATCCTCAGTCGGCTTGACCTGCGGATTGACCTGGATGACCGAATCGCCTTGCTTGGCGCCAACGGCAACGGCAAATCGACCCTCATTAAGCTGCTGGCAAACCGGCTCTCTCCCTTATCCGGGCAGTATCGGCGATCCGGAAAATTGAAAGTCGGCTATTTTGCCCAGGACCAAGCCGAGGAATTGACGCCAACCCTAACTCCGATTCAAGAATTGCAGCGGGTTTTACCGACCACTCCCGAAGAGAAATTGCGCTCCCATCTAGCCCGTTTCGGCCTTGGCCGGGACCGAGCGGAAACCGTGGTCGCGAAGCTTTCGGGTGGCGAGAAGGCGCGATTGCTATTTGCCCTGATGACTCGCGAAGCCCCCCATATCCTGATGCTTGACGAGCCCACCAACCATCTGGACATCGACAGTCGCAGCGCCCTCATCCAAGCCATCAACGGCTTTGAGGGAGCGGTGATTCTGATCAGTCACGATCCCCACCTGATCGAACTGACTGCCGACCGGCTGTGGCTGGTGAGTGACGGCACATGCACCGCCTATGACGGAGACCTGGAAAGCTATCGCGCCCTGCTGTTAGACCGGATGCGTTCAGGAGGAGGCCGTCGCAATGGCGAGGGGGCTGCTACCCGACGCGACCAACGTCGGGTGGCAGCGGACCAACGCGCTGCCTTGGCTCCGCTGCGCCGCAAAGCCGCCGAGGCCGAAGCCGACGTCACCAAACTGACGGCAAGCTGTGAACGACTCGAGAAGCGACTGGCCGATCCCCAATTGTACACAGGCCCTGGTGACGAACTCACTCGTCTTCAGATCGAATTAGGGGAGCTTCGTAAGCGCCTAGCGATCGCGGAAGATGCTTGGCTGGATGCCTTGGAAAGACTGGAAACCGCCACTGAGCAAGCAGGGGGATGACCAAGCCCCTTCAATCCGGCGCGATATTATATCCGAACCATTTCAACGATAAACGCGCCAGCGTACCGTCAGCAATGGCTGCGGAGAGTGCCTTGTTCACCTGTAAAAGATGGTCAGAATCACCCTGGGGCAGAGCCGCCGCCAAGCCATTGCCCAACACGCCACCGGATAAAATTGGGCCGAACAGCACTGGCGGATTGAGCTGATTGCCGTTGCGCGCCACAAAGTTATAGAGCGACCAACTGGTGGCCATGACGGCATCGACTTTTCCCGTCAGAACATCGTCATACATTTCTTCTTCATAGGTATAACGCCGAATTTCGACAATATCTTTCATATAGCTCTCTGCAAATTTTTCTTGAATTGTATTGACATGGACGGCCAACTTCGCTCCCTGCATATCCCGCAAAAATTCATGCAATGGCTCTGGAATATCACTGTCGTTTCCATCCAAAATAAAATGGTCCGGCGATAAAACCGACGCTAAAAAGTTACCTTTGACCGTCATAAACCCACTTGAAGTCGCCGCATAAGCTTGACTGAAATGAACTCGCGCTGCCCTCTCAGCCGTTGCCGTCAAACCGCCAATATAGATATCATAAACATGAGCATTAAGATCATCGAATATTTTTTCAAAATCAACAGCCTTAACAAGACAAGAGGCATGCATCCTCGAACACATATCGTTAATCATATCAATTTCAAAGCCCGTAATTTCTCCTTTTTCGTCACTGATCGTCCATGGTGGATAGTTACCATAAGTTCCAATCTGCAAAATATCTTGCGCTGCCGCCGGTACGGTCAGATTTATCAAGCCAACAATAAGAATAGAATAACGAAACATGATCATTATCTCTCTAATTGGATATCTTGGCGAACGGACATGACGTATTAAGACTCCAGATTCTGCAATAAGGGTATTTCATCATTTGTGATAATCCGTATCAAGAAAAGATATCGAATATCAATGTCTGCCGACTCTCGCCGGACGCTTCCTTCTTCGCTCCCCTTCGCCCCTGGCATCGCAGGATTGGTGGTGTTATAAGCCTGGCGGATCCGGGCGGGTTGGGCCAACCCGTCGAACATACGGATAACGAAATCGATACATAACAGGAGGAATCGTGGGCGCACACTGCGGTTTGCCCGACGACCGCCGTATCTCGGAAGTGCTCGTTGAATTCCGCGCGGCTTTACCGCCGGGGCGCGTGACGTTGGCAGATATTGTGGCAGCGCTTGGGGATCGAACCATCGGCGGCATCCTGCTGGTGCTGGCTATCCCGACGGTCATGCCCGTGCCGCTGGGTGTTTCGGTGCTGTTCAACCTACCTGTGCTCTTGTTCACCTTTCAAATGGTGCGGGGCGGTGGCACCGTCGAGCTGCCGGCTTGGCTTTTAAGCCGATCCCTGTCGTCCGAAGCGACCATTGGCATGATTGATGGCATTCTGCCCCGACTTCGGGCCATCGAAGGCATGCTTCGTCCGCGCCTGCCCCGGCTCACCACCGCGCGCTTCGAGCGGTGGTTGGGCTTGATCTGCTTTGTGATGGCCGCTATCGCCATCACCCCTCTGCCCCTGATCGGCTGGCTGCCCGGTTTTGGCTTGATTATCATCGCCCTTGGCCTCATCGAGCATGACGGTCTTGCGGTGGCGGTGGGGCTGGGCTTTGCGGTCGCCGCCGTGATTTTTGCGGCGGGTCTTGTGATCAGCCTGTCCTACGCTGAAACCTTATGGCGGATGCTACCGCCTTCGCCCCTGTGACCAAAAAGAAGCGGACGTCACAGTGAAGTGACCAGAGTCGTCTTTTCAGTGTTGTCTTGTCGGCTTCTGATTTGTTACACCCTTCGGCTATGCATGGGGATCCACGGAACGAGGGCAGTGAGCGGGACTCTTGCCCTGGCCCGTCACCCGAAACATTCAACGGCGAAAGGCCGCACATGTCACAAACCGAAGTCGACGTTGCCGACAAGGCGAAAGGTCGCAAAGCCCCCCCCGCCGCCTGGGTTTTCTTCCAGCGTTGGCTGGCCAACCCGTTGTCGATGGGCTCCATTGTCCCGTCGTCGATCGGTTTGCGCAAGCTGGTGACCAATAACGTGATTTGCGGCCCCGACGAAATCGTCGTGGAATTTGGCGGTGGTACCGGCGCCATCACGCGCGCTTTGCTCGAAGCGGGCGTGCCGTCTGAGCGGGTCTGGTCGATCGAGATTGATGGCGAGTTGGCCGCCTTCCTGCACCAAACCTATCCCGATGTGAATGTCGTTCACGGCGATTGCCGCGAAATCGAGAAATTCATCGGCGAAGATCTGGTCGGCAAGGTCGGAACCATCGTTGTCGGGATCCCGATGGTGATGCTGCCGATCGAATTGCAGAAGGAAATCGTCGCGGCCATCTTCCGGGTTCTGCCCAAGGGCCGTCGCTTCCTCCTTTACACCTACTGCGCCACGTCGCCGCTGGACATGAAGAAGCTCGGCTTGAAGGGCAAGCGCCTGGGCTGGACCCCGCGCAACTTCCCGCCGGCTTCGGTTTGGGGCTACACCAAGGCCGATTGATCGGACTTGATTGCACAGTGACGATGATCGCGAAACCCCAGGCGCCAAACAGTGTCTGGGGTTTCGGTTCGTTCGGGGAAGACCGCAAGGCCGTCGCCTGCCAACCCGCCGGCCAGCCGGCCAAAGAAAGTATCACCGCCACGTGATCGTTCCTTGCCCTGCCGCCCCCCACTCCGTCGTCAGCATGACCGGCTTTTCTCGAGCCGAGAGCCAGGGTGACGGCGTGGCTTGGACCGTCGAAGCCAAAAGCGTCAATGGTCGCAACCTGGATATCCGCTGTCGCCTGCCCCTTGGCTTCGAGTCGCTGGAAGCCATGGTTCGGGCCGAAGTCGCCCGTCGCTTTAAGCGCGGGTCCATCAGCATCACCGTAACCCTGACCCGCACTGCTGCGACCGCCACTCAATTACGAATCAATCGCCCCCTGCTGGATCAACTTTTGGCGTTGGCGCGCGACTTAGCCGGAGCCGGAGCCGCACCGCCCCGGCTCGATGCCGTGCTGGCCATCCGAGGCGTGATCGAAACGGTGGACGAGGGTGAGGATGCAGCCAAGCGCGATCAGATTCAGGCGCAACTGGGTACCGATCTGGCTCAGGCCCTGGATCGCCTCGCCCAAGCCCGACGAGAGGAAGGCGCCCGCTTAGGGGAGATTTTGACCCTCCTCCTCGAAGATATCGCTGTCCTGGTGGCCAGCGCCGCCGATTGCGCCGCAACCCAACCGGCCATCCTGCGCGAACGCCTCAAAAGCCAGTTATCGATACTCCTGGAGGCCGCGCCAGCCTTACCCGAAGACCGACTGGCCCAAGAACTGGCCCTGCTGATCACACGCGGCGATGTTCGCGAAGAGCTAGACCGGCTGCGCGCCCATATTGCAGGAGCACGGGAGCTTTTGATCGCGCAGGATGCCATTGGCCGCCGATTGGATTTCCTGTGTCAGGAATTCAATCGGGAAGCCAACACCCTATGCTCTAAATCCACCGACGTCGAACTGACCCGCATTGCTCTGGCTCTCAAGGCCACCATCGAGCAGTTCCGCGAACAAGTGCAGAATATCGAATGACCGCCTTCCCTTCAGAGTCCAGCATTCACCGTCGCGGTTTGCTCCTAGTGCTGTCGTCGCCATCCGGGGCTGGCAAGAGCACCCTCTCTCGGCGCCTGCTTGCAGAGGAGCCCAACCTGTCCATGTCGGTATCCATGACCACCCGCCCTCCGCGTTCGGGCGAAGTCGACGGCGTCCATTATCATTTTGTCGATCATGATCAATTTGACCAGATGATTGCCGCCGATGGGTTCATGGAATATGCGACAGTGTTCGGCAACCAATACGGGACGCCCAAAGCAGCGGTGGCAACCCAATTGGCCGATGGGCGTGACGTGTTATTTGATATTGATTGGCAAGGAACCCAGCAGATCGGCGAGATCGCCTGCGATGATCTGGTGAGCGTGTTCATCCTCCCGCCCTCAGCCGGCGAGTTGGAGCGCCGACTGCGAACCCGCGCCCAAGACTCCGCCGCCGTTATCGCCCAGCGCATGGCCAAGGCCAACGACGAGGTCAGTCATTGGGCAGAGTACGACTACGTCATCGTCAATGCCGACCTTGACCTAAGCGTGACTCGAATTCGGGCAATCCTGGCGGCGGAGCGGCTGAAACGTCGCCGCCAAATAGGACTTGCGGAGTTCGTTAAGACGCTGCAACACGTCTGCTAAGGGACGCGAGGCTCTCTCTCAGCATCGTTCGGACACTCCGCCAGCGGGACACCGCAGACAGAGAGGCTTCAACCAGCGCAACGGCTTCGAGCACGCCTTGGTGGGCTTCTTCGGGGTGTGCGGTGCGAGCCCCCTCTTCGGCTTGTCGGGCGGCGGCACTCAGGGCACACAGGCCATAACACGCGGCCCCTCCGGCTAGGGCATGAGCGGTCATCAGCATCCCGGCCAGCTCTCCAGCGGCACTTTGGCGCACCAGAGCAGCAACCCTTGGACGCACAGTTGGTTCCAGCAGCGCCAAGTAACTATCAAGCTCCTGGTCATCATCGAGCATGTCGGCAAGTTCATCAAGGATGGTGCAGTCAAAGATCGCCACCTCTTCGGCATTGATCATCACCGTTTCAGCTTGAAACACCCCTTCCCCAGCGACACGCCGATCGCACTCGCCCCCCTTGTCGCTCAAACCCGCTGTCTCCCTTATTACGATTTTTGACGAGGCCGGCACCCCCGTACAAAGACCGTTCAGTCTTCGTCCCCTATCCTGGAGACTGTCATTTTCAGCAGACACTCTTCCAGCGCCTTCAGACTGAGGCCACCAACACTCCATGACTGGCTCAGTCGTCACGGTTCTTGTCATCTTGTTCATTGTCCCGCCGGCGATGCCCCGGCAAAGAGTGATCCGTCCGCTTCCCAGCGTTTCGGTATGATGACATTAGGGAATTTTTAACCGATTTTCAATTTCTTCCCGCGCATAACAGGACCACACATTGCTATTATTAGACTTTTTATCTATTTTTTACTAAACTAAAAAGTTAGAGTTCTATAATTTTATAAATCGTAAATTTCCATCATCAGAAAAAATGGCCAATCATAGAAAAACGTCACGGATTCAATCCAGAAATTCGAAATGACGCCCCTGGAATTGAACTGTTTTTGCGGGCTTTAGATTTCTTATGAAAAATCTAAAGATGTCTCCAGACCCGGCCCCACCGACACCGGCCTTTGGCTGGCATCTCTCTTCCTGAGGGCGCGACAAAACGTCGCAGAGGCCGTGTGGGGTGTCCGAAGAGGCTTCCCTCGGACACCCGTCCCCGTTCAAGCCCGTGCAATCCCCGCGCTGGCATCGGAAACACCTAAGGCCTGAAGAGCCATCGCAACAATATGGCGAGCATTCAAAGCGGCATCATCATATTGCCGCACCGGCGTATCCTGCTCGATAAAGCGATCCGGCAAGGTCATGGGACGGATCTTAAGACCGCCGTCCAGCAAGCCGGCATGGGCCAGATCATGAAGCACGAGACTACCGAAGCCGCAAACGGCGCCTTCCTCAATGGTAATCAGAACTTCATGTTCTAGCGCGAGGCGACGAATCAGAGCTGTATCGAGGGGTTTGGCAAAACGGGCATCGGCAACTGTGGTCGGTAATCCTCGAGCCGCCAAGTCCTGAGCCGCCTTAACGCACTCTCCAAGCCGACACCCTAAATTCAGCAGGGCAACCTTGCTCCCCTCCTGGATAATCCGCCCGCGTCCAATCTCTAAAATCTGCCCTTTCTTGGGCCGCTCAAGACCAACTCCCTCACCGCGCGGATAGCGAATCGCGCTCGTGCGATCATCGATGGCAGCAGCGGTCGCCACCATATGCATCAATTCGGCCTCGTCCGAAGGTGCCATCAACACAATTCCGGGCAGACAGCCCAAAAAGGCCAAATCGAACGTTCCCGCATGAGTGGCGCCGTCGGCCCCCACTAGGCCCGCGCGGTCCATCGCGAAGCGCACGGGCAACTTTTGAAGCACCACGTCATGAACCAACTGGTCATAAGCGCGCTGTAGGAAGGTCGAATAGATAGCGACGAACGGTCGAAACCCTTCACAGGCCAAACCGGCGGCAAAGGTCACGGCATGCTGCTCGGCAATCCCCACATCAAAACAGCGAGTCGGGAATTGTTTTTCAAACAAATCCAAACCAGTCCCCGACGGCATGGCCGCTGTGATCGCCACAACTTTCGGGTCCAGCTCGGCTTCGGCAATCAGAGCATCGGCAAAGACCCGAGTGTAAGTCGGAACATTGGATTTGGTCTTAGCCTGAGCGCCCGTCACCACATCGAAACGCGCCACCGCGTGCAGCTTGTCTGCCGACGCCTCTGCTGGCCCATAACCATGGCCCTTTTTGGTGACGACGTGAATCAGCACAGGGCCAGCATTGCCATCGCGATCTTCGGCATCTCGAACATTCTGAAGCACCGGCAACAGGTGATCCAGATTGTGGCCGTCGATCGGGCCGACATAATAAAACCCCATCTCTTCAAACAAGGTTCCGCCGGTTACCAATCCTCGAGTGAACTCCTCGGCGCGGCGTGCGGCGTTGCGTAGCGGTTCCGGCAGATGGTCGGCAATATCCTTGGCGAAATGGCGCAGGCTCAGATAGGGCTTGGACGAAATCAACCGCGACAGATAGGCGCTCATAGCCCCCACCGGCGGCGCGATCGACATGTCGTTATCGTTGAGAATCACGATCAGCCGGCTGTTCATGGCACCGGCATTGTTCATGGCCTCAAAAGCCATGCCGGCACTCATGGAACCGTCGCCGATCACGCACACCACCTGATTGCCACTGCCAGCCAGATCACGGCCAACCGCCATACCAAGGCCGGCGGAAATGGAGGTCGAACTGTGGCCTGCACCGAACGGATCATATTCGGATTCGCACCGCCGGGTGAATCCTGATAGCCCCCCCGCTTGCCGAAGCGTGCGAATGCGATCTCGCCGGCCCGTGAGAATTTTATGGGGATAAGCCTGATGGCCCACGTCCCAGATCACGCGGTCTGCCGGGGTGTTGAACACATAGTGTAAAGCCACCGTCAACTCGACCACGCCGAGACCAGCCCCCAAATGACCGCCCGTCACCGACACGGCGTCAATGGTCTCGATCCGCAATTCCTGAGCCAGTTGCGGTAACTGCTCCGGGGCGAGACGGCGAATGTCTGCCGGCTCCCGAATGCGATCAAGCAGCGGGGTCTTGCTGGTTGCGCTCAATTCTCTCTCCCCATTCTCAGGCCGACCGAACCCTCGGAGCCTGTTACCTACGCGAGCCTGTCCGAAAACGCTCTCAAAATAACGCCGGCCCTGTCATGCCGCCACCAGGGATGAGCCCCGGCTCGACTGACGGCCCCGGCCCGACTTCAGGCGTTGCGATGGACGATGAAATGAGCGACCGCCTGGAGATTGGCCGCGCGAACACCAAATACATCCAGGTGGCTGGCGGCCCGATCGGCCAACCGCTCCGCCTCGGCGCGAGCCCCCGCCACCCCCAACAACGAAACAAACGTCGCCTTACCCGCAGCGGCATCCACCCCCACCGGCTTGCCGACAGCATCGGCAGACCCTTCGACGTCCAAAAGGTCATCAGCAATCTGGAACGCCAAGCCGATATCCCGTGCATAACGGCCCAACGCCTGATGGGGCTCGGCTCCGGCCAGCCCCAGAATGGCGCCCGCCTCGGCAGAGAAGCGAATCAAGGCTCCAGTCTTACCCTCTTGCAACCGGGTGGTCTCAGCCAAATCGAAGGTCGTGGTCTCGGCCACCAAATCCAACATCTGACCACCAACCATGCCCGACGGCCCGGCAGCCACCGCCAGCGCCGTCACCAAGGCCGAACGCACCGACGGATCCGGATGAGTCGCCGGATCGGCCAGAACCTCAAACGCCATTGTCAACAGCCCATCTCCGGCCAGCACCGCCACCGCCTCGTTAAACTGCTTGTGGACCGTCGGACGGCCTCGGCGCAAGTCGCTGTTATCCATGGCCGGCAGATCGTCATGAATCAGCGAGTAGCAATGGATCAACTCCACGGCCACTCCCGTCCGCAAAGCGTGCTCGGGCGCCACATCAAACAACCCTGAACTCTCCAGCACCAAAAAGGGCCGGAGCCGCTTGCCGCCGCCGAGTGCGCCGTACCGCATGGCATCCCACAAGGGCGCCTCAGGACGCACCGTGGGGACCAGCAGACGATCAATCGCTGCCTCGACCGACGCCGCCGCCTGCGCCATCGCCTGTTCCAACTGAGAAGCCACAACCGCCTCGTTCGCCGTTGACGTGACCGCCGGCACCGTAGAGGACGAAGATTACGGCATCCTGGCAGCGCCGGACCCACCGCGACATCATCCCGACCTTTGTGCGGCCATCACCAGAACAGGTGCGGCGTCATCGGCCCACCTGAACGAAGGGCTACCACAAACCACGCCCGGCATGATGACGTCAAGCCGTCATACGCACGCCCGAATCTGGCAAGGACGAAGTGATCTTTCCGCCACGCCCTGGAACCCGCAACGATGCTACGATGATTGAGGTTCAAAAGGACATGGAATCGACACTCCAAGCCTCTTGACCAGGGGAGCCCCGACAATCAGATACCGGCGATGTGTCAGTATCAGCTCGCCGGTATCAGACATCGGGCCTTGATGGTGTCTCATCAAGGCTGCCCTCAGACGCCGGGCGGGCGCATCCGCGCCCTTGGCTTCGCGCGCATGGGCGCGCGGGGCCGCCGTCGCGGCCCGAGGACCGGCAGGGTGTCAGTATCAGGGCTCGCCGGTATCAGACGCCGGGCGGGCGCATCCGCGCCCTTGGCTTCGCGCGCATGGGCGCGCGGGGCCGCCGTCGCGGCCCGAGGACCGGCAGGGTGTCAGTATCAGGGCTCGCCGGTATCAGACGCCGGGCGGGCGCATCCGCGCCCTTGGCTTCGCGCGCATGGGCGCGCGGGGCCGCCGTCGCGGCCCGAGGACCGGCAGGGTGTCATCGTTATAGCTCGCCGGTATCATTGTTATGGCCCACAGGTATCTCAGGGCTGAAAATTCACGCATCCCGTAGCGTCGCCTGGACCGCTTGTGGTACCAGTCGGCCCGACGGAGAAAAGGGCCCTTGCCTTTTTTGTCGTTCTCCCCCTCCGTCGCTTCGCAGGGACGCTGCGGAGCCGAGCCGACCGCGATCAGGAGTGTTCCCTTCATGGACCCCAAAAGCCAACAGCCCTTGCGCGTTATCCTGGCACAACCCCGAGGATTTTGCGCAGGCGTCGAGCGGGCGATCGAAATCGTCGAGCGGGCCTTGCGTATTTACGGCCAGCCGGTCCATGTTCGTCACGAGATCGTTCACAACAAGCGCGTGGTTGAGGAGCTGAAGGCGCGAGGTGCGCGGTTCGTCGAGACCGTGGACGATATTCCTCCCGGCGCCGTCACCATTTTCAGCGCCCATGGCGTCGCCCGCACCGTTGAAACCGAAGCGGCCCTCCGTCAGTTGCACGTCATTGATGCGACATGCCCTTTGGTCACCAAGGTTCACAAAGAGGGCCAGCGTTACGCCAACAGCGGCTATGACGTCGTCCTGATCGGCCATCCCGGACACCCCGAAGTCGAGGGGACCATGGGGCAGATCGACGGGACCGTTCATATTGTCTCTTCGGTGGTGGATGTGAACATACTCGCCCCCGCTCACCCCGAGCGGTTGGCCTATGTCACCCAAACCACCCTCAGCGTCGATGATACCCGCGAAATCATTGCAGCCCTCAAGCTCCGCTTTCCGTCCATCGTTGGCCCCGACGTGAAAGACATCTGTTACGCCACCCAAAACCGCCAGAGCGCGGTTCGGCAATTGGTCGGCATGGTTGATCTCATTCTGGTGGTGGGCGCGCATAACAGCTCGAACTCCAATCGGCTACGGGAAATTGGCACCGAAATGTCAAAGCCAAGCTATTTGGTGGAAGACGCCACGGCGCTGCAACCCGAATGGCTGGACAATATCACCACCGTCGGCATCACCGCCGGAGCCTCGGCCCCCGAAGAGGTGGTGCAGGAGTTGGTGCGGCGAATCGCCGAAATCCGGCCTATCCAGGTCGAACTCCTTGATGGAATCGAGGAAAATGTTCATTTCAAGCTGCCGCCCGAGTTGGATAACGCGGAAGCATCGACCTGAAACCCCAACGGGTTGGATAGAGATCGAGGACGGTAAGCGCCCCTCGACCTAGACGATCGGTGGGCTTGGGCATTTGGCTGCGACCGGCAGCCCCGCGCGTCTGTGCGCGCAAAGCCAAGGGTACGGACGGGTACCTGCCCGGCGTAAGGGCAGCTTTGATGTGTCAACATGAAAGCCCGATGGTATAAGGCCCCTAGTCTGGGGTCCAGACGCGGATGAGGGAGGACGGCGGTATGGGTGTTCCGTTAAGACAACAGGTTGCCATCGGCGCCTATATCGTCAAACAGAAGCTGCTAGGACGCGCACGATACCCTCTGGTGTTGATGCTGGAACCGCTCTTTCGCTGTAACCTCGCCTGTGCGGGCTGCGGCAAGATCGATTACCCTGATGCGGTGCTGAATCGCCGCCTGAGTGTCCGCGAGTGCCTGGATGCAGCGGCGGAGTGCGGGGCTCCGGTGGTTTCGATTCCCGGCGGCGAGCCGTTGCTGCACAAGGAGATCGGCGACATCGTTGCGGGTCTGGTGGCTCAACGCCGCTATGTCTATCTCTGCACCAACGCTCTGCTGCTTGAAAAGAAGCTGGACCTGTTTACGCCGAGTTCTTACCTCTCCTTCTCGGTTCATCTGGATGGACTGCGCGAGCATCATGACCGCTCGGTCTGTCAGGATGGGGTCTTTGATCGGGCTGTGGCAGGCATTCGGGCGGCTTTGGCGCGGGGCTTCCGGGTCAATTGCGCCGCGACTTTTTATGACGGCGTGCCGGCTGCCGACATCGCCGCCTTTTTGGATTTCGTCCGTGACTTAGGCGTTGAAGGTGTCACCATCGCGCCCGGCTATGCCTACGAACGCGCCCCCGATCAGCAACATTTCCTCAACCGTCGCAAAACTAAAGAACTGTTCCGCGATGTGTTCCGCATGGGGCGGGGCCGCAAGTGGCGGATCACCCATTCCAGCCTCTATCTGGACTTTCTGGCTGGCAATCAAGATTACCGCTGCACCCCCTGGGGCAACCCGACTCGGAATGTCTTTGGCTGGCAACGCCCCTGTTACTTGCTGAACGAGGGCGTCACCAGCACGTTTAAGGCGCTGATGGCCGAGACCCATTGGGATGATTACGGCACAGGCCGCTACGAAAAATGCGCCAACTGCATGGCTCATTGCGGTTACGAGCCCACCGCTGCCGCCGACGCGGTCGCCCATCCGCTTAAAACGGCCTGGGTGGCGTTGCGCGGGGTCAAGACTTCGGGTGAAATGGCCCCGGAGATTCCGTTGGCTGACCAGCGCCCTGCGCAACAGGTGTTTGATCAGGTGGTGTCCGAGGCGGTCGGGGCATTAGCCGAGCAGGAACGCCGCCGGGCCTAAGCACTGAACCGCCCGACTTAGCGCAGAGAGACCGGCTTGACTGTCTGCGGCCAACCGCAGCAGGGCCGGGAGGGTCCATGGCGCTGCCAACAGCCGCAGCGCCACCGCAAGGGGGCGGGCGTCTCCGTCCGGACCCAAGCCCGCCAGAGCCGGCCCTGGAATGGCACGATCGGCAGGATCGGCGATGGCCCGCAGAACCAGCAGCGGGAGCCCGTGCTCCCGCGCCACCGCCGCCACCACATGGCTTTCCATATCCACCGCCACCGGGTCCGTAGCGTGGGCCAATGCGGCCTTAGCGGCGGCTGTGGTTACGGCATGATCCGAACCCACCAGCCGCACCCCGTCAACAATCGCTAGGCCCCTGGCATGCGCTAGCGCCACCACCCGGTGATACCAAGCCGGGTCAACCTCGTAGACCGGCCCAGAGAGCTGACCCGGAGTCGGCGGCCCAACCACAGTTTTAGGTAGGATCAGGGTTCCCGGCTCCAGACCCGGACTCAGTGCCCCAGCAATGCCGAAGCTCACCAGCGCGGTCGCACCTTCGGCCACCATTCGCTCGGCTCGCTCTCGGGCTAATTGCGGTCGGGCACCGGAACACACCACGCGAACGGGCATGGCGGCCAAGCAGGCGGCTTCGGTGGTCATGCCGACCACCACCGCAACTTTAGTCATGGAATCCTACTCATCGACGGTTCGTTGATAGGCTTAGGAGGCCTCGCCCCCATAGGCGCTAGGACAGGGCCATTCCCTTGGCTTTTGCAGGGCTCCGCCTGCACCCGCAAGAGGGATACAGCCCTTTTGACCACGAGACGTCACAGGCTAAAGGGCTGACTGGCCCTTTGCGGGCGTGGGCAGAGTCCACGAAAAGCCTTATCTGAGCGGCCCTATATGAGACCTAGAGCAAACCCCCCTCAATGGGGCGCCAGGAACCGCTCATCTTCCCAGCGTGACTTCATGATCCAGTCGTAAATCTCCAACTGCCCTTGCTCTTCGTCATAGGCCATCACGAAGTCTCCCTCGCGATACACCGCCGAACATTGGGCTGGCCCACTGCCGCTACAGGACAGGCAGAGCAAATCCTCGTCGACCTTGTACTCGCATAAGGTGCTGTAGCCCTTGATACCGCCATGGAAATTAAGCCAACGCCCCCGGCCATCGGCGTCAAAGGCCAACAGTCGCTGGTATTCTTTGCCGAACGGCCCGGCCAACACGGCGCTACTCCAGGATTTACCGCGCAACAACGCGTTGATTTCGGCACTGCTCAAGCGTACCAACGACGCTGGCAGGGTTTGTTTTTCGGTCAAAGATTTCAACACTTCGGCACCGCGCTTCATCAAAGGCCCCGAGACCATCGAACAGCCGGCACAATTGACAAAAGCCTCGTCACCCCGATTGGCCATTCCCCACGGATCATCGCCCGAGGGGATGCTAAAGGTTTTGCCTTGCCCCATGGTCCGCTGGGCCGCCCCTGCCGACGATTGAGCCTCGGACTCGGGCGTGGCGGTTGGCACGGGAGGCGTAGTTTGCGCTTTCGGAGATGTGGCGCCCCATAAAACCAGCCCGACCACACCAACAACAGTCACCATCCTACGCATCGCTTCAGCCTCCGCCCTGATCAAAAAATTTGGCCCAACCCCATATATTTTCCCATCCGGCATCAGCGGGTTGACCGACGGTACCCTGGCCAACGGCAGCCGGAACTGTCAATCAGAAAGCGTCAGGACTTAGGAAAGACCCTTTGCCAAGACTGCAAGAGGGGTCAATTCAGGCGACCCCGAGGAGCAGCCAACGCCTCTTCCAATTGCTCTGCGATCGCCGATGCCACCGGACTGGCTTGATGATTGATGAGTCGCCAAGCCCCATCTTCTTTGATGAAGATATTGGTGGCCGCCAGCAAGGCGCCATTGATGATCTCTAAACAAACCACTTGGCCAAAATCGCCATAGATCAGCGGATATTCTTCGTAGCAACGAATCGAAGGCGGTTGCGCTCCCCGTAGAATCTCGTTCCAGCTTTGTAGAACCCGATCGCGACCAACCAACGGCGGCCAGCCGGGATGAACACAGGCAACCGGCGCTGTCACCGCCCATAACGTCGCCATGGCTGAAACATCTCTATCCCCGACAATGCGATAGAAATCCCGATTGGCCGCAAGCAATCCTCGCGCCTCGGCTGACGACGATTTCGGGCCGCGCCCATCCTCAACCACTCTTGCGACCTCCCCTTTTTGGAACCCTCGGAAGAACAAACGCCGAGTCCATCCCTGGCATTGTAGCACGACAGCATCCTGTCCGGGGCCCGAACCCTCTCGACAGCCAGAATGGTTGCTATAGAATGAACAGAGAACGGAGGCCCCCTCACCTCCCCCCGTTGGCCCGTTTGATCTCGGCGCCCTTTGGAAATGGCCTCTTTGATACCGGCGAGCTATAACGATGACACACTGCCGGTCCTCGGGCCGCGACGACGGCCCCGCGCGCCCATGCGCGCCCAAGGGCGCGGATGCGCCCGCCCGGCGTCTGAGGGCAGCCTTGATCAGTCAACATCAAGGCTCGATGGTATGACCCCTCCAGGAGCCTCGCCATGTCCCCACCCGCGCCGCCGTTGGATTCCGATCGCCAAGCATGCCTGTTCGACACCCTGCCGGAGATCGAACCGCGCCACCGCCGGAGCCGAGGCCGCCGTTCAGCGAAGCTGCTGGCTCCAGACCCGATTCCGCCGGTCCCCATCGCCGCCCCAATCGAGGCCCCCGCTCTTGAATCGTCAGCCCCCGCTAGCCGGGACATGGCGGAACCCCAGCGCCTGGACCCTGCAACACTGAGCCATCCTGAACTCTCTGATCTGGTCGCCGCGCTGAACGAATCCAGTCTGGGATTTCTCCTGGTTGAAGTCACACAGGAGGTCAAACGACGACTAGCGCCGGACCCCTCTGAGCCAGACTCTTGCGAGGATGAAGACGCCTTATCCCCCCAACGCCGACCTCATCCGCAGTTGATACGGGCTCTGCGCACCGTCCTGATGGAATTGACAGAGAATGACACCGGCTGATACCGGCGAGCCCTGATACTGACACATCGCCGGTATCGGGCCGCGACGGCGGCCCCGCGCGCCCATGCGCGCGAAGCCAAGGGCGCGGATGCGCCCGCCCGGCGTCTGAGGGCAGCCTTGATGAGTCACCATCAAGGCTCGATGGTATGACACCGGCTTGATACTGCCAAGCCACAGCCACAGCGCCAGAAAATCCCTTTAACGCCGCCCAATCCAAATCAGCGTTAAGTCATCGCGTAAGGGCCGCGATACCTGCTCAAGAAAAGGCTCCAGCAAAACCGATACCGGATCCGCAGGCCGCCGGTCGGCTGCCACCATCTTACGCACCTGAGCCAAGACCGCCTCTTGACCAAAGGGCGCACCATCGACGCCCCGGCACTCCAAGAGCGCATCGCTATAGAGCAGCAGAAATCCCCCCGGTGGCAATAGAACGTGTTGGGTTCGATATTTAGCGTGATGGGAAATTCCAAGCAACAATCCAGACGAATCGAGTAGCGTTAATTCGCCATCAACGCACAAGATCGGATTAGGCGCACCGGCCCCGGCATAGGTAAGAAGATTCGTCTGCTTGTCTAAAACACAATAAAAAGCAGTCGCAAACTGTCCGGTTGGCAAAACTTCCTTCAGCGCAACATTTAAATAAGTCAGCCATTCCGCTGGATCTTTGCGACTGACCGAACTTCGCTCAAACAGCGTATGCAAACGAAAGGTATTAATGGCTGCTGTAATGCCATGACCGGCAAAATCAACAATCAAAAAGCCAATTCTGTCGGCATCAACCTCAAAAATACTCCATAAATCCCCACCCAACTCTGAAGATGTTTCAAAATGGCTGGTAATATCTAGGCCATAAATCTCACCTAACTTGGCAATCGAGCGAGATTCCGGAAGTAATGAAATTTGCATGGCGTGAGCATGCAGGAGTTCTTTCTGAACCCGCTCGCGAAACGCCGTCAAATCGCGAAATAACTTGCGTCGTTCCAATTGGTGACGCACCCGCGCAATGCACTCACCGGGCCGAATCGGTTTGCTAATAAAATCATTGCCGCCCGCATTGAAACAGGCCACCTGCTCTTCGTCACGATCCAGCGCCGTCTGGAACAAAATCGGCAGTTCCGCATTCCGGGGATCGCTGCGCAACTGACGGCACATTTCCAAGCCGTCCATGCGCGGCATGGCCACATCCAACAAAACCAGATCCGGGCGAAACGTTTCAACCTTGGCCAAACCGTCGACGCCGTCGGTGGCAAAGGCAATGTTCCGAATCCCGCTGCGTGTCAGGAGCAAAGACAATGACTTCCGATTGAATTCATTGTCATCAACAATCAAGACTCGACAATCATCGAGGGAAATCGCCATATTAGTCCCTCCCTCATGGGGGCGCGGCGGCAGATGCCGCCGGTATTAGAGGGCAAAACGCAAAGAGACACAACGCCCGCCATCGGTCACAGCCACCCGACCGGCCAATGCCCGCATGAACACAAACCCTCGCCCCGACCGACTGGTTCCGTCGATCTCAGTTGGGATCAGGGAGGTATCAAAACCGTCTCCCTGGTCGGCAACGCTGATATCAAGAGCTTGGCCTGACCAGCGAGTCAGGACTTCGATGCGCCGCCGACGCAACATCGGATCGGCCAAACGCTCGTTCACCAACTGGCTAAAGACCCGATACCCTTCCGGATGGTCTTTGGCCGTGCTAGAGATGCCAAGATTGCCGTGAACGATGGCGTTTGCCACCGCTTCTTGCAGGCACAACTCAATCACCGACCGCTGCTCCCGCGAGATCACCGCCCGCGAGACCAACTCATCGCTCACCAAAGCCGCCATCTGAAGCCCAAAACTGGTTCCAGTGGTCAACGACACGTAAAAGCCAGTGGTCGAAATCGCCACGGCTGCCCAATCTCCCACAGGCCCCTCGTCGGCCACCACTTCGACCAATGCCGAACAGGGTTCCCTCAGAGCCGCTGCCAAAGAAGCCCGATCAATCTCCGACACCAACAAAACCCGGCAATTCCGGGCCCCGGTGCCTGGCACGTCGCCAACGCCTGACTCGAACGCATCGAAACGCGCGACGCACCGCCCGTCCGCATCCGCCGGTATCAAATCGGCGACGACGGTAAATGGACAGCTTATGATGCTCGCCTCACTAGTATTCGATGGTCACGATTTCGCCGATCTTCGCCAGATCGATGGACCGCTTCACATCATTGCGCGGCCCTCGGACAACGAGCTTGATATTTTTCTGCTCCGCTTCCTCCTGAAGAATTAAAATCATGCCAAGCCCCGCCGAATCAATAAAATCGAGCCCGGACACGTCAACCACGAATCGACGCAGATTGGGGCCATCCAACAATGCGACAATATCGCGCAAGCGATCATGATCCGTAAACTCGAGCCGCCCGGTAAGACGCACTTCTATTGCATCTGCCAGGTTGCGCGCATGAAATTCCATTATATCCTCGCTTCTTGCGACAACCACTCTCCGTCCAGAACATCGCCCGCACCACCGGCTTCCGGTATCGGCAACACCTGTTTCGGACTTGGTTCCCCGCCCTCACTGTTGATACACAATCCGAGGCGCGCGGCCCCACGCTTCCGTTTACCCTTTTTCTGGAAAAGAGATTAGCCTAACCGAAGTTGGCCCTCAATGCCCGCATGCCTGTTCCCCACGAAAACCTCATACCGACGCCCTTGACGCCGGGCTGATCCGAGACAGAGCCTCGTGATATCTGGTATACGGGCCGTTCGACAGGGGGTTTTCAACGATATGACCAGATTGAAAGGGACGATGGCGATGGTCAGAGCCGCCATATGGACGAAAGTCCCCGCTGCCTGGGCCAAATTCTTGTTGATTCTCATTCCGATTCTGGCGGCTTCCACCGTTGCTTTTGCTACCGTGTTCTTCTACACCAAGAGAATAGACCTTCGTCTTGAATTAACCGCAAAAGTAATAAGCATTGCCGAAATTAACGCAGCGGGGCTCGCCAGTGCTCCTTCTGCTTTTAATCCCACTCGCGTTCACAACATTATTTCCGCGATATCGGCCAATCGAGAAATTCTTTGCATTGAAATATCAAACGACATAACTCCCTTTAAGACTTTATGGCCGGACGGAGATTGCGTAAAAATTGTAAAAAACGCCGCCACGGCGCCGATCATCACTAAACCCATCGTTAGTAACGACCGTGAAATTGGTCACATCACGCTTTATTACTCATATAAAACCGTTAACAAACTTTTAGCTGAAGAGATTTTTAATGCGATCTGGTTACTGTGCTTGCTCTTGGTCATCACTGTTATTACGGCCCTGATTGCCTATCGCCTGACCATTGGCATTCCCTTAGCCAGACTCATCAGCTCGATGCGACTAGCCGAGCAGAAGGGCAGCCGGGAGCTGGTAGAATGGCAAGCCAATGACGAATTAGGAAATCTGATTGCTGTTTACAATCGCCTCTTGGTCAAATTAGCCTATGAGGAGGTCGCTCTTCGTAAAAGTCAAGAGCGACTCAGTTTAGCCATCGCCGCCACCCGTTCTTCAGTGTGGGACATGGATCTAACGACAGGACAGCTTTGGTGGTCGGCAGAATTCCCAGCGATTCTGGGTTATGACCCGGACGACCTCCCCATGTCGACAACCATCCTGGAGTCTCTGATACACCCCGAAGACCAGTCGCGAGTCCTGAGCGACTCTCTACGGCATATTGTCGGAGAAACCCCGAGTTATTGTAATGTCTACCGCCTGCGCCGCAAGAATGGGGATTATCTGTGGGTTGAAGACAAAGCCACAGCCATTCGCGACGATCACGGCGTGGCCTTGCGACTAACCGGCATCATCGCAGATATTACTGAACGAAAACAAGCTGAACAGGATCTTGCCCAAGAACAAGCGATTCTTCAGGCAACCCTTGAAAATGTTGATCAAGGGATTGTCATGTTTGATCAAAATTTACGCTTAGTCACATTTAATCGTAGGGCCGCAGAATTGCTAAATGTCCCGCTGAAATTACTAACCCAGCGGCCAACTTTCAGTGAAATTATCAATTACCAAATTAAGCATGGCGAATTTGGTGAGCCCGATTCCCCAGAACGCAACGAACGTTATTGGGAACGACTGCCAACTGAATATTTTATTGTGAAACATTCACGATCAGATGGAACAGTGGTTGAAATTCACTCAAATCCCCTGTTCATGGGGGGATTCGTTTGCACCTATACCGATGTCACCGCCGAAACCCGCTCGGCGGCGGAAACCTTGGCAGCGATGCAGGCCACTGAGCAAGCCTATGCTGAACTCAAAGAAGCCCAGGCCAGTCTGGTCCAAGCCGAGAAAATGGCGTCTCTCGGTATGCTGGTGGCCGGGATCGCCCACGAAATCAATACCCCCGTCGGCATCGCCTATAGCTGCGCGAGCCACCTCGGCAACCGGACCCGGCAACTGGTCGCGGCCATTGAGAACGGCAATCTTAAGAAGTCGGAACTTCTGACCTTTGCCGCCTCGGCTGCCGAATCGACACGCCTGATGTCCGCCAATCTCAACCGCGCCGCCGAACTCATCCGCAGTTTCAAGCAGGTGGCGGTGGATCAGGCCAGCGCCGAATTGCGCCGCTTTGACCTGAAAACCTACATCGAAGAGGTCATCACCAGCCTCGGGCCACGGCTGCGGACCACGCCACACCGCGTGGTGATCGAATGCCCGTCAGACCTGTCGATCAATGGCTATCCCGGCGCGTTGTCTCAAATTCTGACCAATCTGGTGATGAACGCCCTGATCCATGCCTTTGAAATCAAGCCCCCGAAGACCCAACCGGGCGAGTCCCGCCCCCCCAAGGCGAAACCCATGGCCGGAACCATCACCATTGCGGTTTCGATGGTGGAAGGAACCAATGACATCGAAATTCATTTCAGCGATGACGGCAGAGGGATTCCCGCCAAACTTCAGACCCGGATTTTTGAACCCTTTTTCACAACCAAACGCGGCAGTGGTGGCAGCGGCCTTGGCCTTCACATCGTGCTCAATCTGATTACACAGACCTTAGGCGGTCGAATCACCGTCGATAGCACTGAGGGTAGCGGTACGACCTTTCATATCCGTCTTCCGCGCGAAGCCCCTTCACGCTCTGAAGCTCCAACGAGTGAAGACGACAGCAAGCCCCCCTCGCCGGCTCCAGAATCGCCGCCGGCGTCGTTACCGTCGCCCTTCCGCTCCGAGGCCTCGTCGTCATGAGCCAAGCCGACCGCGCACATGATCCCTTCACCACCGCCTCCATCGTCGAAGAGGATCTTGTGTTCGCCGAAGAAGCGGACGGCGATCCTGTCGGCGAGGATCCCTGGCTGATTCTTGTGGTTGACGACGAGCCAGACGTGCATTCCATGACCGGCCTGATCCTCGAAGACGTCCGCTACCGGAATCGGCCATTAATGCTGATCCACGCCTATTCAGCAGCAGAAGCGCGGATGGTCCTGGCAGACACGCCGGGAATCGCCGTCGCCATGATCGACGTGGTGATGGAAGACGATCATGCTGGCCTGGATTTGATCCGAGCGATCCGCGAAGAGCTGGGACACACCGATATTCGGCTGATCCTGCGCACCGGCCAACCCGGTCAGGCGCCACAACGACAAGTGATTCTCGACTACGACATCAATGACTACCGCTCTAAAGCCGAACTTGGTGCCGATGATCTGGTGATTTCGGTGATCGGAGCCTTGCGCTCTTACGAACACATCGCCCACATCGAACGGATGGTCACGGAACGAACGCGAGAACTCTCGGCCAGTCGCGAGCATCTGCGTACCATTTTGCAAAACAGTCCGGTCGGCGTCGGCGCCATTGGCCGGGATGGTCGCTTGACCTTCGCCAACCCACGCTTTGCCGAACTGTTTGGCCTCCCGGCGGATCGGCTACCGGGCGTGGATATGCGGACTCTGCTGGCCGACCTGGGGGACCGCCGCCGTTATTACGAGCTGATGAGCCAGGGTTTGGCCATTCGCGATACGGAAGTCCGGTTACGCCAAGCCGATGGTTCGGTTTTTTGGGGGCTACTGTCCGGCGATCCTCACGCCTTTGACGGCGAAGCCGGATATCTGGGATGGATTCACGACATCTCACGCCTGAAACAAACCGAGGCCGACCTCAGCGCCGCTAAAGAACAGGCTGAACAGGCCACCCGCGCCAAATCGGCCTTCCTGGCCACCATGAGCCATGAAATCCGCACGCCGATGAATGGCGTTCTCGGCATGCTGGAGCTATTGGACCGTTCGCGCCTCGACACCGAACAGTCAGAAATTGTGACCACGATCCGGGAGTCGGCAAGTTCATTACTGCGAATCATCGATGATATTCTCGACTTCTCCAAGATCGAGGCGGAAATGCTGGAGCTGGAGTCGGTGCCAGTGTCGCTTGCCGCCATCGTGGAGGGGGTGGCCGAAACCCTAGCCCCCGGCGCCTGGCGCAAGAATTTAGATTTGCTGACCTTCGTCGACCCGGCCCTGCCTCCCGCAGTCATTGGAGATCCTTTGCGGCTCCGACAGGTTCTCTTTAATCTGGCTGGCAACGCCATCAAATTCACCGAACGGGGGCGAGTCGTCCTGCGGGTGGATTTGGAGCAAATCGAAACTACGCCCGCAGGAAATCGCGCCCACATTCGCATGAGCGTCACCGACACCGGAATCGGCATCCCGCGCGATACCCAACCGACCTTATTCCAACCCTACACCCAGGCCGAAAACTCCACCGCCAGGCGATTTGGTGGAACCGGACTGGGGTTATCGATCTGCCGGCGTTTGGCCGAAATGATGGGCGGCGGCATCTCGGTTGCCAGCGAGCTGGGGGCCGGTGCCACCTTCACCTTTAGCGTGGTTCTGGACGTTCCGCCGGATGAAACGCTCGCCTCCGCCGAGGACTCGACCATCGGCGGACTTTCTGATCAACCGTCTCTGGCCGGTCTGAACGTGGCTCTAGCGGCAAGCTGCGAACTAACCCGCACCTTTCTCGCCCGTTATCTAAGCGCCGCTGGTGCGCGTGTGGTGACCAGCACCGATGGGCCGTCCTTTCTCAACAGCGCCCATGCTGCCCTCGCCGCCGGTCGGCCTTTCCATGTGGCGGTGCTGGAAACCCGGCTCCACCAAGCATCAACAATGGCCGTCCGCGAAGCCTTGGGATTGGGCCGGGCAGGCCTAAGCATCCCCGAAGTCGTGATCAGCCAGAGAAACGGGGACGGCCGCATTCGCCGGATGCGCGGCTCGGAAAGCGCACCAACCGTCACCAAGCCGGTTCGGCGTGCTGCTTTGATTCGGGCTGTGGCCATGGCGACGGGCCGGTTACTGCCTGAGCTGGAGCCTCAGGGCCGCCGTAGCGGCGAAGACCGAGAGCGAGAGCGGTATGAGCGCCATCACTCCGAGGCACAGATACGAAGTGACAGCAGTAGCCGAACGCCTCACAGGCCGCCTGAATTTCATGCGACTGTGACTCCGATCACCACCCGAAATGGTTCGCCACTGGTGTTGGTGGCCGAGGACAATCCCATCAATCGACGCGTGATCTCCATGCAACTCAGCACCCTTGGTATCACGGCGGACATCGTCAATGGCGGCCACGAGGCGCTGGCGGCCCTGGCGACTCGGAAATATGATCTCTTGCTGACCGACTGCCATATGCCCGAACTGGACGGATTCGCGTTAACCCACAAAATCCGCGAAACCGAACGCGACAGCGGACAGCGCCTGCCGATTATCGCCATCACCGCCACCGCCACCGAAGGAGAAGGAGATCGGTTCCGGGCTGCCGGCCTTGACGACTATCTGTGCAAGCCGTTGCAACTGGGCAAACTCGGCGCCACTCTGCGCCAGTGGTTAAGCGATGATAAACCCTCATCGCCAGCCCCTCCGGTTTCTGCGCTCCCGCCCCCCGTGCCTGCGCCCCCTTCTGCCGCTGCCGTCGACCTGACCCCGATGACCACCCTCTGCGGTGGGGATCCGGCACTGGTTCGGGAGATGTTGAACGACTTTGTTACGGTTGGTCGCCATATTTGCCAGGAATTGGCGTGGGCCCTGGAGCATCGGTTGGGCTCTGCGGTTCGGGATTGCGCCCATAACATCAAAGGGTCATCACGCACCGCCGGAGCCCGACCACTGGCGGACGCCGCCAGTCGCCTGGAATTGGCCGCAGAAGCTGCCGCCGATTGGGAAAACATCGCGCGCTTGGCGCAAGGGGTCCAGCAGGAAATGGGCCGGGTTGCCGCCCAAGTGAAGGAACTGGGAACCGATTGATAATGAGCCGTCGGCCATTGGGAATATTTTGAGAGGATGGACACGTTATGAAGGGATTCGCTCTTGGGGTGCTGATCACCGTCCTGATTGGTGGTTTCTTCTCGCATCTATGGTCGCGTTACCAAACCTTCGACGCCTGCCTTGCCCTTGACCACGGTTTGACCGCAGCGGTGGAAACATCCTTGCGAGCCGATGTCCAAAAGAACCTGGGCTCCCTGACCCCAGATCGTCTCACCGACATGCTGTTCCAGCCCTTAACCGAACCCCTGGTCCATGAGCGGATCAAAAGCTGGATCGCCGACCGTTCGTGGTTTGGCTGCGGCTGGGGGATCATCCGGCTGGACTTTGGAGGACGGAACGATTTGGTCAATGAACTCTTATCACTCACCGTCAGCCTTCATTCCGGCGAGCCTTGAGGGTTGCGCGAGGCTCAGACCCTCGAGCCTTGATGTTGACTCATCAAGGCTGCCCTCAGACGCCGGGCGGGCGCATCCGCGCCCTTGGCTTCGCGCGCATGGGCGCGCGGGGCCGTCGTCGCGGCCCGAGGACCGGCAGTGTGTCATCGCTATAGCTCGCCGGTATGATACCCTCGAGCCTTGATGGTGACTCATCAAGGCTGCCCTCAGACGCCGGGCGGGCGCATCCGCGCCCTTGGCTTCGCGCGCATGGGCGCGCGGGGCCGTCGTCGCGGCCCGAGGACCGGCGATGTGTCAGTATCAGGGCTCGCCGGTATCATAGAGGCCCCTTTTTTTGCTAAGTATCGTAACGATCTTAGAACGTATCCCCTAATCGTTAAGGAGCGGAAAAACAGATTGCCGCCCCTCATCCGATTGTCGTAACACAGTCTCCTACAGTTATTGATTTTTCGATCCCTTCCCTAGGTTCAGCGAGACAATAGGCCACGCGCTCTGATTTTCTGATCCAGCCGTAGCCGAGCGCCTTGACAGCCGGGGGGTTCCTAAGCTTTTTTTCCATGGCCGACCGGCTTTTCCGGCCAACCCATCGGAGGGTGACCGAGCGTGGATGCAACGACCAGGCGCATGATCGAAGATGCCTATCACGAGGCCATCGGAGAGGCTATCGGGCGTGGTATCACGCTGCTAAACGCCCACAAGGAAGCTGTGACGGCGGCAGGCATGCTGCTCTCCGCCCTTTCGGGTCTCGAAGACGAAAAAGCCAAAGCGGCGGTGGTCGCCCTCAATCTCCGCCCCCAGGCAGGCGAATAACGCCCCCAAAACATCACCTGCCTCTGAACATTGGCTGTCTATGGCGCCTTGGCAAGCCCCTCTAGCCCCCTACTTCCCTGGTGCAAACCCGAAAGATAGCGGCGAACAGGGGAAGGAACAGTGATGGCAAAGACAGTGCAGCGTTCGTGGGAATGGCACTTCGCGCAGCCCCCCGAGTCCGTTTGGACTGTTTTGGCCGATACCCCTCACCTGAACGAAGCCATCGGGGTTCCCAAATACCAGATGGAAGAGGTGTTTCAGGCCGATGGTTCGGTGCGACGGTTGGCGCGAGCGATTCATCGCCGCTCTTTGCTCGGACGCTTTCTGCCGGGGCGCTTGGTTTTGGAGTGGGACGAACACCCCTGCCAATGGATCGCAGGCCGGGGGTTCCAGCAAGAACGGCTGTTTCTGCGTGGCCCGCTCCGTCGGCTTGGTCAAACTTTGGAATTGCAGCCTGACGCCGACGGCGGAACTCGGGCCCTCTACACCCTGGAAGCCACGCCAACCTCTTGGCTCAACGGCCTGCTTTTGCCGCACGGCTTCCTGGACCGCGCAGGTCGGGCAATGGAGCGGACGGCCCGCGCAATCGCTGCCACTCTCAACGACCGCACCGCCGCCGTCCTCCCCCGCGACGACGATGCCTCCTCCTCCCGCCCCCTCGCAGACCCAACCGCAGCGTTCAGCCTGCAACACCGTGTAAACGACATGGTGGCCGCCATCGAAGCCAGCGGCAATGGTCACGGCCTAGCCTCGCGCTTGGCGGCGTTGGTCTTGACCGGCCCGGAGACTGACCTAGCCCGTCTCCGGCCTCTGGCCTTGGCCCGACGCTGGGGCGAGCCTTCCCGTCATGTGGTGGAAGTCTGCCTAGCCGCAGTCAAAAATGGCCTTCTGGCGATGAACTGGGATATTCTATGCCCGCGTTGCCGGGGCGCCAAAGCGGCGGTGTCGTCCCTTGACCGCTTGCCCCATGGGGTTCATTGCCCATCCTGCAATGTGCCCTACGATGCTGACTTCAGCCGCAATGTCGAACTGACCTTTCATCCCGCCGAAGCCATCCGCACGGTTCCTCCGGGCGGTTTTTGCCTGAGCGGGCCGGGATTAACCCCCCACATCACGATCCAGCAGACCCTGGTGCCGGGTGAACGGCGACAGATCGCCATGGACTTGCCGAAAGGCGCTTGGCGCCTGCGGACCCTGGAGCCGGGCGCCTGGACCGACAGCGACGGCCCAACTCCGGATCAAGGACTCCCGACGGCGGTGGGGGACGGCCAAGCGGTGATCCCTGGCCCCCCGGCCCCAGCCGGTCAGGTCGCCTTTGAGAATCATGCTTCCCATCCCTTGACCTTCATGCTTGAGGACCGGCAATGGCTTGCCGACGCCTTAACCGCTCATCACGTCACCACCCTGGAAGCGTTCCGCGAGATGTTCTCGGATGCGGTGTTGCGTCCCGGTGACGAGGTCGCCATCGGCCACGTCACCTTGATGTTCACTGACCTAAAAGCCTCCACCGCCCTTTACGGTCAAGTGGGAGACGCCCGTGCCTATCAGTTGGTCCGCAACCACTTCGCGTTCCTCGCCGAGCAGATTCGACTTCACGACGGCGGCGTCGTCAAAACCATTGGGGATGCCGTCATGGCGGCATTTCACGATCCCGAGCGCGCGGTTGCCGCTGCCATCGCCATTCAACGCGGAGTCGCACTCTTCAACATCAGTCAGAACAGCGATCAACCCCTGGTAATCAAGTTGGGTCTGCATGGTGGGCCATGCGTGGCGGTGACGCTGAATGGGCGGCTCGATTATTTTGGTGGAACGGTCAATCTAGCGGCTCGGCTCCAGGATCAAAGCTTCGGCGGTGATCTGGTGCTGTCGTCATCGCTGGCCACCGATCCTGGAGTCGCCGCCCGGTTGGCGCCTCTGAGGCCGCGTCCTGAGCAAGCTCGAGTCAAGGGATTTGCCGACCCCGTGGCGTTCTTACGGGTGCCACAAACCGCCTTTGGCTTGTATGATGGCAACGACTGAGCGAAATGGTGCCGGTAAGGGCGAGCAATGGCCCTTTGGCCGGAGTTAAGGTGAGCCTATGACTCCTGAACGTCTTGCCCGATATGATGGGGTACGGGTTCCCCGTTACACCAGTTATCCGACCGCCCCCCATTTCACCCCAGCCATCGGCGCCGATCAGTATCGGAACTGGCTGGGCAACCTAAGCGCCGGGACCGAAGTTTCGCTTTATCTGCACATCCCCTTTTGCGAGAGCATGTGCTGGTATTGTGGCTGTCATACCAAGGTGGTCGCGCGGTATCAGCCGGTGGCCGAGTATCTGGAGCATCTTCAGTGTGAGGTGAACCGGGTTGCCGATGTGGTGCCGGGGCGGTTGCGGGTGCGTCACCTGCACTGGGGCGGCGGCACTCCGAACATGGTCGCGCCTGACGATTTCACGAAGATGATGGCAACACTGCGTGCCCGGTTCGATCTGGTCGAGGGGGCAGAGGTTGCGGTCGAGATCGACCCACGGGCCCTGACTCCTGAGCATGTCCGGGCCATGGCCGAAGCCGGTGTGAACCGGGCCAGCCTGGGCGTCCAGGATTTCAACCCGGACATTCAACGGGCCATCCATCGGGTTCAGCCCTACGCCATGACCGCCGAGGCCATGACCCGATTGCGTAACGCGGGCATTGCCGCAATCAATCTGGATCTGATGTATGGCCTGCCCGGCCAAACCGTCGAAGACTGTCGCGAAAGCGCGGAATTAGCCCTTTCGCTCCGGCCCGACCGGCTGGCGGTGTTCGGCTATGCCCATGTGCCGTGGATGAAGAGTCACCAAAAAAAGATCAACGAAGCCGCCCTGCCCGACGGCCCAGCCCGCTGGCGCCAATTCGCAGCAATCACCGAGCGGCTGACCCAAGCCGGCTTCGAGCCCATCGGCCTGGACCATTTCGCGGCGCCCCATGACGAATTGGCCGTAGCCCAGCGCGCGGGCCGACTAAGGCGAAATTTCCAGGGTTACACCCCCGACGATTCGTCGGTGCTGATCGGTTTCGGGGCTTCGGCGATCGGGGCACTTCCCCAAGGCTATGTCCAAAACGCCCCTGATTTCCACGCCTACGCCAGCGCCATTGAAGCCGGGCACTTGGCCGTGGCCCGAGGGATCATGGTCAGCGATGATGACCGGCTGCGCCGCGACCTGATCGAACGGCTGATGTCCGATCTGACGGTGGACCTGGAGCAAGTGGCGGCCCGCCATGGTCTTGAGGCCGACCATTTCGATCCCGAATTGGGCGCTCTGGACGCTCTGGCCGCCGATGGCTTGGTCGAGCGGGATGGACGGCGGCTGATCATTCCCGAGGACGCCCGCCCCCTGGTTCGGGTGGTCGCTGCGGCCTTTGACCGTCACCTGCTGTCCAGCCAGCAAAACGGCACGGCCCGGCATTCCCGAGCGGTTTGATCCGAGAGCGAGCGGTCTTCTCACCGACATATGATCATAACCGGGGTCGCGACAATGAAATCGGTTCTTGTCATCCGCCATGTGGCTTTCGAAGGCCTGGGACTGCTCGGCGACGTGCTGGCCGAGCATGACTACCAAGTCACCACCATGGATGCCGGAGACGGCCATTGGGAAGCCCTTGATCCCAACCAACCCGATCTGCTGGTGGTTCTGGGCGGGCCAATCGGTGCCTATGAGCAGGCGCTTTACCCGTTCCTGACCGCCGAATACCGCTGCCTTGAAGCCCGGCTCCAAGCCGGTCGACCGACCCTCGGCATCTGCCTCGGCGCGCAACTGATGGCGGCAGCTCTGGGCGCTCGAGTTTATCCGGCCCGGCAAAAGGAAATCGGGTGGGCTCCGATTCGCCTCACAGAGGCCGGACGCACGTCGATGCTGCGCCATATCGACACTGACGCCCCGGTGCTGCATTGGCACGGCGATACCTTTGACCTGCCAGTCGGCGCCACGTTACTGGCCTCCACCGACCTGTGCCCAAATCAAGCTTTCAGTTGGGGACCGACGGCGCTGGGGTTGCAATTCCATCTGGAAGTGCTGGCTTCGGACATTGAGGCTTGGCTGATTGGCCATGCCTGCGAAATCGCCGCCCTGCGCCCGGCAACACCCGTGACAATACTGCGGGCCGAGACGCACCGATGGGCGCCGGGATTAGCGCCTCAAGCCGCGAATTGCTTCCGGCATTGGCTGTCGGGCCTTGATACCCACAGGCCATGATACCGGCAGGCGACGCATCACAGGTTCTCCGTCTGGCGCCCCAGCCCGGCCCGGTGGCGGTGGCCGACCTGCTGGCGTCCCTCACCCAGCCGCCCGCCCTGCCCCCCTTTGCCCCCGAAACCCTGGCCTTTCTGATCGCGTTACGGCGGCGTCTGATCGAGAGCCCCGCCGCCCGCCACCAGCCCGACCTTCAAGCCCTCGCCTTCTGGCTGCGCCCAGCGGCCCTGGCCCAACTGGCCAAACGCTTTCAGGCCGGATTACCGGGTGGAACTCTGGCGGTGCCGCGTGGGCTGGTGCTGCATGTCCCACCGGCCAATGTCGATACCATGTTCGTTTATTCCTGGGTGCCGGCACTGCTGGCTGGCAACCGCAATCTGATTCGGCTTTCCGAGCGAGAGCCAGGGCCGGCGGCTTTGGTCCTCCTGGACAGCCTCAGCGCGCTGCTGGCGACTCCCGAAGCGGCCACCGTGGCCGCCGCCACCGCCCTGATTCGGTATCCCCGAGACGAAGCCATCACCACCGCCTTCTCGAAAGCGGCGGATGTTCGCATGCTGTGGGGTGGCGATGCCACGGTGACCACTCTGCGCGCTCTGCCGACGGCGCCCCAGACCCTCGACCTGACCTTTCCTGACCGGACCTCGTGGGCGGCTGTGGCTGTCGAACCCTATTTGGCTCTCGCCCCCGAGCACCGTCAGAGACTGGCCGAAGCCTTCTGCAATGACCTTTTCTGGTTTGATCAGCAGGCTTGCGCCTCACCCCGGTTGCTTCTCTGGTGCGGGGAAGAGCAACGGGTTGAGGCTGCGGCAGCCGATCTCCATCCTCGATTGGCCGCTCACGCGGCGCTACGATTCCCCGAGCCCGGCCCAGCAGCTCGGTTGGAACGATTGGCCGCTTGGCATCGAGCGACCCTCGACCTTCCGGTGGAACAAATCGCCCATCATGGGGATCGGCTCACTGTGATTCGCCTCGCATCGTCGGCTGTGCCGTCGGTGTCCTCGGAGGCCTTAACCACCACCGGAATCGGCTTGCTGCTGGAAGCCCGGCTCGACCGACTGACCGACAGCCTGCCTTGGGTGACGCGCCGGGTCCAAACCCTGGCTCATTTCGGTTTCGCCCCGAAAACCCTGGCCGATTTTGCCCAAGCCCTCAACGGACGCGGGATCGATCGCTTGGCGCCGTTGGGACAAGCCCTAACCTTCGCCGCGATCTGGGACGGCACCGACCTCCCCCGCGCCCTCACGCGCTTGGTTACGCTGACGCCGTGACGGGAGGCAACCTAGAGGAGCTTCCTTGGCTTTCGCGGGGCTGCGTCCTGCACCTGCAAGGCGGCACAGCCTCCCTGACCTTAAAACGGTATCAGGAGAACATTACGGCGTTGCCGTGGGCGCGTCACCCGCATCCAGGGGTTTGGCCGGTGACGGGCGCAGCGAGATTAGGTAACTAAGACCCATTTCTTGCCCCCGGAACTCGGGCTTCGGTTGCGGTGACGGGCCGCACCACACCGACAGCGTATCAGGATGAGCAGCCGTTGCCCCAGTATCCCCCGGAGCTATCCGCGCGACATCGAAGCTGGGACCGCAGTAATGCGCGACCACTTCGCGAATTTCATCCTCGGTATTCCACAGGCTGCTGTAGCGGACCGTAAAGCTGGTTTGCGTGAACGGCACGCCATAGACCGGCGTTGGCCAAATATAAGGCTTGGTATCCATCGCGCACCCGCCGACGACCAACGCCAGCGCCGCCACGACCGAAAAACCCTTGACCATCGCCCCTGCCCCGATTCCTAAGCCGCCGTCTGGGGGCATTTAAACGGAACGCTCCACCATCGTCCAATAAAATCGCCCTGCTCCAGCGGTTCTCAATGCGACTGAGTCGTGATCGCAGAAGGGCTCTGGTTGGCGGGGTGCTGGGGTGCGACAAAGCGACTCTGGCAGGATAGGGGTGTGGCTGACGGGAGATAGATCTGATTCTTAA
>Ga0302270_10000290_pt1 | contig 54266 bp, 41 predicted proteins | sample III_Bog_E2_3_FD_198773 | JGI IMG/M metagenome (GOLD analysis project Ga0302270, IMG submission 198773) | Peat permafrost microbial communities from Stordalen Mire near Abisko, Sweden - III_Bog_E2_3 | ecosystem: Environmental > Terrestrial > Soil > Wetlands > Peat | place: Sweden: Abisko... | reverse complement strand
CAGGTCATACAGCGCTTCGGCTTCGACCTCGTCCCAAGCCTGATCATCGTAATGCTCCTGGCCGTCCCCCAACGACCACCCGACTTCCGGCGTATAGGCCTCCGCCCACCAGCCATCCAGCTCTGACAGATTGATGCCGCCGTTGACAAGCACCTTCATGCCGCTAGTTCCACACGCCTCCCAGGGCCGCCGCGGCGTGTTGATCCAGACGTCTACACCTTGCACGAGGTGCTCGGTCAAGAGCATGTCGTAATCATCCAGGAAGATCGCGTGGGGTCGCACCTCGGGCCGCCGGATGAATTGTATCCATTCGTGAATCAGAGACTGCCCGGCCTCGTCCGCCGGATGGGCTTTGCCGGCGAGGATAAGTTGCACAGGCCGCTGCGGATTGGTTAGCAGGCGAAGCAATCGCTCCGGATCGTGCAGCAGCAGGTTTGGTCTCTTGTAAGTCGCGAAGCGGCGCGCAAAGCCCAGCGTCAGGATGTTGGGATCAAATAGATGCCTCGCGGCTTCGATCTGCTCCGATGGCTCACCTGCCGCGGCTATGTCGAGGGATAATTGCTCGCGCGCATATTCCACAAGTGTCTTGCTCGCGGCGATGCGAAATTGCCAGAGCCTGGCATCGGAGATGCGGCCGATGTCCTGCTCCATGCTTTGTGTCGTCCCGAGCCAGCGGTCTTTCCCGCATGCTTCCGTCCAAAGCTCATCGGCCGGAGCGGAGTCCCACGTCGGCATGTGGACTCCGTTGGTCACGTGTCCGATCGGGGTTTCGTCTTCTGGCCATTTTGGAAAAAGGGGCTGAAAGAGATGCCGGCTGACTTTCCCGTGCAACCAACTCACGCCATTCACCGCCCCGCTACCGTGGATAGCCAGGTAAGCCATATTGAAACTCTCAGCCGAGTCGCCGGGATTCTGGCGGCCTAAGGCCAGCAAATCGTAGATTGTAATGCCGAGCTTGTGTTCGGCATACGCCCGCAGGTACTGCTCAATGAGGGCGGGAGCAAAACGGTCAAAGCCTGCGGCCACTGCCGTGTGAGTGGTGAACAGGTTCCCCGCTCGAGTGACCGCCAGTGCGACTTCGAAAGGCTGTCCCGTATCTTCCATGAAGCTCCGGGCACGTTCCAGGACGGCGAAAGCCGCGTGCCCTTCATTCAGGTGGCAGACCTCCGGTTGGATTCCGAGCGCGCGCAACAGCCGCCACCCGCCGATCCCGAGCAGCATTTCCTGCTTGAGGCGCAACTCCGGCCCGCCTCCGTATAACTCGCTCGTGATGCCTCGGTGAGCGGGGAAGTTTGCCGCGTCGTTGCTGTCCAGCAGGTAAAGCTTCACCCTGCCGACCTGGACCTGCCAGGCCCGCAGCCAAACGGAGTAGCCAGGCAAGGCGATCTCCAATCGCAACCACTCCCCGTTTGGTTGGCGCAACGGCGTGATCGGCAACTGTCCTGGGTCGTTATATGGGTAGAGAGCCTGCTGCTCCCCGTTCTTGTCGATCACCTGGCGAAAATAACCCTGCTGATATAGCAGGCCCACGCCGACTACCGGCACGCCCAGATCGCTGGCGGCTTTGAGTTGATCGCCGGCCACATTGCCAAGCCCGCCTGAATAGATCGGCAACGCCTCGCTCAACATGAACTCCATGCTGAAATACGCTGTACAGGTCAGCGGAGCCTGCGAATGATCCCGCTGAAACCACGCCGGAGCTTCCGCCACGCGCCGGCTGGCTTCGACCAAGGCATCCACGCTCTTCCGGAAGACAGAATCGGCCAATACCCGCTGAATCTGGTCGCGCGAGACCGTCTGCAAGACGACCCAAGGGTTGTGCGTGATCTCCCACAGTCTCGGATCGAGCTGCCGCCATACTTCGTCGGTGGCATGGTTCCAGGACCAATGCATATCCAGGGCAAGCTCCGCCAGGGAATCGAACCCCTCAATTTCCGTAGGTAAGAGTTGGTACAAAGGGTGGCTGGCGCGGGTCTGTTTGCTCATGATTCTGGCTCCTGGCGAATCTTCGAATCATCCGGTGGGGCCGGGCGCTTCGGCGTAGTATGTCGTGACGAGACAGGCTGGCGTTCCAACGAGGAGACTTGCCACATCACTTTCTGGTCATGGCGTGTCTTTCCAGGTCCGCCACTTTAGCTAGTCGGCGACGATGACGCTCAGCGCCGCTGAACCGCGCGGCGAGAAATGCTTCAACCAATTCCCAGGCGAGTGCGTGACCAACTACCCGGCCCCCGAGGCACATCATGTTCAGGTCGTCATCCTCGACGCCCTGGTGCGCCGAAAAGCCTTCATGAATCAGGCAGGCTCGAACTCCCGCGACTTTGTTGGCGGCAACCGATGCCCCCACACCGCTTCCGCAAATCGCCACGCCGCGATCCACTTCTCCGGAGGCAACTGCGCGGGCCAGCGGAATGACGAAATCGGGGTAATCATCGTCCGGTCTCAGTTGCTGGTCCCCGAACTCGATCACTTCATGACAGGCTTCGCGCAACATTCTGACTAGATGCTCCTTTAACTCGTAGCCTCCGTGGTCGGCGGCGATGCCGATCAGCTTCGGCGTCCTTGGCAAGCTTGTCAGGGAATCAGACATGTGCTCTCCCGATCGATTCGAGCGCTGGATAATCAGTGTAGCCTTTCTCGCCTCCACCATAGAAGGTCGATTCGTCCGGGGTGTTGAGCGGCGCGCTCAGCCGGAAGCGCTCAGGAAGGTCGGGATTCGCGATGGACAACCGCCCAAACGCCACCGCGTCGGCTGCGTCCTCCGCAATGGCACGCGTCGCGGTTTCGCGATTGAAGCCGTTGGCGACAATCATCGGCCCATCGAATTCCTGCCGGAGCGCAACCAGGGGCACGAGCACCGCGCCGTGGCGCACGTCGTCTTCCGTAGACACGATCAAATGTGCGTAGGCGAGTCGAAAGCGATTCAACTTCTGGAGGACGTAGCTGAACGTGGCCAGCGGGTTCGAATCGTGCATGTCATTGAACACGCCGCCAGGCGAGAAGCGAATTCCCACGCGGTCAGCACCCCACACCTTCTTGACGGCTTCGACCACTTCCAGCGTGAGCCGGCCGCGGTTCGCGACGAGACCGCCGTAATCATCGGTGCGGCGGTTCGTGCCATCGCGCAGGAACTGATCCAGCAGATAGCCGTTGGCGTTGTGAATCTCGACGCCGTCGAAGCCCGCGGTCTGAGCGCGTTGAGCGCCGGCGGAATACTGCGACACGATGCCAGGCAACTCCTCCGTCTCCAGGGCGCGCGGTGTAACGTAAGGCTGCATGCCGGTTTCAGTGAGAACCTGACCAGACCTGGGTGCGATGGCGCTGGGCGCGACCGGCAACCCGCCGTCTGGCTGGAAGCTCGGGTGGGAGATCCGGCCCATATGCCAGAGTTGAAGGAATATGCGGCCGCCGGCCTGATGCACGGCCTTGGTGACCCGCTGCCAGCCGATTACCTGTTCGTCTGTGTAGATGCCGGGCGTGTTGGGACAGCCCGTGCCTTGTTGGGAAACCGCCGTGGCTTCCGTGATGAGCAGGCCCGCGCCCGCCCGCTGCGTATAATACTCAGCCATCAACGGTGTTGGTACCCGGCCCGGACCCGCGCGCATCCGCGTGAGAGGCGCCATCACAATGCGGTTGGGCGCTTCAATGGCGCCGAGACGAATGGGAGTGAAAAGAGTTGGGATACTCATGATTTTCGTGATCGCTTGATGGTCGAGTTTACGTTGCAAGATGAGGATACAATCGCGCGCCAATGAAGACCAGGATGGTCGTGGTCAGGAGCATGACAGTGTAGTCGAGACTCAGGCCGAAGGTGCTCGTACTTCCGGCCAGCATGAAAGTGCGCAGCGCATCGACGACGTAAGTTAAGGGATTCAGGTGGGAGATGGTCTGCAGCCAGCCGGGCATCATGTCGGTGGGATAAATCGCGTTGCTCGCAAAGAAAAGCGGCATGGTGAGCACCTGGCCGACTCCCATGAAGCGTTCACGCGTCTTGACGATGCACGCGATGATCAGCGAGAACGTCGAGAACAACGTGGCGCCAAGCACGACGATCACTACCACGTTGAGGATTGCAAGCGGGCTCCAATTCAGTTTCACGCCGAGCAGCAGCGAGAGGCCGTAGACGACGGCAGCCTGCGACAGGCTGCGGACGCCAGCGGAGAAGCCTTTGCCGAGCACTAGTGCCGCGCGCGGCGTTGGGCTGGCCAGGAATTTCTGCACAATGCCGAGGTCGCGCTCCCAGATGACGTTGATGCCATAGAATATGGCAACGAAGAGAACGCTTTGCGCCAGGATGCCGGGGGCAATGAAATCCAGATAGGGAATGTTGCCCGTGTGCATCGCCCCACTGCGTGAGAACACTTGCCCAAAGATCAGCAGCCAAAGCGCGGGCTGCAAGGCGCGCGTGATGAGCTCCGTGAAATCGTGGCGCAGCTTGCGCAACTCAAACTCGGTGATGACGAACGTCTTCTCCACGAAGCCGGTTATGGGGTAGATGAAAGTAGTGGTCATAGGGTTGTGGCTAACCTAGGCGCTGGGCTGTTGCGCGTTCGGCGGATACGTCGCGGAAGGTGCCCCCGGAGTCGAGAGCGGTGCCGGCATAGTGGGTGAAGACTTCGTTCAGGGTGTGGCCGCCGCCAAACGAGGCTTCGAGTTCTTTGCACGTGCCAAGCGCTGCCACCTTGCCCCGATGCATGATCGCCATGCGATCGCAATGGCTCTCCGCCTCCTCAAGATAATGGGTGGTGAAGAACAGGGTCGTGCCGTAGTTGGCCCGCAGATCGACAAGATGTGTCCAGACGGCATCGCGCGCTATCGGATCCAGCCCGACTGTCGGCTCATCGAGGAACAGCACCCGCGGCCGATGCAACATGGACTGGGCGATTTCCAGGCGGCGGACCATGCCGCCGGAGTATTGGCCGACAAGGCGTCCGCCGTCGGCCGTCAGGCTCATGAACTCCAGCGACTCGCGGATGCGCGCCTCCTGCTCGCGATGTGGAACATCATAGAGTTTGGCGAAGATGAGCAGGTTTTCGTAGCCGGTCAGCGAACCGTCCACGGAAACCGCCTGCGGCACATAACCGATGGCGCGGCGAACGTCGACAGCCTGCGTTGTTATGGAGAAACCGGCTACTCGCGCCTCGCCCGAGGTGGGCGGCAACAGCGTGGTGAGCATCTTGATCGTCGTGGTCTTGCCGGCCCCATTGGAGCCAAGCAAACCGAAGACCTCACCGGCGTTCACTGAAAGCGACACGGCGTCGACTGCTGTAAATGCCCCGAAGCGGCGAGTCAGGTCTTTGAGTTCCAGCACTATTTCGCTCATGGTTCAGTGTTCGCCTCAAGCCAACTCCACGATCATCTTGCCGATGTTCTGCCCTTCGAAAAGGCCGATAAAAGCTTCCACCGCTTTATCGATTCCTTTCACGACCGTTTCCTGGTGCTTCACTCGGCCCGTTTTGAGATAGCCGCCGACTTCCTTCTCGAACTCGGCTTGATGGGCCATCCAATCCGAAACGATGAGACCCTTCATGGTGAGACGTTTGGTGATGAAGTTGAATAGGTTGGACGGGCCGGGTCGCGGCTTTTCTTCGTTGTAACCTGAGATCCCGCCACAGGCGATGATCCTGCCATGCACTCGCATGGCCGATAGCACTGCTTCGAGCATTTCGCCGCCTACATTGTCGAAATAGACATTGATTCCCTCCGGCGCGGCGAGATGCAACTGTTCGAGAAGCGGACCGGTCTTATAATTGAAAGCGGCGTCGAACCCGCATTCTTCACGCAGAAATGTGAGCTTTTCCTCTGAGCCGGCTGACCCGATTACCCGGCACCTGCGCACTTTCGCCAGTTGGCCGGCCACGCTTCCCACCGCACCGGCGGCTCCCGAAATGAAAACGGTATCTCCCGCCCGGACCTCCACCAGACGCAATCCGGCCCAGGCTGTCATTCCAGTCATACCCAAGGCGCCGAGGTAAGCCGAGAGCGGGTGGATCTCGCGGCTGACCGCATGCAACTGTCCCGGCGCGGCAACGAAGTATTCCCGCCAGCCAAGGTTCGACGTAACTGCATCGCCCGGCTTAAACTCCAAAGCGCGCGACTCGACAACCTCGCCGATCGCGCCGCCGTCGAGCGGCTTGCCTAACTCGAAGGGCGGAACATAAGATTCTCCCTCATTCATGCGGCCGCGCATGTACGGGTCCACCGACATAAAGAGGTTACGAACCAGTACCGCCTGATCTTGCAGTGGCTCCAGTTCGGTTCGCGCCAGGGTAAAGTTAGCCGCGGTTGGAAGCCCGTCGGGACGAGAGGCCAGACGAATCTCGCGGCTGATAGTCTTTGACATAATCAACATTTCCTTCGACACATCGGGTGCAGATTCAAGCACTGCCATTTGGGTCACCGTGAATTCCCGTTTGGACAGTTCTTAACATCACCTGTATGCCGTGATGACCGCCGCAAATTGCGCTTGATGCGCTTTGGCATGCGGCGCCTCTCGCGGGACCTTGCGGTCGATAAGAAGCAACTTGAAGACGCTCAAACGAGCTGTTCTCCCCAAACAATCCGTTGTCAGGGCGGCATCATCTGGAACTTCGACGAATTGCCTGCCAAACCCGAGACGCTTCGAGAACAAAGGCACGGGTGCCGGCCGGGCACTGCGCATACGGGGCATGAACATGATGGGCCTCGGCCCATGCGAGTCCTGCGACGTCATGAGCCCGCCAGCGCCCGGCCGATTCCCAGCGAATTGGATCATCTTCTCTAAGAACGCGTTTCTACTCGAGGACCACCTGGTGCCAGGATTTGTCGGGATTGAAACGCGTCATCTGCCGCGCTTGCAATGCCGTCCCGGCTCCCAGATCCTTCTCGTAAACCACGCCACAGTGACTGATGATCAGAGTCCGGATTCCGGACACGCCGTACTCCGCGGGCCAAGCCACCAGGGCGAAGCCGCCAATCATCTTACCGTTCACTACATAGTCGATTGCGCCACCGGCAGCGTCCGGCCCCTGTGACTTCAGTACTCGGAAATAGTAACCGTGATATGGCGTTGGCTTCTTGCTGCCTGTAAACAGGTTGGCAGCCGAGGCCTCGGCAAAAGCTCGCGAAACCAGGCTGTCGGGAACACCATCCGCATACAGTCCGTCCTGCTTGCCCGCTGTGCTGGCGATGTTCTGCGCATATTTCAGGACACGATCACCATCGCGCACCCCCGCGGCGTACTCCATTTGCGCCTCGGCGTAGCCCCGGCAAACTTCCATTGCGTTCAACTCGTTCCTGCCAATCCTGCGAGCGAGAATCTCGAACTTCCCGCTGGCAGAATCAAATTGCCATTTTCCGTCCCGGCGAATCACGGGAACCGGGAACGGCCAGCCCTGCTCACCCACCGCAAAAGTCACCCTGTCGGGCGTCGTTGGGTCCGTGTCAAACTCGAGCTTCTCGCGAGCAGAGCGCGCAAACTCGGCGCGATGATCCTTGTCCTGCGCCGCGTCTCCGGATTCGACAATATCCTTGCCCGTGGGTCCAAACAACTGGAGGAGGGCTGCCGTGTCATTGTGCTCCGCTGCATCGATCACCGCCTGCACGGCCTCTTGTGGTGTCGCAAATGTGCGCTGTCCGTCCTTTGGGCCGGCTTGTAGAAGAACTGCTCCAAACACTAGTCCAAGGGCCACAAATCGCGCTAGCCCGTGCGAGATATTCTTGAGATAAACGAAATTCATTCTTGCCATGGTTTTCCTTTTCTCCTATCTGTGCCTGCCGCCGCCACCGCCGCCACCGCCGCGGCTGAATCCTCCTCCGCTCGAGGCGCCTCCGCCGCTCCGGGACGCTCCAAGGCTTGAATATCCATGGTCGCTATGCGACTTCGCCGCACTACCGTCCCTGACGCCGCTGAAGGCGCTCCGGTTCTGGCTGGGTGCGTTCCGGGGAACCTGCCGGTTGCCCATTCGCTCGCCTCCGGATTGGGGGCTGGCGCCTCGGACCTGCGACTGTCCGGCCGCCGCGCGCGATTGTAGACTTTGCCGCGCGCCGCCTCCATACCGGCTGGAAACGGCAGAGTTGGAATACGGCACGCCTTGGCGATGCGATGCATCGTGCGACCAATTGCTTCTTCCACTCAGGCTGCCGCCGCGGCCCGCGTTGAAGTTGTTGCGGTGAATGAAGCTGTTATTGACGATCACGGTGTGGCTGCCCCATCCGGGATGCCATCCCCAGCCGCCCCAACCGCCCCAACCGCCACCAAAATACATTCCGATCGGGATGCCCATGCCAAAGCCGAAGTAAGCGCCAGGGTAGTACCAACTCGCGTACGGGTAGTAGAGAGGCGGACCCCAAATGTAGGCTGGATCGTAGCTCGGCAGGTAGATCACTTGCGGATTGGCGGGCTGGATCTCGATAACGGGTTGCCCGGAGTCCGTTGTGTTGGTCACTGTCTGCTGACTTGTTGAGGACAGTTTCCCCGCCTGCTGCGCTTTTAATCGCATTCGTTGCACGGCGTCCATTACGTCGCCTTGCTGACCCAGAAACGCGTTGCCAAGATTTGTAGTCCATGTGATGTCTTGGTTCAAGCGTTTGACGAGGTCTGGGAAGACCACCAAAGCTTGTATGCTCGGGTCCCAGTTTTGCTGCTGTGCCGCTTGGGTCAGGTCCGCGCCATTGAGCCCCGGGTTTCGTTGGAGCCACTGCAAGGCTTGGACAAGTTCGAGCGGATAGGTGGCCGCTACCAGGATCTGGCTTACCAGTGGATCCGGATAGAGCGCGACTGGCGCTACCAGGTCGTCAAGTTGATTGGGCGCCAATGCCTGAGTGGGAGGGGGCAATTCTGGGGGCTGTTGGGCAAGCAGTAGCTGCCCTCCTGGTGCAAGTAGCAGGGCGGCAAGGACAACGCCCCACAATGGGAATGACGATAAACAAGAGCGCTTCATGGATTTCGATCCTTTCAATGTGCATTCACTTCTCGGCGCCAGGTTTGCGGCCCGGCAATTCTTGCGCGGCATGGAACCGGTTTTCTTCCGGTGATCCCTCCGGATAACCTCTGGCTTGCCGTGGCCTGAGCGCCAGCGTTAGGCACAGGACTAAGTGCCATGTTGATTCACAGCTTTCCGATGCGCCTCCTCGGTATGCTGGTGGGCCGTTTGGGAATGCTCAAGAGCCTGCCTGGAAAGCTCTTGCCCGGTCTGGTGATCTTGCTTGTCATGGGCTACCGCGGCACTGCGATGCGCGTGGGCAGCGATATCGTGCAACTCGGCGGCGCGTTGATGATTCTCGTAATGCGATCCGTTGTTGTAGCGAGTGGACATTAGAGGCCCTCTATCTGTCCCGACTTAGTGTGGGCTTCCTCTGCGAGCTTGTAGGCGTGATCCGAGTATTCCATCGCTCGCTGCGAATGAAAACTTTCCTTCGCCTCATCGCCTTTTTCGTTATGTTCGGCAGCGGTTCGATGCGCCTCTGCAGCAAACTCGTGCTGCTCGGCGGCTTTCCTGTGAGCCAGTGCCGAAAGCTCGTGCCGCTCAGCGGCTTCCCGGTGTTCCTCGTGCATGGGGCTTCCTCCTGTGGGAGCGTCGTCAACTCGCCATCGCATGTGCACGAAGTGGACCACTCTCTTCGGGATCGCAGATCTCCGCCATCAAAGGCCCTGGACCACCCCCATCTCGACGACCGCGCAATCCGGCGGCTTAAGCCAGACTCAAGAGAATCGTCAAGCCTGCAATAGCAGAACGCGCACTGGAGGCCTATCGAAATGGAACGCGCCTAGCGCGGAAAAGGCCGGACGGCAAGAGTCGTTTGTTGATGCTTCACGGACGGTCTTCCCGGTGCGGATTTTGCACGCTCAATGGCAGATTTTGCACCCGTCTTTAGGGCTTGAGAGCCGATCGATGGCACAAAACCCTGTGAACCAGCGGTGCGAAAGAGTTGTCCTCACGAAGAAGCGGATGGTGCTGCGCGTGCACTGACACCATGCTGCGACCATATCAGGACCGTCGTCGCCAAACACGCAAAACGATCGCAAGTGGAAGAGGAGATGTGAGATGTCTGAATTAAACGCGGTGGTAGCAGTTTACGCCACGCATGTCGCAGCAGAAGATGCCGTTAAAGAGCTTCAGCGCGCAGGAATCGACATGCGCATCTTGTCCATCGTTGGCAAAGATTCCCACACTGATGAACACGTGGTGGGCTACTACAACACCGGCGACCGCATGAAGTACTGGGGCAAGACCGGAGCGTTCTGGGGCGGCTTCTGGGGATTGCTGTTTGGGTCAGCTTTTTTCGCCATTCCGGGCATCGGTGCTGTGCTCGTGGCGGGCCCGCTGGTGGCGTGGATTGTAGCAGCGTTGGAAGGCGCCGTGGTATTTGGAGGGCTGAGCGCCATCGGCGCGGGGCTGTATGGCATGGGCATTCCAAAGGACAGCGTTCTTCAATACGAAATGGCGCTCAAAACAGATAAATTTCTGCTAATGGCGCATGGTACGGCAGAGGAAGTTGCAAAAGCGAAAGGTATTATGGACGGCACAGGCGCCATCAACGTGGGACTGCATTCCATCAAGTCAGTTGAATTAGCAATAACATAGAGATTTGATATGTATATCATGGGCATTCAAGAAACACAAAGCAATCGCCTGGGAGGGCGATAACAATGTTGACGAACGCTACGCATTTAAAAGGTCTTGTGATCCGAGCTACGGACGGTGAGCTTGGAACTGTAGACAAATTCTATTTCGACGATGAGACATGGGCCATCCGCTATCTCACGGTAGAAACCGGCGGCTGGCTGGGCGGTAAGCAAGTCCTGATCTCGCCGTTCTCTGTGGTTCACACGGATTGGGAGGCCAGACGGCTGGATGTGGCGTTGACGAAAAAGCAGGTTGAGAACAGTCCCGACATCAATACGCACGAGCCCGTCTCCCGGCAGCACGAGGCAGCTTACCTCGGATATTATGGATATCCCTATTATTGGGGAGGCCCCTATCTGTGGGGTCCATCCTATTACCCCGCAGCCTTGGGCATACCGGCAACTGCTTACACGGACGAGTTGGCCGACAGGATCCAGAGAGAGTCGAACGATTCGCATCTGCGGAGCACCGAAGCTGTGAAGGGCTATTCCATTGAAGCATCCGATGGTGAAATTGGCCATGTGGACGGCTTCCTTATCGACGACGAAGCTTGGGCCATCCGCTACATCGATGTAGCAACGCGGAATTGGTGGCCGGGCAAAAAGGTACTGGTCTCACCCGCATGGATTGAACGCGTGAGCTGGTCGGCTTCTAAAGTCTATGTCGCCCTTTCTAGGGAAGCCATTAAAAATGGACCAGAGTATGTGGAGTCTGTACCGATCACTCGTGAGTACGAAAACAAGCTGTACTTTCATTACGGCCGGCCGCCCTATTGGCTGCCTGAGCCCGAGCACAAGGCTCCCTTTTCCCTGAGCCACGTTTAAGCCAGGTCATGGGCATCCGGTGAAGCGGGTGCCCATGATTTCCCGTGGGCCCGTGCCAAGCCTACACAACTTAAATGTTTTGGCATGCAAGGCTATCGTGTCCTACTGAAATCGCAGCAGTGGCCGGAATTGGCCGCCCATGGCGCCGTCGCCCGGCGCCTGCTTTGGGCCAGCACCGGTACGAGGATCCGAAGACTCTGGACACAATGTACATCAATGGCCTGGCGGCTCCGGAGACGATGAACATGATGCCGGAGGCCAATCTGCTTGTGCTTGCCGATCATGGGCAAGTTCCAAGTGCGTTGCCCGTCGATGGTCGATGGTGGTGATTGCAAGACCGAGGCGGACCGTTTCGGCGGTGGTGGTATTGACGCCGCCAAACTGGCCGGGCAGTTAGAGCGGAATGGTGGGGAGGCATTCGTCAAGGGTAGGCGCGATTTGACGCCGTGCAGCGAACACTGTTTAAACCGGAACTCGAGCGCAGGTATCCGTGAAAGTCAAAGCCTCCCACTTGTTCCTGCAGCTCTGCGATCTTTCGATCCGCTTCGCTGAGATACTCATATGTCGGTTCCGAAGGCAGTTGGCCCTGAAACTGTGCGCCTACCTGATCTGACTCTTCGGAGACGGCTTTGCGGGCTGCTTTCATGGCCGCCGGTTCTACCGCCGAAACCTTTCGTTTGCCTGGTTCTTCATCTGACTCATTTTGTGCTTCTGCTGGTCCTCCGATGATATCCTTCTGCTTTTCGTCTGGTTTTCCGTCGGTCTCTTTCTGCTTTTCGATTTGCCGCTCGAGTGCGGCGATGCGTTGCCCGAACTCGCGAGTCGCATCGAGGTACAGCTGTTTTAATTGCTGTAGTTGCTGTTCCAACTATTGTAACTGCTCAGCCTGTTGAGCGTTTGCGTTCCAGCCCCAGAAAGAGATCATTGCAGTGCACCATAGTAAAGACCTGATTGACCGCTTCCAAAAACTGGGTGAGACTATCTTCAAGTCCACCTCCTTCGTCGGCATGAACCATCCATGCCCCTTTGCACGCGGTGGTCCAGAACTGAAAGCGGCTATTCGGAGGCTGAGGTTCCTGAGACAGCGCGGGGTAGCAGAACCTCAACGAAGGTTGAGCGCAATATCTGCGTGCGAAGGTGTGGAATCTGCCCACACGTGATCTGCGAACGCAGGTTTTACGGTGGCAAGCTGTGAGGTGGAGTTTGCGGCATAAATGCAAGCTTTCTGCCCGCATGACAGCTTGAGATGGCATATCGCAAGCGCATTGCGAAATGCCGGCGGAGGAGAATGTTCATCATGGCCACTTACTTGCACTTAGTGCCAAAGCAGGCAAAGAGCTGCGCACCGCATGGATAACCCAATAACCCCACCAGCTTCTGCTAAGGATGGTCAGATTCCGACCGGCCTGACGAGCGACGAGGCCCGCCGCTTGCTCGAGAAGTTCGGCCCAAACTCCGTAGCTGACACGGCGCTGCATCCATTGCGCCGCGCGCTGACCAAGTTCTGGGCGCCGGTTCCATGGATGCTCGAAGCTGCGATCATACTCGAGATTGCCCTTGGCAAGTACGTCGAGGGCGCGATCATCGCGGTGCTTCTGGCCTTCAACGCTGCCCTCGGGTTCTTCCAAGAAGGACGCGCACAGGCGACTCTTGCCGCGCTGAAGTCGCGGCTCGCGCTGAACGCGTCGGTGCGTCGCGATAACGTTTGGGGGACTGTGCCCGCTGCCGGACTTGTACCTGCGGATGTTGTGAAGTTATCGCTCGGCGCTGTGGTCGCCGCCGATGTCCGACTGACCGGGGGATCGGTGCTGCTCGACCAGTCCATGCTCACGGGTGAATCCGTTCCCATCGAGGCCGGCGCCGGCTTCGATACATATGCAGGGGCGCTAGTGCGGCGCGGTGAAGCCGTTGCGGAAGTTACGGCGACCGGAACACGCACAAAGTTTGGTCGCACCGCGGAACTGGTTCGCACTGCGCACGTCGAGAGTTCCCAGCAGAAGACGGTTATGCGCGTGGTCGGCAATCTCGCCATGTTCAACGGCGTCATCATCGTCATGCTGGTTGGATATGCCTACTTCCTCAAACTGCCGCCAGGCGAGATCATTCCCCTGGTGCTCACGGCGGTTCTGGCGTCGATCCCGGTAGCGCTGCCGGCAACCTTTACTCTTGCGGCTGCGCTCGGCGCTAGGGCTCTGGCGCATCTGGGGGTTCTGCCGACGCGGCTCTCCGCCGTGGACGAAGCGGCAAGCATTGACGTGCTGTGCGCGGACAAGACGGGCACGTTGACGCGGAACGAGCTAAAGGTGACTGCCGTGCGTCCGATGCCTGGCTTTGACGAATCCCACGTGCTGGGCATGGCCGCCCTCGCCAGTTCGGATGGCGGGCAGGACCCCGTTGACGCCGCCATTCGCTCCGCCGCCTCGCATGCCGCCGCCACCGACTTACCGAAGCTTAGTAAGTTCTTGCCTTTCGATCCCGCAACGAAGATGTCCGAGGCCACGGCTACGGATTCGAGCGGTGCTACGGTGCGTGCCGTTAAAGGAGCCTATGCCGCGGTCATTGGCCTTACCCAACCATCGACTGACGCGTCCACGATAGCGGATCAACTGGAGGCGCAGGGCTTTCGCGTGCTGGCCGTTGCCGTGGGTCCGCCGGAGGCATTGAAGCTCACCGGAATCATTGCTCTCAGCGATCCGCCCCGGGACGATTCGGCGGCGCTGATTACCGAGTTGCACTCGTTGGGCGTTCGCACCGTGATGTTGACGGGCGATGCCCCGGCAACGGCGGCAATCGTAGCTCGCGCGGTAGGCCTGGATGGAGCTGTCTCTCCGCCCGGACCCATCCCAGACGCCGTGCGCCCGGAGGATTTCGCTGTATTCGCGGGCGTCCTTCCCGAGGGAAAGTTCAATCTGGTCAAGGCGTTTCAGAAGAGCGGTCACACTGTTGGGATGTGTGGCGACGGCGCCAACGACGCACCAGCGCTGCGCCAGGCCCAGATGGGGATCGCGGTATCGACCGCGACCGATGTTGCCAAGTCAGCGGCCGGCATCGTACTGACCAAACCAGGACTCAGTGGTATCGTCGCTGCGGTAAGAGAAGGCCGCATCACGTTCCAGCGCATCCTCACCTACACGCTAAACTCGGTCACCAAGAAGATCGTACAGGTACTGTTTCTGGTGGTTGGTCTGGTCATGACCGGGCACGCGATCCTGACTCCAATGTTGATGGTCATCATCATGCTCACCGGCGATCTTCTCGGCATGTCCACGACAACCGACAACGTGCGACCGTCCCCAATGCCCAACTCCTGGCGAATCGGCAAATTGACGATTGCCGGCGTCTTCATGGGGATCTGCGAACTGGTCTTTTGCGCCGCCGTTCTGGCCATCGCCAAGTTCCGCTTCGGGCCGGGAATCGAAACGCTGAGAACTCTCGCTTTCGTGGTCATAGTGTTCGGCAATCAGGCAACGACCTATACCAATCGTGAACGCCGGCGCATGTGGTCCTCGCGTCCTAGCTTGTGGCTCATCGCGTCGTCAGCAGTGGATGTGCTGATCGCCTCAACGCTCGCGACTTGCGGAATCGCCATGGCTCCTCTGCCTTTCTTCGCTGTGGGAGGGATACTCGCGGCGGCAACGGTCTTCGCTTTCACCTTGGACTTTGCGAAGGTTCCCATATTCAATCGCCTCAAGATCGCATAGGGAGGATGTCCGTCGGGAGGATCTCGTTTCGAGGGAGAGGCACTAGAGCTGAATGCAGGGCCGATACCACGGTTCTCCGATTCTGCAATTCGAAATCAGTTCAGCCCAAAAAGCTAAGTTCCGGCCGCCGTTATTGTTGGCGCCATCGCCTGTTCGCGCCTTTGCCGTATCCCATACATTCCGGAATACTTGAGTCCAGGTCGGTTTCACCAGTTCGAAGTGGTGCAAACCGGGGTACGCCTTCAACGATGCTGGTTCGAAGCGTAGGCCACTCACAATCATTCGAATTCACTATTTTCTTCGTTGATGGCTGTGCTGAAGTTGACAGGTCTGCTGAGAAAGGTCTCCCAAGATTGGACGTTTTCGAACTCTCGTGAGTATCTATTGACAGGAATCGCCGTAGGCCGATTTCAATGCTACCGGACAGCGGACAGCCCGCCAAGCGGAGAGAATCGCCTCGGCAACCTGCTCACGAACATGGTCTATGTCGGAAACCCTAGAGCCCGCGGCCTCGATCAGGCGTCTGCTCTTGAGAGTTGCTCGGTCAGTGTCTGGAAGTGGTGGCCCATCACGGCCAGTGTCATGGCCGTTCCGAAGGAGCGGCGGTGGCGCGTGGCGGCTGTGAGCACAAACTTCCAGTAGCTGAGGCGGGCTTTACCCAGCAGCCCCTGGCGCAACACGGAGGAGAAGAACGCCCGCATGTTGGCATAGCTCAATCGTCGCTGGTGTCCCGGTTCGCAGCGGCTGAGGAACAGCTTGGCGCGCTCATAGTAGGCATCGCAGGCATAGATCCGCTGTAGCACGTCCCGGTAGCCCTCGACCAGACGGGTGGCGTTCATGCGCGGCAGAAAATTCAACTCGCAATCGGTGTTGTCACCGTCCCCGGCGTGCAGAATGCGGCCCTCGCTCCGCAGGCGGCGGAACAGTTGCGTTCCGGGCATCGCCTGCAACAGGCCCACCATGGCGATCGGAATCGCGCTCTTCTGAATGAAATCCACCAGCCGGTCGAAGACGTCTTCGCGGTCGGTATCGAAACCAAGGATGAAACCGCCCATCACTTCCATGCCGTGCTGCTGGATGATGGCGATGCTCTTCAGCATGTCGCGCCGCGTATTTTGCAGCTTTTGGTTGGCGGTCAGGCTGCACTCATCGGGCGTCTCAATACCGAGGAAGACGCTCGTGACACCCGCGGCCTTCATCAACCGCAGAAGTTCGGGATCGTCGGCCAGATTGAGCGAGGCTTCAGTGGTGAAGTTGAAAGGCCGGCCGTGGGCGTCGCCCCACCCGGCGATCGCAGCCAGCAGCACTTTGGCGCGAGGCTTATCGCCGATGAAGTTGTCGTCGACAATGAAGACCCCATCGCGCCAGCCTGCTAAACGTAGCTGCTCGAGCTCGGCCAGCACCTGCTCCACGGCCTTGGTGCGCGGGCGGCGGCCATAGATTTCGATGATGTCGCAGAACTCGCAGTTGAACGGGCAGCCGCGCGAATACTGCACGGCCATGGTGCTATAGCGCTTCATCCGGATCAGGCTCAGGTCGGGCAGCGGGCTGCGCGCCATGGCGGGACGCTCGGTCGCCTGGTAGGTCGGGCGCGCGGTGCATTGCTCGAGATCCTGAGCTAAACCGGCGATCAGATCCTCCGCCTCGCCGATCACAACATGGTCGGCGTGCAGTTCGGATGCGGGCAGGCTGCTCGTGACGGGTCCGCCCACTACGGTTCTAAGCCCGCGCGCATGACACCGGTCAACGATGGCCACCAAGCTTTCCCGCTGCAAGTGCATGCCGCTGATCAATGCTACGTCGGCCCAAGCGAGGTCGGAGTCCTTCAGCCGCTCGACGTTGGTGTCGATCAGGCGCTTGTTCCAGTGCCGGGGCAACAGAGCGGCTATGGTCATGAGACCCAGCGGGGGCTGGGTGGCGCGCTTGCCGATGAGCGACAGGGCATAGCGGAAGCTCCAATACGTGTCAGGAGTCCTGGGATAGATGAGTAAAGCCTTCATGGGATCCCCCTACGCCACAACCCTCAGACTGTTGGAGCATAGCAATCTCAAGCTGACCCGGCAGGCTATTTCAGGGGTGCCACCGGCTCGCTGATCAGCTCTTCGAAAAGGGTCCGGTAGTGAACCATCGCCTGTCGCAACTCTTCCGTGTCGGCTTGTCCTCGTGTTTGCTTTAGAGCGATTTCGTGAGCCGTCCGGTAGTTTGCCAGAACCAGCGGATGATCCACCGAGATATCCGCTGACCGCTGTTCAAAGTCGCTCACGGGATAGCCCCGCGTGGACATCACATCACCTAACAGTTGATCCGCCTCCGACACCGCGTCTGCCGGACCGTCAACAAAGTGCGCCTGTACTCCGCGCCAAGCCTCCACGAACCGCGCACGATCTTCCGCCGCGAGCGGACGGACGTGAAATCCCTCGACACGGTGTGCTCGTCCTTCGAGCGCCGCTTCCGCATGCCGCCGGTTGCCGTCCTTCTCCACCGCACGGGCATATTCCGCGTCACCGAACTTAGTGCGCAGCCGCTCCGTCCGGCGCTTCCGGAGCAAATGGACCGCGGCGTTGACTATGGCGACAACAACGACGAAGGCAACAATCAATACCAAGTCTGTTGTAGTTAATGTTGTGAAACTCATGATCTTCCTTCACTTCCTGTACGAGCGATGCTGCGTTGTCCTGAACCCGCCGGCAGAGCGGAACGAGAGTGACGACGTTGTCCCTGACCAACCGGGTCGCCGTTCGCGCCGCTTCACGCCGGGCGGCCCGCCCGCCACGAGAGCCACGTCTCTATGCATAGTATTGCAACAGGGTAACAATAGTTAGCGCCCATGACCCAACAATACAATCCCAATCGTTTTCAGAAGGATTTCAACATCGCAACGTAAAGATTTATGCTTCGCGTAATAGAGATCGTACTGTAGCTTTTCATAAGAATCTTCGACGGAGGCTCCATATTGAAACATGACTTGAGCCCATCCAGTAATGCCGGGTTTCAAGTAATGGCGCAAATTGTAAAACGGGATATCCTGCTCGAGCACACTTACAAAGCAAGGCCGTTCCGGGCGTGGGCCCACCATGCTCATATCGCCTTTCAGCACGTTGATCACTTGCGGCAATTCGTCGAGGCGGAAGGCGCGCAGCAGCCGGCCCAACCCCGTCACTCGCGGGTCGCTCTCGGTCGCCCACGCCGGCCCGGTTTCAAGTTCCACATCGTTACGCATGGAGCGAAACTTATAGATGACGAAAGGCCTCCCATGCAAGCCCACGCGGACCTGTCGAAAAAGCACTGGCCCCGCCGAACCCAGCTTGATAGCTATGGCGATCAGCGCCAGCAACGGGGCGGCCAACAGAGTCAGCAACAGCGCAAGCGTCACGTCGAAGCACCGCTTGAAACTGGCGCCGGGCTGTGAACAATCGAATCCATTCGAATAGACGAACCACTGCGGATTCAAGGCTTCCACCCAAATCTTTCCGCTCAGTTCTTCATAAAACTCGACAGCGTCGTTGACCTGCAAGCCCCGCAGCCGGGAGTCCAGCAGTGCTGAGGCCAATCTCTCCCGGCTAAGGGTGTCCAGATCCGCTACGACGACTCGCGCGATCTGGTCCCTCGTGACCAGTTCCTTGAGCTCGGTGAGGTAGATCGGCGCCCCAAGGTCCGTCAGACTCTCGGGCATGTTTAGCACTTGCGTATTGCTCCTCGGGTGGCTTGCCCCGCGGACCAGGTCTCGATGCAGCTTTGCAGGCAGGTCCCCCGTGCCGACAATCAGGACTTCTTCCACGAACTTGCCATGAGCTATCAGATGCCGCAGAAACAACCGCAGGACCGCTGGCGTGAGCCCGATCAGCAGCCCGGCGGAGAGCGCGATACGGGCCGGAGGGACCAAGCCGGGAATCAGGTAGAACAGCCACGCGGATGCCAGGAATCCCAAGCCAATGGACGCGATAAGGTCGATATAAAACTGAAATGACCTCGACGTGACAATGGATCTGTCGAGATGGTTCACGTGGAAGAAGAACAGACACGATGCGACCAGGATCAGCCCTCCTGGATTGTGGCCACCCCACGCGAATTCTAGCGATGCCACGGAGAGCATGGTCAGTTCCGCCGCCAGGAAAGCGCCTCGAGGGCGTGCCAGCCTGTGCGCCCGAACCTCCAGTTGCGCTATGCAAGGCGATGCAGGAGCGCCGGCCCACGCGGTGTTGTCAAAAGTAGCGGTAGCCATAATCATCACGGGTGTCCCCGCGTATAAATCGCCTCAGAACTACGTCCAGTGCCCATGGGTTGGCGCCAATGCACCCGGCGGCGCGTCGCGGTCGTCCGCCGAGGGCATGCGTTGCATGCACCGGCAGCGCCGCTATGGCCTGCCACTTGTGCAAGATTCTTCCAGGTGAGTGAATCAGGCGCCGCCCGAGTAAAGTCCTCAGCCTGCGCCAGAGTACCGGCGCTCATAGCAACGTGCTTGCGCCTCGCCCAGCCGTAGTCAGCCGATCCGCTCTTTCTAGCAGTATCGGTATCGGATCCTGACTAACAGTAACAGTCACTCCGTTCGTCGTCTGGTCATAAGTGACCACAATTCCGGCGCTGTTACGGAATTGAAATGTTAGGGTTAGCGATTGGGCTCGTTGAGCCCCAAAGGAGCGAGCGGCCGCCAGAGGCCATGGAGTGCAAAAGTGCCTGGAGGTTGTCTCGAGCAAGAGCTTCGGCTGCAACACCTGGCCCAGGCGAGCACCTCGTTCGACGTTCGCACTTCGAGGGGACATACATAGCGGCAGGGACCGCCCCAAAACACCGGAAACCATGGTCACTTTTGACCAGACCACGAACCGGTTCTCAAGGTACCTTCAGCTAGGGTATTGACGCAGGGGGACGAGAACCGATGCCCCGGCACTACCTTAGGTTGACATGAGACTAACAAGAATCTGGGAAAAGACTGCGGCCCTAACAACACTCCTTATAGCCAGCGTAGTGCTGGTAAGGGCAGCCGAGCCTCCTAAGCCACCCGCCACTACGGCCAGCGAGGCCGAATACCGGCTCGGTTCCGACGATGTGATTGAAGTATTTGTGTGGAAAGAACCTGAGTTGACGACCACCGTCGCAGTGCGGCCAGATGGCAGGATTTCACTGCCGCTGGCGGGCGAACTTGACGCGAGAGGCAAGACGGCGAACGAGCTTCAGCAGGAGATCACAGTCAGACTCAGCCAGTACGTGGTCCAGCCGGTGGTCAACGTCATGGTCAAGCAAGTCAACAGCCTCAAGATTTCAGTTTTGGGCGAAGTCCGCAAGCCTGACGTGTACAAGATCAAGAGCCGGGTGACCGTGCTCGACGCCATTGCGATGGCCGGCGGCTTCACCGACCTCGCCCGGCCAAACAAGGTGATTATCTTAAGGAATTCGCCGGCCGGCCCACAACGAATCAAGATCAACGTCAAAGAACTAGTCGCCAACGATCACGGGACTCCATTCTATCTTGAGACGCTGGACACGGTCTACGTGGAGTAGCTTCAGGCTGCAATCCGGGCATTAACGTCGCGGCGCAAGAAAGCCGCTGGGCAGCCGTAAGACTGATCGTCGCTAGGAGTGTAAAGTAAGCATGATACGCGGCCGAATACTCTTACAGCGCATTGTCCCCTTGCTTCTTATGGGAGCTGTGGGGTGGGCGCAAGAACGGCCCAACGGATTTTATCTTACCTCGCCTCTGAGTATAAGCTCCGGCTATGATGAGAACTTTGTGGTTAATTCCGTTGCCCAGAGCGATGCCGTCTCCATTTTGACCTCGCCGACATTCGCCTGGCTCACCAGCACCCCGCGCACCAGCTTTTCAGCGGACTACCAACCGGAATTTGAAATCTTCGCTCGCGATCAAAACCTGAATGCCTGGAATCATTCAGCGACTCTGCGCTACAGTTACCGGATCAATGGCCGGCTGAGTATGGATGCCGGGGATTCCTTTCTGTCCACTTCGGATGCGAGCCGACAGTTGGCAGAGAGTCAATTTCTGTTGCCGATCGGACGCTTTCAGGAAAACTCCTTCTTCGCCGGGTTGAAGTACAGGCTGGACCACCGGACTATACTGTTTTTCCGCTTCGACCATGCGGTCACAACCATGGCGCTGTCGGGACCGTTGGGCAGCGGGCTCGATCAGATGGCCTATGCGGGGTCGATGACGCTAGATCACACGGTCAGCCGCCACCATTCCTTCACGGGAAGTTACGCCTATCTCCAAGTCCGTCCCCTCGATGGCGTCGGAACAGCCGGCTACTCCTATCAGGCGGTGAACAGCTTGCATGCAGGTTACATGTACACCGTCAATCCCGACCTGATCTTCCGAGTGACCGGCGGCGTGGTGCGCGGCCGTGAATTCGCCTACACCGCTGGCGGCGCGGTGGAAAAGCAGTTTCGCGGCCTGTGGATGATTGCAGGCTATCAGCGGTATCTGTCTTTCTTCGGAGGTCTGGTGGCCACCGGCGGCACGGCGGCCGAGACCGTTCCTTTCGCGAATGGTTTGCAGTCCAACTCCATATTCCAAGCAGTGTCATTGCGAGCCCGGGGAAACCTGACCAAGCGCGTGGGCCTGGAGTTCAAAGGAGAGAAAGGGCAAGCGAGCCTTGGAGATCGCAGCGTCAGGAGCCTGATCATTCAGTCACGACTGGACTACAGGCTAACCGAGCGGGTCATCCTGTTTGTCCGCGCAGAATATTACGGCCAGAACATAAGCCAATTCTCGGAATCACCGCTATCGCGGCGGCGTTACTTCGGTGGCCTGGAATTCGTTTTATCGCGCCCGCCGCAGTTGGAAGACACCGCACGCCGGCACGGGAAAACTCCCACCGAGTCCGAGGAGCCGCAAACCGAGGAGCCCCACGCTCCGGAGGAAAGATAGCACATGGAAACGAATGAGGCAGGCAAAGGGCTCACTGCATTTACGGCCCTGCGGGCTCTCAAGCGCCGCAAGCTGTATCTGCTGGTCCCGGTCCTGCTGGTGACGGGAGCGGTCAGTCTCTCCACGCTATGGCTGCCGGAGCGGTTTCGCGCCCGGACGCTGATCGCGGCTGAGCCTGGAATCTCGGGGAATTATCTGAATGGCAGCTCTGGCGCCACGGCTGTTGCCAACGTCCAGGACCAGTTACGAACCATCCGGGAGACGCTATACAGCGATCCGGTGCTCAAAACGGTGATGACCGAATTCCATCTGAATTATGGGGAGGGCCGGACCCCCGAGCAGAAGTTGGAGGCGCTGAAATCAAAGATCCAGATCCAGGTGGAAGGGCCCGACGCCTTCTACGTCAGTTTCGAGGGTGAACGACCGCTGCAAGCGATGAGGGTAACCAACCGCCTGGCCGAGCTGTTCATTGAGCGCACTTCGGGTCTTCACGGCGAGCGTGTGGAACAGGCGGATAGTTTCCTGGATGCAGAGGTAGAGCGACTGCAAAGCCAGGTTCGCGAGCAGGACGAGAGTTTGACGACCTACAAGCAGGGCATGGCGCACGTGCTTCCCGAGCGTCTCGCGACCAACCTGAAGCTCCTCGAAAACCTGCAGCAGCAGGTGCGCAGCAAGACTGATCAGATCACGGAAGCTCAGGCGCGGAGGTTGGCCGTGTCCGAGGAGATGAAGTCGCTGGAGAAACAGGGAGCGCTCGAGACGGGGACGCGGGAAAAGACCCCTGCCGAAGTCAATCTTGACGACTTACGCACCAAGCTGAGAACGCTCAAGGCCCGCTATACGGCCAAGAATCCCGAGATTGAACGCACCGAAAGGGAAATCCGTGAACTGGAAGCGAGCGCGATTCCGGCCGGGAACCGCCGCGATCCGTCACCTGTCCAAATGCGCTACCTCGCGTTGAAAGCCGAGGCGGATTCGATCGAGCCGCGCTTGCGGAGTTACCAGCAGGAGCGCAGCGCTCTGGCCTCCGACTTGGGGATGTATGAGCGCCGGATCGACTCTTCGCCTGGGCTCGAGACGAACTTGGCCGAGCGCGTAAGAGAGGCGGCGCTGACGCGCACTCAATACGAGGCCATGCTCGCCAAGCAGCAAAGGGCAAGACTGGACCAGCGGCTGGAGAAGAGCACCAAAGACGTCGCGTTCAAGATCGCTGAAGCCGCCCAAATGCCGAAGGCCCCTTCGAGCCCGCAGCGGAACAGGATCATCCTTCTGGGTTTCGTGGCTGGTTTGGGGCTGGGTCTGATCGCAGTCCTGGTTGTGGAACTGATGGATACGTCGTTCGACACCGTCGAGGAGTTTCAGAGCTTTACGAATCTCCCGGTGCTGTCCGCCGTTCCGACCATACCCAGCCGCGCGGCCCGATTTCGGCAGGGTAAGAACCCCGATGCAAGCCACGCGGACCGCTTGAAACTCGAAGACGAGGGCATCGCTCCAGGACAGCGACAGCATTATCAGGAGCACCGTCTCGCGGTATTAAGCGACCCACAATCCATACCCGCGGAACAATACAGCATTCTCGCAATGAAAGTTGAGCAGTGGATGGAGAAGAGCGGCGGCCACGTGCTGGTGGTGACCAGCGCAGCGGGAGGCGAAGGAAAATCCGTCACGGCTCTGAATCTGAGTCTGGCGCTCGCCGCTTCGATGAAGGGACGAGTCTTGCTGGTGGATAGCGACTTGCGGCGTCCGCAGGTGCACCACTACCTAGGGCTGGAGACGACGAAAGGATTCAGCGATCTACTGGACGATCCCGGTAGTGATGTCAGCCCCTACATTTCGAAGTTGGGGAACTTGGACGTGATTGTGGGCGGCGCCTGCCCGGTGAACCCGGTAGGTCTTCTGGCCTCGCCGCGTTCCCGGGAGATTCTTGCGCATCTGCGCCAGGAATATCGGCTCATCGTGCTCGACAGCCCCCCCATCGTGCCGATTGCCGACAGCCACGTCCTGGCCGGACTGGCCGACGGAGTAGTAATTGTCGTGCGGGCGCGACAAACAAGGCGCGAGCTTTTCCGCCGTGCCATAGAAAGCCTCGGTGCCGCAAACGTGCTCGGCGTGGTGTTAAACGATGTGGAATACGGAGATACCCGTTACGCTTATGCCTATCGGCATTATCAACGACACTACCTGGAACGGAGTTAGCACGCTGAAGCGTGAAAACCGACTGAGTAGTTCTAGCGGCTTTTCGTTTGGAATGCTGCTGAAAACGATAAACATTGTGTTGCTCGGTCTGGGATGGCGATAGAGCTCCTGCGGACCGACCGGATGAAAGGAATAAAATGTCATCTTCAAATTCTCATGCGGTAGGAAGACTTCCTCTGCTTGTCCTGCCAGTCGCATGCTTGCTTTGTACTGCTTGGCCGGCGCTTTCCCAGGGCAACATCGCGACCATCGCGGGCAACGGCAGCGCGACGTTTTCCGGAGATGGCGGCCCGGCGACGACGGCTAGCCTGAATCACCCCCGGACATTGGCCATCGATTCGAGCGGCAACTTGTATATCTCCGACGTTGACAACCTGCGAATCCGGCGAGTCACCCCCGAGGGCATTATCTCAACCGTAGCCGGGAATGGACTCCCAGGAAGTTCCGGTGACGGCGGCCTGGCTGTTAACGCGTCGCTGAGCAATATGCTCGGTTTGGCGCTGGACAGCGCCGGTAATCTCTATATTGCGGATTCAGGCAACCGCCGCGTCCGGAAGGTGACGTCTGCCGGCATCATCAGTACGATCGCCGGCACCGGCGTGCAGGGTTTTTCTGGCGATGGCGGTCCAGCAACCAGCGCCCAACTGAATACGCCGGCTTCCATAATATTCTCGGCCGGTAACCTGTACATCGCCGACAGTTCCAACCAGCGCATCCGCCGTATAAGCAGCGACGGGACGATTACCACCGTCGCCGGCAACGGTGTGACCGGCTTTTCCGGTGATGGCGGCCCCGCCACCGGCGCGTCCTTAGCGTTTCCGCTGGGTATGGCTATGGATAGCGGCGGCAATCTGTATTTCGCCGATGGTAACAACAACCGCGTCCGCCGGATCAGTCCGGCCGGAGTGATCACCACCGTTGCCGGCGATGGTGTCGGGCACTTTGCTGGAGATCAAGGTCCAGCCAGCAGTGCGTCGCTGGATGTCCCCGAGGATGTGGCGTTCGATGGCGCGGGCAATCTGTATATCGCCGACGCAGGGAACAACCGGGTACGGAAAGTAGACAGTTCCGGCCTCATCAGTACCCTGGCCGGTATGGGAGACAACGGATTCTCCGGTGACGGAGGCCCTGCCACTGAGGCAATGCTGAATTTCCCGTGGGGCCTGACGACGGATTTCACGGGCAGCGTTTACATTGCCGATCGCGTGAATAGCCGCGTTCGAGTTGTTTCCGGAAGCCTGACCGGCCTGCCTACTTTAGCGGACAACTCCACAGTCAACAGCGCCAGCCTGGCTAAGACCATCGCCCCGGGAACGATCGTATCCATTTCGGGTGCGAATTTCGCAGGCAGCAGCCTGAGCGCATCGAGCGTGCCCTTGCCTACTGTCTTGGGCGATACCGGAGTTAATTTCAACGGCACCGCGGTTCCGTTGTTTTTCGTATCGAATGGTCAGATTCTCGCGCAGGCGCCCTTTAATCTGCCGGCGGGCGTCGCCGTGTCGATACAGGTGCGGCGAGGCAGCAACCTGAGCGCCGTGCAGACAGCGAACGTAGCTGCAGTTTCCCCCGGCATCTTCACTGTCGACCAGGCGAGCAGCGCCGGAGCCGTGCTCCACGCTGCCGATTTCTCGCTGGTCACCAGCAGTTCGCCGGCGCGGCCGGGTGAGTCCCTGCTGATCTACTGCACCGGACTCGGCCCGCTGCAAACTCCGGTGGCGTCCGGTTCCAGTGCTCCGAGCGTCCCGCCGCTGGCACAAACGACCCTTCTCCCAACGGTGACTATAGCCGGTCTGCCCGCAACCGTTACCTACTCGGGGCTGGCCCCGGGTCTCGTGGGCCTATATCAGATTACCGTGCAGGCGCCAACCGCCCTGCCCACAGGCAACCAACCCGTTCAGATCACCACAGGGGGTGTGGTGAGCAACACCGCCATGCTTGCCGCGGCACACTGACCGGCTGCGGGTGGCGAGGAGACTTGATAGATGGCAGAGGCAATTTTCTGGATAGCGCTCGGCTGCACCGCGTACGTCTACGCGGGTTATCCACTATTGCTCTTGGCCTGGCAGTGGTGGGATCGGCGGCCCGTTCGCAAGCAGTACCACGAGCCCAGTGTGAGCCTGGTGATCGCCATGCACAACGAGCGAAATCACGTCCAGCCCAAGCTGCAAAACTGCTTCGAGCTCGATTATCCTCCCGACAAGCTTCAGGTGATTGTCTCGCTAGACGCCCCGACCGACGACACGGAGGCCTTGGTGCGCGAGTATGCCGGCAAAGGAGTCGAGGTCGTCTGCTCTTCGGTGCACCTGGGCAAAGCGGAAGCCCTGAACAGCGGTGTAGCGATCGCAACCGGCGAGATCGTGTTGTTCGCCGACAGCCGCCAGATGTTTGACAAGAGAGCCGTCCGCGAGCTTGTTGCCAATTTCGCAGATGCCTCCGTTGGAGCCGCGTCTGGAGAGCTGGTGCTGCTGGACGAGCAAGGCAAAGAAACGAGCGACGCCGCCGGCGCATATTGGCGTTACGAAAAAGGACTGCGCGGGATGGAGAGCGGGATTCACTCCGTCCCCGGGGCGACCGGAGCCATCTACGCCATTCGCCGCGAGCTTTTTGCGCCGCTTGCCGCGGGAACCATCCTGGATGACGTTGTTATTCCGATGAGGATCGTCCTGGCTGGGAAACGCGTGGTTTTTGATTCGACGGCCCGGGCATACGAGGTTGCGAGCCGGAATGCAAATTCGGAATACGAGAGAAAGATACGGACCTTAGCAGGTAACTACCAGCTGGTCGTGCAAATGCCTGCGCTTCTCGCGCCTTGGCGTAATCGGATCTTCGTGCAGTTTATCTCCCATAAGTTGGGCCGGCTGCTCGTGCCTTACTGCCTGGTGGCGCTTTTCGTTTCAAATCTGTTCTTGCTGCATGGTCTTTACCTCGTAGCCATGGTGGGTCAGATGGTGTGGTATTCGCTGGCTGGCGCCGGCTGGTTGGCTTCGACTCGCAAACCGGCATTACCCGGCGGCCCGTCTACTGAAACTCTTAACGAGTGAAAGAGAAAGATATGCGAAACATGTTCCTAAAACTATTGCTGGTGCCCTTTACGTTTGTTGCGATGAACTGGGCAGCAGTTGCAGGTCTCTATTACTTCTCGCGCGGCTCCCGCGACCTCTGGAGTCCGGCTGGAGCGAGGCACTCCTAGATGGCCTGTCTGGCAATAGCGGGGCCTTTGCAGCAGGCGGCGCCCGTTCCCGCGGAGATTCGTGTTGAAACGGTTTCCGATTACAAGGCATTTCTCAACCTGGAGCCAGTCTGGAACGAGGTGGCGGAAGCCGCCGGACTCGACCATCCTTTTCTGGAGCACGCCTGGGTACGGACATGGTGGGAGTGCTTCGGCGCCGGGAGCACGCTCCGGATTCTATTAGTGAAGGCCGGCGATCAAACGGTGGCAATTGCCCCGTTGATCCTGACGCCCATTCGAATGTGGGGCATTAAAGTGCAGCGGTTGGGGTTCTTTTACAATGCGCACGTCCCGTGCGCTGACTTCCTCATCGCGCAGCGGCCGGAAGAGGCTTACCGCGCCGTCTGGAATCATCTCGCCCGAACCCGTGATTGGGATCTCCTCCAGCTCTGCCAACTGCCGGCAGGGTCCGCGACGCTCGAGACCATGGCTAGCCTGGCGCGGCCGGACCATTGCCGAATCGTCACATGGCTGTCCGGCGCCTCGCCCTGCCTGCCGCTCAACTCGACCTGGGACAAGTTCTTCAATAGCCTGGCTGGCAAACATCGCGCAAATCTGAGAAATCGCATCAAGCGGCTCAGTGGGATCGGGCCAGTAAAGGTCGAAACGATATTCTCCAGCGAAGAGTTGCCAGCCGCCGTGGAGGCCGGACTGAGAATTGAAGCAGCAGCCTGGAAAGGAGCGGCTGGCACCGCGATTTCGTCCGATCCAGACGTTTCCAGGTTTTACTCGACCCTGGCGCTACGCGCCGCGGAGCGCGGTTGGATGCAACTGCATTTCCTGCGCGCCGGCTCACAGCGGGTCGCCTTCGATTATTCCCTCGCTTACAAGAACCGGATCCATTTGCTCAAGTTGGGATACGACCCGTCCTACGCTCCCTACTCTCCCTCCAATCTCCTCCTTTTTATGCTCTTGCAGGACTTGTTTGCGCGAGACGACGTAAGGGAGTACGACTTTCTGGGAGAGAGCGCCGAGTGGAAGTTGCAGTGGACCAAGCTCTCCCGTCCCCATTACTGGCTCTTCGTCTTCTCTAACACTTTCAAAGGGCGCCTTCTGCATTTCATCAAGTCCCAGTTAGTCCCATTTCTGAAGCGAGACAGCTTACAGTCTTTGCGCAAGTTTGTCTTGCGGCTGGCCGCTCCCGCGCAGGCAGAGAGGAACTAATGTACGTTTCAACCTGGCCGGGATTGACCCTGCGTGTGTTCCGCCCATCCCATTCGAAACCGGTCTTGCCATTTCCGTTGAACTCCGAGCACAAGCTCGCTTTCTGCGTAGCCCGCAGCGGCATTTACCACTTGTTCCGCGCGTTGCACTTCAAGAAGGGGGAGATCGTTCTGGTTCCCGACTATCACAGCGGCAACGAAGTGTCCGCGATTCGGGCGGCTGGAGCAACGATCGTTTTCTATCCGATTCGGCGCAACCTGGAACCGGACTTGGAGGCCCTGACTCGCCTGTCCAGGTTGAATCCTCGCGTCATCTACGTCATTCACTATCTCGGGTGGCCCCAGCCGATGAGGGACATCGAAGCGCTATGCCGGGAAAGAGGCAGCCTCCTGGTCGAGGATTGTGCTCTTTCCCTGCTCAGCGAAACGGATCACAAGCCGCTAGGCAGCTTTGGAGACTACGCGGTCTTTTGTCTGTACAAGACTCTGCCGGTTCCGAACGGTGGTTTGCTGGTGCAAAACCGCAACGTTTTGCCAGAACTGGCGGAGTTGAAACTGGAGCGTTGCCCCCGCGCCGCGGCCGCCGGCCGGAGCGCTGAGTTGATATTGGAAGCGGCACGGTCCCGTACGGACGGCATCGGGAAGACTCTGTTCGGCATCAAGCGGGCCTTTGGCGAATTGTTGCGGGCGGTAGGCGTGAGGCAGGTGCCGGTAGGAAATATCGGGTGGAATATCGCCGATGTCAACATCGCCATGTCATCCGTCAGCAAAACCGTGATGGAGGGACTGGAATATGGCCAGATCCGGTATAAGCGCAGAGAGAACTTTCTGCTGATGCAGCGAAGGCTGGAAGGCCGGGTGTCCATGTTGCGGAAGGACCTGCCGGAAGGTGTCTGCCCGCTGTTCTTCCCAATCCTGGTGCAGGACAAGCATTCGGCAGCCCGAGCCTTGTGGCAGCGGGGCATCGGAGCTGTCGAGTTCTGGAACGACGAAATCCCGGGGGCAAACGGCGTCGGCGGTACTGACGCGCGGTATCTCCGGGCGCATGTGCTGGAACTGCCCATTCATCAAGACGTCACCCGGTCGCAGGTGGAATACATCGCCGACCAGGTGTTGCGTTTGGAATTGCAGGCTGCCCAATGACAGCGACTCTTCCAAGAACGCTGGCCGGCCTCTCTTCCATGACGGTGGAGACGATTCTCGATGTGGCGCATTTCGCGGCCCTGAAACAGGAGTGGAACGAACTCCTGCAATCGAGCGACTCGGATGGTTTTTTCCTGACTTGGGAGTGGCTCTACACCTGGTGGAAACATCTGGCTGGGGGCAGACAACTCTTTATCATTGCGGTGCGCCGCGAGGGAGTGCTGATCGCCCTCGCGCCCTGCTGTCTAAGCTCCGCCAGTCTGGCCCACCGGCGTCTGCTACCCGTGCTGGAGTTCTTGGGAAGCGGCTTTGCAGGCTCTGATTACCTGGATGTGATCGTCCGGCGGGGCCACGAGGAGGAAGCGTGTCAGGCCCTGTCGTCGTGCTTGGCCGGACAGCAGCTCGTGCTCAACTGGACACAGCTAAAACGGGGCAATTGCATGGCTGCCGGAGTCGCTTCGGCCCTGGGCGAGAACGGCTGGAGCGTTGCTGAGGCAGAGACAAACACCTGTCCCTTCATCCCATTGGCTGGCAGGTCCTGGGATTCATACTTCGCAACGCTAGGCGCCGAACACCGCTACAATTCCAAGCGCAAATGGAAACGCCTCAACCGCGATTACAACGTGAGTTTTGAGCCGGTGCGCACCCAAGAGCAATGCGGCGAATCGATCGACCTGGTCATCGCACTGCACAATCTGCGTTGGCGCGATCGCGGCGGTTCGGATGCATTTCATACGCCCGCGTTGGTTGAGTTTCATCGCGAATTCAGCCAGGTCGCGCTCGAGCGTGGCTGGCTGCGGCTCTATGTTTTAAGGTTGGATGGCAAGCCAGCTGCGTGCTTGTATGGATTTTTGTATCGCGGGACCTTCTACTTCTACCAATCGGGCTTGGATGCTGCGTACGACAAATACAGTGCCGGTCTCGTCACGATGGGGCTCGCGATCAAAAGAGCGATCGAGGAAGGGGCGGAGGAATACGACCTGTTGCACGGCAATGAAGCCTACAAATCACACTGGAGCTGCGATAGCCGCGAGTTGAGCAGATTGGAAGTGTACCCGCCGCGGCCCCTCGGCTGGATCTTCCGGTCGTCGGTGGAAGTGGAACGGGGCGCACGCAGGATTGTCCGGCGCATGCTGCCGAAAGGCGTGTTCGCATGATTCGAAGCTGGATAAAAACAGGGGCCGCACGAGTGATGAGCCGGACCGGCTTGGACAACCTGGTCGGCTCGCTCTCGGGAGCGCGAAGTTTCCCGCTGGTCATCAGCTACCACCGGGTGGTGGAAGATTTCGCGTCCAGCGCCAAGAATTCCATTCACTCCATGCTTGTGAGCCGGACAATGCTGGAACGGCATCTGGATTGGCTCGGGCGCCGTTACCGGTTTATCTCTCTCGATGAATTGGGCGCGCGACTCGAAGCGCCAGACGGCCGGGAGGATCCGGCCGTGGCAATCACGTTCGACGATGGTTACCGCGATTTTTACGATCTCGCTCTACCGGTGCTCAAGCGGAAAGGCGTTCCAGCAGCAGTGTTCGTCGTGACAGACCTGGTGGGCACGAAGCGCATGCAGATCCACGACAAGCTCCATCTCTTGCTGGCCCGGCAGTCCAGGCCTGATAGCGGTGCGCCTACGCCGTTTCAGGCTACCCGCGCATTGCTCGAATCCTTGCCTCAGGCTGAGATAGAAAAGGTCATCCAGGCGCTGGAGCCGGAGACCCCCATTCCAGAAGATACGCTCCGGCCCTTCTACTCCCTTACGTGGGAAATGCTGGATGAAATCTCGCGGGCCGGCATCACGATAGGCTCCCACACCCGGACTCATGTGCTGATGACGCACGAAAGCAGAGAGCGAGTGATAGAGGAGGTGGCAGAATCTCGCTGGGAGATCGAACGGAGACTTGGGACGAGTGTGCAACATTTTGCATATCCCGGTGGGCTATTCGATACGGCCGCGGTGGAAGCCGTCGCCGGCGCCGGGTACCGGGTTGGTTACACCACCTGCACCCACCGGGATGCCGCCTTCCCGCTGTTGACTGTGCCTCGCACCCTGTTGTGGGAGAACTCCTGCCTCGATTCTCACGGCCAGTTCTCAGGGCCTATCTTGAGTTGCCAGATTCGCCATGCTTTCGATTTGGTGAGCGGATGCCGGCAAAACCACGCTACCAGTCAGGAAAACGGCAATGGCAGCGTATAGCGTTTCACAAATCCGTTTCACGGAGAGAAGCCGCGTTACCACCGGGACGCCGGTCTCCTACTGGCTGCTCCTCGCGTTTCTGTTTCTGCTCTATGCAAATCTGCCCATCGTGATGCCGGCGCTCGATCCATTACACCTGGCCAAAGTGGTAGGGGGAATCGCGCTCGTCATGCTGATTGCCGAGCGGGTCTTCGCGAAAAAGAGTCTCGAGCTAGCCTCCCCCGAAGGATATTTGCTACTCGCCTTCCTGGGGGCGGCGGCACTCTCTTCCCTGACGGCGCTCTGGCCCCATCTGGCGGTCGATTCCGTATCTGACCTTGTGAAGATGAGCCTCGTCTTCTTCTTCATCGTGAATTGCGCGAACACTGAGAGCCGGCTACGCGGTGTGATGTGGACTATGGTTGTTGGCGGTCTGCTGCCAGCGGCCGGCACCTTGCGAAACTACCTGCAGGGCAATCTGGTGGAAGGACGGGCCGCCTGGGTCGGAATCTTCGCCAATCCCAACGAACTGGCTTACAGCCTCGTAATCCTGCTGCCTCTGGTCGCATTTCTGGCCGTGGGTCTGGGTCTCGTGCCGCGTCTGGCTCTGCTAGGGATTGCACTCCTCTACGTGGCGGCGATCCTGGTCACCTTCTCGCGTGGCGGAGTGGTGGGCCTGGTGGCTGTGATGGGGCTCTACGCCTGGCGAAAACGAAGCATCCTGCTCCTGGGCTTGATGGTGCTGTTGGTGTTGTCAGGCCTGGTTCTCGCAAGCCGGTTCTGGTCCCGCGGCGAGAACTTCAACAACCTCAACCAGGACACGAGCTTCCGGCAGAGGCTCGCCACGTCGCAGGCCGGGCTCGCGATGTTCGCCGATCATCCGATGCTCGGCGTGGGCCCGGGATGTTCGGTTATTGCGTGGCCGCTCTACGCACCCGCGGACCTCTACACGCGAGGCGCACTGGTGACCCACAACTCCTTCATACAGGCGTTGAGTGAGTTTGGAACCCTCGGTTTCATCCCGTTCATCCTGTTTATCGGTTTCGGCCTCTATCATGCTCGCAAGCGGGCTCTGGAATCTGCGCGGGCGGGCTCGTTCAATATGAGTGCCGGGATCGAGGTCGCCATCTGGGGATTTGTGGCGTGCGGCATGTCAGGCGGCTATGTGCTGACCTGGTTCCCCTATATTCTGCTCGGTCTGGCGGCGTCGGCCAGACAGATTAGGGTGGAGGCCCAATGACCGCTGCCGTAATCATCCCTGCCTCGAAGAGCGAGTCGGTCTTCAGACCGGCGCTGTTGCTGATGTCCGGACGAACACTCGCGTTTGTCGCCACGTTCTTTATTCCGGTGGTTCTGACGCGGATCTTCGACCCGGCTCAGTTCGGCACTTATAAACAGCTCTTCCTGGTTTTCTCGACAGCCTACTACATCGCCCAACTGGGGATGGCCGCCAGCCTGTATTACTTCCTTCCCGCAGCCTCCCACGAGGCGGGCCGGTACGTTGCGAACTCCATGCTGTTCCTCGGAACGGCAGGCCTCGCTTGTCTGGGAGTCATCATAGTGGCCGCGCCGAAGCTCGCGCACTGGCTGAGCAACAACGAATTGACCGGCTACCTGCCCTGGATCGGCTTGTATCTCTTCCTCATGATGCTTTCGTCGGCACTCGAAATTGTCATGATCTCGCGCGGGCAATACTTCGGAGCGTCGGTGTGCTATGCACTCTCGGATCTGGCGCGAGCGGCTGCGTTTCTCCTGCCGGTGCTGCTGTTTCGACAACTGGGGTGGCTGCTGAAGGGCGCAGTCTTTGTAGCGTTTCTCCGGGTGCTCTTCACGATCTTCTACTTCCGGCGGGAATTTTGCGGCGGCTTCATGCCCGACCGCGCGTTGCTCAAACGGCAACTCGCCTACGCGCTGCCGTTCGCTGCCGCGGTTCTGGTAGAGATCGTGCAGGCGAGCCTTCCGCAGTACGCAGTGTCTTATCTGTTCAATCCGGCCACGTTCGCCATTTTCGCGGTAGGTTGCCTGCAGATCCCGCTGGTCGATTTTGCGGCCTCGCCGACAAGCGACGTGATGATGGTCAAAATGCAGGAGAGGCTGGCGGAAGGACGGAAGCCGGCGGTAGTCGCAATCTGGCACGACACTACATGGAAACTGGCCGTCCTGTTCTTTCCTCTGATGGCGTTTTGCGTGGTGGCGGCGCGGCAGATCATTGTCCTCCTGTTTACCGCGAAATACGCCGCAAGCGTCCCCATCTTCATGGCGTGGTCCAGCATGATCCTGCTCTCCACTTTGCAGGTGGACGGGGTGCTACGGGTCTTTGCGCAGACCCGGTTTTTGCTGGCGTTGAACCTGATGCGCCTCGCGATTATCGCGGTGCTGCTGAAGTGGTCGCTTTCGGAGTTTCATTTACTTGGCCCCGTGCTGGTGATCGTGCTGGCCACGATAGCTTTCAAGGCGGCGGCGCTCGTCCGGATGAGGGGGCTTCTCGAAATCGGCGCCGCACAACTGCTTCCCTGGCGCAGCCTGGCGGCCCTTCTGGGGGCCTCGACGAGTGCCGGGGCGGCGGCCTGGGTGGCCAAGTCGCAGGTGCATGTTGGCACAGTCCCGCTCTTGTTCGCGATGGGTCTGGCCTATGCGCTGACGTATGCCTTCCTGGTCTGGCGTTTTGATTTGCTGAATGAAAGCGAGCGGCAGGCGATTACCGGGTGGGCGCGGAAGATGCAGGTAGCCGCTGCAGGGGCGTTCGATTACGGAAAGGGATAGCGTAAACGACTATGTGCGGAATTGCCGGAATCGTTAGCTTGGAAGGCCAGCCTGTTTTCCAGCAAGAGCTGCGAAACATGTGTTCGGCTATCGCCCACCGTGGTCCCGACGACGAAGGCTTCTACTTCGGGACGGGCGTGGGCTTGGGGATGCGACGGCTGAGCATCATCGACCTCGACTCCGGACGCCAGCCGGTCTCAAACGAGGACGCATCCGTCTGGGTGGTGTTCAACGGAGAAATCTACAACTACCAGGCACTGCGTGACGAGTTGGAGGAACTCGGACACGTGTTCTCCACTCGCAGCGATACGGAAACCATCGTCCACCTGTATGAGGAATACGGGAAGCGCCTGGTGCATCACCTGCGCGGCATGTTCGCCTTTGCGCTGTGGGACGAACGAAAACGGCGGTTGTTGATCGCGCGGGACCGGGTCGGAATCAAGCCACTTTACTATGCCGAAACCGGGGGCAGGCTGCTCTTTGCTTCCGAGTTGAAGTCCATCCTGCAACTGGCGGGCGTGGAGCGCAATCTGAGCTGGAGCGCGGTGTCTCATCTGTTCACGTTCCTATCCACTCCGCCCACCGAAGCCATCATCGACGGCATACACAAGCTCGAACCCGGACATCTTCTGACCGTCACGCCGGGCGCGTCGCCCATTATCGAGCGTTACTGGGATCTCAAGTTCGAGCCGGACTACGCACGGGGCCTGGGCTATTTCGTCGACCGGGTTCGAGAGCTCCTGGACGAATCGGTTCGTCTGCATATGGTGAGCGATGTCCCGTTGGGAGCATTCCTCAGCGGAGGAATCGACTCCAGCGCGATCGTGGCCACGGCGTCGGCACTCACGGCCACGCCCTTGAAGACTTTTTCCATCGGCTTCAAAGAGCGTGACTATGACGAGTTGGGACATGCGCGCGTGGTGGCCGAGGCCTTCCAGACAGAGCATTACGATCTGACCCTGGGACCGGATGCCTTGGGACGATTGGAGGACTTGGCGTGGCACCTCGACGAGCCGTTCGGCGACTCATCCGCCATTCCGACTTATATGGTTTCCAAGCTCGCCTCCGAAAGCGTAAAAGTTGTGTTGTCGGGGGACGGCGGCGATGAACTCTTTGCGGGTTACGACAAGTACGTAGTGGAGCAGCGGGAACGAAGTCACACGCCCTTGCCAGCGCTCGCTCGGAGCGTGTTGGGCAGGATCAGCAGGACGATGCCCGGCGGGATGCGAGGACGGAATTTCCTGCGCCACATGTCCCTGGCGGGCGCCGAGCGTTACCTCGATGCGTGCTCGCTTTTCCCGCGCGATGACATGAAGCAGTTGTTCCGGCCTGATGTCTTCGAACAGCTCGCACCATTTGAACCCTGGCGCGCCAAAGCCGCTTATATGGAATCGGGTACTCGCAACTGGCTTTCCAACCTGCAAGGCCTGGACGTGAATAACTATCTGCCACTGGACATTCTGACAAAGGTGGATCGGATGAGCATGGCGCATTCCATCGAAACCCGCGTGCCTTTGCTTGATCACAAGCTGGTTGAATTCGCCGCCACCATCCCGCCAGAGATGAACCTGCGCAACGGAACGACTAAGTACGTGCTCAAACAGGCGATGAGGGGGATCCTCCCCGACGGAATCATTGACCGGCCTAAGCAGGGCTTTGCTGTTCCCTTGGGATACTGGTTCCGGGGCAAACTCGGCCCTTATGTCCGCGACCTCCTGCTAGGAGAAAGCGCCTCCCGCCGCGGGTTTTTCAATGCCCCCTACATCGAAGGCCTGGTGGCGCAACACGAGAGAGGACGTAATCTCGACCTCCAGCTCTGGACTTTGATTTCGTTCGAGCTCTGGGCCAGAGTCTTTCTCGATCGCGGAGCCAGAGGAATGGCTTGCCAGGCGGCCTGACTGGCGCAAATCATGCCATCAAAGAGAATCAAGCTGTTGAAGATGTTGACCAACTTCCGCATAGGGGGAACGGAGAGACAGGTCGCAAACCTGGCTCTGGGGATCGATCCTCTGCAATTCGATCTGCACTTGGCGTGCCTGTGCCAAATGGGCGAGTTGTTGGAGGAATTGGAAACACTGCGCGTGCCCCGGCCGGAATTTCGGATTGGCAGCCTGTACAGTCCGAGGACCTTGTGGCAGGGAATTCGGCTGGCCCATTACGTCAGGAGGAACCTGATCCAAATCGTGCACAGCTACGGTTTCTATCCGAACGTTTTTACCGTTCCCGTAGCACGGCTGGCTGGGGCGTCGATCGTAGTGGCCTCGATCCGCGACACGGGTGACTTGTTGACTCCCACGCAGACATGGCTGCAAAAGCTGGTCTGCCGGTTGGCCGATTGCGTCCTTGTAAACGCCGAGGCAATCCGCGAGAGTCTGATCGAACAGGGATATGCCCCGAGCAAGATTGTGGTCATTCGAAACGGCATTGCGCTTTCGAACTTTACCCACAGCGAGCGGAGCGCTGTCCTCAGGCGCGAACTGGGATTCCCGCCGTCCGCCCGTCTGGTTGCGGTGTTTTCACGCCTTAATCCGATGAAAGGCGTTGAGTACTTCCTCGATGCAGCCAGCATCGTGGCAGAGAGATTTCCGGACGTGCGCTTCCTTGTGGCCGGCGATGGAGGCAGCAGGAAAGAATTGGAAGACCGTGCCCGTCGGCTGGGGCTTGAGGCGCGGATTGTGTTCACCGGATTCAGGAGCGACGTTCGGGAATTGTTATCTGAAGCTGCGATTTCGGTGCTCCCGTCTTTGAGCGAGGGCACTTCGAATACTTTGCTCGAATCCATGGCCGCCGGCCTCCCCGTGGTCGCCACTCAGGTGGGAGGCAACCCTGAGGTGATCGAAGACGGGGTCAGCGGCCTGCTCGTGCCGCCACGGGATTCGGCCGAAATCGCCGCCGCCGTGGGCCGCCTGCTGGAGGACGAAGGCTTTGCCCGAAGACTGGGACAGGCAGGCATGCGGCGAGTATCCGAGCTCTTCTCCCTGAGTGGCTCAGTCCAACAGACGGAGCACCTGTACCAGCGGCTGATCGAGGTCAAAGGCTGCGTATGAGAGTCCTGCTGATCGGTCCGCGTCCGCCTCCGCACGGAGGAATATCAGTGCATGTGTCGGGCATCCACCGGCAATTGATGGCGGCCGGGATAACTTGCCGAGTTCTGGACATGAACGTGGTTCGCCCCGGTTTCGGTTTCGCCTGGGAAGTGCTGCGCTACGGCTTGCAGGGATGGACGCTGCACCTTCACACCAACGGACACAATTTGAAGAGCTGGCTGATAGCGTTGGGGTGTGGTCTGGCCGGACAATTCCGCGGCGGCTGCGTGCTGACGCTGCACTCCGGTATGGTGCCTGGATACCTTGAGAATTCTCGTCTTTCCTCGCTCCATCGATTGGGACGCCGGAGACTGGCTGCCCTTACCTGCTCGCTTTATCGGCAGGTTATCTGTGTCAGTCCGGAGATCAGAAGCGCTCTGATCTCGCTCGGGGCACAGCCTGAGCGCATGGATGTTCTACCGGCCTTCCTGAACTCGGAGAGCCGAGAGGTAGCGCCAGAACCGCGACTGCTGGCGTGGATCGGACGATATCGCCCCCTGCTTTCGACGGTGCTGTTCTTTCGGCCGGAGTATGGCTTCGATCTGTTGATTGCCTGTCTCGCCCGGTTGCACCGCCTCTATCCATCGTTTGGCTGCCTGGTTATGGGCAGCGGTGAGCAACGAGCCGAGGCCGAGAGGCGAGTCCGTGAAGCGGGTCTCGAACAGAGCGTCCTTCTGCTCGGTGACGTGAATCACGAGACATGCCTGGCGCTGATGTCGGCTTGTGATGTGTTTCTCCGTCCGACGTTCGAGGATGGTGATTCCATCTCGGTGCGCGAAGCGCTAGCTCTGGGTGTCCCGGTGGTGGCGAGCCGTGTCGGCACGCGGCCAGCCGGCGCCATTCTGTTTCACCCGGGCAATGTGGATGAGATGCTCGCCGCGATCGCATCTGCCCTCGCCGTGAAGAGAGGCAGCCAAACGCGGGCGGCAGGATGCACGGACCGTTTGATGGAGATCTACCGGCAGGTGGGCGGTTCCGAAGGTAGCATGTGTCTGAACTGATCACGAGCGAGGTCGTTCGCAAGCTGAGCCGTCTGGGCGCGATGAGGCCGCGCGAACTGGCGCACAGAGTCCGGGAGAAGCTGTATTCGGAAATGGATCGGATCAGTACCAGCGTTGGTGCCGGCGACGCACCGTCTGCGGTTCCGATGCCTTTCAAGAACTACTTGGCAGGGGCGCCAGCGGCTCGTTTTTATCCCGGCTATCGCGAGGATCTCCGGCCATTCGTCGAGGAGAGTTTTCCCCAGTGGATCGACCGGGCTGTCGAGGAGGCGGAAAGGCTGTGCAAGCACGAGATCACGCTTCTCGGTCACGCTCCGGTGCAACTCGGCGGTGAAATCAACTGGCATCGCGACCCGGTCACCGGCGGAATCTGGGAGCGGCGTTTTTGGGCCGATTATCGGCCAGCGCAGGATAGCGGGGGCGAGGATCCCAAGATCATCCATGAGCTGAACCGTCATCAGCACTTGCCGCGCCTGGCCAAGGCATATCTCCTGACTGGAGACGAACGCTACGTCATCGAGGCCGTAGCCCAGCTCAAGAGCTGGATCGACCAAAACCCGCCCGGTCGCGGCATCAATTGGCAATCGAGCCTGGAGATTGCAATCCGGGCTATTTCCTGGTTGTGGACCATTTTCCCGCTGCTCTCTTCAAAGTCGTTCGACGAGGCTTCCGCCCAGCGGATCGGTGACTCACTCTTTGCTCAACTGGAACACGTTTATCGCTACACTTCCCGCTTCACCAGCCCCAACACGCATCTCATCGGCGAGGCTGCGGCGCTGTTCATTGCCGGCCTGGTGTTTCAGGATCAGAAACGGCCCGCAGTCTGGCTTCGCCGCTCAACCGCCATGCTGGCCGAGACGGCGGAAAAGCAGGTCCTGGAAGATGGGGTGTATGGAGAACTCTCGTCCTGCTATCACTGCTATGCGCTCGACTTCTATCTGCAGGCGATGGCGCTGGCGGAGCACAATGCGTCTCAGTTTCCCGTGCCGGTTACGCAGAAGGTGCGCGGCATGCTTGAGTTCCTGATGCGCCTGACGCGGCCCGATGGCACGCTGCCATTGCTGGGAGATGACGATGGCGGCCGGGCACTCGCTCTCGACAAGAGCGATTACCGCGCGTTCCAGGATGGGTTGTGCCTGGGGGCCGTTCTCTATCGCCGGGGAGACTTCAAGCACCAGGCAGGCGCTTTTTGCGAGGAAGCGCTCTGGATGTCTGGCATACATGGTTGGGAAGTCTACGGCCAATTAAGAGCCAAGAAGCCCGCGGAAACGCAGGCATATTATCCGTGCGCCGGATACCTCGTGCAGCGCTCCGGCTGGGGGCCTCTTGACAGTCACCTGGTTCTCGACTGTGGCGGGCTAGGGATTCTCACCGGCGCACATGCTCACGCCGATGCTCTGTCGGTCACGCTGTTTGGCCGGGGCAAGGAACTACTCGTCGATCCGGGAACATACGTCTATAATTGCGCTCCGGAATGGCGCAGTCACTTTCGTTCCACGCGCGCGCACAACACCGTGACTATCGACGACCAGGACCAGGCCGAACAGGGTGGGACCTTTCGCTGGAAGACCGGACTCCGCACCCGGGCGGCGACGGAGTTTGCCTTATCCGGGGTCGAGTATGTTGAGGGAGAACACGATGGGTACCAGCGGCTGCCGCGCGGAGTGATCCATCGCCGCCGCCTCCTGCATGTCCTTCCCGAATCGTGGATCGTCGTGGATGATTTCCGCGGATCCGGCGAACACACTTTCGACTTCCGCTACCATTTCGCGCCGAACGTCGAGGTACCGCCCCTGGAGCGGGACGAGGCTGGCGTTGTTGTGCGGGTCAACCAGGCCGGGTTTCAGATGCGCCTGATAGCCGCTCAACCTTTCGCGGCAGTGGAACTCATTCGCGGCGAGACGGCGCGCCTGGGCGGGTGGGCGTCGAGCAGATATGGCGAGAAACAACCTTGCTGCACGCTGCGTGCAATTCTCACCGCACCCGCGCCAGCCGCTGCGATGACCTTCTTCGTGCTGTCGCCAAGCGGCCTCGCTAAGGCGCCAGACGGATCTTGCGGCCCCATCATCAGGCGGTTGAAAGTGGAGCAAGGCAGCGGCATCGCGTGCTCTTACGAACACGATGGATTCGAGGATGTCGCGGTCCTTTCTACCGGCGATTCCGAAATGGAAGTGGCGGATTTTCGGCTGCGCGGAGAATTCTGCTGGATGCGCCTGGAAAGCGGCGTACTGAAACAGCTCCTGGCGGTCCGGGCAATCGGGTTGGATCGCGGCGGCAAGAGCATCTTCCGGAGATCTGAGCCGGGATCCTATTGGGCCGCAAGCTAACGCGAGCTGTGCGACCGCATTGGTTTGCTCCGGTTGGCGCTCCGCTCATCTGGGCATTTGCTCGGGAAGGGGTCCGACCTGAAGAGACTCGCGGCCTGAAGACAGATCGCCGCAGTGCGGGCCGGATATGTCACTGCCACTGCATTCCCATTGAATTCACGCGGGGACTGGGGGCTGCTATCTTGCCGGTCTTTTGCTGCCACCGTCGAGCGTCTGCCACAGCCGCTAGTCGTTCAGGACGACGCTGAGCAGCGAGCTGTGGACCTCCAAACGGTCCTTATAGTCGATGAATCCCAGCTTGCGGAACTTGTTCATGAAGAAGCTGACTCGCGAACGGGTGGTGCCGACTATCTCCGCCAGCGTCTCCTGGCTGATCTTGGCGATTACCGGCTCCGGCGGGCCTTCTTTTCCGAAATTGGCCAGCAGCAAGAGCACTCGTGCCAACCTCTTCTCGCTCGAGTTGAAGAGTTGATCGACCAAGTCCTCCTCAACGCGAATGCTGCGTGAGAGCAGGTGCGCGACGAATATTTCCGAAAAGGCCGGCTCCTCGTGGAGCAACCGGACAATTCGCGTTTTCTCTATTCTCATGATCGAGCACACGTCCATCGCGGACGCAGTCGCTACGCGTTGCGGCTGGCGAGTCAGACATCCTTCGCCAAAAAAGTCGCCTGCCCCCAGAATGGCCACCACTGCTTCCTTGCCGCTGCTGGACACGACGGTGAGTTTCACCCTGCCTTTCTGGAGATAGAATATGGCGTTGGCGGGGTCACCCTGCGCGAACACGACTTGGTTTTTGTCGTATTCGGCGGTCGTTCGTCCCTCCCCGATCTTACCCAGTCCCAGGAAGACCCTGGGATCAAAGGTCGGCGCTTCGTTTACCCTCATAAGACCATGAGGTATGCACGAGGGATGCCAAACTTCAGTTTGATTACAAGCCCTGGGCGTCAATTGTGAGCGCCGCTTTAGCGAGGTGGCGAATCAGCCGCTTCCACGGCGGCGGACAGTGGTCTGCGAATCGGGGGATGAAGGAGACGCGTCAGACTGAGGGTCGAATTCAGGAAGTCCCTGCCCGGTCACCCTAGTTCCGCACCATCCACCGCGTGAACCGAAGCAGGATCTGTTGAGGACTGGAGCCGTTCACGTCCAGGCGACCCGATTCGACGGGGAGTGGCATCAATTGGCTCCGCCGACGATGCCAGCCGAACAGCGGAACTCCAGCAAACGCGGCTAACTGGTCCCCGGCGAGGACTTGGAGCTATGAGCCATGCGATCCCGATGAGAGCCACGGCGAAGCAGAAGGATCCCTTCCACGAGAGCCCGGCCTGTGGGCGCAAGCTCAGCCGCAACGCCGGAAGGTGCTTTGGGTCTTAGAGAATTTGGGATCTCAAATGGAGAGGCTGATCGCTTTTCCGCCAACGGCAGCACCTGCCAAAGCCGAAGAGCGAAGAGCACAATGCCTTCCGACTCCGCTTCCGGCGGGCATTGCCGCGCCGGCGTTTCGCCGCTCGCGCCTGCTATCAAAGTTAGGATTGGACGCCACCCGACGTGCAGAATATGCACTTGCGGGCGAAAGTGTTGCTTTTGACAGGCCAAGAAGTTCTGGCGTTCGTCGGGCAGCCAATACTGCCCATGAGATCTTCGCAGTAAGCCATTGATTATAAATGCCTTGGCTGATGTGGCCTAGCTGTTTTCGGCACCCTGTGTCAAGTCCATCCAGATTCCGCCGCCCCGCTTCCCGATGGTCTGGTCAAAGAATGCAGAGCCCGGTTCGATCCCGAAGTCGGGAACGACCCGGCTATACTGGGCCCGTTGATGTGCGCCGGAGCTACCCACGGGCGCCCCACCAGAAAAGGAAACTGGATACCACTCCTGGCGCGGCGGAGGCCACGGGCACGAGATCGCGTTGCTGCGCAGTGAGTAGCGAACGCCATCGCGATTCAAGCCGCGAGCCTACCCACTGAGCTATTGACCTGGGCGGCGGCCGGCCGGTGCGAAGCAGGGCGAATGCTTGGCCTGGAACATTTGGGCCGCCGCCCGACGCGTCCGTCCTCCGCCTTCACCAACCGCGTAGCGGAGACACGTTCTTCCCGCTTCCTTCAACAGGCGGCCGTCATCGAACTGGCACCCTGTGGATCAACGGTGAAATGCTACTCAACGCCGCACTAGTCCGGCCGCAAGTTGCCGGGCTACCCGAGCCACGTGACCGTGCCGCCACGCACGCTTGCACTCGGCTAGGGCAACCACGTAGTAAACGTGTAGTTCGGTGTGAAGCGGAACCCCAGCGGCGCAATCCCTTGACCGCTTATTTCCACCGTGCCCTTCGTGTTTTCCACCGCCGGCACGTTGGTCTTGAGGAGAAACGAGTCGTGCGCAAAGGCAGCGAGTGGCTCGCTAAACTGCCCGACTACCAGTCCATTCTGATCGTAAAACGTGAGGCTCAAGGTTACGGCAGCGTTCGTCGTGTTCGCAAATGCATACCCGGAGAAGTGACCTCCGGTCTCGTCATATTGCATCGACTGTGGGGAACTTCCGGACGGCAGAGGAATGATACACATAGTCCCCGCCTGATCAATTACCGGAACCACAGCCTCAATGTACTGACCAGCCGGGCTGGCCGGGTTCTGCCACAAGAAGATGCCCTGGATCTTCACGCCAGCGCTCGAATAGACCAAGCCGGCCCAGGCATCGGTTTCAGTGGCGCCCTGCCAGTCCGGCTCTACCGTCTGCTCGCCGTTCGCGGGAATCGTGATTGCAGTGTTGTTCGAAGCCACGCCGCTAAACGCGATGCTCAACGGGTTGCCGTTCTTATCGAAATAGTAAAGCGTGACATCGGCGGCGGCGGCGCTGGTGTTCGCGATGATAACCTGGGTTCTCCATCCGCCGCCATAGGCTATGTGCGGCAGCGCAACCAGATACTGTGTAACGCCAGTGCCAGCCGCTTGCAACACGGTCTTGACACTGAGTGGCTCGGCAGCCGTCATTGCGATACCGCTGCAAAGCGCAGCAAGTAGTAGCCGTTTCACGTCCATAAAGCCTCCCGATTCGAAATAGCTTTCAAAGAAGATGTCCTGTCCGGTCAGGGCCGAAAACCGCGCAGACCACCACGCCGAGCATCCCCTTCTCATCCGGCCCAAACTGAGCAGCACACGAATGGGGGTTACGGCGCGTGGCGCTTGCTAATTCTTCCCTTTTAGATTGGAACGCGCCGGGATATTCGTCTGTACAAAAGTGCTCAGACGAAGAGATTGAACCCAGTCATCATGAATCGACCCACATATGCAATACCGCACCGACGAGTATCCAAGCGTTTCCCCGGCGCGGCCTGCAATTCATCGTGCCGATGACCCACGGATCGTTCGGGAACAGGCGGATGAAGCTTATCGCCACCCTTGGAATCGTGACGTCGCGCGTCGTCTCATCTCTTTGACCGCGATTGTGGGCGCAAGGCCCAATTTCGTGAAAATGGCCCCTCTGCTGGAGGAGGCTGGACGTCGTTCGGCGTTTCAGTGCCGGTTGGTTCACACGGGCCAGCACTACTCGCCTGAAATGTCGGCCACCTTCTTTGATGAATTGGAGATACCGGCGCCGGATGTCAACCTCGACATCGGAAGCGGCAGCCACACGGCGCAGACGGCTGGAGTGATGCTGCGGCTGGAAACGGAGTTGAACGAACGGCGGCCCGACCTGGTCCTGGTGGTCGGCGACGTGAATTCGACAATGGCCGCGGCGTTGGTGGCCTCAAAGCTCGGCATTCCAGTGGCCCACGTCGAGGCGGGACTCCGCAGCTTCGACCGCCGCATGCCGGAGGAAACCAACCGGTTGGTTACCGACGTACTCTCCGACTACCTGTTTGCCAGTGAGCCGAGCGGCGTGGCCAATCTGCTCGCTGAAGGCATACCGGGGGAAAAGATATTTCTTGTCGGCAATGTCATGATCGACACGCTAATAAAATTTCGACACAAGGCCGCCCAAACCGGCGTCCTCGATCGGCTTGGCTTGACGAGCGGGAACTATGCGGTGGCGACCCTCCATCGGCCTTCCAATGTGGATGGTATCGAGCACCTGGCGTCCCTGATGATCATGTTGACGGAGCTGTCGCGCTATCTACCGGTGGTATTTCCCGTTCACCCCAGAACCAGAGAGCGCATGGAGGGAGCCGGTCTCACGCAGAGCGGAGTGATGCTGGTGGAGCCACTGGGCTATCTTGAATTCGTGCGGCTCACCAGCGAGGCGCGCCTGGTGCTCACCGATTCCGGCGGCATCCAGGAAGAGACGACCATCCTTCAAGTGCCTTGTCTGACCATGCGCGAAAACACGGAGCGGCCGATCACAATCGAACAAGGGACCAATCGCCTGGTGGGCACGGATCCAAAGAACATCCTGCAGGCGGCTCTCGATACCTTGGAAGCGCCGCCGCGGTTCCTGGCGCCGCCGGAGTTCTGGGATGGCAAGGCCAGCGCCCGCATCCTGGATGTTCTGGAGCGCGCGTTGGGGGAGCAGTTGAACCCCGCCCCTTAGGACCCGCTTGTACTCAAGCAGCATCGAATGTAATTTACGATTCTAAAAGGAGGATAACGCTGTCTCCGCCGGCCGGGGAAGTACTGCAGGGCAAACTCCTCGAGCCGGTGATTACGTTTGCTCTTCCCACTGCCACATCTGGCGCAGTGATGCGGCGCCGGCGGCAGACCGTGTGCTCACCCGGATCGAGGTGAACGCTTGCGCCTCATCAGCATTTCCAACTTCAGGATTTCCTCCGGCTTTCGAGCGCGCGTCTCGCAATCCGTGAGCGAAAAGCGGAAACTCGGCTTCCGTTTCTTCTTTGCACGGCCGAGCGTCAGTGCATGCGGATTCGCAGGAGCGTGCGAGGCGGATAGTGCCCCTCTACGGCACTGAAACGGTCCCCACCGCCTGCCAGTTGGAACTAAGCGCGTTGCTGCGCGCCTCCAGGAAGAAGATCTGGTTGCCCGCGAACCACGGGGTGAAGGTAATCGCCAGCGACAGCGCAAGAGTGTTCCCGCTCGCAACTACCGAGCTTCCCGCGGCGGCGATCGAACACTGGCTATTGGAGATGCCGCCCGAGCCGGGGATCGTCATGCTTTGATACGAAGTGGCCGTATCGCCTACGAGAAAGACCTCGCCTGCGGCCGGGCCCGACGGAACGTACGCCAGATAGCAGGTGTGCTGGCTGTCGATTGCGTTGTTGATGAGAACGCTGGCTACGGCAATATCCTGCACCCCACTGGTGTCCGTGAATGTGAATGTGTAGTTCTGGCTCAGGGCGCTGCTGCGTGCGGGGATGACTCCGCCGACGGCTGGGCCCATTGTCACGAGTCCAGGAACTGCCCACGCGCCCAATGCCAGCCAACCCGAATTGCTCGACGTCTCGTCCTGAGCCGCCAGGAACAATACCCTGTTACCGGAAAAGCTTGCGTTGAAGGCGATCGCGAGCTTCAGCGTGAGAGTGCCCCCGTCCCAACTTAGCGAGCTTGCGGCGGCATTGACGCTGCACTGGCTATTGCTCAAGGTGCTGGATCCGGGCAGCGGTATTGCAGTGTCCGGGCCTCCCGTAACACCCGCGTCGTTGGCCAGAGATATCGAGCCCGAAGACGCCCCCGACGGCACAAACGTAACAAGGCAGGCGTTTTGGCTATTCGGGGAGTTGTTAATGAGCACTTCCGCCACGGCCAGATTCTGCCAGCCAACCGGGTCGGAGAACGTGAACGCAAAAGTCTGCGAGGCACCGCTGCCTGAGGCTGGAATCACTCCGTCCGGGCTGGGCGGTACGGCCTGACTCGCGTTTCCAACGACATCAAACGCATCCACCCAGATCCAGGAATCCAGTGAGCCGGAGCTGTGCGTCCCGGTCGCTTCGATCCTCAACGAATGCGTGCCGTAAACCAGGCCGTTAATGACGTAAGCGGGGGTCTGAGCCTGGGCCGTCGCAAGGTAGGTATCGACTGTCGCTGTCGGCACACCGTCCACGTAAACGTTGGCAATGCCCGACCAGGGGTCGCGATACGCGATCCACGTGATCCCGGTGCCATTGAAGGTAATGCTGGCACTGGAACCGAGGTTGGTCGCCAGCACGGCGCTGCCGCCACTCAGATCCGAGGAAGTGTTGGGAAGCCAGGTTCCGGTATAGGTGACCGCCGGGCTGTTCTGTTCGGTACGCCCGGTGGGGGCGATAAACCCGCCTGGGACGCCCGAGCCGTTCTCGATATCGAACGCATCAATCCAGACCCATGACCCCAGCCCATTGGCGTCCCTCACATGGGGTATCCCAATGGAAAGGGTGTGCGGGCCGTTGGTCAGGCCGCTGACGGTGAAGAGCTTCTGTTGATAGAGCGTACTGCTGCCATAGGTGTCGACCGTGTTCATCGTGCCATCGAGATAAACCGTCGCCAGGCCGGAGTACGGATCCAATACGCCAATCCAGGTGATGCCCGTCCCGGTAAAGGTAACCGCCGCCGTCGCGCCCTTCGCATTGGTCAAGGCAGCGCTTCCGCCGCTGTTGAGGGAACCGCCGTTCGTATACCAAGTGCCCGTGTAGGCAATGCTCTTGTCGGTTTCCTGAATGCGCGTGGTCGTGCCCGTCTGGGCCTGGCTGAGCGAAGCACAAACTGCAATCGCAACAGGCAGAAGAACGTAATTACGCAGAGTGCGTCTTGTCACAAAAGTCCTCCCGCGAATCTCATTTGTGCCTGCCTTTGCGCTCTGACAAAACCTCATACACCGGTCGATTGAGTTCACCGTTGGCAGGCAAGCCTCGTAATGCCGAGGTAAGAGCCTGGCTGTCTACCAGAGCTGAGGGGCACATCTCCAGCACCGGGCTCAAGTGTAGTTGCAAAGCATGTCCCTATCTGTTCAATACCGCTCACCACAATCGGGTCCTCCTCCGGCCGCAAAGCTCGTGCCGCCGCCCTGTTGAGGAAGCTGCCCCGCAGGGCGGAACAAACGTGGGATGAAAGGGCAAGGTGAACGGGGATCTGGACGACGATGCCGCCCCGCTCCGTCCGATCCGTCGAAATGCTGCAGACTTCCAGACACGGCCGGGGCTATATGCCGCACCGCAACAACGGCTGCCCCAGACGCCCACAGTGCGCCGTCATCCGCCGCCAGGTCGCGTCCACCCGCAGCCTGATGCGCGCTCGCAACCGCAGTGGCTTCCCGGCAACCGAGGTGCCGCGGAAGCCAAGGGTGTAATGCTCACCATAACTATCGAATGAGGACCAAGAAGAGTTCGACTCTCATCAGTTCCGCACGGTTCAGTCCTGTTCACTTCTGAACAGACAGATGGTGGCCCGTGCATTTACGTTTGAGCTGGAGATCCAGCGTGCAGGGCTGTACGGCTTTGTGGCTGACGGATCGCGGAGGGGTTAAGCGCTGCACTCACCCGTCTCATGGGCGATGAAGACACGCGACTCGTCCGGCAACCACAAACATTCTGCAGCCTTGGTGCTGAAGGCGGATATGCGGGCGATGCCCCCGCGGAGGTTGAAATCCGCGTTGAGGCGCCACGTTCCCTTTGAGGGGCGCACGCAAGTTCGAAACGAAGCGATGAAGAGCGGACCGAAGAGGAAGTCTATGAATCTGAACAAGCTTAGCGCGTACTTTGTCTGTGCGGCGAGTGCTTTTTCCCTGCTGGCTATGAGCGCGTTGGCACAGCAACTGCCCGTAGATCTTGGAACGGCCTCCAATTACGGGGTGCTGGCTGGCTCCACGGTCACCAACACCGGGGCCACCGTTGTGAGCGGGGGGCTTGACCTTGGTCTGAGTCCCGGTACTGCGGTGACTGGATTTCCTCCAGGCACAGTGTCGGTGCCAGGCACAGAACAGATAACGACGGCCGCAGCCGCCCAGGCCCAGACCGACTTGACTACTGCCTACAATGATGCTGCTGGACGAACGGCTACCACTCTGCCCAACAAGGAGCTCGGCGGCCAAACCCTTGTCGCTGGCGCCTACAAGTCCGGTTCCAGCTTTCAGATAACTGGGACTCTCACACTCGATGCCCAGAACGATCCGAGTGCTGTCTTCATCTTCCAGGCGGCCTCTACTCTCACCACCGCATCAGGCAGTCAGGTTAAGCTCGTCAACGGCGCCAGCCCCTGCCATGTCTTCTGGCAGGTCGGCAGTTCCGCTACGATCGGAACCAACTCCAACTTCCAGGGAACCATTGTGGCGTCGGAGTCCATCACGGTGACCACCGGCGCAACGGTGAATGGCCGCTTGTTGGCACAGACTGGAGCGGTTACATTAGACACCAACACCATTGATCTCGACTGCGCGGTGGCCCCAACCGGGTCGATCACGGTAGTGAAGAACACGGTGGGTGGGGACGGTGCATTCGCGTTCACCAGCAACTTCGGACTGACAACTCTGGCTACGATCGGCGGCACGGCCAGCCAGACGTTTAGCGGCCTGACCCCAGGCGGCAGCTACAGGATGAGTGAGACAGTACCCCTGCCCTCTGGCTGGACTCTGACCAGTTCCAGTTGCGACAACGGGTCTCCCGCTGCCATCACTGTGGTAGCCGGGGCGACCACCACTTGTACGTTCACCAACACCTATGTGGCCCTACCGACAACTGGGTCAATCAAAGTTGTGAAGAACACGGTCGGTGGGGACGGTGCATTCGTGTTCACCAGCAACTTCGGACTGACAACTCTGGCCACGATCGGCCGCACGGCCAGCCAGACATTCAGTGGCTTGACCGCGGGCAGCAGCTATAGCGTGAGTGAGACGGTGCCCTCTGGCTGGACTCAGACCAGCGCCACTTGTACGAACGGCACGCCTGCTGCCATCACGGTGGTGGCCGGTGCGACGACCACCTGTACATTCGCCAACACCCAGCAGGGGGCGTCGATCAAGGTAGTCAAGATCGCGGTGGGCGGGGACGGCACATTCGCGTTCACCAGCAACTTCGGGCTGACATCCCTGACCACGATCGGCGGCACGGCAAGCCAGACGTTCAGCGGCTTGACCCCTGGCGGCACATACAGCCTGAGTGAGACAGTACCAACCGGCTGGACTCAGACCAGCGCCACTTGCACCAACGGGACGCCCGCTGCCATCACAATAGTGGCCGGAGCGACGACCACATGTACGTTCCTCAACACCCAGCAAGGGGCGTCGATCAGAGTGGTGAAAAACACGGTGGGCGGGAATGGCACATTCGCGTTCACCAGCAACTTCGGTCTGACCTCGCTGACCACGGTCGGCCTCACGGCCAGCCAGACGTTCAGCGGCCTGACCCCAGGCGGCAGCTATAGCGTGAGTGAGACCGTGCCCACGGGCTGGACTCAAACCAGCGCCACATGCACGAACGGGACGCCCGCCGCCATCACGGTGGTGGCCGGAGCGACGACCACCTGTACGTTCCTCAACACTCAGGCGACCCAAACAGGGTCGATCAGGGTAGTGAAGAACACGGTGGGAGGGGATGGTACATTCACGTTCACTGGCACCCTCGGGTTGACCTCTTTGACCACGATCGGCGGCACGGCGAGCCAGACTTTCAGCAGCCTGACGCCGGGCAGCAACTTCAGCGTGAGTGAGACAGTGCCCACGGGCTGGACTCAGACCAGCGCCAGTTGCACGAACGGGACGCCCGCCGCCATCACGGTAGTGGCCGGGGCGACGACCACCTGTACCTTCATCAATACAAAGGCGGCCTCGTCAACCGGGTCAATCACTGTAGTGAAGAACACGGTGGGCGGCAATGGCACATTCGCGTTCACCAGCAACTTCGGCTTGAAATCTCTGACCACGCGCGGCACCACGACCACCGGCAGCGCGAGCCAGACCCTCAGCGGCCTACTCGCGGGCGGCAGCTATAGCGTGAGTGAGACAGTGCCCGCTGGCTGGACACAGACCAGCGCCAGTTGCACAAACGGGACGCCCGCAGCCATCACGGTTGCGGCCGGATTGACGACCACGTGTACCATCACCAACACTATGGCAGCCACCACGATGCCCGACTTGACCATCATCAAGAGCCACACGGGCGACTTCCGCCAGGGAGACGCCGCGGATACCTACACCCTCACGGTCACCAATGTGGGGCAGGGTCCGACAACCGGCGTGGTGACGGTGAGCGATATGCTTCCGGCGGGATTGACGGCCACGGCCATCAGCGGGGTCGGTTGGAGTTGCACTCTGACCCCATTGAGCTGTACGCGCAACGATGTGTTGGCACCGGGGGCCAGCTATCCGGTCATCACGGTGACGGTAAGCGTGGCTACCAGCGCCAAGGACTTCGCTTCGCCGGCGGGCAGCCCCGCATTCCAGGCGGGCGACATTCTGATTTCCATGGCCGACGGCACCGTTCAGTGGCGGCGTAGCGACTGGACGCTGGTGAAAGTGCTGACGGGGCAATCCGCCTTCGACAACAGCGTTGATTCCGGCCAGGCGAAAGGATTGGCCTTCGACAGTTCCGGGGACCTATATGTGACTCATTGGTACGGGACGGTTTCTTCCGGCAACGACGTCGTGGAGTTCGACCGGAACGGCAACCGCATCGGGCTCTTTGGAAGCGGCTACAATTGCAATCCGTCATCCATCGTATTTGACAACAGCGGCAATGCCTACGTCGGGCAGGCCGATTGTACTACCCAAATGTTGAAATTCGATCCCTCAGGCAAGCTGCTCGCCCAGTACAGCGTTGCCATTGAGAATCGCGGAACGTATCACGTTGTTCTCGATGCCGACCAGTGCACGATGTACTACACATCGGAGGGCCTCGATGTCAAACGCTTCAACGTCTGCAACAACACGCAGATGTCGAACTTCAACAACGCTCCGCTTCCCGACACGACTAACGGCGCGCAGCAGTTCACGCAGCTTCCCGGCGGCGGAATGCTGATCGCCGACTTTAGCGTGATTGCCGAACTGGATGCGTCCGGCAACTTCGTTCGCGCCTACGGTGCATCGAGTGGCAGTTGCTGGCTCGGCATCGCGCTCGATTCGGACGGCACGTCGTTCTGGGCCAGCGACTGGTGCGCATCGTTCGCAACGCGTTTTGACTTCGCAACCGGCAACGTAATCGAGAGCCACGTGATCTCCGATACCGGGTTCATGGTCAAGCAGATCGCCATTCCCCCAAACATCTTCAGCACCTCCGCGACCAATACGGCGACCGTTGCCGGCGGCGGCGAGGTCAATACCAGTAACGACTCGACCGCCGACGTTACCGTCATCGATCCGCCACGGCAAGCAACCGGACCGGCAGGTACTGCGACTGGCCTCTTCAACGCCGCCAGCTATGCGTCTGTCGTGGCTGCCGGGAGCATCGCATCTGTCTTTGGGAGCAACCTTTCCTCCGGGCAGGGAACCGCCAACACCGTTCCTCTGCCCACTACGCTGGCGTCAAGCAGTTTCCAGATTGGGGGTCTAAGCGCGCCCCTCTTTTTCGCTTCGCCCAACCAGGTCAATCTGCAAATCCCCTGGGAACTGGCAGGGCAGCTTCAAGCTAGTGTCACCGGAACGGTCGGCTCCGTGATTTCCATGCAGCAGATCGTTAATATGGCGCCCTTCGCGCCGGGCCTCTTCACGTTCGAAGCTGGCTCACCGCAGGGGGTAGTCATGATTACCGGAACCCAATTGCTCGCTGCATCCGCGAGCGGGGAGGCAAGGAGGCCTGTTGCGGGAGGCGAATCCATCACCATCTACTGTACGGGCCTGGGAGCGGTCTCCAACCAGCCGGCAACCGGGTTCGCCGCTCAGGCCAGCCCGCTCTCGGCCACTACCACAATGCCCATCGTCACCATTGGGGGCATCATGGCCCAGGTGAGTCTCTCCGCGTTGGTGCCCGGCGCGGTCGGCCTCTATCAGGTGAATGTCCAAGTGCCGGCGGGCGTGCCTGCGGGTAGCGCCGTACCGGTAGTTCTCCGCATCGGCGGTGTCTCCTCCAACGCCGTTACGATTGCGGTGCAATGAGGGACGGAGCCGGAATGGCTGCGCATCCCTCAACTGTCGTTCCGGGCGAAGCGAGGACTCCTCTCTTCTGTTGTATGACTGGTTTGAAGTCAACAGCAGACCCATCGCGACGCTCGGGATGACAGAGAAAGAAAGCACGGTTCGATGTAATCACGAGCATCGGCCAGTTCTCTGAACGCTTAGCCCGCATTACTTACGCAGGAATCAGAAAAAGCCGCTTCCCTTCGGCTTAGACATCCAATCCTAAGGATGTCTAAGCCGAAGGGAAGCGGCTTTTGTTTTATCAGAGTTTACTTAATCCCGCCTCGAATCTAAAGACATTCTTCGCGCGATGTAGTGGCGCAGCTTGACGGCAGCGCCTTGACGCCGTGCGCGAGTTGCCGCGGTGCCGCATTCGTGCGCCCGTGCCATGGAAACAGGCGCTTCTGCCGGCATCGAAACCGTCGGAACCGCTGCTGTTCTGAACCGCGCAAGTACTTGATAGGAGCGTAGTCCGTTCATTCGTTTCAAGTCCTTGCCGTGGCGCGAAACCCTGGTTCCTCCTGTTCGCCCCCTCGGTTAAACCCGCCCGTCATCAGAATCCGCTGAGCCCACCTTAGGGTGCGAATGAGCCGACCCTAAGGTACCCGCCTAATTGAGCCACAACCCTTCTGGCTTTAACTTGGAAATTGGAGTAAGTGCAGGCGCCCTCCAGGCAGCGGCTCACCCCAGGAAACACAGGACGCAGCTAAGGACAAATTGCGCAAAATCACCATCCTGGTAGGCAGCTCTCCATCGCTTGCACGCATCATTGAGCATCTCTTTCGAGACCGGGCCGAGTTTGAAATCATAGGCACTTTAAACGATTTGGGGAGTCTGGGGCAGCAGGCCGGACGGCTCCTTCCCGATCTGATCGTCGCGAACGTGAAACCCGTGAGCATCGGGATTCGCCGGGTGGTCACGTCGATCAAGCAGTCCAGCCCCTTGTCCAAGCTGATTCTGATCTGTCCACTCGAAGATCTCTCTCGCGTCGCCCGCGAGTCCGGTGCTGACGCCTACCTGAAAGATGAGAAGTTGACGAGCCATCTACTACGAATGGCTCGCACCCTGTCGGACCGTCCGAGCATGGCCAACGCCGGGGATTAGAAAACGCTGCGTTCGCAGTTCGGTTTTCGCCTCTCAAAAGACCACCTTTCTAACCATCAGGAGAACCTCGTTGAAACGACAAATCATTCAAACCGTCCTGCTTCCGTGGGCAGT
>Ga0302270_10000276_pt1 | contig 55079 bp, 40 predicted proteins | sample III_Bog_E2_3_FD_198773 | JGI IMG/M metagenome (GOLD analysis project Ga0302270, IMG submission 198773) | Peat permafrost microbial communities from Stordalen Mire near Abisko, Sweden - III_Bog_E2_3 | ecosystem: Environmental > Terrestrial > Soil > Wetlands > Peat | place: Sweden: Abisko... | reverse complement strand
AACAAAACTCAACACGGTCTATAACGAAGACAAAAGCATAGCACCTAAAAGTATGGCCAGCGATAAATAATCGACTAAGTCGGATTACTGGTCATACTGACAAAAACACATCAACCATAGGCACAAATACTTATTTGTCATACTGACAAAAATACAACAATCATGCGGGGGAAAATATCTGTACATACTGACAAAAGTAGTTATCAGAACTGTCGTTAATATCATCACTGCTCAAACAAGGTTTGCGGCGGTAAGCTGGGGCCCTGTTCCCAGCGTACTTAGCCACATTGGTGCAACCAATCCGCAAGAATTTTCCTACAATTGTGAAGCTGTCAAAATGATATAAAGCGGTTATCTGAGCCATCACATAGTCTGAAGATTGATATTGAAAATGCCCATTAAATGTCAACCGGTTAGGCCAAATACAACCCTTGAACCCAAATTCGTTATACATGACCTCATGATGCTGTTTATGCTTTGCGTCACATGTGACCTAGGTTTAGCGCATTATTCGTATCTATGTATCGTGGTCTCAGGTGTTGTGGCTATTCCATTACACCGAAAATATATTTTATAGCGGGTTGAATTAAGCGTGGAATTACGATGACTATGCTGCAGTAGATATTGATCCGCGCAAAGCAGCGTTATATCTACCCCCACTGCAAGGCCGAAATATTGCGAGAAATTGTCATTATAGGCGTATATGCCGACGCACATATCACTCGGACACATTAACCGTAATTTGTGGGCTGATAACGCCCAATGGATATCCTCGTGAAACAGTCGACAATACTACAACGCTTGTTCAGAATGAATCTTGTGCTCGGCTGTATGTTCGGAGCCATACAGTCTTTTGCCGTAACAGCTCCAACGCCTAATGGAGAGACTATTGTGCTGGTGCGGCATGGAGAGAAGCCTGCAGCGGGACTTGGCCAGTTAACTGGCAAGGGGCTGAATCGGGCGCTTGCGCTGCCGTCCCTGCTTGTTGGACGCTATGGCAAACCAGACTTCATCTATGCCCCAAATCCGAGCGTGCAACTGTATGACAATCGTGAGCATAGTGGGCCGATGTACTCCTACGTTAGACCCCTGGCCACTATTGAATCGACCGCAATACGTCTCGGGTTGCCGGTGAACACTCAGATTGGATTCGACCAGATTGTGGCACTTCAGCAGGTGCTGCTCCAGCCAGCTTATGCTCACTCGCTGATCTTTGTGGCCTGGGAACACATTAAGCTGTATGAGTTCGCCAAGCAAATGCTCCAGTCCTACGGAATCAGTCCAAGACAAGTACCTGACTGGCCGAACGATGATTATGAAACGATCTATATCTTCCACATCACTCGGCCGGACAATGAAGGCGCTCCGCGGGCTACGCTAGAAATTCAGCAAGAAGGCTTGGGGAACACTCTGAAAGATATCTGTCCCGGCTCGTAGTGTATGCGTCAGAGCAAACACACCTGTTCGCATCTCAGACATACGCCCCGATAATCCTTCAATTTCCTATTTGTCTACTGGCCTGCTTACTCCGCCGCAGTGGTAGGGCTTTACTCCACCATTGACAGGCTGCCCTGGTCGGTGTTGAAGATCTCCGGTTTTCATTCCTGGACAGGGCTTCCTCGAGCGCCTCGATGCAGAAGGCAGTCTCCATGGTGCCTGCCATCCACTTCATGACATTCGCCGGGGGACGCTGCGAGTTCAATTCGTTCACCATGAACTCCATAGAATCCGCAACATGGTGGAAGAATTTCTTGTACGAGGCGCACAGGTAGTTCAGCCCATATTCGCCATCCGGCGTCGTCAGGAACCATACGTCGTCCTCAAGGATAAGTCCATACGCATGATCACTTGCCGCAACCTGCCTCCAAACATTGATGTGCGATCGAGCGACTGCTATCTCAGCTCGACTCATTCGAATTGGAGCATTTAGTTCGAACTGCGTGGGAAGAACTAAAGGTTGAGGTTCTACAAAGAGCTGATCTCCAAGTGTATATTCCGGATCAATATCGGCATCCTTGAGTGGCTCCTGCAAGAATGCATTAGCATCGACGGCAGCATGCCGCTCAGTCCGGCCCAAGAGGCCAGATCCCGACGAGTCCAACATATGCCTGAGCTCTTGCTCCATCCTGGACCAGCGGCCCGGTTCACGATCAAGGTTGATGACATAGATCTTCTCAACTCCACGGCCTTTCTCCGCTCTGTGGACACCGAATGCTCGACATTTCGGCCTCGGCAGAAGCCGCCGAAGAGCCAGCCAGAATCGGAAAGCTTGACTGACAGCTGCCAGTGGAGGGCGCGCCAAGTTCATAGCTTCTCCGAGCTCCATGAGGCCCGATACGCTTGCTGATTCGAAAGCCTCCAGTTTCTCTTATCACTCCGATAACTGAGTGGCCACTTACTGGTGGAAGTCTTCTCCCAATCGTGAACAACGAGGAGCACTTCCTCCGGTCGGCTTTCATTAGTAACCACTTCAAATACGGATCTGGTGAGGTTGCCGGGGCCAGTGGTTGCCTGGACTTCGGGCAACCCGCCTTTTAATTCTTGCTCAAGCGATATCGTAGCGTTCAGCAGTGCACGCTCGATGATAGGATGATTGCGAACCGCGATCAAAGGCGTAGTGTTGAAGTAGAAAATCCAACTTAACTGGTTTGCCCCCGGATTGACGAAAACTGAGGGCGGAACCATCTGAGTTGTCGCAATGTCGTAGCAGAAAGGTTGAAGTTTCAATCGCCCATCTGTAAAGAGGTGATCGATTGTCGTTCCGTGATAGACATCGTCAGCGTCAACATAACATCCTCCCTCCACAAAGATGTAGGAATAACGGAAGTAGTCTGACTTCATTGAAGGGTGATAGCACTTGTCAAAGGCTTTCTCATATCTCGAACCCAAGTGGGTCCGGATAAATTCCCTCGCAGAACTCTCGTCGAAGACCTGAAGCTCGAATCCGAACCGTTCGAGTTTCTTCCACGACTCCATGCACTCCCTAACATCCTCGGGCAATCGGCCAAGGTCGTCCCAAAACTGCACTATGCGTCTGGGAGGTGGGGCTAGGTGTCTTGCGGGCACCCGGGCCGGCTCATTGGGACGTTGGACTAACTCGCGGACGAAGTTAGAGCGATCACGATGGTTGCTTTCGAGAGGATCTTCTTCACAGAACTCATGCGCAATCATGTGGTCTTGGATTGTATCCTCTCATCAAATAGCAACGCAAAGACGTAGCCGCGGAACTCAGGAGTGCGTCTGGCAAGAAGTGCGCCAGCCCGGAAAACGTGATCACCTGATTCTTCTGTTATGGTCGGCGGGCGCGAATACCCTTAACCCAAGTTTCGAGGGCTTCAATATCTCTCTTGAGTTCGGCGGTCCCTGGCACTGGTGCGCGCGCCGCTGGAGCTTTATCGTGACCGGGTAGCCATGTCGAGCACTTTGTCATTGCCGTCTCAACTGTTTTGCAGTCGGTATCCGTAATATCGGAGAGTGGGGCGAGCTTCAGCGTTTGAACACTTGGTCTGTACCGCTCCACGACGCCGCCCAAGAGAACTTCTTCCAAAGCGCGTTCCCAGGCTTCGCGCAAAAGGCCGTAGAGGCATTTTGCTTCCTGTTCATAGGCGTCTTCATTGCCGTCCCGGGAAAGCTTGTCTGCTGCTTGGTAGCGGTTCTTGAGATAACCAATCTTCCCTTTGACCGGCATTGCGACCCATGGCAACTCTTCAGCACACACACCAGCGCCCTTTGACTGTCTGCGGACATGCTGATCAAGCGGTTCAACACTACTCTCTTCGGCATATTGCTTCAACGCTAACAGGAAGACGACATCATGTGTGAATACAATGACCTGCCTATGCTTAGATTCCTGCACCAAGCGCCGTGCCACGTTGTTGCGCCATTCAAAATCAAGAGAGGAAACCGGGTCGTCGAATACGATGGCAGACGGATCATCAGCCGTACTCAGTTCGGCAAAGAAGGCCGCAATTGAGATACAACGTTGTTCGCCCTCGCTCACGATCTTTGGAACTTCAATGCCGGGATTTCGTGTGAGGATGAGCTTGTGATAAAAAACGCCTTCTGCGCCGCCAACCTCTTTCAGCTCGACCTCGACGTGGTTGAATTCAAGACTCTGTAACTCGGTTTTAAAACTCTGCTTCAGGCGCTCCGAAACGACAGCTTTCGTCACCTGAGAACTCTTCTGCGTAATGGCAGTCGGCTTCGTTTCGTCAATGCACTGGCTATATGCTGCGATCTTCTTCTTGTTCTCGATCTCGTCAAGGATGGATTGTTCGTGCTTGCCAAGCGTCAACCGTGCGCGCAGCTCTTGCTCTTCGTCAGTCAGTTTCTTGCGCATCTCCGTATTCGTACCTTCTCGTAGGGACTTGATACGCGTATCGATCTCGGCCGCTATGGACGGCACTTCGCCTGAAGCAAAAGCGAGAGCAGGGCAGTCCTGGCCCAAGTCTTTATCCTCTGTCAGCGCGGCGACAACCATAGCGCGACGCTTGTCGTTCTGTGCGATTGAAACGCTGATATCCTTCGCCTTTGATTCATGCTCCAAACGGAGTTCTTTGATAGCCTCCTCAACCGCGTCCGGGGTCGTCTTGAGGGAAGTAAAGACATTGCGCCTGTGAGCGAAATCCTCTCGAATCTTGCGCAGCTCTTTTTCCGTTGTTGAGGTTATGAATTCTTCAAACTGTCTGAGTCTATGAGCGGCGGCATGGCCGAGATCCTGCTGACAGAGAACGCATTTTGACCCATTTTCCGTGACCGGGAATGCGTTCTCCGGATACGCCTGTTGCTCCGAGAAGAGGCGTGAGGACTCCCACATTACCTTCCACTGTTCGCCGCCCGTACCGGCGAGCAGACCTTGGGGAAACGTCAACTCGCGCAGACGCTTTGCCTCCTCGCTCTTGCGGCGACCGCCAGTCCTGATACTAAACACGGCGGCAACCTCTGCATCCGACAGCGCATTCTCCAATGCTCTGAGATGTTCGCCAAGAGCGCGCACGCGCCCGACGCGGATATTGAGCTGAGCAATCAGTTTGTTGGGATCGTTTGCCTGTAAATCTTGAAGGGATTTTTCGAGAAAGCTAAGTCGTGCTTCTTCTTCTGACGAAAGCCGCGTCATGGCCAGAACTGCTTCTGGCTTGGTGAGTGAAGTGATGTTGCCGGCAAGCTTCGCCGCCGCCGTCCCTGCGTGAATCTGAGCGACGATGGGAGCAAGTACATTGGTATTCAATGCGCGCTGTTCTGATTCCAGACTCACGCGAACGGCTCGACATGCCTTTACCAGCTTGTCAAACAGATCCAGCCCGAACGGAAGAAATGCAACATCCGTCCTCTCATTGAGATATACGGCGGCACACTGTGTATCAAAAACACTGACGCGCGAGATGAATTCATCCGCGTCACCGCCCACCCATTCACGGGGAAGCGTCTCGTCACCAATCTTATATTTGATATTCACGGCAGGCTTGGGCGGAGCGACTCCGGACACAACATTTCCCAAAATCTGCTCCTGCCCGCGTGCGCGACACGCCTGTTTGAGAATGCGAATGTAGCCGGTCTTGCCTGCGCCGTTATCGCCGTAGACTATGGTGAGGCCGGGCGCGAACTTGAGGGTCTGATCTTCCGCTAGCGCGTTTACGCCCTTGTGATGAAATATCGATACGAGCGACACAGCCGCCGCTTTTGCTTCTCCGCTGGGTACGTGCTCCTTAGCAAGTGGTTTAACTTCTGCCTTTTCAGCCAAGCCGTGATCGCCCTTACAGATTTCGGTTAGATCGCTGATGTCGTCATCGGAGAGTTCTCCATCTACGACCAGACGGCGAAGCGCGTCACGTTGCCATGTCGGGCGATCTTCTGACCACTTTAGAATTTCCTGGAGTACATTCACTGGCGTTCCTTTCTACACAGCGACAGATTGCTTCCCTCGTCGCTCGAAGATACTAGGCATAGAACTTGAGCGGCTGCTCTTCCGTGTCGCGGGTCGAGCCCATCGTTAGCACGTCGGCTAACAAATGAAGATTTCAGAAATCAATGGGGAGTTACGCAATCAATTTTTCTTTTCAAGCTTCACTGTTCGTGCTCTGCTAGCTTTGAGTCCTGTAGCTACACATTTCTCACAGCAATATTTGTTGTTTGGGTAGCGCTTGATGAAATACTTGGTTGCTTGGCAGTTTGTGTTGCTGCATATCATCATCTTCCCGCATGATTTGGTCAGCCATTCTAGTGCATCAATAGTTCGTGCGCACCAATCGTCACCCTCAGGTTGTACCTGATTGACTTCTTGCAGGGACTTCCTGTTTTCCTGCTGTTCACATATTGCACGGAAAATTAAATATTTAGCTTGGCGTTTGCCGTGCTTGTTCTGAGCTTCCCAGATAGCTCTAAGCCGATCACGTAGCTTCGCTACATAAATTTCAAACCATGTGGTGGGAGCTTCATCCGTGAGACTCTCTGATCTCCACCACATGAGTAACGGAATAGTATGTGCTAACAATATTGCTTTTAGCGCGAACTGTTCATTCTCCCCAGTAACATTAGGTTTCGGTGCAAACCAATCTCTGAATTCTTTCTCGAGTCGGACTGTCATCGTTTTGCGCTTCTTGCACGTAGCGCCTCCCACCACAGCTTCAACAAAGTCACGCAATATCTCTGTTTTTGGCATGTCTTTTTATACATGTTTGGAAGGCGAATTTCGCGAGACTCTAGAAGCTTGGCTAAATCGCTAGTAATCTTGCCATCTGATTCGCCTCACGCCAAATTCGATTGAAGCTACAGGCTGGTCGCGCAATTCAAATTACATCAAAGGAGAACTTATGAGCACATCAAGTACATACAGCAAGAAGAAGGGACGGAAGCACGCGCTTCGGCTTCGCGCGACTGAGGATTTTATCTCGGCTTATGTAAACCTCGTGGGCGAGGATGGACGGAAATATATTGAAGGCTGTCTGGCTCGCCAAGTATATGGCGATGCTGGAATGTACCACTATCTACCTGGTTCGAATTGCCTTGGGGTGAAGATAAGTAATGAGACCAACTTGTGCGAATGCATGCTGGAAAAGGTCCATGAACCATGGTCCAAATGGGCAGCGATAATCAAGAAGGCCACCCTTTATGAGCCTGAACGGGGTGAAGCCGCCCGGGAAATGTTGTGCGTTCTGATTCAGCACAAAAGCAGGTCTTCGTGCCTTAACGACTCTGAGCTGCGCGAATCCGCCGAGAGTGCGCTCGAGTGGACCCGGTGGGATGAATTTAATAATGCCCGGACACGTTCGCGTAAGTCCCCCGCGTATAAGAGCTGCATGGAGGCCTTGGCCGGAAAGGATTGTGAGGAATCGTTTCAGAAGTTTAAGGTAGGGCTCCAACAGCTTGAGGTTATTGATTCCAAGAATATCCGGCCGCAAATTGGGGTTCCGGCGACCGAGGAACTGTAGAGTTGGAATGAGGAGATACGGGCGCAGTCTGTGAGGACGTTAGCGTTGGTATCCATTACCGACCGGGCCGCCACATATGCTTCCTGGCCTGAATCCATCTCCCAAACACGCGTTTTTTGAGAAGACCGACTATTACCCCCCTCTATCAGAGGCGGAATTCCACCGGAGTCCGGACGGCTTTCCGCTAACATTTTCATCCATGTGAGGCAACAATGTCCGATAATCTCGAAAACAACATCCCACTGACCACAGAAGTCGTCGTGCAGTCGCAGGCTGAGCCCGAGGAGTACGAATGCTTCGCTCCATTCATTCCCCCCGCCGCAGTCCCGGCACCTAAGCCAAAACCAGCACCGCGCGAGTCCTCTCTTGGAAAGCTGGTCGAAAAAATATGTGGCTTCACTCCGACTGCTCCTCCCCCAGAGTCGGGGGACCTGGCTCCCACGGCAACAGATGAACTCGATGAGAACATGGCACGGCCTAACGAGAATCTCGCTACGCTGGTGGAGGCACCACTCCCGGAACCGCGGAAAGCCACGGCGGTTGAACTCATCGGCTGGATTAAGCGGAGTCTCTTGGCCCAGACACACCTGCCTGGCGATGACGCCGAGTTGGTCGCTTACTGGGTCCTTTCGACCTGGTTTCAGGATGCCCTGACCGTACTTCCGTGCCTGGTAATCACGGGCCCAACCTACGACGCAATGGTCCTTCTAAACGTTCTCCGCACCTTCTGCTGGGAGCCCGCTATGGTGTCTGGATTCCGGCGGAGCAATGTCAAGGCACTCAACTGGACTGGCCATACCATTTTGATCTCGGAGCCTTACCTCGACAAGCGGACAGCCGCTTTGTTGGGCAATTTGACGGACCGCAACTGCCTGGTCGTGGCGGGCGATTCCCTGACTCGTTGTTCTAAGTCGACCGCAATTTACGCCGGCGAGAATCCAGTAACGCACGATATCCAGCACGCGATTCACGTCCACATTACCGCGACGAACGCAGCACCGCCAGTTCGTCCTCCGTGGCTGCCGGAGACGATTGAGCGCCTCCCCGTCCACCTCGACCAGTATCGCGAGACGAATCTCGATTATGTCCGCGGCTGGCAGTTTGTTCCCTCCGGTCTGCCCTCCGCGGCAGCGGCCATTGCGGCGGCGCTTGGAATTTGCATCTTGGACGCACCCAAGCACCGTAATAAGCTTGTAGCACTTTTGAAAGCCCAGAACCAACAGCAACGCTCCCAACGGTCAGGCAATATCGATGCCCTAGTTGTTGAGGGCGTACTCAGCCTCAGCCAGCAGGAACAGGCAGAGGTCTTCACCGCGGGGATAGCGGACGAGGTGAACCGCCTTCTGGAACTGCGGGGTGAACGTTCGAAGCTTAGCCCTGAGACTGTAGGCCGCCGGCTGCGCAAGCTCGGTCTGCGTACTCACCGTCTATCCTTGGCCGGCAATGGTTTGAGGTTCGATAAGGCTGCCATCGCCCTCATTCAGCAGCTCGCCGCGGTGCATGTAGAGGAGGTTCTGCTCGTAGATAATGAAAACCCACATAGCGCGCAAACAATAGATAACACGCATGTTATGTAGGTCGTGTAAGTTATGTAGGTTTTTTGAACCTATCTCACGCATGGTCGGCCGAAATCAAATAAACCCCATAAAAATGAATGACTTCATTCTTATGGGGTCTCAACTTTCACCTTATGGGGTTCAACTTCGGCTTTATGCGTAAACCCACAAGATGTGGGTTTACACATAAGCTTAAAGTCGGCGACGCGCCTTTTCAATAGCTTAGGGGATTGGCACACAGCATAAGATTAAAGCTTTATACCCCATAAGCTTGAAGTTCCACCGGATATTTACGCATAAGGCTAAAGTTTCACCGGGCGAAATAAAGATCTCGGAAATCGTTAACTGATTGAAAACAGGCGATGAGATAGATCAAGTTCCCCCAAAACTTTCACATTATGGGGTCTCAACTTTCACCTTATGGGGTACAACTTTCACTTTATGCGTAAACCCACAAGCCGCGATTAGTTTACGACTGCGATTCTAGCTGCAGCCGCTGGTACTGCCGCAGGACATGCAGCGGTAGCAACTACCGTTGCGGGTCATGATGGCGCCGCAGGTGGCGCAGCTGGGGGCGTCGCCCATGTTGTACATCTCCTGCATTGCATCTGACACGTGATAGATACCGCGGTCTTCCACCTTGAAGTCGTGCGAGGCTTCTGCCTGGCTGCTGGTGGCATGAACATCCGGAGCGATGCCCTGCTGCGGCGGGGTGGTGTGGAGAGAACTAAAAGCAGATCCCTCCGCTTCGCTGCGGGATGACAAATCATTTGAGGTAGAAGCTTCCGTCAACGCGTGGTGGTTGGCAGGGTTGGCCGTGCCCGCCGCCGTGGTGAGGCCGGCGAAGAGATCCAGCTGCTGGCCGCTGAGGAAACGCAGCTGCAACCAGCGGAAGATGTAATCCATGATGGATTTGGCGTAGCCGATCTGCTCGTTGCCGGTCCAGCCGCTGGGTTCGAAGCGGGTGTGAGCGAACTTCTCGCAGAGCACCTTCAGCGGAACGCCGTGCTGCAGGGCGATGCTGGTGGCGGTGGCGAAGGAATCCATGAGGCCGGAGATGGTGGAACCCTCCTTGGCCATGCGGATGAAGATCTCACCGGGTGCGCCGTTAGGATATAGCCCGACGGTGATGTAGCCTTCGTGGCCGCCGAGGGCGAACTTGTGGGTCACGCTGGCACGCTCCTCCGGCAGGCGGTGGCGGACAGCGCGGGGCGGCGCCATGGCTCCGAATGCATCCGCGTTAGAGCTGAGCGCGGTGGAGAGCGACGCGACCTGAGCTTCCAGCGCGGCGATCTTCGCGGTGGCTTCAACAGGATCACCGGGGAGAGTGGGCCTGGCCGCTTTCTTGTCATGATCAGCCGAGACGTTGAGCGGTTGTGTGCCCTTGGAACCGTCACGGTAGATGGCCACGGCCTTCAGGCCCTGACGCCAGCTCTCGGTGTAGGCCTCAGCAATGTCGTCGACCGAGCAATCGTGCGGCAGGTTCACCGTCTTGGAGATGGCGCCGGAGAGGAAGGGCTGGGTGGCGCCCATCATCTTGATGTGGCCCATGTAGGCGATGGTGCGAGTGCCCTTGGCCGGCTTGAAGCTGCAATCGAAGCAGGCGAGGTGCTCATCTTTCACGCCGGGCGCGCCCTCAATGGTTCCGGTGGCGTCAATGTAGCTGACGATGGCGTTCACTTCATCGTCAGAGTAGCCGAGCTTGAAGAGCGCGGAGGGGACGGTGTTGTTGACGATCTTAATCATGCCGCCGCCGACGAGCTTCTTGTACTTGACGAGGGCGAGATCGGGTTCGATGCCGGTGGTATCGCAGTCCATCATGAAGCCGATGGTGCCGGTGGGCGCGAGGACGGTGACCTGCGAGTTGCGGTAACCATGCTTTTCGCCGTGGGCCAATGCGCCGTCCCACGCGTCTTTGGACGCGGCGACGAGCTCATCAAGCTGCGGCGCGGTGAAGGGCTCTGCCGAGGTACGCGAGGCGCCGATCTTGTTGACGCTGGCGCGGTGCATGCGGATGACGTCGAGGAAGGGCTCGCGGTTGACGTAGAAGCCGGGGCAGGCACCGCCGCTGATGGCAACCGACTGGGTGAGCTCAGTGGCTGCGCCAAGCGCGGGGCAGAGTTCGGCGATGCGGGACGACTGCCAGTAGGCCTGGCCGCAGAGGATAGCGGTGAGGGTGGCGGCGAAGTCGCGGCCAGCATCAGAATCGTACGGCAGACCGAGCGACATGAGCAGGGCGCCGAGGTTGGCGTAGCCGAGGCCGAGCGGGCGATAGTCATGCGAGTTCTTCGCAATCATCTCAGTCGGGTAGCCGGCGGAGTCCACGATGATCTCCATGGCGGTGGTCACGATATCGATGGCATGGCGGTAGGCGGCAACATCAAACTGTCCGCCGGGCGCGGTGAATTTGAGCAGGTTGAAGCTGGCCAGGTTGCAGGCAGAGTCATCGAGGAACATGTACTCAGAGCAAGGATTGGAGGCGTTGATACGGCCGCTGTTCTTGCTGGTGTGCCAGCGATTGATGGTGCTGTCATACTGCATGCCGGGATCGCCGCACTGCCAGGTGGCTTCAGCGATTTTGGTCATGATGTCGCGGGCGCGGTACTTGGCGACGGGATTCTGGCCCTTGACGGTGCGAGTCCAGAAGTCGCCGTCGCTCTCGACCTTCTGCATGAACTCATCGCTCACACGGACGGAGTTGTTGGCGTTCTGGAAGAAGATGGAGCTGTAGGCCTCAGAGTCCGGGCCGGAGCCGTCGTAGCCAGCCTGAACGAGGTGCCAGGCCTTCTGCTCTTCCTTCACCTTGCACTCGATGAAGTCGAGGATGTCAGGGTGCTCGACGTTGAGGATGACCATCTTGGCGGCGCGGCGCGTCTTGCCGCCGGACTTAATGACACCAGCGAAGGCATCAAAGCCGCGCATGAAGCTCAAGGGGCCGGAGGCGGTGCCGCCACCGGAGAGGGTTTCCATGGAACCGCGGATGTTCGACAGGTTGGAGCCAGCGCCGGAACCCCACTTGAAGAGCATGCCCTCGGTCTTGGCGAGGGTCAGGATGCTGTCAAGGGAATCCTGCACGCTGTTAATGAAGCAGGCAGAGCACTGCGGCTTGGTGTAGCCGGTGACGGAGAATTCAATGGCGCAGGTGTGGGGATTCCAGTGCCAGTTCTGGGCATCGGAGTTGGGCTCGAGGCGGTCGCAACCGACGTTGAACCAGACGGGCGAGTTGAAGGCAGCCTTCTGCGTGAGCAGGAGGTGGGCGAGCTCGGCGTGGAATATCTCAGAATCTTCCGCAGTGGCGAAGTAGCCGGCCGCCATGCCCCAGTCACGAATGCTTTCGGCCACGCGCGAGACCAGATCGCGCACGCCCTTCTCGCGCTCAGGAGTACCGATCTGACCGTGGAGATATTTGCTGGCGACGATGTTGGTGGCCGTCATGGACCAGTCAGCCGGCACCTCGACATCCTTCTGCTCGAAGATGATGTTGCCCTTGTAATCCTGGATGACGGCGTCGCGCTTCTCCCAGACGATTTCGTCGTAGGGAGAGATACCGGGTTTGGTGAACAGGCGCGAGACCTTGAGCCCAGGGGCCTGCTTCGCGGCCGAACGGGCGGGCGAAGCGGTGGGGGTGGTCTGGGTGCCGGCGGTGTCAGCGACGATGGTCTGTTTGAGGGCTTTGGTCTGGTCAGCCATTGGGTGATTCTCCTGCTATCTATTAGATTCGTTCCGGATCGATTGGGCTCCGGGTAAGGCAGTGTTACGGGGACTTGCACTGCGGTAAAACGGGTGTGGCCAAAAAGAGGTAGTTCAGCGATTTTTAAGGGCAAGAATCCCCGCCGACTGCTCTGTGGAAAACTCGGGGCTGAATTCGCCCCTTCAGAAGCGTGCCTGTCGATTGGGTCCTGCTAGAGTGTTGTGCTGCAGGAACGAAAGTATCCCCGTCCATGGGGCATGTCAATATTAAATCACAAGATGTAGTGGTTATCTTGTAGGTACGGGCATCTACAGGGTTAAATGTGACAGGACGGTAAAAAAGCCTGAATTTGCCTGTGGAATTCTCTTTTCGTCCGCGTTTCTTACGGGTTTTGTTGCCCGAACTTGCGGCGATTTTTCAGCCTATTCCCTATGGCACAGATATACAAGGCGCAGCAATGGTGCAAACGGTGTGGATGAGGGTGGAAATAGAGGAAAACGGGGACGGGTAAAAACAGGGGCAATGGGAAAGGCTGCGAATCGCTTCGCAGCCTGGTTTCTTGCGGGATCTGAAGTTAGACGCTCCGAAAAGGGCCTAGAAGCTGTCTACAAGGTCGGGTTTAGGTTGACTGCGTTCGGAGCGGCGCAAGGCCTCTACCGAGCGTTCGTGGGCCAGTACGGAGTGTTCGTGAGCGCGCTTGGACATCTCCTTGGCACTTTCGTGGTCGTTTTCATTGTGGCTGGCTGCTGCCGCGCGGTGCGCGTGCGCTGCCTGCTCATGCTGCTCTGCTGCTGCGATGTGACTGCTATTTGGCATATTAAGGCACTCCAACTGCGAGCATACGCTACGCATCGTGTCTTTGGATGCTCAAAAGCGGTCAGATGGTGGGGTGTTTCTTCAGACCCGAATAGAACGATACAGATGCAGAATCATCTGCACGGTGCCGACCCCGCGTTATTTGTCACTCCATTGTCCGGAAACCGCGGAAAACGACTAGGTTTCAACACCGATTGCGGCTTCGTGCGGTTCTCCGTGTAGAGACAAAGCGACATGAGCATCGTACCCAGGTCTCAGAATCGAGAGCTGGGGCACCCACCCATTCTTACCTGTTCCCTCACCCGTGTCGCATCTGCTTAATCGTGCGCTAGGAGCCGAGGTGGCCGAGGCCGAGGCCGATGGCGTAGGTGACTGCGCCTTCGAGTGCGCCGATAGCAGTCATCTCAAGGCCGCTGCTCCACCAGGAACGGATGGTGATGAGCGATTTGGCCGCGCCTACAGCGAAGTGGGCGACAAGCGAGATGATAGCCGCGACGATGATGGCCGGAATCCCTGCCATGAAGAAGAACGGGATGACCGGAATGAAGGCACCGACGGCGGTGGAGAGCGCGCCCGAGGTGGCGGAGACCCAAGGCTTGCTGAGGCCTTCCTCACTCATGTGCAGGCGTTCGCGGGCGAGGGCCTGGATGAGCTGCTCCTTCTTCTCAGCAATGTGGCCGACGAAGTGGTCAGCGTCTTCCGCGGTGAGACCGCGGACCTGATAGGTGAGAGAGAGGAGTTCGCGGGCTTCGGCTTCGTTGTACTCGACGGCTTCGCGCTCGCGGGCGAATTCAGCTTCGTAGATCTCCTTCTCGCTCTTGGCGGCGAGGTAGGCGCCGGAGCCCATGGAGAGGGCGCTGGCGATCATGCCGGCGAGGCCGGCGATGAGGACGAAGTGGGCGCTGCCCTGGGTGGCGCCGGAGACACCGGAGACGATACCGAAGATGGCACCGAGACCGTCGTTGACTCCATAGATGGCATCGCCGACCCAGCTGGCGGCGCGGGGCTGGCCTTTTTCGCGCTCGGCGACAAGATCGTCGAGCGCCTTCTTCGCATCGTCCGGCGTGTGCGGCGTGGAGGGCAGGTCGTGACGGATGAGCTTGCCGAGAGTGATGTAATGCTCGCGCTCGTCTTCAAGCACTTCCTTGAGAACGGCGATGGTTTCCTGGTCGCCGAGGTCGGTGATCTGCTTGCCGTAGCGGGCGATGTCGCGGCTTTCGTCGAGTTCCAGGCGGCGCAGCGCGAGGTCAGGGCCGCCAATGCGGTTGGCGAGCGAATCAGCCTCACCGGAGTCTGAGCCGGAGTACTCCGGCGGAGGCGCGCCGAGGGAAGTGAGACGCGCAGCCCACAGGTCAGCGTGGTGCTTCTCAGCCAAGGCCATGTTGCGCAGAGCGCGGCAGCGCTGGGGATCGACCGCCTGTTTGGAGAGGGTGAAGTAGGTATGGTAGCCGCGCATCTCCGCCTGCCAGTTGCTGTAGAGAGCTTCAACGAGATGTTCTGTGTCTTTGCTATTCATCGGCATGCCCCATGAACCGGCTTGAGGCCGGCCAGTATTCCTGATCACATCGTGCGGACGGGTGCTGCATGGGGAAACCCTATCCTAGCGATTCTGCAAAGTTCCATTCTCGGTACGGTCGTCAATCACAATGCCAAGGTCGTTGAGCATCTGCAAGGCAGATTCCATATTACGGCGCACCTGGGGCAAGCCAGCAGAGGGAATGTTGTGGGCCTCTTCGACGGCGATGACGCGGCCATAGGGCCAGGAGGCGGCAGGAACAGCATTGAGCGCGGCGGGCAGGTCGCCGATGCGGACATCGAGATCCTGACGGCGGGCACCGACGGGGCGAAGGACGCCGCCGGCATCGAAGTTGCTGGGGTTGGCGTCTGCCAGCAGGACGTGCAGGGTGACCATGTCAGGCTGCACGGTGATGTAGGGATTCTGCCAGTCGCTGAGCGAGTGGACGGACATGTAGAGATTCTTCGACGGGGGCGGAATCGCATTGAGCTGCTGGTGGGCAGTGGCGATCATGGCGCGCTGCTGCGTGGTCTCAAACGCGGCGGCGGGCGCGTGGATGGCGGATTCGGCGCGCTTGCAGCCGGCCAGCGAGAGCGCAACGGTCAAGGCCGCCGCAGCCAACAGAGCAGATGAAAGTTTAGGCACGAATAGAAGGATAACAAGTCTGGCGGGGACGGCGAAACGTAGTTCGAGGAAAAAATGAAATTCGACGAGGCGATACGGCTGCGATGTATGGGGCACGCATCCTTCTGCGCTGCTGCGCAGCAGCTACAATGGAAGCATGATCAAGGGAATAACGCTGGTGCATGCCGCCAGCCCAAGTTCGGCTCCCGACCCGCTGTTTGAGCAGCTCACGACACTGCTGACGGCGATCGGTTTTGAGCCTGGGCGCGGATGGAAAGACGAGAACGGGCATGCCGCTGCGTTTCTGGCGCCGCTGGGCAACCTGGAGATTGTGGCAGGACAGCTGCCGGCGGCACCGCCGGTGCTGATCGAAGTTTCCGCACTGGAAGATGTGCACGGCATTGTGAGCAAACTGGCTCCAGTTGCGCCCTCGGCAATCGAGACGACCCACTGGAATTCACGGCTGTTCACGCTGCAACTGCCGGAGCTGCACCTGGGGTTCTGGCAGTCAGAAAATCCGCAGCACGGCAAGCCTGCCGCGGTGGAAGGCGACCTGTATGCCAACGGCATGAAGTTCGCCATCGTGGTGGCGCGGTGGAACGCCGTGATTACCGACCGGCTGCTGCAGGGCGCGCTGGACGGGCTGTTGCGCTCTGGCGCGAAGCGCGAGGATGTGACGATTGTGCGGGTGCCGGGCGCTTGGGAGATTCCTGCGGCGGCGCGCACACTGGCGAACGAAGGCAGGCACGACGCCATCATCACGCTGGGCTGCCTGCTGCGCGGCGAGACGGCGCACTACGAGGCAATCTACACCGAGGTGGCACGCGGGATTGGCCAGAGCCAGCAGGAGACGGGCGTGCCGCATGCATTTGGCGTGCTGACCTGCGAGACGCTGGAGCAGGCACTGGACCGCGCAGGCATCAAGGCGGGCAACAAGGGATTTGAAGCGGCTACGGCTGCGATTGAAATGGTTTCTATTACTCGGAAGCTGAAGAGCGAGAAGCCGGGAGAGAAAAAATAGTGGGAACCCGACGCAAGTCTCGTGAACTTTTATTGCAGATGCTTTTCCAAGGCGACCTGGGTAAACAATCGCCGGACGAGGTGCGCAAGCTCTTCTGGAATTCGCGCGACGACGTGGACGACGACACACGCAGCTTTGCGGAAGACCTGTTTCGCGTGGCGACGACGCGCAACGAAGAGATCGACGTGCTGATCGAGAAGCATGCGCAGAACTGGCGGCTGGAGCGGATGCAGGTGGTGGACCGCAACCTGCTGCGCGGCGCGATTGCGGAGATGCTGGGCTTCCCCGGCACGCCCGCGGCCATCGTGATCAACGAATCGCTGGAGGTTGCACGGCGGTATGCTGCGCCGGAATCAGTAAATTTTCTGAACGGCGTACTGGATGCCGTGGCGCATGACCTGATGGAGCAACGGCTAGCGAAAAAGACTTAACAATGATGACAGTGATTTAAATGATTTCGGTATAAAACCAAAACTGATAAAGGCAAAGACCAGTAGTTCCCAGTCTTTGCCTTTATCAGTTTCTTTTTGTCTTAAATCACAGTGATTATTTGAATCACTGCCACCACTGTTAAGTGTCTTAGGTGGTGGGACGCGGCTTGTCAGCCAGCAGATCGGGCGTGGCAAAGGTGGTCGCGTTGGATGTGCAGTTGCCGTTCGCATCCTGCGCAGCGCAGAGGAAGAGCGAAGGATTGAGGGTCTTGGTATCGGTGGTGGTGCTGACGCTGATGATATGAACCAGGTTGTCACCCGACGTACCGGTGTAGAAGGTGAAACCGTCAGGAGAGAAGATGCCGGAGACCGGCGCGGTGGCTCCATTCAGCAGGGTGACGGCAGAGATGGCGCCAACGCCAGTGGCAGAGGGCGTGTACAGCGGCAGTTTGGTGCCGGTGGTGGTGGTGCTGGCGGTGGTGTAGGTGATGAACGCCAGCGCAGAGTCAGCCCGGGGAATGACGGCGGTGACACTGGAGGGCGTGACGCCGAGAGGCAGCGTGTAGGGCGCGGTGAGATTGAAGAATGTGGAGCAAGCGCCGGGATTGCTGGTGCCGGTGGAGGTGGTGAGCGGGATGTCTGCCAAGAGCGCGCCAGTGGCCGTGGCGCCGAGCAGATGCTTGCCATCAAAGGTAGCGGCGAGGCGGTCTGACTGGAACGCCTGCGAGGTGCTGACCTCAGGGAAATAATCCGTGGGGGGGACACCGGCAGCACAGTAGCTGCGCTCGCTGGTGTGTGCGCCAGCAGTACTGGCTCCAGCTACGAAGGCCGCGATAGAGGGCACAGAGATGGTGACGTCCTTCGGTGCGTCCGTCAGAGTGTACTGGTGCCAGCCGTTGTAATTGGAATAGACGAAGAAGTTGTGGCCGAGAGCGTCAAGCCCGGTGATGTAGATGGTGGAATCATCCGGCGAGAAGGCGGCGTGGGTAGCAGTACCGCCAAAGCTGATGCTGGTGCCGCCCGACGTGTAGTAGATGTAGATGAGATTGTGCACCGCATCGCTGAGCACAACTACGCTGCCATCATTGGATACGCCAATGACAGTTCCCTTCACGCTGGCATCTTCTTTGGAGATGGAGTTGGTGTAGGTGCTGACCTCCATCAGTTCGGTGGGGCTGCCCATGTAGAGGGTGGTGCCGGCCTGATCGCTGATCATGGAGTTGGGCACGTAGGGCAGGCGGATCGGCGAACCGACGACACCAGTCAGGAAGTCAACATTGGCGAAGTATTGCGAGTGGGTGCTGGCCATGTAGAGCACGGTGTTCACTGTGCCCGGCGTAGTGACATTGATGGGATTCGATGTGAGCGGCAGACCATTGCCGAACGTACCGAGGATGCTGAGCGGCGCGTTGTTGCAACTGGGCGGCTGGCAAAGAGCGGTGATGGCTCCGGCGCCGGGATAGGTGGCCGTGACGACACCGGAAGTGGTGGCGGCAACCGTCTGCGGGCTGGTGGAGATGTACTGGAGATTCAAGCCGGTGAGGAGGGTATTGTTGGCATCGACCACGGTGGCGGTGAGCGCGATGGGGTTGTTCTGGTTCAGCGTGATGCTGGTGGAACTGGTACCCGCGGCAGCGAGAGTGATTTTGGTGGGCGGGCAGGTGTACCACACGCCGGTGGTACTGGCGCTGCCGGAGCTGGAGGCATTCGAAGTGGACGCCGTGAGGATGGTGGAACCGGGAAGCTGCGCGGTTGCCACGGGCGGAATGACGGTGGAGTTGATGGAGACCACCGAGGAATCCTGCGGGGTAAAGGTCAACGGACCGGCCAGCGCGGTGATGTCAATATTGGATGAGGTATAGACCTTGGCGTTCAGCGTGGTGGAGCTGCCCTGCGAGAAGCAGGTGGTCTGCGGCTGCAACACAACATTACTGACGGTGGGATGCACATAGATGGGCACCGGGTTACTGACTGCGCCGCCGGCACTGGCGGTAATGTAGGCCACGGGGGTATAGCTGGAGCCAGCCGAGGGAATGGAAAGCGTGGCGGAGGGCGGGATGCAGGTGGTGTAGTCGGCTACGCCGCCAGCAGTATTACGGTTCCAGGTACCCGCGCAGATGGAGCCGCTGGGCGAGATATCGGCATAGGTGTTGTTGGTGGTGCCGTAGGTGTAACGGACAACGCCAACAGTATTGCCTTTGCAGTCCAGTGCGCTGGGCGAGCTGATCTGGCCGATGCCGCCATAGTTCAGCGAGATGCCATAGAGCCGGGGTTCCAGATTGATCGTGGTGATCTGGCCGACGACCATGCCGGAGCTGCCGCCGTTGCAATAATCAACGGCTACCTTCTTAGCGCATCCCGTGATTGAGATGCCGACCGGAATAGAGAAAATCAAAAGTAGAGCCAGTGTGACGAACCGCCGCATTAAACCTCCCCGTACCACACCACGCACTAAAGACACGATGTGGACGGTCCTCTTGCAAACGCTGGATGTGCAGCATCCAGTGTAAAAGCTGAGGGTGGTGGAAGCAAATGGGAGGGGTGGCCTTGCATAGAGGTACTGACGAAACGCATACTGAGTTCGTCTACTACATATATGCGTCTGCGAAGCCTGTTTTCTCCGATTTCCGTTGTTCTGCTGACCGTGCTGGCGCTGCCGCTGCTGCGGGCGCGGGCACAGGAAGCGCCCATGCCGGACGCCTCTCCGGTGTCAAACGCCCCGGCGCCCGCGGAGCCGGAGAACACGCAAGGGATGCCCACCTTCCACACCAACACCAACCTGGTGAGCCTGTTCTTTACGGCATACGGCAAGAATAACCAGCCGATCACCAGCCTAAAGAAGCAGGATTGCACGCTGTTTGAAGACCGGGTGCCCCAGACCACCAAGAACTTTGAGCAGATGATCGACCTGCCGCTGACCATGGGGATTCTGCTGGATACGAGCGGCAGCCAGGACAAGGTATTGCCGCTGGAGAAGCAGAGCGGCACGGCATTTCTGAAACGGGTGATGCAGCCGAAGGATGAGGCGTTCCTGATCTCATTTGACGTGAACGTGGACCTGCTGTCGGATTACACCAACAACGTAGCCGAGCTGACACGCGCCATGGACAAGGCGCAGATCAACGTGGGCGGCGGATTTGGCAACGGCGGCATTCCGGGGCTGGGACAGGGGCCAGTAAGCATTCAGAAGCCACGGGGGACGCTGCTGTATGACGCTGTCTACCTGGCGGCGCATGACAAGATGCACCAGGAGTCGGGGCGCAAGGTGCTGATCTTGCTGACGGACGGCGAAGATTACGGCTCGCAGGAAAATATGAACTCGGCACTGGAGGCAGCACAGAAATCAAACGTGCTGATCTATGTGATTCTGCTGGCGGACCGCATGGGCTATGCACAGGCGGGACAGCTCTACAGCGGCGACCGCGCCATGAGCAAGCTGACGGAAGACACGGGCGGGCGGGTAATTGACGTGGGCACCAACGGCAAGAAGCTGGAAGCGGCATTTCAGCAGATCGAAGATGAGCTGCGGACACAGTACCAGGCCAGCTACACGCCGCTGGATCCGGCACAGGATGGCAGCTTCCGGCTGATCAACATCAAGTGCACCGGGGCGCAGAAGATCCAGACGCGCAAGGGCTACTACGCAAGCGCGGGCGGCAGCAGCGAGTAGCGAAAACCCAATTAAATCAAGAGCAAAACCGGGGGAACAATGATGCCTGCAAGCAGCACCAGGGCAATCGCGATGCGGTTGCGCGTGTACTTCCACGCCATGTAGATGCCGGTGAGGGACGAGATGAACAGGCCAATGGAGACAAGCAGGAAGAAGATCTTCATGGGCAGAGGATGGTGCGTCCGCGCGGGAACCGCGGGGGCCGACGCGGATATTGCGGAGATGGCGGCGGGGTGATCCGCGAGAGAGGCGGGGGGCCTGGGGAAGGGCCTGCGGACGGGGACGACGGGGGTCTGCTTTTTGTGGATCTGGGCGAGCGTGACTACCCAGGCGGACGGCTTGTAACTGCTGCCCTGGCTGCTCTCATGCAGGCCGAAGGTCTGGAGCGCGCCGGTAAAAGCGAAGAAGATCAGGGCCGGGGTAATGAACACACCGATGTAGAGGTGGATGAGGCGGAATGCCTTGAGAAGTGCATGGGGACGGGACATGCCAGGATTGTATATCGGATGCAATTAGTCTGATATTAGTTATTTCGCGGACTGGAGTTTTTGCAGCTGGTCCGGTGTGAGTTCCTTGCGGAGCTCGATGGCGAGGCTGGCGCTGGATTTCTGCAACTGGCCACGCAGGGTGGTGACTTTATCAATCTGCGCGAGAATCTTGTCTTCGTCAGGCGACTCAGCGCGCTGCAAGGTATCCAGCTTCGCCTCCTCGGTCTTCAAGGTGCGATAGGTATTGAAGAGATTGGCCTTGTTGGCGTTGAAGACGTTGTCCATGCGCTGGCGCTGCTCCGGCTTGAGGCCGACGGCTTTAGCAACCTTCTGATCGTCCCACCAGCGGCCAGCAGGGCCAAGCTGCACGGTGGGTTGCGAATGGTCACTGTTCTTTTGCTGCCGGGAATTGCTTCCCTGCCCCTGAGCCGGGGCGGTTGCCGTTGCTGCGGGAGGCGGCGGCGCTACAGCTACGGGCGGCACAGGGGGATGGACCGCCTGGAGAGGATGGGACTGCACCTGCGCCAAGCCACTGGATGCGGCAAACAACACAGCGCCGGCGAGCGCAACGATAAGTGTGCGCGGTGCTAAAGCGCCGGGATGCTGCCGTGATGAAGGGACGGTACGCATTTAGATCTTCTTCCTTGCCGTCTGCCGGTCGTCATGAGCCGGGGTAGATGGTGTACGGATAGTTGTAAATGATTCTAACGGGGAGACGTCCGGCTGGGATATCTCAGTTTCAATCGCCGCCATCATCTGGTTATCAGCATTGATCTGGGCGGGATCGTCCACGGCGGGCTGGGAAGGCGAAGTTTCCGTGGTTGGCGCGGCGATATTGGCCGCAACCGCGGGGCCGGAAGCCGGGTGATGGAGCAGTGTGGGCAGGGCCACGGCGAATGCGAGTACGGCTGCAGCTACTACCCCCAAGCCCCACCCGGTCACCAGCGCGGTGTGCAGGCCAGCATGACGGGTAGGGGTGGAGGTGCGCGCCGCTATTGCCTGGGAGACCACGGGGCGAGCCGCGAGCTGCTCGCGGCTATAGGTGAGCGAAGCTTGATTGAAGGCGACCAGAGCGCTGCCGAAGGATTCCATCTCCTGACGGCAGGCGTCACAGGTGCGCAGGTGGGCGTGGGTTTCAGCGCCGGCAATGCCCAGAAGGTAATCAGAAAACTCGGATTCAGAAAGATGCCGGCTCATCGCGTTCCTCCCTGCTCACGGCGAAGCTGCTCACGTATGGCGATCACGGCCCGGTGCAGATGGGTCTTGACCGTATTCACCTTCATGTTCATCGCATCTGCGATCTGCTGCAACTCCATCTCCTCAGAAAAGCGCATGAGGAAGATACTGCGCTGGTTGGGGGAGAGGGTGGTGAGCGCCTGCTGCACATGGCGCGCCTGTTCATGGGCCAGCATGGCGTTGAGCGGCGAACTGCCTGCGCTGGGCAACACGCCGGCCATCTCCGTCACGTCTGCCGCGCTCTGGCGGAAGGAGCGCCAGAAGCGGAACTTCTGGGTACGGACGGCATCGCGCACGAGATTGGAGGCAATGCTGATGAGCCAGGTGCTGACGCTGCAATCTCCACGGAAGCTGGCGCGGCCGTTCCAGGCCTTGAGGAAACAGTCCTGGGTGATGGTCTCAGCGAGGTCGTAATCGTTGACGGAGTACAGGACGTAGCGCATCACCCGCGCCTGGTAGAGGCGTACGAGCGCGTCAATGTCGTCGAGTTCCGTTGAAGCCTGATCGGGCACGATGAAGCCAAGCTCCCTTGCGGATACCATCGTTGCACAAATGGCTGTGCCTGGCATGCGGTTCTCCCCTCGCGTACTGGTAGACGAGGGGTGGGAGGGTGGAGATTACATGGAAACGGACAAAAACCAAAGAGGTGGGGCAACGCCCAAATAAATGAGCCGCATAGCGAATTTTTATGGTCACAACATTTTCGCTGGGGCGAGGGCCGGGGCGGCCCGGCGCGCTCTATACTAACCAGACCTTCGATGAAATCATTGCAGCCAAGCCAATTCGCTCTTCCCTCGCTGCAGGACTACATGCTGGACTCTGCCTACGACGAGATGTTCGATTCGCAGGATAGTATCCGCCCGCATTATGGCCAGCTGCTGGAACTCTTCGGCTCGCTTCCGCCGGATGAGCTGCAGCGCAGGAAGCAGTCTGCCGACCTCTCATTCCTGAACCAGGGCATCACCTTCACGGTGTACGGACGCGATGAGGGAACGGAACAGATTTTCCCGTACGATCTGCTACCGCGCATCATCACCTCAGCCGAGTGGGAGGTGGTGGAGCGGGGGCTGACGCAGCGCATTATCGCGCTGAATCTTTTTCTGCGGGACATCTACAACGAAGGCCGCATCCTGGATGACGGCATTGTGCCGCGCGAGGTGGTGTACAGCTGCAAACACTTCCGGCGGCAGATGCGGGGCTTGCAGGTGCCGCGCAACGTGTACATCGCGGTTACCGGATCCGATCTAATACGGCTGGAGAACGGCGAGTTCGTGGTGCTGGAAGACAACCTGCGGGTACCGAGCGGCGTGAGTTACATGCTGACCAACCGCCGCGTGATGAAGCGGCAGTTTCCGCAGCTCTTCCGCAGCTACAACGTGCGGCCAATCGAACACTATACGCAGCTGCTGCTCTCGACCATGCGTTCGCTGGCACCGGAGGGCAGGCCGGAGCCGAACATTGTGCTGCTGTCGCCGGGAGTATTCAACTCGGCGTACTTCGAGCATGCGTACCTGGCGCGGCAGATGGGCGTGGAACTGGTCGAGGGCCGCGACCTGGTGACGCACGACAATATTGTGTACATGCGGACCACCAACGGGCTGCGGCGGGTGGATGTGATCTACCGGCGCGTGGATGATGACTTCATCGATCCGCTGGCGTTCCGTTCCGATTCGATTCTCGGCGTGGCGGGATTGTTCAATGCGTATCGCGCGGGGAACGTGACGCTGGCGAATGCATTCGGCACCGGGGTGGCGGATGACAAGGCGCTGTATGCGTATGTGCCGGAGATCATCAAGTACTACCTGGGCGAAGATGCGGTGCTGAAGAACGTGGAGACCTTTCTGTGTACGCGACCGAAAGAACGCCAGCATGTGCTGCAAAACCTGGACAAGCTGGTGGTGAAGGCGGTGGGCGAATCCGGCGGGTACGGCATGCTGATCGGGCCGCACTCGACGGCGAAGGAGCGCGAAGAGTTTGCACGCCGCATTGAAGCTGATCCGCGCAACTATATTGCGCAACCGACAATCTCATTTTCCCGCGCTCCCTGCCTGATCAATGACGGGCTGGAGCCGCGGCACGTGGACCTGCGACCGTATGTACTGTACGGCGACAAGGTGTCAATCGTGCCGGGCGGGCTGACGCGCGTGGCCCTGCGCAAAGGCTCGCTGGTGGTGAACTCTTCACAGGGCGGTGGAAGCAAGGACACATGGGTTCTGAGCAGCTAACTTCGACGTTCACCGATCTGGCAACAGGCACGGAAACACCTAATTTTCCAATAAGGCGGTCCCGAATGCTTTCACGCGTTGCCGACAGCTTGTACTGGATGAGCCGATACCTGGAGCGCGCGGAGCACACCACGCGCCTGCTGGACGTAAACCTGAACCTGATGCTGGATGAGCCGGGCGGGATTGAACGGCGCTGGAAACGGATGCTGGCGGCGCTGGGGCATCCGCGCGGGGTGAAGTGGACGGGCGATTACATGGACCTGGTGCGGACGATGACGTTCGACATGGAAGTGGGATCGTCCATCACGTCATGTATTGTCTCCGCACGTGAGAATGCGCGGCATGTGCGCGAGCAGATTTCGACGGAGCAGTGGCAGAAACTGAACCGGCTCTACCTGCAGATCACCCATACGAATTTTTCCAGCCTGGCATCGAACGACGAAGAGCGCGCGGAGTTTCTGTATTCAGTGATGGAGGCGGTACACCAGTTCCAGGGGGTAACGGATTCCACGATGTCGCACGGCGAGGGATGGCAGTTCATCCAGATTGGGCGCTACATGGAACGCGCGACGGCAACGGCGACGCTGCTGGAGGTCTACCACCATGACCTGTGGAGCAACGTGGACCGCATTGCAGAGGGCAACGAATACCTGGAGTGGATGGGGCTGCTGCGCTCATGCACCGCATTCGAAGCGTATTGCAAGGTATATACGGCGGACCTGACGCCGGAGAAGATACTGGAGTTCCTGCTGCTGGATGCCGAGTTTCCGCATTCGCTGCGGTTCTCCATTGATGCGCTGCAGGAGGCGCTGGATGCGATCCAGGGCGAGGGCGGCAAGCAGCGCGCCGAGCACCTGACGCGGATTGCGGGCAGGCTGCAATCTTCACTGAGCTATGCGAAGGTGGAAGAGATTCTGAGCCAGGACGTCATCAGCTACCTGCACGGCATCCTGGTGCAGTGCAGAGAGATCCACGAGACGCTGTACCAGCTGTATATCAACTATTCGATCCAGGCGGCGCTGGCGGGCTAGCGCGGTTACGGGGAAAGAAAAAGCAGATTCCTCCGCTGCGCTGCGGAATGACAAAAAAATGGACGGAATGACAAAATTTAGAGGTGCTGCATGTATTATTCGATTCGCCATCTGACGAAGTTCCTCTACTCGAATCCGATTCGCGAGAGCGTGATGGAGACGCACATGCATCCGCGCAGCGATGCGAACCAGCGGTGCCTGACGTTCCATCTCTCCGTCAGCCCGCGGTGCCGCGTGTTCAGCTATCGCGATCACCTGGCGAACCACGTGCACCACTTCGATATTCCGGGCAAGCATGGGCAACTGGTCATCATCGCGGAGTCGCTGGTGGAACTGATGCCGGTGCCGGAGATTCCGGCATTCCTGGCGCCGGATGCGTGGGCCGAACTGGACCACATGGTGCGCGAGGGCGATTACTGGGAGATGCTGTTTGACAGCGAATTTGCCATGCGCACAGCGGCGCTGGATGACCTGGCGAAGACGTTTGAAGTCTACCGGCGCGACGATCCGCTGATGATGCTGCATGAGCTGAACGAGCGGCTGTACAAGTATTTCGATTACGTGCCGAAGTCAACGAACGCGGATTCGCCGATCGACGTGGCGCTGACCAGCCACATGGGCGTGTGCCAGGATTTTGCGCACATCATGATCGCGCTGGTGCGGCGGCTGGGGATTCCATGCCGCTACGTGAGCGGATACCTGCACCACAGCAAGGATTACCATGACCGCTCAGAGTCTTCCGCGACGCATGCGTGGATCGAGGCGCTGATTCCGCAGCTGGGGTGGGTGGGGTTCGATCCGACCAATCACCTGGTGGCGGGCGGACGCCACATCCGCACGGCGATTGGCCGCGACTACGCGGATGTGCCGCCGACGCATGGCATCTATCGCGGCTCAGCGAATACGGAGCTGACGGTGGCGGTGCGGGTATCGCCGTCTACTACGCCGCCGGAACTGGACCAGGACCTGCCAATACCGGAAGACTGGTCGATGCTGGTGGAGAAGGCGCAGGAACTGCCGCCTCCGCCGCCGCCCGCACCGAGTGCGTGGCAGCAGGCGCAGCAGCAACAGCAGTAGTAGCTAGAAACTAGACGATAGCGTGAGGCGTTTGCGGATAGCCCATGCCCGAGAGGACGCCGCGCATGTAGGCGAAGCTCTTGATGACGCCGGGGAGCGGGTCGTCAGGGACGATCTCGTATTCGAGATCGACGCAGCCGGCGTAGCGCATGGCAATGAGCTGCTTGAAGATGGCGGGCACAGGCATGATACCGTCGCCGACAGCGACCTGGCTCTCCTTCTGCTGGGCGTTGGCGAGATCCTTCATGTGAATGTCAAAGAGGCGCGGGCCGGCCTTGGCGATGGCTTCGACGACGTCAGTTCCGGCACGCATGCAGTGACCCACATCAACACAGCAACCCATGCGGGCGTCCATCTTGCCGACGGCAGCGAGCACGTCGAGCGGCGAAGGAAAGTTTTTGTCTTCAGGGCCGTGGTTGTGGATGGCGATTTTGACGTCGTACTGGATGGCAAATTTTTCCAGGCGCGGAAGCTGCGCATGTGTGGGCGCACAGACCATGATGGGAATGCCGGCGGCTTTGAAGTATTCAAAGATGGAGCGGAAGGTGTCGTCGTCATCTTTGGGGAAGGTGATGTTGCCGCCGGCGGTGAGTTGGAAGCCCGCGGAGCGAAGGGCGGCGGCCTGGGGCGCGACCTGATCGAGCGGCGTGAGCGGCAGATGCACCGACTTCAAATTCAGATAGGGCGACTTGAGCTGGTGCATGAATTCGATGAGATGGGCGGTATCGAATTTGCGGAAGGTGTAGCTGGCGATACCGAGGCGGATGGGCGTAGCTCCCAACTGTACCGCGTGGGGCGCAGCGGAAGCGCGGGGCATAAGCGAGACGGCGGCAAGCATGGCGCTGCCGGTGAACAGGTCGCGGCGATTCAACTGAAGTTTCATAGGCCAACATTATACGACTGCGAGAGAGAAGATGGCAGAGCCGCGCAGGTTTTATGTCAGAGGCGGATTTTTTTGAAGATGCGCTCAGGGATGAGGCGGACAAAGAACATCACCAGGGCCCAGTAGCGGGGCGTGTAGAGGATTTCCCTGCGCTTCTCTATAGCGTGGAGGATTTGCGCGCCGACTTTATCGGCGTTGGCGAAGTACTTTTCACCGTGTGCGCCGGCGGTCATGGGGGTGCGGACGGGGCCGGACTTGATGGTGAGGACGGTAACGCCTTCGCGATGGATGCGCTGACGCAGGCCACTGAGATACGCGGTGAGGCCAGCTTTACTGACGCCGTAGAGGGTATTTCTGCTGTAACCGCGTTCGCCGGCGACAGAGGAGATGACAGCCAGCACACCAGCCTGGCGGGAGACGAAATACTTTGCCAGCCAGATACAGAGCGAGATGGTGGAGAGGAGGTTGGTCTGCAGCAGGGCCAGGGCGGCGGCGAAGTCTACGTCGGTCTCACGGGGATTAGCCAGAACACCGTGGGCGATGAGGGCGACATCGCAGCCGCCGAGAGAGTTGACCGCGTGGGTGAGCAGCGCGGTGTGCTGCGAGGTATCGTCGAGGTCAGCCACGGCGGTATCAAGGTAGGACGCGCCGCGCGCCCGGAGATCGTCAGCCAGGGCGGCGAGTTTTTCAGCATTGCGCGCGACCAGAAAGAGCTGCGCACCCTGCGCGGCCAGCAAGCGGCAGACGGGGACGGCAAGCCCGGCGGTAGCGCCAAGGACCAATACCTTCCGGGCCCGGCGAATGCCGGAGACGGACGAACCCGAAAGAATTGGAGCGGGGCTGCTCATGGTTTAGCTCATTTCTGCATCCAAATAAAATGTGGAGGATGCCTGCTTTCAGGGTAGCGCAACGGGGCTGCACCTTCACGCCGAGTGCAAGTTTGGTTTGGTATACTCGGCTTTCGCCACTCCTCCCCCTGAAAAGTGTAACTGCAACTTTTTCAGGGAGTAATCCGTACAGTGAAGTAAGCCAACCAGCCAGCATCCGCAGGCTGCCAACAGTAATTATCGAGCCTTTACCTATGCCTTCTGAAGATTTGCGCCCGAATGACCTGCCCCTGGAACCCACACCGGAGGCAGAAGCATCCGGATCGAAGCGATCATCTTTTCCGCGTAAACCCGTTGCAGTGATCGTGCTGCTCGCAGTAGCCGCATTTGTAGTGTGGCGCATTCATGCGACGCACAAGGAAGCAGCGGACGCCGCACAGAAGGCGGCGGCGGCGGCGAACCGGCCTACGCCGGTGCTGGTGGCCGAGGTGCAGCAGCGCACCATGCCGATCTATTACACCGCGCTGGGCACGGTGACGGCGTACAACACGGTGACCATCAAATCGCGGGTGGATGGGCAGTTGGTGAAGGTGAACTTCGTGGAAGGGCAGCATGTGCACAAGGGCGAGCTGCTGCTGCAGATCGACCCTGCTCCCTACCAGGCGGCGGTGGCGCAGGCCGAGGGCCAGTATGCGAAGGATCTGGCCGCAGTGAAAAACGGACAGGCGGAGGCGGCACGCTATACCGCGCTGTACCAGGCGGGTGTGGTCTCAAAGGAGAGCGAGCAGGCGCAGGTATCGACTTCCGGACAGGCGGAAGGCGCGTTAAAGGCAGACCTGGCCGCGATCCAGGCAGCAAAGGTGAATCTGGCGTACACGCGGATCACATCGCCGATCGATGGACAGGTGGGCCTGCGGCAGGTGGATGTGGGCAATATCGTGCATGCATCGGACACGAACGGGCTGGTAGTGGTGACCCAACTACAGCCAATTTCCGTGATCTTTACCCTGCCGGAAGAGCAGTTGCCCGAAGTGCGGCAGCGTCTGGCCGCGGGAGAGAAGCTGGTAGCCGACGCCTATGACCGCGGCGAGACCATCAAGCTGGCCAGCGGCACACTGCTGACCATCGACAACCAGATTGACGCCACGACGGGCATGGACAAGCTGAAGGCCATCTTCACGAACCAGGACCAGGCACTGTTTCCGAACCAGTTCGTGAACATCCGGCTGATCCTGGAGCAGAAACCGAATGTCATCGTGGTGCCTACGGCGGCCATGCAGACCGGCAGCAATGGCAGCTTTGTGTACGTGGTAACGCCGAAGAACACAGTCGAGGCACGGCCGATCGTGACCACCGTAACCGAAGGCTCAGTGATGCTGGTGGATAGCGGATTGCAAGCCGGCGAACGCGTGGTGATTGACGGGCAGGAGAAGCTGAAACCCGGCAGCAACGTGGTAGTTGGGCAGAGCGGCGGCAAGCGCAGTGGGCAGTCTGCAGCGCAGGGCGGCAACGCTGCTGCACCGACCCCCAACAGCGGTGACGCCGCAACCAGCGGCCAGCCGCACACGCACGGCGGCGCGGCAGGGCAAAAACAATGAGCCCATCCCGGCCATTTATTCTGCGGCCGGTAGCAACATCGCTACTGATGGTAGCGATTCTGCTGGCGGGATTCGTAGCCTACAAGCAACTGCCGGTTTCGGCGCTGCCGCAGGTCGACTATCCGACGATCCAGATCCTGACGTTCTATCCCGGCGCAAGCCCGGACGTGATGGTGTCGTCAGTGACGGCTCCGCTGGAGCGGCAGCTCGGGGAGATACCGGGCCTGGAGCAGATGACCTCCACCAGTTCAGGTGGCGGGTCTGTGATCACGCTGCAGTTTTCGCTGGCGGAGAGCATTGACGTAGCCGAACAGGATGTACAGGCGGCGATCAATGCTGCCTATACCTACCTGCCGAAGGACCTGCCGAACCCGCCGGTGTACAGCAAGGTGAACCCCGCCGACGCGCCCATCATGACGCTGGCGCTAACCTCTACTTCCCTGCCGCTGAGCCAAGTGGAAGACCTTGCGGACACGGTGCTGGCGCAGAAGATTTCGCAGGTATCCGGGGTTGGGCTGGTCTCAATCAACGGCGGGCAGAAACCGGCAGTGCGGGTGCAGGCGAACCCGACAGCGATGGCCAGCTATAACCTGAGCCTGGAAGACCTGCGCGCGGCGCTGGGTGCGGCCAACGTGGACCAGGCGAAGGGCAACCTGAACGGGACGCGGCAGTCCTACATCATCGGCGCGAACGACCAGCTGCTCTCAAGCTCAGAGTATCGCAACGTCATCATCGCTTACCGCAACGGCAACCCGGTGCGGCTGACCGATGTGGCCGACGTGATTGACGGCGCGGAGAACGTGAGCCAGGCGGCGTGGATGAACAAGACGCCGGCCATCATTCTGAACATTCAACGGCAGCCGGGCGCCAACATCATCGGCGTGGTCAACAACGTGCAGAAGCTGATTCCGCAGCTGCAGCAGACGCTGCCAGCATCGGTATTGCTGACGACGCTGACGGATCGCACGGTAACCATTCGCGCATCGGTGCAGGATGTGCAGTTCGAGCTGCTGCTCACCATAGCGCTGGTGGTGATGGTGATCTTCCTGTTCCTGCGGACGCTGGCAGCAACGGTGATTCCGGCAGTAGCGGTACCGCTCTCCATCGTGGGCACGTTCGGAGTGATGTACCTGCTGGGCTATTCGCTGAACAATCTCTCATTGATGGCGCTGACGATCTCTACGGGCTTTGTGGTGGACGACGCCATCGTGATGATCGAGAACATTGAGCGCTACCTGGAGATGGGCGATTCGCCGCTGGAAGCCGCATTGAAGGGGTCAGAGCAGATCGGATTCACCATCGTGTCACTCACGGTATCGCTGATCGCGGTGCTGATTCCGCTGCTGTTCATGGGCGATATCGTGGGGCGGCTGTTCCGCGAGTTTGCGGTCACGCTGGCGGTGACGATCCTGGTATCAGCATTCGTCTCACTGACACTGACCCCGATGATGTGCGCCAAGCTGCTGCGGCACAAGACCGAAGCCGAGAAGGGCTGGTTCTACCGCAAGAGCGAAGAAGTCTTCAACAAGGTTATTGCGAAGTATGCGGTAGGCGTTCGCTGGGTGCTGCGGCACCAGACCACGACGCTGCTGGTTACGGTGGGCACACTGGTATTTACCGGGATACTGTTCTGGATTGTGCCGAAGGGCTTCTTCCCGGTGCAGGACACGGGCGTTCTGCTGGGGATTACGGAAGCGCCGCAGAGCATTTCTTTTTCGGCAATGTCTGCGCGGCAGCAGCAACTGGCTGACGTGATTCTGCAAGACCCCGATGTGGCAAGCCTGTCATCCTTCATCGGCGTGGACGGAACCAATACCACGCTGAACAGCGGACGTATCCAGATCAACCTGAAGGACCGCGACCATCGCAAGGACGATGCGCTGACCATCATGGCGCGGCTGCAGCCCAAGGTGGCGCAGATTGACGGCATCCAGTGCTTTCTGCAGCCACTGCAGGACCTGACGGTGGAAGACCGCGTGAGCCGCACGCAGTATCAATACTCCATTGAAGACGCCAACGCGGAAGAGCTAACGGACTGGTCTAACCGTATGCTGACGGAGTTCCGCAAGCTGCCACAGCTGCGTGATGTAGCCAGCGACCAGCAGAATCGCGGACTGGATGCGCACCTGGTAATCGATCGGGATACCGCGTCACGGCTGGGTGTTACGCCGCAGAACATTGACGATACGCTGGATGATGCGTTTGGCCAGCGGCAGGTATCGACCATCTTTACACAGTTGAACCAGTACCACGTGGTGCTGGAGGTACAGCCGAATTTCGCCAAGAATCCTGACGCGCTGAACAACATTTACGTGGCAAGTTCGCAGGGGACACAGGTTCCGCTGTCAGCGTTCACGCACCTGGAGACGCAGGCTACATCACTGGCCATCAACCACGAGAGCCAGTTCCCCGAGGTGACGCTCTCCTTCAATACCGCGCCGGGCGTATCGCTGGGACAAGCGGTGAGTGCGGTGCAGAACAAGGTGAAGCAGATGAACCCGCCGGGCAGCTTGAACTCCAGCTTCCAGGGTTCGGCAGCATCGTTTGAAGCTTCTCTCTCCAACGAGCCGCTTCTGATCCTGGCGGCGCTGATCACGGTCTACATTGTGCTGGGCGTGCTCTACGAGAGCTACATTCACCCCATCACGATTCTGTCTTCGCTGCCTTCAGCCGGTGTGGGCGCGATCCTGGCGCTGTACATCACCAAGACGGACATGTCAGTGATTGCGCTGATTGGCGTGATATTGCTGATCGGTATCGTTAAGAAGAATGCCATCATGATGATCGACTTCGCGCTGGCAGCGGAGCGAGAACAGGGGATGTCTCCGACGGAAGCAATCTATCAAGCGTGCCTGCTGCGCTTCCGCCCGATCATGATGACGACCATGGCGGCCCTGCTGGGTGCGGTTCCGCTGGCGTTCGGTTCCGGCACGGGGTCAGAACTGCGGCGGCCACTGGGCATCACCATTGTGGGCGGGCTGCTGATATCGCAGGTGCTGACGCTGTTTACGACGCCGGTGGTTTACCTGTTCTTTGACCGGCTGGGGCGCAAGTATCTGCACACGGATGAGCAGCGGCACGACATATCCACAACAGCACCAGTACAGGGCGACTAGACGAGACGCTGATGCCCGATGAGATCCAACCCGGCAATGCGGCGGAGCCGAAGGTAAGCGAGGCTGCCGCGGTGACAGGACGCTCCGCACTGGGCGAGGGATTTCACCTGTCCGCACCATTCATTCGCAGGCCAGTGGCAACGTTTCTGCTTTCGGTAGCCATCATCCTGGCGGGCGCGGTAGCTTACAAGATGCTTCCGGTAGCTTCATTGCCGCAGGTTGAGTTCCCCGTTATCAGCGTAGGCGCGAACCTGCCCGGAGCCGACCCTGAGACGATGGCGTCTTCAGTAGCGACACCGCTGGAGCGGCAATTTGGGCGCATCGCGGGCATCAACCAGATGACGTCAGTATCGAGCATAGGCAGCGCCAGCATTACGCTGCAGTTCGACCTGGACCGCGACATCAATGGAGCAGCGCGCGATGTGCAGGCGGCCATCAACGCGGCGCGCACCAACCTGCCATCGAACCTGCCGGGCAATCCGACGTACCGCAAGAGCAACCCATCGGATTCGCCTATCCTGCTGCTGGCGCTGACGTCAGACACGCTTCCGGTTCCGCAAATGTATGACGCGGCAGACTCCATTCTGGCGCAGAAGATTTCGCAGGTGGAGGGCGTGGGCCAGGTATTTGTAACGGGCAGCGCGAAGCCGGCGGTACGCATTGTTGCGAACCCGACGGTGCTGAACGCATATGGACTGGGGCTGGATTCACTGGCGAATGCGCTGGCCACGGTGAATGTAAATCGTGCCAAGGGTTACCTGAGCGATGACGCAACGCGCTGGAGCCTGAGCACGACGGACCAGTTGGGCGCAGCTTCCACCTATAAGCCACTGATCGTCGCATACAAGAACGGCGCGCCAGTGCGCGTGCAGGACGTGGCTAATGTGGTGGACTCCGTGGAGAACATCAACACCGGCGGCTATGCGAATGGAAAACCCGCAATCCTGCTGGTGATATTCAAGAGCCCAGGCGCGAACGTAATTGACGCGGTGGACAAGGTGAACGCGCTGCTGCCGCAACTGCGCGCCTCCATTTCACCGACCATTCACCTGGATGTGGTGGTGGACCGGACGACCAGCATTCGCGCTTCAGTGCGCGATGTAACCCGCACGCTGATCATCTCCATCTTCCTGGTGGTATTGGTAGTGTTCGTATTTTTGCGGGAGGTGCGGTCCACGCTGATACCCAGCGTGTCAGTCCCACTTTCGCTGCTGGGCACGTTTGGCGTGATGTACCTGCTGGGTTACACGCTGGACAATCTATCGCTCATGGCGCTTACCATCTCCACCGGCTTTGTGGTGGATGACGCCATCGTGGTGATTGAGAACATCACGCGGCACCTGGAAGCGGGACTTACACCGTTTGACGCGGCGATGCTGGGGTCAAAGGAGATCGGCTTCACCGTGCTCTCGATGAGCACATCGCTGATCGCAGTCTTCATCCCGATCCTGCTGATGCCGGGCATCCTGGGACGGCTCTTCCGCGAGTTCGCGGTCACGCTGTCTGCCGCAATCATGATATCGCTGGTGGTCTCACTGACCGCGACACCGATGCTGAGCGCGAAGTTCCTGGAATCGTATGACAAGCATAAGCATGGCCGGATCTATGACTTCGGCGACCGCTGCTTCAAGCGCATGCTGGCGGAGTATGAGCGGGGGCTACGGTGGGTGATTCACCACCAGGCGCTGGTGATGGCGGTTACGATCATTACCTTCTTTCTGAATATCGGCTTGTACTTCATCGTGCCGAAGGGATTCTTTCCGCAGCAGGATGTTGGGCGGCTCTCCGGACAAATTCGCGGACAACAGGATGTTTCATTCACCGAGATGAAACGCAAGGTCATCGCGCTCTCTGCCATCGTGCAGAAGGATCCGGCGGTAAGCGGGGTGATGACTTTCCTGGGAGGCGGGCCGGGCGGCGGCGGAGCGAACCAGGCGGGCATGTTCGTGGCGCTGAAGGCGCTGAATGACCGGCCCAAGGGCGATACGGCAGACGTGGTCATTAATCGGCTGCGGCCTAAGCTAAGCCACGAGCCGGGCGCGAACCTTTATCTGCAGGCCACGCAGGATCTGAATATCGGCGGACGCCAAAGCGCGGCGCAATTCCAGTTCACACTGTCTACGGAGAACCTGAGCGATTTGAATGCCTGGGTGCCACCACTGACGGACAAACTGCAGCATCTGCCTGAGCTGCGCGATGTGCAATCTGACATGCTGAACAATGGATTGCGCGAACAACTGGTGATTGATCGCGACACGGCTTCACGGCTGGGGCTGACTCCGTCTGACATTGATAATGCGCTGTACGATGCGTTTGGGCAGCGGCAGGTATCCACCATCTACTCCACACTAAACCAGTACCACGTGGTGATGGCGGTCAGCAATGATTTCCAGGACAATCCGGATGTGCTGAACCAGATCTATGTACGCCACGGAAATACGGGGACGACAGCAGCGAACTCCGCCAGTGCGGCGCCACCGGTGCTGGCGGCCAGCGCGGCGCCCTCTGCGAACAACATACGGACCGAGCCCGGCGGCACCGGTACGCCGACGACCACTGGCACGGGCGCATCCACAAGCACGGCGAGCGCGACCAGCAGCACAACTACGGCGGTGCGGCCTGCCGTGCCGCTCTCAGTGATTGCGCATTTCGAGCAGACACGAAGCGCGCTGGCGGTAAATCACCAGGGACCATTCCCTGCGGCGACGATTTCATTCAATCTTGCGCCGGGCATTTCGCTGTCGCAGGCGACAGTGGCCATCAACGATGTGGAATCGCAGATGGGTATGCCGGCGACTATCCATACGGGCTTCCAGGGCACGGCGCAGGCGTTCCAGCAGTCGCTCTCAAGCTCGCTGTGGCTGGTGCTGCTGGCCATCATCACGGTCTACATCGTGCTGGGCATGCTCTATGAGAGCTTCATCCATCCGCTGACCATCCTGTCTACACTGCCCTCGGCGAGCATAGGTGCAATGCTGGCGCTGCTGATGTTCAAGATCGAGTTGAGCGTGATGGCGATGATCGGGATCCTGCTGCTCATCGGCATTGTGAAGAAGAACGCCATCATGATGATCGACTTTGCACTGGTGGCGCAGCGTGAACAGGGCAAGAACGCGGAAGAAGCTATTTACGAAGCGTGCATGCTGCGCTTCAGGCCCATCATGATGACGACGATGGCCGCGATGCTGGGTGGGCTGCCGCTGGCGCTGGGACACAGCGTGGGTTCAGAGCTGCGCAGACCGCTGGGCGTGACGATCGTGGGCGGGCTGATGGTGTCGCAGATGATGACATTGTTCACGACGCCGGTAGTGTATCTCTTCTTCGATAAGGTGCGCCGTCATATCCGGGTGATGATGGGCAAGCCGGGTGACGCACCGATTGCAAACCGGCCTCCGCGGATTGCGCCGCCGGAACCGCAGATGAGCGGCGACTAAGCTTCTGTAGGAGCCATAATCAGAGTTGTTGCCACCCGGTTACGTCCTTCGTGTTTTGCTTTGTAAAGAGCATTGTCCGCCGAGAGCAGCAAGCTCTCAGGCATGCGTATTGTTCCGCCGATGCGAGCGAGCGCAGTCGCGGCACCGATGCTTACCGTGATATGCCCTCCACCTTCCGGGTTTCCCTTATGCGAAAGCTGCAGAGCTTCGACAGCGGCCCTTATTTTTTCCGCGACTGCAGCCGCAGCATCCATACCCGTGTTGGGCAGAATAATCGCGATTTCCTCTCCACCATAACGGGCAGCGATGTCAGTGGAACGCACGGCTCCGGTTACGGCAACAGCAACCGAACGCAGACAATCGTCACCGACCTGATGCCCATAGTTGTCATTGAAGGCCTTGAAGCGATCGATATCGAGCAGCAACAACGATATCTGTGAGCCATCGCGCAGGGTGCGTTTCCATTCGCGCTCCAGCGCTTCGTCGAATGCGCGGCGGTTGGCGATGCCGGTAAGGCCGTCGGTCATGGCCAGGGCCGAGAGCTTATCTTCCAGAAGCTTCCGCTCGGTGACGTCGCGCAGGAGAGCGACATACCCCTGCACTTCACCGGTTGCCGAATCCCTGATGATCCGAGCATTCCCCTCTATCCATGCAAGCGATCCATCCTTTTTCAGCATCCGCATGGTGACAGAATCATTCAAAACATCTGGAGCCGATGCGCGGTGGACGCCAGCGGCCAAGAGGGGGATATCTTCAGAAAAAATAAACTCGGTGAATAGCCGGCCGAGCATCTCCTCCGGTCTCCAGCCAAGAAGTGAGAAGGCTGCGGGGGAAATATAGGTCAGTACTAGATCCGTTCCCGTGCGACAAATCATATCGGCGCTGTTTTCCGCAAGGAACTGAAAGTTGATTTCATTTTCGCTGGTCATGGACCCTCCGCTGCACGTCATCGTTGTTAGCCGTCCTTACATACTGCGCCACATGGCGAGAAGTTGCTTAAAGACGAAAACAGCGCAGCGGATGAATCCGCTGCGCTGTTTGATGCTATGAAGCTGACCTAGGCCAGTGCGGGAACAGGCAGATTGGCTTCCTGACCAGCGCCTGCGTCTGGGAAGTAGGCGTTGAGCACATACTGCTGGACCATGCGGTGGGTATTGAAGAAGGTGCCGTTGATGGCGATGCAGCTCTGCTGCATGCGGGCCCACTGTTCCTTGTTGTGATACATGGGCGCGATGGAGTGGCGCAGCTTCTCGTAGAGCGAATCAGCTTCGCCCACTTCGTCTTCGCAATCTTCAATCGCCCATCCGGTGCCGCCTTCGACGCAGCCCTCAATCCACCAGCCATCGAGCACGCTGAGGCTAGGAACGCCGTTGAGCGCTGCCTTCATGCCGCTGGTGCCGGAGGCCTCATAGGGACGGCGCGGGGTATTCACCCAAACGTCGACGCCGTTGGTAAGCAGCTTGCCGAGATCCCACTCGTAGTTCTCGAGGTAGATGATCTTCAGGGTGTCAGAGTTGATGCGGTGCGCTGCGTCAAAGACTTCGCGGATAAGGCCTTTGCCGGCGTTGTCCTGAGGATGCGCCTTGCCGGCGTAGATGATCTGCAGGCCGCCGATGGCCTTGGCAATTGCGGCCAGACGTTCGGGATCGTGGAAGAGCAGGCTGGCACGCTTATAGGTGGCGACGCGACGGGCAAAACCGAGCGTGAGCACGTCTTCGCGCAGCTGGATGCCGGTGCGGCCAGCGATCTCTGCGATGAGCTTCTGCTTACCGGTTTGATGGACAGCTGAGATCTCCGCCGCGGTAATGCCGGTAACGGAACGCAGGTAGCGGTTGTCTTCACGCCAACTGGGAATCTGCTGATCGAAGAGCTTCTGAAAATCGTCAGAGAGCCAAGTGGCAGCATGCACTCCGTTGGTGATGGCATGCACGGGATACTCAGGGAACATGACCTGTGAAACCTTGCCGTGCTGCATGGCGACGCCGTTTACATAGCGCGAGAAGCGCAGGGCGATGTAGGTCATGTTGAGCAAGCCGTTGTGCATACAACCGAAGTGCTCCAGCGCGCGGCCACGATCTACGCCGAGGACCTGGTACATCTGATCGGGGCCGAACTGGTCATGGCCGGCAGGTACAGGCGTGTGGGTGGTGAAGATGCACTGATTGCGGACGGACTGCACGTCTTCCGGCGTGGCAGAGGTGAGCGGCTCATTCTGCATGCGCTCTTCGAGCAGGCCGAGGGCGAGCAGCGAGGCATGGCCTTCATTCATGTGGAAGACCTGCGGTTTGTAGCCGAGAGCGTCAAGCAGACGGCCACCGCCAAGCCCAAGCACGGCCTCCTGACAGAGGCGGTAGTAGGAGTCGCCGCCATAGAGATGGTCGGTCAGATGGCGGTCCCATTCATCGTTCTGCTCCATATTCGTATCGAGCATGTAGACGGGGACGATGTGGCCGGTGGTGCCCACAACATCAAAACGCCAGGCACGGATCATGACTTCGCGGCCCTGCATGGTGATGGCAACTACCTGGTCGGCCGAAGGCAGAGAGTTTTCGGGAAACCAGGGGACGTCGCTCTCCGTCTGCTGGCCAGCGCCGTCAAGATGCTGGTGGAAGTATCCGGCGCGGTGGGCAAGGGTGACGGCCACGACCGGGAGGGCGAGGTCTGCCATGGAACGAAGAGTATCGCCGGCGAGTACCCCGAGGCCCCCGGAGTACGTGGGAATATGGGGGGCGAGCGCTATCTCCATGGAAAAATAAGCGACTTTCTGAGTGCGTTGCGCGGAGAAGTCAGATTCTGGGTGAAGCGCCATGGGCCGGACCTTTCGAGTAAGGCAAAAAAATATCCGCATACCGGGGCGCGCTCAAAGTCCGAACAGCGCGGAGAAAGGGCATGTGGTTTGTCGATATTACCAAATAGACAACATATAACCGAGTACAACTTTTAGGGCTAAATTGTGGACGAAAGGGGTAAACGACAGCAAAATAAGCGTTTATCCCGAAAGAGAGGCTTGCAGCAGGAACCATATGCGGTCCAACCATTGCAGATGTTCAGGCTTCATGAGCACGGAGCGGAGGCAGGTGACCGTCTGCGCAGAGGCGGGCCAGGTGCCCTGCGGGAAGAAATCAACGGGCAGATCAGCCAAAGCGAGATGCAGGCCGTTTCCCGCTGCCACCACGAAAAGCCGGCGGGCAGCCGCGGAGGAGGCAGCCACGTCTGCTGCATGCACGGTCCAGATCACGATATCGAGTTGAGGTGCGGCGGGCACTACGAAGTGAGGATCAGAGGCGAGGCGAGCGTGCAGCTCCTGGGCGGCGGAGAGCCCGGCATCCAGGCCCTGGGCAAACTCGCCACCGCGCGACATGGGCAGCATCTGTTGCGTGGCCCAGAGCGCTGTAGCAGAAGCACCGGGACGAGAACACTCCAGGCTGATCTCGCCGGAGGTGAAGTAAGTGTAGGGCGAATCATGCTTGTAAAAGCGGCCGACGGTGGGATCGCTGAAGAGGATGCAGCCGCAGCCATAGGGCTGCAGGCCGTGCTTGTGGGGATCGACCACGACGGAGTCTGCCTGGGAGATGGCGTCGAATGCGGCGCGGACCTTAGGCGAGATATTTTCTGCGAGGGTGAAGTAGCCACCGTAGGCTGCATCAACATGCAGGCGGAAACCATACTGCCGGCGCAGTGCGAGGATTTCATCGAGCGCATCGACCGCGCCGGTGGCCGTGGTGCCGAGCGTGGCGACTACGGTGCCGATGCCGCCTGCTGCCAGCGCTGCCTTGAGCGAGGCGATGCTGATGCAACCATCCGCGGTGCTGTCGATACTGGAGAATTCAATGCCAAGCACGCTGCAGATGCGGCTGTGGGTATAGTGCGCCTGGGTGGACGCGACAATCTTCTTGCCGGGCGCGAGTTTGGCGGCAACCCAGAGGGCTTCAAGATTGGCGAAGGTGCCGCCGCTGGTGAGATGGCCGAGATGCTGGGGGAAACCGAAGATCCGGGCGAGTTCGGCGACGGCTTCGGTCTCCATCCGCGAGCTGGCACGGCCACCATCGAGCGCGTGGTTATTGGGGTTAATCCACATGGCGAGAGCGTAAGCGGCGCGGGCTACGGGGTGCGGCGGCTTCAACATCTGCCCGGCATAGAGGGGATGGAAATAGGGGTAATTGTCTGCCAGGCGCGCGGCAACTTCGCGTAAAACTGCGGTCATTCGCGCGGTATCCGCGGGACTGATGGGGGGCAGCGCGGGTAGCGTGGGGAATTCCGCGTCAAGCTGGGCGAGCGCCGCTGCGAGGGATTTGAGAGATGCATCTTCAAGTACGCGCATTAGTGTGGGTAGGCCTCAACCAGTTGCGATTCCTTTAGCTCAAACGCGTGGAAGCGGCGCTCCAGCTCCCACTGCTGCCGCGCCTTCTCACTTCCCTTCAGAAAGTCAGAGCAGGATTGAGGAAGCGTATAAGTCGGGCCATCGCAACCCGCATTCATGCGCGTGAACTTGTCAGACGTTACCCAGAGGTCTGCGCCAGGGAGGAAGCTGTGCTCGATGGAAGTGCGGGCGCTGCGCTTGAGGTCAAGATAGCTGAAGCCGAATTCGTTCACGGCACGCTCATACTCATGGGTGAGATCGATGCGGGAGACGCCTTCATCATCAGTGGAGAGCGCAACAGGAACGCGCGCGGCAAGGTAAATGGGCAATGGATGATGGTCGCCGGTGACGCCGAGGATGACATCGTTACTGGTGAGGTTGATCTCAACCATCACATGCTTTGCGCGCATCTCCTTCAGGAGCGACTGGGGATCACTCTCATACATGATGTCTACGCCGTGGCCGATGCGCTCAGCGTGACCAAGCTCAATGGCTTCGCGAATGTGGAACTTCAGGCCATCCGGCGGCACCATCTCATACGCCAGTTCGCCAGCGTGCAGGGTGATATGGACGCTGGGGTAAACGCTGTGGAGGTAATCCAGCATGAGCATCTGCTGGTGATACTGGTTCATGGAGACATAACCGTCTTCAGGCATGACGAAGTTGATGCCGACGACATGCGGGTCGACGCTGGCGACTTCAAAACCAAGCAGCGTCTGGGCGAAGACCTGCTGCGGCGGGAAACCGCGCAGGACCTGGTAGATATAGCGCACGGTGACATTGCAGGCGGGCAATGCCTGCGGCGTGCCGCAATGTTCGCGCTGGTTGCGGGTGGCATCCATCGCGTCAAACTCAGCGACATTGGCTGCAACGCTGTTGCGAAGACCCTTCGCCAGCAGAGCATCGCGCATGGCGGGTAGGTTCGGATTCCAGCCGACGGCGTAACCCGTAGCGGCAGCAGCACCGAAATCAGGAGTATGCATGATCTCGAGGTACTGCTCGTTCTGCGCGGCGGCGCGGGTGGCGACTTCATCTACCCATTCACCGGCATGGGTCTTGCCCAGGCTGCCGAAACGGCTGAAGGTGGAGAAGAACTGGTCGTGGCCGTCAATGCCGGATTTGGGAACGAAGGTGCGCATGGAGAAAGCATCGACAATGGCGTCGTAGAGTTTCTGGTCCTTCAACGCATCGGCTGCGGGTTGCTGGCCTTTGCCGCAGACCGGCTGCGGTGGGATGCTTTTGGTCAAGCCGGTATTGGGCTGCACGTTGAATGTAACCGGGTCAATGCAGGCCTTGTCAGCAATCGCATCCTGCAGAAAGGTTTCAGCATAGATAGCGCCGCTGAGGTGCATGTGCAGGTCACCGCCCTTGGGCATCTCATCAAGAAAGGCATGAAGCTTGAGGGGATTGCCGGCGGCGCGCTGAAACTGCAGCAGCGCACGCTGTTCGTGATCGCCGACACGCATGCGGTTGGAGTTGGAACGAGGCAGGAGGAGGATGCCCCCAACAATGAGTAGGCAAGCAGCAAGAGCAGCAGCGCCAGCGGCGATGCGGCGGAGTTGTTGGGACGAGTCGATGGCGGGCTTAGTCATGATTTATGTGTGTCGCTTAGGATATCGCGCTCCGGAGGGATTGCACAGGATTCTTCGCTGCGCCGATTTGTTGTCAAGGGGTGAAGAGCGGGGTGAAACACAAAAAGGGTTGGTTTTACTGGGTAAATTGCTTGCCAGTGTTGTGGCGTAGTAGGGGTGGTGCGGTGAGTATTCTTAATACATGACATTCTTTCCTTGGGGCAGTTCTAAAAGCGAAGACAACAGCCTTCATTGGGTTAGCGGTCGTGCAGCGATAAAAGCAACTACAGGGGTCCTTCGCTAATCGCTCAGGATGACGGCGTTTGAAGATTGGGGATGACAGGTAAAGTTTGGGTGATGAGAGATTTGCGCGCGCCGCGCGGCCGTCGCGATGAAACTACGACGCTATCCCACCTTAGCCACGATGAAACTGTGGCGAAGATGGGGCACCCGATTCATGGGTAGCACGAGCGTTGCGATAGAGAAGCAGGTCCCTCCGCTACGCTACGGGATGACAAGCAAAAAAGACAACTACAGGTCCCTCGGCTCGCTCGGGATGACAAGTATTTTTATTTGTGGCGGGAATTAATTTACTCGCGGACACGGACGTAAGCGTAGGGACCATCGGGAATGACGGCAATGGAGGCGTTCGGCGGCAGGCCTTCGAGCAGCTTGTGCACCGCATCGTCAATGGTATGGAAGCTCTGCGCGGCGAGGGCGCCGAGTTGGGCAGGGGGAGCTCCGGGGATGTAAAACAGCACGCTGTGCTTCAGCTCAACCAGTGCAAGTTTCTCCAACTGCCACTGGTCCACCTGCACGGGCGTGTCCTTGATCTCGTCGAGAAAACTTTGCGGGCTGCGGTAGGTGTTGAGCTTTTCAATGAATTCGGGCGAGCCGATGCCTTCAGCACACTCGCTGACGATGAGAATTTTTCCGCCGGGCTTTACGATGTGCTGCACCGCGGTAATTCCCTTCACCGTCTGATAGAAGGTACTGTCAAGCGGATAGCCGGCGGCGCTGGTGATGGCGGCATCGACAAAGTAAGGCAGATATTCAACCGAAGAATTGCGCAGAAACGCGACGCCGGCAGCGTGCGCCTTGACGGGGTCGCCGGCGAAGATGCCGGAGATCCCGCGGTCCTGGGTGAGGGTGACGTCAAGCATGAAATCATGCCGCGCCATGCGGGCAATCTCAAGCAGCTCGGCGTGCAGGGGATTCTCGTCAATGGAGCCTTCGGTGGCGAGCGCTTCACGCATGAAGCGCGGCGAGTGGATGACCTTGATGGTGGCCTGAGCGGCGAGGCCGGGGGCGATGAGCTTGCGGCCGCCGGAGAAGCCGAGCATCAGGTGCTGCTCAATGAAGCCGAGAGTGATGTGCAGATCAGCATCGAGGAAAGAGCGAGCGATGTGAACCGGCGTGCCGCGCTGGGTGTCGCCGATGTGGCGGTGGTCTTTGGCGATCTTGGCGTCGTGATTGAAGATGGGGTACTGCGAGGCGATGGTGGGGCCGAGGATGGTGTCAAGTTCGTCGGGAGTGGCTTCGCGATGCAGGCCGGTGGCGATGCAGATGGTGATGTCTTGCGGGCGCAGTCCGGCGCGATGCAAGCGGGCGAGCACGGGCGGCAGGGTTACGCGGTTGGGCGCTGGGCGGGTGATATCACAGACGGAGATGGCGGCGGTGCGCTTGCCATGCGCGAGCTGCTCAAGCGGCAGGCAGCCGATGGGAGCATCCAGCGCAGCGTCAAGCGCGGCAGACACATCTGCGATGGCGCTCTCAGAGCGCACGTGCATCACCTCATAACGAGGGCCATCGGGCAGATTCAGCGTCAGCCCGCTCTTGCCAAAGGCAATCTTAGTTTCCATGCTCCGCACCACCCGGGGTCGCGCTGCGACATTAACAGTGTACGACCGGGGGGTCAGGCTTTGGCGCGGCGGGCCAGCAGAAGCATGATGACGCCGAAGAGCAGCATGACTGCTCCCCAGATGAGGTTAATGTTCATGCCACCAGACATGGCGTAGATGCCGCTGTGGCGGGTGAAGAGGCCGTAGCCCGCCAGGATGGCACCGAGAATCACGAAAACAAAGCCAAGCGGAATTCGAATATCGAGTCCCATAGTGCTTATTCCTTTCCGTACGCGTTGCAGATATCGATTGGAGAAACCGGTAGAGCTGTTTCTGGCTGGGCATCGCGAAAAGCAGATTCTTCGCTACGCTCAGAATGACAAAGTTACCTTAGGCGAAGACCAGGTTGAGGACGAGGCACAATACCAGGACGACCCAGGCGAGGGTAACAGGCTTCTGATACCAGGACAGATGATGCTCCGGCGGACGCGGCGTGAGCGAATAGACCAGGCCGACAAGCTCCCGCTCAGGACGCGGCTCCGTCATCAAGCTGACGACGATGGTGATGATGAGGTTCGCGGAGAAGGCGAAGATGGCGGTCCAGAAGTTCTGCGCCATATCACTGGGATAGAAGTGCACGGTGGTGATCCAGCCGCCGTGCAGGCCAGCTACGGCATCAATGGGCCGGGTAAGGCCGTGATGCAGGAAAGCGATCAGGGTGCCGCCCACGAGGCCGCTGAAGGCGCCGTGACCGGTGGTGCGCTTCCAGAACATGCCCAGCAGGAAGGTGGCGAAGAGCGGCGCATTGACGATGGAGAAGATGAGCTGCAACGCGTCCATGATGTTGTTAAAGCTGGTGGCCGCATAGGCCGCGATGATGGATAAGATCACGCCGCCCACGGTGGCTACCCTGCCCATCCATAGATAGTGCTCGTCGCTGGCGTCCTTGCGGATGTAGGACTGGTAGATGTCATAGGTCCAGACGGTGTTGAAGGCGGTGACGTTGCCGGCCATGCCGGACATGAAGCTGGCGAGCAGCGCGGTGATACCGAGGCCGAGAATGCCGGTGGGAAAGAAGTGCAGCAGCATGATGGGGATGGCGAGGTCGTAGTTGTAGACCGGGTTGCCGCTGGGATCGAGGACGGGCTTGCCGGTGAGAGCGTCAGTCTTCTCAGGGATGATGCCGTGAGGATGGGCTTCATCGAGCGCGACCGGTGCGGTGGTCTGCATGGTGCTGGTGATGCTGGTGGCAGCAGGCTGCGCTTTGCCGGTATGAGAGACCACGCTGACCGCGATGAGGCCGGGCAGAATGACGAGGAACGGAAAGAAGATCTTGGGCACGGCGGCGATGATGGGGACGCGGCGGGCGGACTCCTGCGACTCTGCCGCCATGGCGCGCTGGATGACGAGGAAGTTAGTGCACCAGTAGCCGAAGGAGAGCACGAAGCCGAGGCCCATGACAAGGCCGACGATTTCAACGCCGAGCGGGTTGGTGTTGGCGTGGGTCATGCCTTGCCAGGAATGGGTCATGGTGGAAGGCAACGTCTGCTTGATGCCCTGCCAGCCGCCAACGTTGCGCAGGCCGACCCATACCAGCGGAAGGAATCCGGCGACGATGAGGAAGAATTGCAGCACCTCGTTGTAGATGGCACTGGTCAGGCCGCCGAGGAAGATATAGCCGAGCACGATGACCGCAGAGAGGATGACGGAGACGTGGAAGACCCACGCATCCGGCACGACGCCCTTGAGGAGGCCGAGCGTCTGGATGAGCAGCGCCATGGCGTACATGGAGATGCCGGAACTGAGCACCGTCATGAGGGCGAAGGAGATGGCGTTGACCGCGCGGGTCTTCTCATCAAAGCGCATACGCAGGAACTCCGGCACGGAACGTGCCTTGGAGCCGTAGTAGAACGGCATCATGAAGAGGCCGACGAAGAGCATGGCGGGGATGGCGCCGATCCAGTAGAAGTGGCTGGTGACGATGCCGTACTTGGCACCGCAGGCGCCCATGCCGATGACCTCCTGCGCGCCGAGGTTGGTGGAGATGAAGGCGAGTCCGCAGACCCAGGCCGGGATGGAACGGCCGGCAAGGAAGAAGTCGCTGCTGGTCTTCATGTAGCGCTTCAGGGCGAAGCCGATGCCAAGGACAAAGACGAAATAGACCAGCATGATGGCCCAGTCGACGAAAGAGAGATGCATAGTGTTTTCCTCGATCTACGGTGTTTGGCATGGCTGAAGCCGTGCCCTAACGAAAGCAAAAAGCTAAAACAAAAAGCAGATTCTTCGCTACGCTCAGAATGACAATTCGGTTTATTTGGCGAAACGCTTCCGGTGCCAGACCCAAGCGGAGGCGATGACGTCATCAAGCTTTGCGACCTGCGGGTGCCAGCCGAGATCGCGGGCGATCTTCTGTGAATCCGCGACGAGAATGGCAGGATCGCCGGGGCGGCGCGGCTCTTCAATCACGGGGATGGCGTGACCGGTGACGCGGCGCGCTGACTCCACTACTTCACGCACACTGAAACCGCGACCATTGCCGAGGTTGTAGAGCAGGGTTTCCTGCTGGAGGAGGCCATCGAGCGCGGCGAGATGCGCGCGGCCAATGTCTGCCACATGAATATAGTCGCGGATGCAGGTGCCGTCGGGCGTGGGATAGTCCGTGCCGAAGATCTTGATGGATTGACGCAGGCCGAGGGCGACATCGAGGATGAGCGGGATCAGGTGCGACTCCGGCTCATGCTGCTCGCCGTAACCTTCCAGCGCGCCCGCCACGTTGAAGTAGCGGAGAACAGCATAACGCAGACCGTGGATCTGGTGGAACCAGCGCAACATATGCTCAACGAGGAACTTGGATTCGCCGTACGCATTGGTGGGCCAGAGTCTTGCCGTCTCGGGGATGGGAGAGCTTTCAGGATTGCCATAGACGGCGGCAGTGGAGGAGAAGACCAGGCGCGGAACCTTGTGCGCGGCCAGGCAGGTGAGCAGATTGAGCGTAGCTACGGTGTTGTTGGCGAAGAACTTCTCGGGGTAAACCATGCTCTCGCCGGCTTCAATGAGCGCGGCAAAGTGCAGGACGGCATCAAACTTCTGCCGGGTGAATATCGTGTTGAGTTTGGCGGAATCGGCCACGTCACCCACGACAAGGGGCACACCGGCGGGGACATTTTCACGCTTTCCGTGGCCGAGATTGTCATACACGGTAACGCTGTGCCCGGCTGCGAGCAGTTGGCGGACGACGGTGCCACCGATGTATCCAGCGCCGCCGGTGACGAGGGTGTTCATGGGCTTGCTACTCACGTTTATGCCTTCTCCTGGGTGAGTGATATGGCGTGGCGCAGGGTTTCTGCGGCGCTCTCGGGGGTTATGTCGCGTTGCGGGGAGCCTAGCAACTCAAATCCAACCATAAATTTGCGCACCGTGGCAGAACGAAGCAGCGGCGGGAAAAAGTGTGCGTGCAGATGCCACTCCGGATGGGCAGCACCATCGGACGGAGCGGGATGCAGGCCCATGGAATAGGGGAATGGCGTCTCAAAGACCTGGTTGTAACCGCGGGTCACGATCTGGAGGATTGCGGCAAGGTCATCGCTCTCCTGCGGCGTGAGTTCGTGAAGCTGGGCAACGCGGCGGCGAGGAAGCAGAAGAAGTTCGAACGGCCACACCGCCCAGAACGGCACCAGCGCAACCCAGGATTCATTGTGCGCGACGATGCGCTCATTCTGCTGCAGCTCGAGAGTGAGGTAGTCCGCAAGAAGAGTGCTGGGATGCGTGGCGGCGTATTCGAGCTGCGCGGCAAGTTCCAACGCAGGCTCATTGGGCAGATGCTCCGTCGACCAAATCTGACCGTGGGGATGGGGATTGCTGGCGCCCATCATGGCACCGCGATTTTCGAATATCTGCACGTAGCCGATGTCAGGGCGCGCGCCAAGCTCTGCAGCCTGCTCAGTCCACACATCCACCACGCGGCGGATTGCAGCAAGGTCCATGGTGGCGAGGGTGAGATCGTGGCGCGGATCAAAACAGATGACGCGGCAGACACCGCGCTCAGTCTCTGCGCGCAACAGACCGTTGCCGCCAGCATCCATCTGTGCTGGAGATTCACCGGGACGCAGGGCGGCAAAATCATTCTCAAAGATATTGGTGCCGGAGTATGCAGGCGTCTGATGGCCGCCGGCGCGAGTATTGCCGGGACACAGGTAGCAGGCGGGATCGTATGCAACCGTGGCGGGAGTCGCGGGCTTCTCCGTCTGGCCCTGCCAGGGCCGCTGAGTGCGATGCGGCGAAACCAGCACCCACTCACGCTTCAGGGGGTTCCAGCGGCGATGCGGAGTGCTGCGAAAGACGTCATCCATGGAAATACGTGTACCTTCCGGCTCAGGTTAGCTTTCGGCGCTGGATTGCGGCGTCCGAATTTACGGCATGGCCCAAAGCACCCTGAAACCGGGAGTCTTGAGCGGAACGAAGCGCCATCGATTCGCGGGGAAAGGCGGGAGCGAATTCTTGACAGGAGTAAATGTAAGCCTTTACACTCAGGCCGGTCAAGTTTCAGATTGAGAGAGAAGGTTTGGCGATGGGCATGGAAAAGGTTGCGCGGGAATTTGTTGCCCCTGCGCGGGTGAATTTGCTGGGCGAGCACACTGACTATACCGGCGGACTGGTGCTGCCGATGGCGATTCCCTTCCAGACAGTTGCTACCATCACGGCCCGCGACGATGCCCAGTACAAGTTCACCAGTGAACAGTTTCCGGAAGAACGGATGATGACGCCGGACGACCGCTCCGAAGCGACCGGAGTATGGTGCGACTATCCGATCGGCGTACTGCGCCAGTTGCAGCGGCGCGGCGTTGAACTGCCGGGATTCCACCTGCACCTGCGCGGCAATGTTCCATTTGGCGCAGGCGTGAGTTCCTCGGCTTCAGTGGAAGTGGCAACCGCGCTGGCCATGCTGAGCATGGCGGACAAGACGATGCCGCCGCCGCAGATTGCGCTCATGTGCCAGGCGGCGGAGAACCAGTATGTGAATTCACCGTGCGGCATTATGGATCAGTTCGTAATCACCATGGCGAAGGCGGACCATGCTCTGCTGCTGGAGACGGGTACGCTGGCGTACGAGCACATCCCGATGAACCATGCGGGGCTGGCGGATACATGCATTGTGGTGTGCAACTCGATGGTGAAGCACTCCATCGCCAGCGGTGAATATGGCAACCGCAGAAAAGAACTGGAGGCGGGGCAGGCGGTGATCTGCACGGCGTTCCCCGAGGTGAAGAACCTGGGCGGCGCCACGCTGGAGCAACTGGAAGCATGCTCAGCAAAGATGAGCCCGGATTCTTATCGCCGCTGTCACCACGTGATCAGCGAGAACAAGCGGGTTCGCGAAGCAAAGCAGGCGATGGAACGCGGCGAGCCCGAGGTGCTGGGCAAGCTCATGCTAGCAGCGCATGCAAGCCAGCGCGATGACTTTGCCTGCAGCTGCGATGAGATCGACTTCATCGTGGACGTGGCCGAACAACTGCCCGGATGCTATGGCGCGCGTATGACCGGAGGAGGATTTGGCGGCTGCACCGTAAACCTGATAAGGCGCACGCATGCGGAAAGCTTTGCCGAATCGCTGAAGAGTGCGTACCGCAAGCAGTACGACATTGAGGCGGACACCTACGTGTGCGAAGCCGTGGATGGCGCAATTGAGCGCAATAAAGCCTGAGCAGCACTACGAAATATTTGGCGGCGGCGCAGTGGATTTGCGAATGATGAGACCGGTGGGAATGAGATGCTCTGCGCGTGGCATGGAGGTCTTGTTGGTCGCGGAATAGAGCGCGAAGAAAGCTCGCGTGGCAATCTCTGCACGCGACAGGCGGACCGTGGTGAGCGGCGGGTTGAATGCGCTGCTGATCTCAATATCGTCAAAGCCCACGACGGAAATATCACGGGGCACCTGCAGGCCAGCTTCATAAATTGCGGCAATGGCCCCGATGGCGGTGAGGTCGTTGGATGTGATTACGGCAGTGGGAACCGGTTTGTGCTGCAGTATATTCTGCATGGCCGCATAGCCGCCGTCGACGCGATGATTGCCCGTTGCGAGATGGTTTACATTCATCGCCATTCCCTTTTCGCACAACGCTTCCATAAAGAACTTCTGCCGCCACGCCGCGGAGCGCAGGTTTTGCGGGCCACCGATGTATGCGATGCGCTGATGCCCCAGCGCAATGATGTGTTCCAGCGCCTGCTTCATTCCAGATTTGTAATCTACAACGATGTTGCTGAGGTTTTTCTGCGAGACCGGCTGATCAAGGAAGACCATGGGAATGCCACGATCCGCAACCATGCGGATGAGATGCGGCCCCATCTCCGACGTCATGATGGCAATACCCTCTACCTTCTGCTCCAGCAGGCCCTGGATGGATGCTTCCATGCGGGCGGGGCTGTAATTGGTATTGGCAAAGACGGCGCGGTATTTGTGCTGCACCGCAAGCTCGTTAAAGGTGTGAATCAGCTCAGGGAAAAAGGGATTGGTGATATCCGATATCACTACGCCGAAGAGGTTGCTGCGGCCCATGCTGAGAGTGCGGGCACTTGAATTGGGAACGTAGCCGAGCTCATCAATCACTTTGCGTACGCGAGCAGCAGTCGCCGGTTTCACCACGTCGATTCCGCTCATAACGCGCGAAACGGTGGCAGTAGAAACCTTCGCTTTCTCAGCTACATCGCGAATATTCACGTACGCACTCCATGGGGCGGCAGTCCAACGCGAGACGGGCCAGCGGCTCTCTGGATGATTATAGCGGCAGAAATGTAAGCGATAACACAATGAGCAGCATGAGTGAGAATTTTGAGTGCTGAAGCACTGTTTTCCAGTGAACGGAGATACCTGCCCGCTGTGGGTAACTGGCGGTGGCGCATCGCGGTAACGATTGTTATACTTGTGAAGAACGTTTGTGTCTTGCTGTTGACTCTTCTCCGATTCAACTCACCGGACATCTCAAACGGCCAGATAGCTCAGTGGTAGAGCGCGGCCCTGAAAAGGCCGGCGTCGGCGGTTCGATCCCGTCTCTGGCCACCACTCTTTCCATATAGATAGAAGAAAAGCCGGAAACCGGCTCACCCGCCATCCACCCGTGATTGCGGGTTTTTCGTGTGTAGTGCGAGCACTAAGCCCCCCTGCTTCGAGAGCAGGGATCTTCAGTTAGGACCTGATTGTTCCGACAGTTACAGATATTTACGAATCAAGCAGGTGCGGCGATTTCACCTGGCGCATCTGCTGTCAATAATCGTCAAATACCAGCATCATTCTAGATGGTCACGGAACTACATAAGAATGCTGAAGCTTCTGATCCCCCCTCGATCAAGAGCCTTCAGCGTTTTGTATCGCAGCGATATCCAGTTCATTCCATCACGTTGACAAAAATGAGACGTACCCGGAAGCCGGGCACGTCTCAGGGGGTAGTGAACTCTTTTTTGCCTTACGGCTTCTGACCGATCATCTTCGCACCCACCGCAAGAGCCTTCGGAGTGATAACTGGTCCGGCGGCTCCTACGAGGACGGTCAAATACGACGCGGCACTATTGTTATTGGCTACCCAGATATTGCCCGAAGCATCAATGGCCACGCCTCTGGCATTCTTGACGGATGGTACAGCACTGGCCGTTCCCGTGGATAGTCACTATGGAGTGACCGGCGCCGATGCGCCGACCGTGGGTTAAGCTGTGAGCGTCGGAAGGACGGACAGTTCAGAGCCACAAGCGGAAGGGAGCCGGTCATGAAGGAGAAGTTACGATTTCTGGGCATGGATGTCCATGCCGAAACGATTGCCGCAGCGATAGCCGAGCCGGATGGCGAGGTACGAAGTCTTGGCACGATTCCCAACCGGATGGAGTCGGTACGCAAGCTGATCAAGAAGCTTGGCCCGGTGGAGAAGTTGCGGGTCTGCTATGAAGCCGGGCCGACTGGCTATGTACTTTACTGGCAGTTGGCAGAACTAGGTGTGCCGTGCGAGGTGATCGCCCCGTCACTGGTCCCGATGAAGGCCGGCGACCGGGTGAAGACCGATCGGCGCGACGCTGAGAGGCTGGCGCGAAGCTACCGATCCGGCGATCTGACGGCGGTCTGGGTTCCGGACGAAGGCTCTGAGGCGTTACGCGATCTGGTGCGTGCGCGTGAGGCGGCGAAGCAGGATGAGTTGCGAGCACGTCATCGGCTGGGCAAGTTTCTACTCCGCTCGGGTCACCGTCCGCCTACTGGCGTTAGATCCTGGACCCATCTCCATCTGATCTGGGTCTCGCAGATACGCTTTGCGCAGATGGCTCAAGAGGCCACGCGGCTGGACTATCTGCATGAAGTCGAGCACATGCGGGAACGGGTTCTACGACTGGAGCAGGCCATCGCCGAGGCGGTGAAGCTGGCCTCGCCCGCTTTGCAGGAAGTCATCACGGATCTACAGGCGTTGCGCGGCATCGCGCATATTTCAGCGGTGACGATCGCGGCTGAGTTAGGCCAGGTCTCTCGCTTTGCAGGCGCTCGAGAACTGATGGGTTATTGCGGCGTGGTGCCGAGCGAGAACTCCAGTGGCGAGCGGACTCGACGAGGCAGCATCACGAAGACGGGCAACGCGCACCTGAGACGGATCGTCGTCGAAGCGACATGGAGTTATCAACGTCCTCCCGCCATCTGGGCTGGACTGCGCAAACGACAGCAGAGCGCGTCGGAAGAGGCTAAAGAGATTGCGTGGAAGGCACAACACCGATTGCATAAGCGATACGCGAGACTGGCGGCCACGGGTAAAGACAAGAGAAAGATCGTCACCGCGGTGGGCCGCGAACTGCTGGGTTTTATCTGGGCCATAGGCACCAAAGCCGAAGCGACTGTCAGGCAGCGAATAGCAGCTTGAGAAAAACAAAAACCTTCCTGACAAGGAAAAAACAAAAGCGAACTCACTGATGAAAATCGTCGTCCAAATCGAGGACAGAGCCAGCAGCAGCCGGGGTAAGCACGAAGGAGAATCCTCGTTTGGTCTATGCGACAGGCTCAGCCGGACTCGCGACAACAGTCAGAGGCAGCTCCCGACGGATCAAGATTATGCGGTTTCGACCCGCGAATATCAGACTGATCAATCGTCGCTGAAAACTGCCCCGACTGCTGCTCGCTCTGTCCTCGAAAAACGACGAAAACAACCAAAACAAACCCACAGATTGCGCAGGTTGACACGGTCACTCCATATCAGACCACCACTCGTCACTGGGACAATGGTGGTTCCATTGAAGGAGAACTCACTGATCTGATATGGCACTGCACCAACGCCAATAGCGTTCTGTGTATAGTTCGCCACCCATGCGTTATTGTTACCGTCGATCTCAATATCCTGCGGAATATTCAACCCTCCAGCAGTGCTTGTCGAAGTAACTGATGACATAATCCCGCCCGTCCCGGTTGAGGAGTTATTGCTCACCGCCAGGTAGCTTATAGAGCTGTATGTATCTGCGACGGTCCCCGATGCGCCGGAGTTCGCCATCCAGAGATTGCCATTGCGATCCACCGCAATGCCAAATGGCGTACTGGTCGCAGCGCTGAAGCGGCTTCCTGTACTGTTGGTATTGGCTTCAGGGCCACCACCACTACCACCCGTTCCGTCAGGATGAATGCGAGCCCAGTCGGCGGGTCCTGGCTTTTCGAGCTTGAGCTCCAGGCCGGTCTTACGCTTCTGCGCAATGTTCCGGGCGCGGGGAGGGAGGGAGAAAGCGCTCGGGTCGAGCAGCACCTGTGATGGTTCGGTGTGGGTTATTTCTGGCATGTCTGCCATGGTGGTGGTCTCCTTCTTGGTGCGGTTGTGGACCTTGGTCCGGTCCGTTGTAAAAGGTCTAAGTAGGCGTGGCGGTGGGTTACGTAGGCATACTTCACCGTCAACCTATAAAGGTTGTGTTCCTGGGCAGGTGGTCCATTTTCGGGGTAAAATCCGCCGCTATGGTACTAATACTCCAAAGCTTGACTCAAAGATGGAGTCTAAATTTTCAAGACTACGGGGCAGGTCATAATTAGGGGTAACAGTAAGGGGTAGCGAACGAAATTGACGGGAGGCCAGCGTTGGCAAACCCTCTCCGCGCTCAACAGTGCTGTCCTTTTTGAATGCATCCGTGGCCCCCCTTTCTCTTTCAGTTGTGCCATAACCCCCCTGTGGAAAAGTAATAAATCGATTTGGCCAATGAATACGAGGTCTTTGTAGTATTTCGCGTTAATCTGACATGTCACTCCCAACCTCAAAATCATCCCGCAGAGCACCACGGCCAGCATCCCCACGGGGGGGCAAGTGGACGATGAGCTAGCTCCTCCGCCGACCAGATGTGAGCCCGCCTGAGTGTTGCTCATACCACGGCCCGGTTCCCCGCATCGTAACCAGGTTGGTCGTCGAGGGCTGCATGCCCTTCACAGAGAGCCAGCCGTCCACTTCCGCCGTGAGCGTCAGGTCTACAGGGCAGGGGGGGTGAGGGGTGGGGTGGAAAGGGGGTACAGTCCCCTATTAAATACATTAGCAGTCCGTGGTGCAACTAGCTGATTTTCCATAAAGCAAGCTGCGTAGCTGGATACGTGAAGTTGTGATGAACTGGGCTGCCGAGGCGGAGATAGTGCCCCGATGAAGCCGGTTCCGTCTTTT